>Ga0182024_10000139_pt1 | contig 161194 bp, 129 predicted proteins | sample P32metaG_FD_120480 | JGI IMG/M metagenome (GOLD analysis project Ga0182024, IMG submission 120480) | Permafrost microbial communities from Stordalen Mire, Sweden - P3-2 metaG (Illumina Assembly) | ecosystem: Environmental > Terrestrial > Soil > Wetlands > Permafrost | place: Sweden: Stordalen... | reverse complement strand
CAGCACCACCCGGCAGATCTACATCTGGTTCATGAACGGGACCACCATGTCGAGCACCGGGAGCGTCGCCTTCGTCTCCTCCGGATGGAACATTCAGGGCGTTGGCGACTACGACGGAAGCGGTCGGGCCGGCATCCTGTGGCGGAACAGCACCACGGAGCAGGTGTACGTCTGGCTGATGAACGGGGCGACAATTACGAGCACCGGAAGCCCCGGCACTCCCGCCGCTTCCTGGGAAATCGCTCCATAAAGCGGTCGAACCAGGCTTTGCGCAATTCCCGTTGGACGACTAAGGAACGAACGCGCCAACGCCCCGTCGCAGGCTGCCGATGGGAATGATGTGGTGTCGCCGTATTCTGCCGAGACGCGCAGTCGGCAGGCCAGATTCGTCCCGAAGGCGGCTCCGACGAGTACAAGTACCGCTGCATCATCATGCCGATGCGCATCTGACCGGTTCCTCCGGATCAACAGCAACAACGTCTGGCTGGCCCGGGTCTCGATTTGAGACCCGGGATCCGCGTCGCCGCCTTCTCCAAACCAGCTACGTCCCGTGTCAGGGCACGACTTTCAGTCGTGCCGAAAAGAGCCCAAAAATGAGAGGGCTTTACAGCCCAGGTCTATTTGCGGGCTTTACGGCACGACCAAGGTCGGGCCCTGACACAAACCCGTTTCCGCAAGCTGTAAAGCTGTGCCCCTTCAAAGCAGGGGAGCTTGAGCCGGAACGCGCGTCAGGCGGATTTGCGGATGCCGAGCCAGATTCCTCTACACTGGCCGACTTATCGGGACGAATTTTGCCCACAGGTGCGAATCTCAGGAGCACGCCGCGAGAAACGCGCCAAACGACTCTTCGCGATTGAATTCCTGACGGCTCGGGACCGCTCTTATACTGGTGATCACCGTCATGGATATCGTGGATACACCGGTGGATCCGACACCGAGCCAGCATTCGCGTTCGTTCGATTTCCGCTTGGCTGCGGCCATGGTTTTGCTCTTGCCGGCCCTCTGGTTCAGTTGGAAGACTGTGGATGGCCTGGCCGCGCGCCGTCTCATGCGTACCGATTTGGCTGAGATCACCAACGCGCGCTACGGAATCCTGAGCGCCGACCAATGGCGCAACCTGATCGGCCCGATGCTCAACGCGCAAGTCGACAAGCTCGATCTCAAGGGACAGAGCAAGACTCTCCGGCCCATGGTTGAACGATCACTGTACGCCTTGCTGGACAGCATGAAGACGCCGAAGACGTCGCCCGGCGCCAAGGCTACGGGCAAGCCCGGCGGGATCGAAGGGATGTTCGTGAACAAGATGATCGATTCGCTGCGCCCGCATGTGCCCGAGTACACCGACGTGGTGATGGCGGAACTGGCCAAGCGGCAAACGCAAAAGGCCTTCAGGGACTCCATTCGCGGCGTGCTGGCCAAGGCGGTCGCGAACACGTTCGGCAACACGGACATGACCACCTATAACGCCATCCTGACGCACTATGGGTGCTCGGATGGCGCCACTTGCGAGGAAACCCTTGGCAAGAAGATCGCGGCAGCGGACACGCAGTTGAATCGGTACTATCGCACGGTGCTGGCATCGGCGGCGCTGGGATTCATCCTGTTGATGGCCGGCAGGCCGGCGCTGGGGCGAGGCGCCGTTGTGGTGCTGATGTTGTTCTGCCTCGCAATGCTGGCCGGCGGCGTGCTGAGCCCCATGCTGGAGGTGGAGGTGCGCGTGACAAAGATTGACGCAACCCTGCTGGGCACGCCCATCGAGTTTCGCGACCAGTCGCTGTACTACCGCAGCAAGACGGTGTTTGAGGTGTTTCAGACGCTGATCCACATGGGCCGGCCGGAGATGACGGTGGTGGGCGTGCTGGTGATCCTCTTCAGCGTGGTGTTCCCGACGCTGAAGATGCTGGCGCTCGGGGCGAGTCTGTTCCGGCCGGCGCTGTTGCGCACCAGCCGCTTCGTCAAGCTGCTGGCCTTCGAGCTATCCAAGTGGTCCATGGCCGACGTGATGGTGCTGGCGATCTTCATGTCGTTTGTCGCGTTCAATGGCGTGATCGGCAGCGCGTTCGACGGCTTACGCAGCGTGCCGAACGTGCAACAGGTGCTGATCCCGACGAATGCTTCGAAGATCCTGCCCGGCTATTACCTGTTCATTGGATTCTGCGTGGGGAGCATCCTGCTGTCGAGAAAGCTGCAGCGCGGGATCGCTTCCCGTTCCGACTCTGGATCAAGCTAGAGTCGCCCTCGGTACTGCGGGCGCTCAGACTGTGCCCCTTCAAAACGAACTGCTGCAGGGGCTAAAGCCCACTTCACTTTGCAAGCTTTACGGCACGACCAAAGTCGTGCCCTGATACAAAACCCGTTTGTTCCGCAGGCTGTAAAGCTGTGCCCCGTTCAAAACTGGATGGTTGAAGCCGCGACCGGGCAAAGCTGGATGGTTTGAGGCGAGAAATCAGGCGGATTTGCGGATGCCGAGCCAGGCGACGGCATCGTCGGACCAGGCGTGATCGGTGGAGGGCCAGATGCCGCGCTTTTGTTGGAAGGTCCGGGGCATGGGGGCGCGCGAGTAGCCGCGCTGCGCTGCGAAATCGAAGACGGCGTGGGGATTGCCGTTGATCAGGAGCGCACATTTCTGGCCGTCGGGCGACCAGACGATGGACAACGACGCACGGCGGAGCCGATCCGGGGCGCTGCGCACGTCATAGATGGGAAGAACGTCAAGGATCAGATTGTCGGCAGTCAAATCGACAGCGTAGAAATATCCAGCCTCGCCATCGTCATCAAAAAAAGCACTGTAAGGACCGCCGGGCGAATCGTTCACAACAAAGACGTTTCTCCCCGGGTGAAAAGTTTGCTGGGCCATGGGGACACTGGTTCCGTATGATGCCATTCTGGCCCGGGCGGATGGACGCGTCAAGCGATGATTGCAAGCGGCAGTGGGTCAGTTTGAGTTTCCGGCGAGCGTAGACTCGGGAAATGAAGAATCCGCACGTGGGCCAGCGAGTGTGGGCTGAGAAGCTGACGGGGACGTTCGTGATCGTATCGGTCGACGACCAGGGCTTTGCGGATATCCAGGACACGGAGGGCAGCAACGTTATCGAAAGGCGGGTCCCGCTTGGCCTGCTCCATGCATTAGGCGGGGACTCGAGCCCGACCTCCAGAGATTGAAAGCAGCCGGGTCTCAGGCCTCTGCAGACGCGACCCACCTGCCAGTTTGCCGCGCTTACAGCGAGTTCATGGTGGCCAGGAATTCTGCGTTGTTGCGGACTTTATCGAGCCGGCTGATCAGCAACTCCATGGCTTCGACGGGGGACAGCGGGTTGAGCACCTTGCGCAAAACCCAGGTGCGCGCGAGCTCGTCTTTGGGGATGAGCAGCTCTTCTTTACGGGTGCCGGAGCGCTGGATATCGATGGCCGGGAAGACGCGCTTGTCGACGAGCTTGCGGTCGAGAATGATTTCCATGTTGCCGGTGCCCTTGAACTCTTCGAAGATGACTTCGTCCATGCGGGAGCCGGTATCGACGAGGGCGGTGGCGATGATGGTGAGCGAGCCGCCTTCTTCGATGTTGCGCGCCGCGCCGAAGAATCGTTTGGGGCGCTGCAGAGCGTTGGAATCGACGCCGCCGGAGAGGACTTTGCCGGAGGGCGGAACGATGGTGTTGTAGGCGCGGGCGAGACGGGTGATGGAGTCGAGGAGGATAACGACGTCGCGCTTGTGCTCGACGAGACGCTTGGCCTTCTCGATGACCATTTCGGCGACCTGAACGTGGCGCGCGGCCGGCTCGTCGAAGGTGGAGCTGATGACTTCGCCCTTGACGGAACGCTGCATGTCAGTGACTTCTTCAGGGCGCTCGTCAATGAGCAGGACGATGAGGACGATCTCGGGGGGGTTGGCGGTGACAGAGTTGGCGATGGACTGCAGGAGCATGGTTTTGCCGGTACGCGGCGGAGCGACGATGAGGCCGCGCTGGCCTTTGCCGACGGGCGTCAGCAGATCCATGACGCGGCCGCTGATACTTTCTTTGACGGTTTCCATCTTGACGCGCTCCTGCGGATAGAGGGGCGTCAGGTTGTCAAAGAGGATCTTGTTGCGGGTTTCTTCGGGGGACTCGAAGTTGATGGCTTCGATCTTGACGAGCGCAAAATACTTTTCGCCTTCGTGAGGCGGGCGGACGTTGCCGCTGATGGTGTCGCCGGTCTTGAGGTCGAATTTGCGAATCTGCGAAGGGGAGACGTAGATGTCGTCGGGACCGGGGAGGTAGTTGTAATCGGGGGAGCGGAGAAAGCCGTAGCCGTCGGGGAGGATTTCGAGGACGCCCTCGGCAAAGATGTGGCCTTCTTTTTCGCTTTGCGCCTGGAGAATTTTGAAGATCAGGTCCTGCTTGCGGAGGCCGCTGGAACCGGGGATTTCAAGGGTGCGCGCGATGCGGCTGAGTTCAGTGATGTTTTTTTCTTTCAGTTCTGCGATGGTCATGAATCACCTGCGGTGAGCTTTCGAGGAGGGATTTTGAAACAGGAAGGAATTCGATGGAGCGGAGGTACTGCGATTATCTTAGCTGAAGAGGCGCGGCAACGGGAGCTCACGCGCCGCAGGGGGGCGCGGCGCCGCGGTTAAGCAGCGCGGCGCTGTGGGTGCTGCGGGATGGAAATCGGTTCCTGACGAGAGGACAGCGCTGCCGCCGCCGGGCTTGACTCCCGGAAGCGGAGCAGCACGTCGTTCATCGTGTCCTGCAACCGTGTATTCGGCTTATGGAGCTTGCGAGTCGCCTTGGAGGCGAGCTGGCAGAGCTGGTATCGATTGCTGATATGAGTGAGTGCACCAAAAATCAATTCTGAACGCATGGTAGTGTCTCCTTGTCTTTGAACTAGTACGTGTCCGAACCGCTTTCGATCACAGAAAAACCGCCGCAGCACATCGGGCCAAAGCAGGTTTTGGAAACAGGATCAGAGAAAGCTTCAACCGATTAGACGCACCAACCGGAACTTTCGATCAACCTTTTTCCTCTCAGAAAAAACGTCTGCAAAAGTGCGGATGCCGGTTTCGAACTCCGAGTGCCAACGTTCGCGCGGACGAGAGGCTAGCTCCTGGAGAGTACGACTCTATCTGCGTGACCGGATTGGCGAAACAGGACGGCGGAGGCCCGGAGGTCAAAATCGACAGTCTTGAAAATACCCTCGGCGGGGATTTGGGTCAACCTTTTTTTTCATAGAGGGATAACGGCGGTTACCGAAAATGGAAACGGCGGCGTAAGCCATTGATCAAGCGGTCATTGGCAGAGGGGAGAGGTAACCAAAGTAGATATATGTCCACTTTCGGAACTTCCAAAATCTGTAGGAGAATGAGCGAAACGATCAGTTTTCGATCAAGTCTTTCGTTTATTTGGACTTAATGCTGTTCGATCCCGGACGGGGACGAAAACCACGCAGGTTTCCCTTTTCGCCGCGGTTACTCGTATCGTAATGCCTCAATGGGATCGAGATTGGCGGCGCGGATGGCCGGAATCATGCCGCTGACCAGGCCGACGACGCCCAGGATGACGGTGGACAAGAGAATGGACGCCGGGGAAATCAACAGGCGAATGTCGGCGTCCTGAGCGTGCTGGGCCATGGCGCTGTAGAAGGTGATGCGGCCGACGCTGAGGGAGACCACGTAGGCGAGCGCGATGCCGAGAACTCCGCCGGCGGCGGCGATGACCAGCGCCTCAGAGAGGAACTGGAACAGGATGTGGCGGCGGCGCGCGCCGAGGGCCTTCTCGATGCCGATTTCCCGGGTGCGCTGCTGGACGGCGACCAGCATGATGTTCATGAGGCCGATGCCGGCGATGCCGAGGGTGAGCGCGCCAATGAAGAGGAGGAGCGCTTCCAGAGCGATGGTGATGATCTGGAACTGGCGGAGCTGGTGCATGAGATTGGCGACGAAGATCGCGTTATGGTCGGAAGGCAGGAAGTTGTGCATCGCGGCGAGCGTGTTGCGGACGGCCTGCTCGACGACCTGATTGTCACCATGGTAGGTGAGCCAGATTCCGCCGAGATATTTGAGGTCGCCGAAATCCTGGAAGGTATTGAAGGGGATGTAGACCTGGCGATTGACGTCGTCGTCGCCCTCCTGCATTTTCGGTTCGAGGACGCCGATGACGGTGAATCCGATGCCGTTGAGGCGGATGCGCTGGCCGAGGGGATAGCGGCCGCCGAAGAGCTTGGTCTTCGCTTCAGAGCCGATGACGGCGACATGGGCGCGATCCGCGTCGTCCTGATCGGTGAAGAAGCGGCCCTGATCGATGTCGAGCTTGAGGATGCCGGAGATTTCAGCGCGATAGCCGTTCACCTGCCAGGTGTACATGTGCTCGTCGCTGGCGACGTTGACCTGTTTGAACATGGCTGGCGAGATGTGGACGACTCCGGGGACGGTGGCCCAGAGGCGATCGACGTCCTCCTGGGTGAGACGGACCTGAACGCCGGCTTTGGATCCGCCGACCTGCTCGGAGGTGCGGCCGGGAAAGACGCCGATGAGGTAGGTACCCCACTGGGCGAAGATGTTCTGAATCGCCTGGCTGAATCCGGCGCCGTAGGCGAGCAGCAGGACGACGGTGGCGATGCCCCAGGCCATGCCGACGACGGTGATGAACGTGCGGCGGCGGTTGTAGATCATCGCCTCCCAGGCTTGTCCCCAGATGTCGCGAATCATGGCATGCTCCTATTCGCGCCGCAGCGCCTCCACCGGCTCCATGGCTGCGGCCTGCGCGGCGGGGTAGAGGCCGGGGACGATGCCGCAGATGCTGAGGGCCACGATGGCCAGAGCCGCGGACCAGGGCTGTAGCCGGGGCGGATCGAATCCCTGCATGTTCTGGCCGAAGAGCTGCTGCAGCACCCACATGAAAAACGCCGCGCCGGCGATGCCGATGAAGCCGCTGACTCCGGTGAGCGTGAGCCCTTCGAGGAAAAACTGGACGAGGATGCTGCGCCGCGTAGCGCCAAGCGCCTTGCGGAGGCCGATCTCGCTGGTGCGCTCAGTGACGGAGACGAGCATGATGTTCACGATGCCGACCGCGCCGAGGGCGAGAGTGACGAGGCCGACGCCGCCGAGGAAGATGTCCATCGCGTCAAAGATTTTGCCGACCATCTGCTGGGACTGGACGGAATCCCACTCATTGAAAGCCTCGCTGTCGTCCGGGTTGAAGCCGTGGCGGCGGCCGATGATCTCGTGGACCTCGTGCAGAGCCGCGGCATGCTGGGCGGCGACGGTGGGCTGGTACTGGATGGAACTCACCGTGTCCTGCGGATTGTTGCCCCAGTTGAGAGCGAACATGTCGAGCATGAGGGAGAGCGGGATGTAGACCTGCTGGCTGCGATCGTCATTGTCGCCGTGGCCGACATGGTCCGCGACGCCGATGACGGTGAAGCGGGTTCCGTTGAGTGTGACCCAGTCGCCGAGCGCCGGATGGCCGGGAAAGAGAAGCTGCGCGCTTTTCTGGCCGAGGACGATGACGCGGTTCTTGTTGCGAAGATCGTCGGCGCTGATGAAGCGGCCCTGGGCGATGGGCACCCAGCGGATGTCTTTGAAATTCGGCTCGACGCCGAGCACCTGGCCGCCGGCGGTTTCGTACTGGCTCTGCTGCTTGATGTCGCTGCGATTGACGAGAGCGCTCGCGTCGCGAACGTCGGGCGCCTGGCTGCGGATGGCCTGCACGTCGGAGAAGGTGAGGTAGTAGGGGCGCATGCTCGAGTGCTGGCCGGGCACCGCGGGGATGTTGCCGTTCCACAGCATAATGACGTCGTTGCCGAGCTCGGCGAACTCGCGCTTCTGGCCGGAGCGGAAGCCTTCACCCACGGAGATGAGCAGCAGCATGGAGCCGACGCCCCAGGCGATGCCGAACATGGTGAGGAACGAGCGGAGCTTGTTGGCGCGGATGGCCAGAAAAACCTGCCCGAAGGTGTCGCCGAGGCTCTGCATGGGGCTGCTTTCAAATACGAGGACGGAGGGTTCCAGGTTCCCGTCGGGAATAGCTAACGCATAGACGGCTGGCCATGGCGGATGGGGATCGAAAATGGGACGGATTGGACGACTTTGGTCATGGCGGGGAGTGTTGGCGCGTCAGGGCCGGCTTGCGCGGGGAATGTACGCGGCGGCCGCGCGGAGCGGCTCGAATGACGGCGGCTCGGGAGCGAGTTCCCCGGCAGCGACAACCTACTTTAAGTTCGCAAGCGCTGCCTGGACCTGCTCCACGCCGGGCTCGGACTGCTTCAGGTAGTCGCTGATGCGTTTGCGTTCGTCGGGGGGCAGAGCGGGAATCAGCACGATCATGCGGCGCATGGTGGTGGCCACGTCGTCCACCAGGTTCATCACGCGAATGGCTTCGCCGGAAAGGGGCATAGACCTTCAGTTGACCTCTGCGTTCATTTTCGGCTATCGGGGGGTTCCGGTAAAGGCGGCGGGTGCGCAGAGGCAAGGTCGTCACCGGCGGGACGTGAGACGATGCTGGCATGAACCACGTGGAAGCAGCGCGGGATTTGCGAAGGGCCGTCGCGGAGTGTGAGCCGAAGTTCCTCGCGATTGGGGAGGAAGAGGCGAGTCATTCAGCCGGGCCGGAGAAGTGGTCGCGCAAGCAGATCCTCGGGCACCTGATCGATTCGGCGGCGAATAATCACCAGCGGTTCATCCGAATGCAGATCGCGCCGGAACTGCACTTCCCCGGGTACGAGCAGAATGACTGGGTGAATCTGAACCACTACGCGGCGCGCCCGTGGAGGGATCTGGTGGTGTTGTGGGCCGCCTACAATCGGCACCTGGCCTACGTGATGGAGCGGATCGCACCGGAAACGCTGGGGCATGTGTGGGACAAAGGCGGGGATCAGGGCGACGCGCGCTACGATCTGCAATTTGTGGCGACGGATTACGTCGTGCATCTGCGGCATCACGTGGAGCAGATCGAACGACGGAAGTGAAGCGGCTGTTCCGGGTTCCTGAAACGGATTACTTTGCGATTCTCATTTCCTCGAGGAAGCCCCGTGTGTGGGAGGGGTTCGTCTCCTCGAGGTAGATCTTCACGTAGTCGAGGTAATTGCGGGCGTACATCAGGATCTCTTCGCGGTCGTCGGAGGTGAGGTCGCGGCGGACTTTGCCGGGGACGCCGGCGACGAGGGAGCGCGGCGGAATGATGGTGTTCTCGGGGATGACGGCGCCGGCGGCGACGATGGAGCCTTCACCGATGCGCGCGTTGTTGAGGATGGTGGCGCCGATGCCGATGAGGCAGACGTCTTCGATGATGCAGCCGTGAACGGTGGCGTTGTGGCCGATGGTGACCCAGTCGCCAACGAGGACGGGATATTTGTAGCGCATGCCGTGGAGGACCGCGCAGTCCTGCACGTTGGAGTGGGCGCCTATGCGGACGGAGTGGACATCACCGCGAACGACGGCGTTCATCCAGACGCTCGCGTGCTCGCCCAGGACGACATCGCCGATGACCTGCGCGGAGAGGTCGACGTAGCAGGAGGCGGGGATGGTGGGCGTGAGGCCCTGGTAGGAGCGGATCATGACGTAAGTTTAGCCCCGTTTCACAAAGACAGCTCCGGATTTGTGCACTGTTGGATACAGTGGAAATTAGTTGGTGCGTGGCTGATGAGAGTTCGCGACGTGATTCGTTTGGTCGAGCAGGATGGATGGTTTTTGATCGCCCAGCGAGGCAGCCACCGGCAGTTCAAGCACCCCTCGAAACCGGGAAAAGTGACCATAGCAGGGCATCCATCGGTTGATATGGCCAAGGGAACGTATAACAATATCCTGAAGCAGGCAGGTCTGAAATGACGGGGTACGCGGTTGTCTTCGAGAAGACGGAAACGGGCTGGAGCGCTTATGCTCCAGATCTGCCCGGCTTAGGTGTGGCTGGGGAGACCTTCGAGGAGACCGAACAGCTCATGCGCGAAGGGATCGAATTCCACATCGAGGGCCTGCGGGCGGATGGCGAGCCGGTGCCAGAGCCGACGACACGCGTGAGCGAGATCGTCCCCGCCTGACCCCTGCGCTTTTCCGACAATCGAGTTTTGCAGATGGCGCGGCTCCGTGCTCCTGTTGATTTATCCTCAAAGGAATCATGCAGAATGACGAAATTCCTCCGCTCGGTGGATGGAGCGAGGCGGAGCTGGACCAGGCGTTTGCCGCTGTGGCGCGGGAGGGGGAGGAGTGGGCGTCGGGGCTGCGGTCGGCGGAGGACGTGGAGCAGTTTCGGCTGCACTGGCTGGGGCGGGAGCAGGGGCGGCTGAAGGCGATCAGCGACGCGTGGCTGAAGTCCGCGCCGGCTGAGGCGAAGAAGCAGATCGGGCAGCGGTTCAATACGCTGAAGGCGGAAATTGAGCGGCGGCTCGAGTTAGCGGGTGCGGGTTCGGCGGGAAACGGACTCGATGCCGAGGCGATTGACGTCACGCTGCCAGGAACGCGGCGCAGGCTGGGCGCGGAGCATCCGCTGATCCGGACATGGAACGAGATTGTCGCGGTGTTCCAGCGGATGGGATATTCGGTGGGCGTGGGGCCGGAGGTCGAGACCGACTACTACAACTTCGAGTCGCTGAATTTTCCGCCCGGGCATCCGGCGAGGGACACGCAGGACACGCTGGTGATTGCGGGGCAGGAGCGGAAGCCGCTGCGCGACCGGCTGCTGATGCGCACGCACACCTCGCCAGTGCAGATTCGCACGATGGAGCAGCAGCCGCCGCCGGTGCGGATCATCATTCCGGGTAAAGTGCATCGGAACGACGCGGCGGATGCGACGCACTATCCGATCTTTCACCAGGTGGAGGGGCTGTGCGTCGATACAAACATCACGTTTGGCGATCTGAAGGGGACGCTCGATGCGGCGATGAAGGCGTTCTTCGGGTCGAGCGTGAAGACGCGGTTCTTCCCTTCCTTCTTTCCGTTCACGGAACCGAGCGCGGATGTGCAGATCAGTTGCCCGTTCTGCGGCGGCACGGGCTGCCGGAAGTGCAAGCACTCAGGGTGGATTGAGCTGCTGGGCTGCGGGATGGTGGATCCAGCGGTGTTTGGGTTTGTCTCTCAGAAGCAGCCCTTATACGATCCCTCGCGCATTAGTGGATTCGCCTTCGGCATGGGAATCGACAGAATCGCCATGATGAAATATGGCATCGGCGATATCGGATTGCTCTACTCCGGCGACCTGCGGTTCCTGGAGCAGTTCGCGTGAAGATTCTTTCGAGCTGGCTGCGCGAATACGTTCCGGGAATCACGGTCTCCGATCAGGAGCTCGCCGACAATCTGACGCTGCGTGGGATTGCGGTCGAAGGGGTGTTCGATCTGGGCGCGCATGGGTCGCTGTTCGAGATGGACATCACGACCAACCGCGTGGACGCGATGAACCACTACGGCATCGCGCGCGAAGCGGCGACGATCTATGGGCTCGCGCTGAAGCCGCTCGATGCGAGTTTGCCGGCCGCGAAGAAGGCGGCGCGGGCGCTTCCGGTTGCGATTGAAGAGCCGAAGCTGTGCGGGCGATTCACGGCGCGAGTGCTGCGGGATGTGAAAATTGCGCCGTCGTCGGGCATCGTGGCAGAAAGATTTCGGCTGCTGGAGCAGAAGCTGATTTACAACGCCGTCGATGCGAGTAACTACGTGCTGCTCGGCATGGGGCAGCCGACGCACGCGTTCGATCTGGACAAGCTCGAAGGCGGGATCATTGTGCGGCGGGCGCGCAAGGGCGAGAAGCTGCGCACGCTCGACGGCGTGGAGCGGACGCTCGATCCCGACGATCTGGTGGTGGCGGATGAGCGGAAAGCGCTGGGTATCGCGGGTGTGATGGGCGGATGGGACACGATGATCACGCTGGAGACGAAGAACATTTTGGTGGAAGCGGCATGGTTCGATCCAGGCGTGGTGCGCCGTTCGTCGAAGCGGCACCTGCTGCACACGGATGCGTCGCATCGGTTCGAGCGCGGCGCGGATTTCAATGCGCCTCCGGTGGCATCGGCGCTGGTGAGCCGGATCATTCTCGAGGCCGGCGGGCAGCCGGAGGGCGAACTGGTCGACGTGGTGATCCCCGAAGCTGTGGCGCGCACGGCAAAGCGGGCCTCGATCCGCTTCAGCCTGCGCGAGGTGCGGCGGATGCTGGGCGAGACGGAGGATGCGGAGGGGATCACGGCCGCGATGGCGGATGGCATTCTCACCGGCCTGGGCTGTGGTTTGGAACATGCCGGGCCGGAGAGCTGGAGCGTGATGCTGCCGAGCTGGCGACTGGATCTGGAGCGCGAGATCGACCTGATCGAGGAGATCGCGCGCGTGTACGGGTACAACCGGTTCCAGAACACGCTGCCCGCATTTGCGGGAACCGTGGTGGAGCTGCCGTGGGCGGAGAAAGAAGCGGCGGTGCGCCGCACCATGCTGGCGCTGGGGTGGAATGAGGCCATTGCAACGAGCTTCTGCGGGGCTGAGGATGCGGCACGGTTCGCGCGGGAGCCGGGGTCGGCGGTGCAGATTGGGAATCCGCTGAGCGAAGAGGCGGGCATGCTGCGGCCGTCGCTGCTGCCGGGGATGCTGGACATGCTGGCGCTGAACATCAGCCGCAATGTGGAGGGGGCGGCGCTGTTCGAGATGGGGACAGTGTTCAGCGGCGGGGCGGATCGCGTGGACGAGCGGCCGTCGCTGGGAATGGGCGCGACGGGACATGCGTTCGGCAAACAGGAGACGGACTTTTACGAGCTCAAGGGGACGGTTGAAGAGCTTCTCCACAAATTTGCTGCTCGGTCGGTTTATATCGATCACTTCCCTGCTGCGTCGGGGCTGATGCCGGCGTGGCTGCATCCGGGGCGCAGCGCGCGCGCAGTGCTGGATGGGGCGACGGTGGCGTGGTTCGGACATCTGCATCCCGCGGAGGCGGAGCGCCGGAAGCTGAAGCAAGCGATCTGGATCGGCGAAGTGTGGCTGGACCGGCTTTACAAGCAGGAGCTGCGGCAACCCGCGATCGAGGATCTGTCGCGTTTTCAGCCGGTGCGGCGGGATTTTTCCGTGATCCTGCCGGACAGCACTGCGTATGCGAAGCTGGCGGGCGCGATCGAGGGTCTCGCGATTCCGGAGCTGCGGAGCTTCGAAGCGAAGGAAGTGCTGCGCGATGGAAAGCTGGCGCCCCCTGGGCATTATTCGCTGCTGTTGGGCGTGGTTTTCCAGTCCCACGAGCGGACACTGCGGGAGGAAGAAGTGCAGGGGTGGTCGCAACAGGTGATTAGTGCTTTGGAGGCTTTGGGGGGTAAGTTGCGGAGCTGAATTACTACAGAGACTAAACTCTAGAGGACTTCTGCGAGACGGGGATAGAGTCCGGAGTGGCTGGTTTGGTACAGAGCCAGCAGGCGCTGGCGCATCAGATAATAAGAGGATGCGGCCTCGTGCAGGTCAAAAGGAATGACGGTGGCCGAGCGGCGCAGTACGGTGTGAAAGGTGAGGGCCAGCTCGATGCGCCAAATCGCGCGGCGGAGACGAAGGGCGTCGCGGCGCATGCGTTCGGTGACGATGACGCCTTCATCGAAATTCCAGCGCTGGGCGTGGGCAGCCAGGAGCAGCATCAGACGCGCATTTTCGCGCATACGGCGCAGGCCTTCGCGGCCGCCCAGCATGAGCCACATGTCAGTGGGTTCGAGGGAAATCTGACCTTCTTTGGGTTCGAGATAGTCGCGCGCCACGGAAGTTACGCGCTGAAACTCGATGCGCTTGATCTGAGAAACTAAGTCCTGCCAGCTGCGCCGGTTGACCCGAAGGGCCGATACCTGGGATCTTATGGCGGCTGCGAGCAAACTACCTACAAGCGCGCCCAGGAGGAGGTAGACCAACACTGCCTCGGCCTCTCTTTCGAGTCGTCAAGTCCTGGAGCCCAGGACGACGGTCTAACTAATGTCCTGCGTCGAGTCTGCGAAGATCGTACTCGACTCGCTTGTGAAGCGCAAGAATATATTCCTGCAGATCGGAGGAAATTGGCTGGCGCTCGGGCTCGTCCCTCCAAAGTTGTAAGATCATCCAGCAAATGGCGACATCGTAGATGGCGCCGCGTACTCTCTCGAGTGGCATGTAGAGGTGGCGGGTACCGAAGAAGCTCTGAAAAGATGTTGTGACGACCATGAGGCTGGTCCAGGCGGTCAGCCCCTGACCAACGGCCATGACGTGGTTACGCCAGCCCAGGCCGAGCTGATTGGCGGTGAGGCTGACCAGCACGAACAGCTCACAAATGACCAGGCTGGTGAAGAGGTTACCGCGGATCTCCCAAAACTGGCGGGTGGTCGAGGCGGGCGGGGTCACCCACCATACCAGGACAGCAGCGGTGGCCGCCCCGGCGATACCGCCCGCGGCGAAGCGGAAGCGAGCGTCGCGGACCCAAGTTCCCGTGGGCCGGAGTACGATGCGGGCGATCTCGAGGGCGAGACCGAGCTGAAGCGCGAAGTCGATCCCGAGGCCGGCATCATAGATGCGGGCGTACCAGTATTTTGAGCCGTAGAGATAGGCAAGAAAGAGCAAGAGGCTGCGGATAGCCTCGAAGGCCATGTAGGTGGCCAGGACGGGAAAAGGACGCCTGCGCCAGAGCACCACAAAGAGCAGGGTGAGATTCAGGGCGGAGCCCGTGGCCCACGGAATGGTGTCTACCAGCGAGAAGTGCATGCGCCGACCTGCTCATTAAGATACGACACACCACGAGCTTCCGCCCTGAAGGCGGAAGCCGTGGGAGCCGGCAAAGCAGGTTTGTGGCCGAAGGCTAGGCGCCGAGAGCCGTCAGAATCGCGTCCACAACGGTTGCCGTGGTGACGACCTGGCTGCCGCCGTTGGTCGGAGGAGGCGGCGGATCGTTGCCGCCGGGGCCGGCGAACACAGGAGCGGCGAACAGGGCGAAGGTTGCGGAGAGAACTGCAACGCGAAGAGTCTTTTTCATGGGTGATATGTCCTTTGGGCGCCAGTCGGCGCACCCCGAGACTAACCCGAAGCGCCGGTGGATCACTGGTCATATCTGTATTTTTCTTGGTAAGCCGAAAACAGGCACGAAAGTAGGTAAGGGGCGGCGGAATATAACTACTTACTGGTCAACGGAGATGTTACTTAAGTAGTCTCCACTGCTACCAATGGGCGGTATATAAGGTCAAAGCGAGTTGCCTGATTACCAGACGCGGCAGCTCTTGACGGGAGCCATCGGCTGGCCGGGTTTGCAGCCGAAGGCGTGGGCGAATTCCGGCATGTTCACGATGACGCCGCGCACCCGCAGAGCATCGGGGGAATGCGGATCGACGTTGGCGAGCATACGAAGAAACTCCGGACGCTCGTTGGTGCACCAGTTCTGGGCGTAGCCGAGGAAGAACTGTTGCTGCGGGGAAAAGGATTTTTCCGCAGCCTGCTCCGGCGTGGCGGCAGCTGGCGTTCCAGACGCCGCCAGACGCGCCATCATCGCCATGAAGGCAATGCGCGCGCCGCCATTATCCGCGGTGTTCTCTCCAAGGGTGAGCTTGCCATTGACCTTGACATCGTCGACGGCGATGAACTGGCTGTACTCATTGTCGACGCAGCCGGTCTTCTCTTCGAATTGCTTCTTGTCTTCGGGGGTCCACCAGTCGTGGAGATTGCCATTGGCGTCGAACTTGGCACCCTGATCGTCGAAACCGTGGGTCAGCTCGTGGCCGACGACAGCGCCGATGTGGCCGTAGTTGGTGGCGTCGCTGGCATCTTTGTCGTAGAAAGCGGGCTGCAGGATGCCCGCAGGGAAGTTGATGTTGTTCATCGACGGATCGTAATAGGCATTCACGGTGGGCGGGGTCATCTGCCATTCCTGGCGATCGACGGGCTTGCCGATTTTGTTCAGCTGGCGAGCGACTTCGAATTCGCGGGCGCGGACCAGGTTACCGACGGCATCGCCAGGCTGAACATCGAGCTTCGAGTAGTCGCGCCACTTATCGGGGTAGCCGATCTTGTCGGCGACAGCGTGCAGCTTCTCCTTCGCTTTCACTTTGGTTTCGGGACTCATCCAGTCGATGGCGTCGATGTCCTGGCCCATCGCCGCTTCGATGTCGTGGACTTCGTGCAGCGTGGAGGCTTTCATGTCAGGGGTGAAGTATTGGGCGACGTAAAGCTTGCCGAGGGCTTCGCCGAGCGAGCCGTCGGTGGCCTGGACGCAGCGTTTCCAGCGGGCCTGCTGCTCGGGCGTGCCGGTGAGCTTGCGGCCATAGAAGTCGAAACTCTCCTCGTCAAAGGCGTGGGGAAGACGCACCGCAAACGAGTCGGCGAGACGGGCTCGAAGATAAGCCTGAATGGTCGCCAGATCGGTATCGGCGATGGTCTTGTTGAGCGCCGGGAAGAAGTCGGGTGAGACGACGTTCAGCTCCTGGACGGAGGGGGAGCCTATCAGCTCAGCATATTTGGCCGTGTCGATGGCGGGCGCTGTGGCCGAGAAACTGGTGAGCGACATCATGTGGTATACCTTGTCGGGATCGCGGCGCTCGACGTTGCCCTGCGAGGCTTTGGCCAGCGCGGTTTCAAGGTCCATGATCTTCTGCGCTTCAGCCTGCGCCGCGTCGGGCTGATCCCCCAGGAGCTTCAGCATGTTCGCGAGGTGAGCAACATACTGTTTCCGGGTTTCGACGCTCTTGTCGTCGGTGCGCAGGTAGTAGTCCTTTTCAGGAAGCCCGAGGCCGCTCTGGTCGATGTAGGCGATCTCGCGGGTGGCGTCTTTGAAATCCTGCTGGGAGCCGTAATCGAAGAAGACGCCGACGCTCATGCGATTGAGGTGGGCGATGAGCGCGGGCAACTGCTCCCTGGATTGGAGAGCGGCGATGCGATCCAGTTCCGGCTGGATGGGTGCCAGGCCGCGCTTGTCGATGGCGTCGGTATCCATGCAGCTGGCGTAGTAGTCGCCAATCTTCTGCTCGTTGGTGCCGGCAGCGGCGTGGGCCGCGGCGGTTTTCTCGACAATCTCATGGAGCGCTTGCGTGTTGAACTCGTACAGGTTCGCAAACTGATCGAAAAGGGGCAGGTCGGAGGGAATGGGATGCAGTTTGGCGTACTTGCCGCAGGCGTACTGATAAAAGTCGACGCACGGATCGGCGGAGGTATCCATGGAAGCGGGGTCGTAGCCGGGAATGGGATTGAATTGCGGAGCGGCGGCGGCGGGAGCCGCGGTCTGAGCGGAGCAGGTGAGGGTGACAAGGAGCAGACAACCGGCAGCGGCCAACAAGGGATTGCGCATGAATCTCCTCCGGAAAGCAAACAAGAATGATACGCGACGGAAGGGCCTGGAGTGCGGGCGGGGATGCGATTGCGGCACAATTTGTGGTCAGTGGCCACAGAATCGGGGATGAAACGCCGGAGGGGATGGCGGGGAAGGCCGACTCAGCACTATCTTTTGGCGCCGGTCAGGGGGGAACTGCCTCCTTTGTTTGATGCCAATTAGGGTGCTGATACGCTGCTGAATACGGATGCACCCAGAGACCCATTTCGCGCCCGGGCAGACGCTGCTCATCGACGCCGACGACACGCTGTGGGAGAACAACATCTACTTCGAGCGCGCCATCGCGGCGTTTATTTCTTATCTCGACCACAAGGAATACAGGCGCGAGGAAGTGCGCGAGAAGCTGAATGAAGTGGAGCGGGAAAACGTGCGCCTGCATGGGTACGGGCTGACGAGCTTTCGGCGCGCGCTGGTGACGTGCTTTGAGAGCCTGACAACGGGGCCGATCACGCCGGCGAAACACGAGCGCATTATGAGCTTCGCGCAGTCGATCGCCGATCAGGAGATCGAGTTACTGGAGGGAGTGGCGGAGACACTGCCCGTGCTGGCTTCGCGGCACAAGCTGATTTTGATGACGGAGGGCAACCAGGTGGAACAGCTGGATAAGCTGGCGCGGTCGGGGGTGCGGGGGCATTTTACGGCTGTGGAAGTGCCGAAGGAGAAGGATCCGGGTGCGTATCGCGAGGTGTGCGCGAAATACGAGCTTGGGCCGGGGACAACATGGATGATTGGGAATAGTCCGAAGTCGGACATTAATCCGGCGCTGGCTTGCGGGCTGCATGCGGTGTTTATCCATCACCCGCATACGTGGGTTCTGGAGCACGAGGTGCTGGATGCCGCTCCGGCGGGGCAGCGGTTGCTGGAAGTGGAGAGTTTTGGCGGGCTGCTGGAGTGGTTCTGAAGGTCAGACAGCGGCGGTCTGGAGGGCGAGTTCTTCGAGGAGGGCGCGGACTTCGAGGAGGATTTCTTCTGGTTTGGTTGCGGTGAGGGGGAAGCGCAGGATGCCCTGGGGGGTGAACTGGGCTCCGCGTTTGGCGTTCTTTGAGACGAGCTTCATGAGGCGGGCGGGGTCGACGGCGGCGGTTTCAGTGAAGCGAATGTGGAGCTGGTCGCGCTTGCGGTCGACCTGGGCGACGCCGATTTTCTCGCATTCGATGCGGAGGCGCGCGGCCTGCAGCAGATGGGCGACACTCGCGGGGAGCGGGCCGTAGCGGTCTTCGAGTTCGGAGCGAACTTCTTCGAGGGCGCGGTCGCTATCGATGCCGGCGATGCGCTTGTACATGCGCAGGCGCTGGTTTTCTTCGGCGATGTAGCTTTCGTCGATGCGCAGCGCGATGCCGAGCGAGAGCTGGACGGCGGGGCGCTCGACGCGCTCCTCGCCCTTGAGGCGGCTAACCGCTTCTTCGAGCATGGAGGTGTACATCTCGAAGCCGACGGCTTCAATGTGGCCGCTCTGTTCGCCGCCGAGAAGATTGCCTGCGCCGCGGAGCTCGAGGTCGAGGGCGGCGATTTTGAAACCCGCGCCGAGGTCGGAGAATTCCTTGAGAGCGGCGAGACGGCGGCGGGCGACTTCGGTGAGCTCCTGTTCCGGCGGGATGAGGAGATACGCGTAGGCGCGGCGATTGGAGCGGCCGACGCGGCCGCGCAATTGATACAGCTCTGACAGGCCGTGGCGATCGGCGCGGTTGACGATCATCGTGTTCGCGAGCGGGATGTCGAGGCCGTTTTCGATGATGGTGGTGGCGACGAGAACGTCGTGCTCGTGATGCATGAAGGCGAGCATGACCTTCTCGAGCTCGCTCTCATTCATCTGGCCGTGGCCGACGATGACGCGCGCCGAGGGGACGAGTTCCTGGATTTTTGCGGCGATTTCGTAGATGGTCTCGACGCGGTTGTGGACGAAGTAGATTTGGCCGCCGCGCTCCAGCTCGACTTCGACGGCAGAGCGGATGAGCTTCTCGTCGAACTTGGCGACGACAGTCTGGATGGCCATGCGATCGCGGGGCGGGGTTTCGATGACGCTCATGTCGCGCAGGCCCACCAGCGACATGTGCAGCGTGCGCGGGATGGGCGTGGCGGACATAGCGAGGACGTCGATTTCGCGGCGCATCTGCTTGAGGCGCTCTTTGTGGCGGACGCCGAAGCGCTGCTCCTCGTCGACGACGAGGAGGCCGAGGTCGTGGAACTTGATGTCCTTTGAGAGCAGGCGGTGCGTGCCGATGAGGATGTCGACGCGGCCGTTCTCGACTTGCTCGAGGATGAGCTTCTGCTCTTTGGGGGTGCGGAAGCGCGAAAGCATTTCGATGTTGATGGGGAACTGGCGAAAGCGGCTTTTGAAGGTTTCGAAGTGCTGGAAGCTGAGGATGGTGGTGGGGGTGAGGACCGCGGCCTGGCGGCCGTCCTGCACGGCTTTGAAGGCGGCGCGCATGGCGACTTCGGTTTTGCCGTAACCGACGTCGCCGACGAGCAGGCGATCCATGGGCAGGGTTGACTCCATGTCGCGCTTGATGTCGGCGATGGCGGAAATCTGGTCGTCGGTCTCGGTGAAGTCGAAGGCGTCTTCGAATTCGCGCTGGAATTCGTTGTCGGCGGGGAAGGCGTGGCCTTCAGCGGCTTTGCGCTGCGCGTAGAGCTTGAGGAGCTCGTCGGCCATATCCGCCATGGCCTTGCGCACGCGGGCCTTCGTTTTGGCCCACTGCTGCGAGCCGAGACGGTTGAGGACGGGCGCGGGACCAGCTTCGGTGGAGCGGTATTTCTGGATGAGGTCGAGGCGCGTGAGCGGGACGTAGAGGCGCGCGCCCTCGGCGAACTCGAGGATCATGAATTCGAGGGAGAGGCCGTCCTGCTCGATTTCGCGCAGGCCCTGGTAGCGGGCGATGCCGTGCTCGACGTGGACGACGTAATCGCCAACGGTGAGGTCGCGAAAGTCGGAGACGAAGGCTGCGGTTTTAGATTTTTTGGGCGCGGGGCGCGCGGTGACGTCGGCTTCGTCGAAGAAATCCTGGGCGCCGAAGAGGACGAGCCGCGCGTCGGGCAGGCTGACGCCGGTGGCGAGCGCGGTGCGCAGAATGACGGGTGTGCGCAGGTCGCCCGCGAGGAAGCTGGATTCGTCGTAGATATTCTCGCTGCCGGCGTGCTGGATGCGTGAGCCGAGGCGGTAGGGAACTTCATATTCGCGCAGCAGGTTAGCGAGGCGCTCGACTTCGCCCTGGTTGGGCGCGACCAGCAGCGTGCGGACCTCCTGGTTCATCAGATTGCGGATCTGATCGATGAGAGCCGGAATGGAGCCGTGGAAGCGGAGCGTGGGGCGCGAAGTGAATTCGATTTCGCCGAGAGTCTGGTCTTCTTCAAGGACGTCGACTACGCCGAGCTGATCAATGTCGAGGCCGGAATGCGAGGCCAGCTGCGCCTGGAGGACTTCGGGGCGCAGGTAGATGTCCGCGGGCGTAATGAGCGAGCCGATGCTGGAGCGGTCGTGGCGCTGCTCGACTTTGCTCCACCAGCGGTCGATCTGATTGCGGATCATCGCGGGCTCTTCGACCAGGAGGGCCGAGCGCGGGAAGAGATCGAGCAGGGTCCCTGTGGCTCCGTTGACTCCGGCGAAGAACTCCCAGCCAGGAAAGACGGAGACGCCTCCGGCGGCGATGGCTTCTTCGACCAGCTTGGGATCGTCGGTGGATTCGATGCGTTCGCCGCTAAGGCGGGTGTGGACGGCGGCAAGGAGGCGCTCGGTGACGGGCGTTTCAGTGAGCGGCAGGAGGCGGGCTTCGTCGAGGGGCGCGGCGGAGCGCTGGGTTTCTGGATCGAACTTGCGGATCGACTCGATTTCGTCGCCGAAGAACTCGAAGCGCACCGGGCGATCGGCTTCGGGCGAGTAGACATCGAGGATGCCGCCGCGGCGCGTGAACTGGCCGGGCATCTCGACGATGTCGTTGCGGGTATAGCCGATGCTGGTGAGGTGCGCGAGGAGGGTTTCGACGTCGACTTCTTCGCCACGGCGAAGAATTTGCGCGAGTCCGGCGTAGAAGGGCGCCGGGAAGAGCTTCATCGCGGCGGACTCAACGGGGGCAACGACGATAGAGGCTTCGCCGGTGGCGATTTTCCAGAGGGTTTTGGCGCGCTGCTCCTGGATGTCGGGGGGGGGCGAGAGATTTTCGAAGGGCAGGACGTCGTGCGCGGGCAGGCGCAGCACGCGGTCAGCGGGGATGGCTCCGGTGAGGTCGCATCCGGCGCGGAGGGCGAGGTGCATGGCGTCGGCGGCCTTGTTGTCAGCGACGATGACGACGGTGGGGACCTGGGCGGCGCGCGCGAAGAGGGGACTATAGAGGGCGCGGGCGGTGGAGGTGAGTCCGGAGACACGACGACGCCCACGGGCAAGCGCCAGGTGCCTTCTTGCCTGTTCGAAGGCGGGGGAAATCTCCAGGTCCGCCAACAGCTCGCGGACAAAGGGGAGGATCATGCGGGTTCCAGTTTAGCAGCGCGGCGCGGCTTCGCCGCAGTACCGAAGTGAGCGGGCGATGATGACTTTGGAGGGGTCCGATAGAGCCGGATTCGCGATTGAACCCGTCCCGCGGAGTTGTCCTGGAATCGAGGCTAAAATCGAAGAATGTCCTATGCGGCGGCGCTCGACAGTCTTCATGCGCGTGTGGGGGAACTGCATGCCGCACCGGGCGAGCCGCGACGGAAGTTCCGGCTGGAAGAGATGCGGACGCTGGTGGAGGCGCTGGGGCATCCGGAGCAGCGGTTTCGCTCGGTTCTGATTGCGGGGACCAACGGCAAGGGATCGACGGCAGCGACGCTGACCGCGATTCTGAAGAGTGCGGGGTACAGATGCGGGCTCTATACATCACCGCATCTGGTGCGCGTGAACGAGCGGATTCGGATCGATGGCGAGGCGATCGGCGATGAAGAGTTTGCGCGGCACTATTTTCGCGTGGACGATTGCGCGCAAATCCTGGTGCGCGAGGGGAATCTGCCGGGGCATCCGAGCTTTTTCGAGGCGCTGACGGCGGTGGCCTTCGAGGCGTTTGCCGATGCGCAGGTGGATCTGGCGGTGCTGGAAGTGGGGATGGGCGGGCGGCTGGACGCGACGAACGTCGTGGAGCCGCTGATTTCGGTGATCACCGACATTTCCCTCGACCACATGGAGTGGCTGGGCGAGACCATCCCTCTGATCGCTCGCGAGAAAGCCGGAATTCTACGTCAGGGTGGGACGTTGGTGACGCTGCCGCAGCATCCGGAGGCGAACCAGACGATTGGCGAGGTGGCGGCGGAACTGGATGTGCGGGGAGTGAATGCGGCGGAGTTTGTGCCGTCGGCACAGGTTACGGGGTACAGGTTACAGGTTACAGAACCGCGGAATCGGTATGCGCTCGAGGTGATGGGACGGACGATTGAAGTGGATTCGCCGCTGGCGGGAGAGCATCAGCGGCGCAACATCGCGCTCGCCATTGCGGCGGCGGTGGAAATAAGTAACAATCACGGTTTCAAAATAACGCCCGTGCAGATTGCAGAGGGAATCCGGCAGACACAATGGCCGGGCAGGCTGGAGCGGATGCAGGTGGCGGGCAAGGCCGATGTTCTGCTGGATGTGGCACACAATCCGGCGGGAGCGTGGGCGCTGCGGGCGGCGCTTTCTTCGCTTGGGTATGCGGAATCGGCTCACGGCAAGCGCGTGCTGGTCTTTGGTTGCATGAAGGACAAGGCTTACCAGGAAATGGCGCAGATTCTTTTCCCGATGTTCGACCTGGTGATTGCGACTCCGGTGGAGTCGCCGCGTTCGGCCAGCGTGGGGGATATCGTCGCAGCAGCAGCGAGGACCGGCGTGCGGGCGATGGCCGCGAGAGACGGGCAGGAGGCGCTGGAGAGGGCGTGGGCTGAGGCTCCGCGCGACGGGTTGGTCGTGGTGGCTGGATCGGTGTATCTGGTGGGTGAAGTGCGGCCGATGCTCGAGCGCGTTGGGGTGGAGACGCGATGAGCGCGATGGAACCTCTGGGCCCACGGCCGAATCCGCTGCCGCTGCGTGAGCGGCTGACGAGCTACCTGTTCCGGGCTCCGGTGTTTGCGGTGGCGACCGCTTTTTTTGCCAGCATTGCGGTGGCGGTATCGCTGTTTGAGAAGAGCGGGCGCTGGCAGCATCGGATTGCGCAGACGTGGGCGCGAGTCAGCGTGGCTATCAGCGGTACGCGGGTGACGGTTCTGGGCAGAGAACGTCTGAAAGCGCAGCCGGCGGTGTATGTTGCAAACCACATGTCGTATATGGACACGCCGGTGATTTTCAGTTCGCTGCCGTTTCAGTTTCGGATCGTGGCGAAGAGCGGGCTCCTGAAGGTGCCATTTATCGGCTGGTGGCTGCGCCGTTCAGGGCAGGTGTCAGTAGATGTGGGCAATCCGCGCGCGTCGATCGCGAGCCTGGCAAGCGCGGCGCGGACCCTCAAGGGCGGGATGCCGCTGTTCATTTTTCCGGAGGGCGGACGGACGGAGACGGGGGAGCCGGCGAAATTCCTGAACGGGCCGGCGTTCATGGCGATTCGGGCGCAGGTTCCGGTGACACCGATGGCGCTGATTGGGACGCATGAATTGCTGCCGATCCACGCGAGCACGGTGCATCCTGTACCCGTGACCCTGGCGGTGGGCGAACCGGTGGAAACGCAGGGCCTGACGATGAAGCAGGTTGACGAAGTGACAAAGCTACTGGAGGAACAGGTCGCCGCGCTGTATTATGAGCACTCCTGGCGAAAAAAGCCTGCAGCGCCGTCCGCGACGCCGGGAAAGAATGAAAATGAAACAGGGCACCTGGAGGCTGTAACGATTTCTCGGAACCTGCACGAGACCGAGGAGGCGCGGAGACCATGAAAGCACCACGCATCGCGATTCCGGAACCCAATTTCGCGAACAAGGAATACTGCGAGCGCTCGTGGCCGCAATATGCGCGCGCGGTGGAGTATGCGGGGGGAGTGCCGGTTAAAGTGCCGCTGCGGGATTCGCCGGCCAAGGTGGCGCAGCTGGTCGCGTCATGCGAGGGCGTGCTGCTGCCGGGGAGCCCGGCGGATGTGAATCCGCAGAAATACGGTGAAGACGCGCAGGCCGATTGCGCGGCGGCGGATGCGGCGCGCGAAGCCGTCGACGAGTTGCTGTTGCAGGACGCGTCGAATCTGTACAAGCCGCTGCTGGGGATTTGCTATGGCTTCCAGGCGCTGAATGTGTGGCGGGGCGGAACGCTGGTACAGCATCTGAAAACCGGCGTGGATCACACGGCGGGGCGAGCCGTCGCGGAAGCGCACACGATCGAGGTGGAAGCGCGCTCGCGGCTGCGGCGCATTCTGGGGCTGGGAATGAGGACGACGCTGATGGTGAACAGCAGCCATCATCAGGCCGTGGCGGTGCTGGGCGATGGGCTGGTGCGCGCGGCATGGTCGCCGGACGACGGCGTGGTGGAAGCGGCGGAAGGGCATGGCGACCAGTTCCTGATGGGCGTGCAGTGGCATCCGGAGCGCGTGCTGGAAGAGAACAAGGCGGCGCAGTGCCTGTTCCAGTCGTTTGTGGATGCGGCGGCGGCGTGGGAGCCGCGCATGATCAGCGAGTCGGTCGCGGACTGAAGGACAGGGAATAGGGTATAGGGGACGAGCGCCGGGTTTCCCCGAATGCTGCAGGCGCCGATATTCGGCATGAAACCAACAAACGAACGTCGATTCAGCCTGGATGTGACCGGGCTGGATGCGCGGGCTTTCGAGCAGTTTGAGGCGTATCTCGCGCTGTTGATGAAGTGGAATGCGCGCATGAATCTGACGGCGGCGCCGCGCAAGCCGGAGGAGATTGTTCGCAGGCATTTTGCGGAGTCAATCTTCGCGGCGCAGCAAATTCCAAAACACGTGAAGACGCTGCTGGATTTCGGCTCAGGGGCCGGATTTCCGGGGATTCCGATTGCGATTTGCCGGCCGAAGATCGGCGTGACGCTGGCGGAGTCCCAGGGGAAGAAGGCGGCATTTCTGCGCGAGGCGGTGCGGACGCTGGGATTGAATGCCGAGGTTTGGGCGGGACGCGTCGAGGAGATGGCCAACGAGCGCGTGTTCGATGCGGTGACGCTGCGTGCGGTCGACAAGATGGGCGCAGCGTGCAAGGCGGCGGTGAATCGGCTGGCAATGGGCGGATGGATGGCGGTGTTTACGACGCTGAAGACGGAAGGTTCGCTGGAGAAGCTGAAGGGGATTCGGTGGGAAGCCGCGGTGGCGATTCCAGGGTCGGAGCAGGAAATTTTGAAGACAGGTTACAGGTGATCGAGGTAGGGTTTTGGTGCATCTGAGGACATGCGTCTCGCAATACCAAGGAGGAACTCTCCCGCATGCGGCGTCCGTGGCGTGGCGGACAGCGTTACACTTGCGAGGATGATCCTCAAGCGAGTGATGGGACGATAGCGCGATGGAAATCAGCAAAAGGAAGAAATTTACTCACCCCCTCGTGCTAGATATTCATCACGTTGAGCAACTTTTAGACGCTCTCGGCCTGTCCGACCAAAGACCTATCCTACTCTGTCGATTGCTCAGACGTCAGCGCGCTCAAACCGGTGTCGCTGGAGCAAGTGTCGTCTTTTCCAAATCCTGATAACCGCAGCGTAGAGCATATCGAAATCTCAACCCGATTCGGTAGTGAACGCAACCCACGCATCGACATAGACTTCGGCTATTCCTATTCGAGCGACGGCGCCATCACGTATCTAATCTCGGGTGAGGAGCATGATGTCTACGCAGCGTGCGCCATCGTTGAGGACCACGTTCGCACGATGCTTGAAAAGCCGCCTATGTCCAACGGAGCGGCAAGAATCGTGGGTGGTGCCTTGGCGATATTAGGCGGAGGCGTGCTGCCGATGTCTATAGGAGTTCTGATAGCCAAGGTGCAAATGCTACACAAGGGGCATAAAACATCAATGTGGCCCGTGTATGTCATGGCAGTTGGGCTCATTCTTATTGGCTCGGGAGTTATCATTTCCTCTTTGGTGCCAAGGCTATGGCCGTCGGCCACGTTTCTCATCGGTGGTGGGAAGAATAGATATCGCAGGATATTGGAGTTGAGGAAGAACCTGTTTTGGACTGTGGGGATCAGTCTTATCGTCTGTCTCGCAGGGGGCTCTATCTTCTACTTTTTCGCGCATTGAGCCTCAGGTCGCCGCGCCATGCATCCACAATAGCCACAGCACGCTTGTCACGCGCCAGATAGTTGAAAACGAGTCCCGCGCCGGGGTGCAAGGATTGAGCCGTAAGCATGGTGGACGGGGGCGTCATCGACGACGCCGGTGGCGGCTCCTGTCTCCACCGCGAAAAAAAGCACACGACGCGGTCGCGCGTAACACTCGTCGGTAATTGTAATGTGTGATTACTTAGACGCCTCTAAGAGTCAGTTATTCAACGAATTGACAGCCTCGATACCGCGTGCCAGGATCATGGGACCGTTAGCAGCCCCAAGGCTCCAACTTTCACGCGGGTGTTGATCTCATGTCTCTATTCCAAAGACCGGTTCCCCGGTTCCTGCAGCGCTGCCTCCTTGCTCTCATCATTTTCGCTTTCAGCTCCATCACTGTCGCACAGGCGCAGGCGAATGGCGAACCCTTCATAGGTGTCCACCTTCCGAAACTGGGATCGACCCCTCAGATTGTAGACGTCGCAGACTCGGGCTCGCTATGGCCGGGAGGAGTCGTCTATTACCAGATCAACAATGGTTCGACCGATCTCACCACGGCGATCAATACATTCAATGCTGACTCCGGTAGCTCCTCGACCCACAATAGTGCCACCGGAACGGCTCCTGGGACGGTGTCTCAGGCGATCGGATCCTGCACGACCCCAAACCCAAACCCGAATCCGAATCCGCAGTCGTTTGCCGCGGTTGGCGACTTCAACGGCGACTGCAGGAGTGACGTTCTGTGGCGGAACATCACCACCGAGCAGGTCGACATCTGGCTGATGAACGGGACCACGTTTGCGAGCAGCGGGAGCCCCGGCAGCCCCACCTCGGACTGGGTCATTCAGGGAACCGGGGACTTCGACGGCGACGGCAAGGCCGACATCCTGTGGCGGAATACCACCACCGGGCAGGTCTACATCTGGCTCATGAACGGGACCACGTTTACGAGCAGCGGAAGCCTCGGCTACGTCTCCTCGGACTGGAGCATTGCGGGGGTTGGCGACTTCAATGGGGATGGCAAAGCTGACATCCTGTGGCAAAACAGCAGCGGCCAGATCTACCTCTGGCTCATGAACGGAACTACGGTAGCGGGCGGCGGGAGCGTCAGCAACGTCTCCTCCGGATGGAACATTGCGGGCGTTGGCGATTTCAATGGGGATGGCAAGAGTGACATTCTGTGGCGCAACAGCACCACCGGGCAGGTCTACCTCTGGCTCATGAACGGGACCACGATTGCGAGCACCGGGAGTCCCGGCAGCCCCACCTCCGACTGGGTCATTGCCGGCGTGGGCGATTTCAATGGGGACGGCAAGAGTGACATCCTGTGGCGCAACAGCACCACTGGCCAAGTTTTCATCTGGTTCATGAACGGGACCACCCTCGCGAGCAGCGCGAGCGTCAGCTACGTCTCCTCCGGCTGGGTCATCCAGGGCGTTGGCGACTACGACGGGAGCGGCCGGGCCGGCATCCTGTGGCGGAACAGCTCCACGGAACAGGTTTACGTCTGGCTGATGAACGGGACGACCTTGACGAGCAGCGGGAGCCCCGGCACCCCTGCCGCTGCCTGGCAGATAGCTCCCCTGGCAGTGCAGACGACTGTCGCGATGCGGGGAGTCGACGTCACCACCTATCACTTCGACATCGGAAGGACGGGGCTGAACCCGAACGAGACGACGCTGACGTCGAGCAATGTTACTTCCTCGAAATTCGGCCTGCTGCACCTGCTGGCTGTCGATGGCTCAGTGGATGCGCAGCCTCTTTATCTGTCGAACCTGACGGCGGGCGGACAGCAGCGCAATGTGGTTTACGCGGTGACGGAGAACGACAGCGTCTACGCATTCGACGCGAATACCGGCGCACAGATCTGGAAGACGTCGGTCCTGGAAGCGAATGAGACGCCCAGCGGGGATCACGGGTGTTCCCAGATCACGCCGGAGATCGGCATCACCTCGACGCCGGTCATCGATCGCACGGCAGGGCCGAACGGGACGATTTTCGTCGTAGGCATGTCGCTGGATAAGTCGGGGACTTATCACCAGCGGCTGCATGCGCTGGACGTGACCACGGGCGCGGAACTGCACACTCCGGCGGAAATTCAGGCGACCTACCCAGGCACAGGCGCGAACAGCTCCGGAGGCAATGTGATTTTCGACCCCAGCCAGTATGCCGAGCGCGTGGGGCTGTTGCTGATGAACGGAACGATCTATCTCGGATGGACGTCGCATTGCGACATTGACCCGTACACGGGCTGGCTGATGGCCTACAACGAATCGACGCTGGCGCAGACCAGCGTGCTGAACCTGACGCCGAACGGCAGCGAAGGGTCGATCTGGATGGCGGGCTCCGGGCTGGCTGCGGATTCCAGCGGGAACATCTATTTTCTCGATGCGAATGGGACCTTCGATGGCACGCTCAACGCGAACGGGTTGCCGGTGAAAAACGACTTCGGCAACGCGTTCCTGAAAATCTCAACGACGGGCGGAACTCTGGCGGTCGCGGATTACTTCGAAACCTATAACGGGATTTCCGAGTCGGGCCAGGACGAAGACCTGGGGTCAGGCGGAGCCCTGGTGCTGCCGGATATGACGGACTCTTCGGGAACGGTCCATCATCTCGCGGTGGGCGCAGGAAAGGACCAGAACATCTATGTTGTGAATCGGGATTCGATGGGCAAGTACAGCGCGCAAAACAACACTGCGCTGTACCAGGAGATTGCAGCGCCTATTGGCGGCGTGTGGTCGATGCCCGCGTACTTCAATAACACGATCTACTACGGCGCGGTGAGTGACAACCTGAAGGCGTTTCCGATCGTCAACGCGAAACTGGCCACCAGCGCGAGCGTGAAGACCGCGAACACGTTTGCGTATCCTGGAATGACGCCGGCGGTCAGCGCCAACGGCACCACGAATGGGATCGTGTGGGGGGTCGAGAATTCGTCACCGGCGGTGTTACATGCTTTCGACGCGACCACGCTGAAGGAGCTCTACAACAGCAACCAGGCGGCGAACAACCGCGATCAGTTCGGCAGCGGGAACAAGTTCATCACGCCGATGGAAGTCAACGGCATGGTGTTTGTGGGGACGCCGAATGGAGTGGCTGTGTTCGGGCTGCTGCCGTAAGGGGTGGGCGGGCAGCGTTCCTTAATCCACGCCGTTGGGATTCTGCGACACGTTGCGGGCGTTGGTGACGTTGTCAGGGTCGTCGGTGAAGGTCTTGCCTTCGTGGTAGGCGTACTTCTTGTACCAGGAGCCGACCTTGCGGATGCAGTCCTGCCAGCCGTCGGCCCAGGTGACCTCGGCTTCTCCGTGGGCATAGACCCACGTGCCGCGCTCGTGTTCCAGGTCGTTCATGGTGCGCTGGGCGGTGCCATCGTCGTTGAGGGTGATGTAGAAGTTCTCTCCGTTGCCCTCGCCGACTTCCCATTTGCCGAGGAAGTGAGCGCGCGACGGGCCGGGAACGCTGATCAGGCCAGCGGGGACTGCTCCAGGAAACTCGAGGCGCTGTACGCTGTCGAGGTTGATGCTCTGGCGGTGGCCGTCCTTGAAGACGATGACGAGCGAGTTGGAGTGGGAACTGGCCTGGGCACGAGCAGCGGGCAATGCAAAAAGTATGGCAATGGCGAGGGCTGTGGCGCTGACGAGTTTATGCATGGGTTTTCTCCTGAACATCAGCGGTGCGGCGGGGGAGGGCGTGGACCGCACCGTTGTGAAGTACGCGGTGGAGGGCGAATTGGTTCCATCCTAACCGGGCAGCATCTGAAATGCGGACTACCGAACATCGCTTGTGGGATATTGATTGCAAGCGGGAAGATTCGGGAGGGCGCACGTGGCAAGCGATGGGAATAATCGTGAAAAGACGCGCGACCCGGTGCAACGCTCCCCTTGCGCCTCCGGATCGGAGAACCCGTATCTCAGAATCTTTAAATCGAACGTCTATGTGCGCAATCACGATCGCAGCCTCGAGTTCTACGTTGGGCAGCTCGGATTCTGCGTGTTGGCGGACAGCCGGTTTGAGTTCGGCCGCTGGATCGCGATCGCCCCGCCGGACGGCAGCGCAATCCTGGCGCTGATCGCTCCGCGGCGGGGTTCGGAGAATTACCGGCTGATCGGCCGTCCAACCCACATTGCTTTTATCGCCGAGGATGTCAACGCGACCTACGAGCTGTGGCGGAGCCGCGGCGTGAAGTTCGTGCAGCCGCCGCAGCCGCAGCTGTGGGGAGGAACCTTCGCGACCTTCCAGGACATCGACGGGAACACGTTCGAGCTGCTGGGCTCCGATGAGATGAGCCGCGAGATCGAGGCGCAGCGCCGCGAAGCGAGCGACAGGGTGGAGCAGGAGCGGCGCGTGGCGCAGGAGCTGGAGATCGCGAAGCAGGTGCAGGCGAGACTGTTCCCGCAGGGCGCGCCGGCACTGAAGACACTGGACTATGCGGGAGTCTGCATCCAGGCGCGGCATGTGGGCGGTGACTATTACGACTTCCTTTCGCTCGGACCGACCGAGCTGGGACTGCTGATTGGCGACATATCCGGGAAAGGCATTGCCGCGGCGCTGCTGATGGCCAATCTGCAGGCCAACCTGCGCAGCCAGCTGGCCATCGCTCGCCAACAACCGCAGCTTTTCCTGAAGACGGTGAATCAGATTTTCTTCGACAACACGGTGGAGAGCGCGTATTCGACGATCTTCTTCGCCGAGTATTGCGACGAGTCTCAAAAGCTCCGCTACGCCAACTGCGGGCACCTGGCCGGACTTTTGTTGCGCGCAGGCGGTGCTCTGGAAGAGCTGCACTCCACCGGAACGGTGCTGGGTCTGTTCCGGAACTGGGACGGACACACGGGCGAATGCCAGCTGGCGCCGGGTGACACGCTCGCTCTCTACACCGATGGGGTGACGGAAGCGAGCGATGCGAAGGGCGAGGAGTTCGGGCAGCGTGGACTGATTGAGTCCCTGCGACACAACGCCTCTCTCGACGCGAAGGCGACGGTGGATGCGGTTCTCCGGGAAATCCAGCAGTACAGCGCCGGCGAGCAGGCGGACGACATCACGCTGATTGTGGCCCGATGCAAGGGCAAACGGAAGCCGGGGAAGAAGAAACGGGCCCGGTAGCGTGAAGCCAGCAGCCTGCAGGCTGCAGCCGGTTAACCGGTGGCCCGTAGCTGGTAGCGGAGCCTGGGGGTACCCCCCCTCCCCCCCCAGGGGGGGGTGCGGCAAGTGATTCTTTTCATTGGCATTCGCGGGTACCGTGAATCAGGTATTACCCCGGGAGCCGCTGGGAGCCGGGGGCTGGTTAGAGCGGGGCCGGCAGCCTGCAGCCGGTAGCACGTAGCCGGTAGCTGCGCGGGTAGGTGAACGGGAGCCTGGGGGCACCCCCCTCCCCCCACCCCCTGGTGCGGGACGGTGATTGATTTGGCTGGGGTTGAGTGGGGGGTTGGCGAGCTCGATAACATGCCCGGGGCTGGATCTATTTGAAAACGGATCAATTGGGAGACGGCTATCTTTGTTACACAGGCAGCTGTTTATGTCATGCAAACGGCTGTTTCTGTCACAGAGGCGGCCGCGTCCGGTGACAGACGTGGCGGCGCTGAGGACGTCTCGGGTCAGGCAGCCGGGTTGTGACGGGATAGCCACGGGATTCCTCCGGGGACGGAAAAGGCCGCGCTTGAGGCGCGGCCTTTTTTGTTTCTTATCCCCTATTATCAGGATACCAAGTCCAGCACTAAAACCGGCCAAAATTCTTGGAGGTTATAAGGATGGAAGTGGTTTGGAATGAGGGAGGACACTTTCGTACCGTGCGGAAAAAGCTTGACAAGTTTTCCACAGACAGGGAAACAGGCGGATAGCGGACAGCGGATAGCGTTCAGGCGGGAGCCGGATAGCTGGTAGCTTGTGGCTCGTGGCGGCAGTGTTCCACGTGGAACATTCAAGGTGTTTCCGAGGGAGGGTTGCGCGCGTCGTATCGACGGTCACGGAGACGGAATGGCCTGGAATGGTACTCTCGCGGCGTGCGCAAGGCGAGGCTCGCTGGCTTTTTGTTCGTGGCTGGGATGGGGTTTGGGGCATGGGGTCAGGATCCGCAGCCGAGGGCAGGAGCCTACCTGCCGGATTTCGGGTTGCAACGGTTCGAGGTGGGAGCGGAAACCGCGAACATTCGGACGGCGTGTATCGGCAGCACCGAACGGTGCCCGATCCCGTCGTTCGGACTTGGGGTGGGAGGAGCGCTGAACCTGAACGCGCATTTCGCGCTGGATGCGGAATTCCTGATGACTCCAACCGCCAGCACCGTGACTACCAATGCTTATGGCGGGCACGCCATGGAAATGATGGCAGGGGTGCGCGGCGAGGCGCGGGGCCGGCACTACGGGTATTTTCTGAAGGCCGAGCCGGGGTTCTTCGAGTGGAGCGAGGTTATAACGGAGGCTGACTTCGTGCCGACTGCACCCGTCCCGTTCCTGTTTTCGTTCGGAGGGCGGAGGTTCTTCGTGAGCGACGTTGGAGCGGGGTTTGAGTATTCGCCGTCACCGCGAGTGCGCGTGCGGGGAGAGGTGACCGACCTGATCTTTCGGTATTCGCGCGAGGACTGGACCAACAACCTGCAGCCGTCGGTGGGCGTTTACTACGGGATGGGCAAAACGCTGGATTGGAGTCCGCCGGTCTACGCCGCGCAGAAGACGCACGCCTTCTTCGATCGGACGAATGTGGTGCTGCTGACCGGAGGCGCGCTGGCCGATACGGCGGATGCGATCACGACGCAACGGTTTATTGCGGCCGGTGATCGGGAGGACGATCCCTTTGCGCGACCGTTGGTGAAGTATGGGTGGAGCGGGCAGATCGCCGGGATGTCGTTGGAGACCGGGGGCGAGATTCTGGGGATGTATGGGCTGCACCGGATTCACCAGCGCTGGGTGGAACGACTGGTACCGGTTGGCTTGGCAGTGACGCACGGAATCCTTGCCTACAACAACACGAAGTTGAGCCATCGCCAGCCGCCGCAGTAGGGCAGTGTTCCACGTGGAACATCGGGCATGCGGTTCGGGGGCGCGAGGCAAGTTTCTTCGGTATAAACCGCCAGAGTTTTCCACGTGGGCCTCTCTTCCGTCAACACTCCTGTAGCAATCGATGGGGCGGCGTATCTCAGGGAAACGACGCGGGTTGGGTCGGGTGCTGGACGAACGGCCAAAAAGCGTTCCACAAATCGGGCCCTGTTCTTCACAGCCGTTTCGCGTTGCGGAGGGGACGCGGTGCCGGTAGGCTTCTCTGTCATGGGGAAAGTGCTCGCCGTAGTCAACCAGAAAGGCGGGGTGGGCAAAACGACCACCGCCATTAATCTTTCGGCAGCACTGGCTTTGGAGGGGTTGCAGGTCCTGCTGGTCGATTGCGATCCGCAGGCGAACTCGAGCGGGGGGCTTGGGATTACCCGCGATGCGGATCGGCGCTCGTCGTACGACGTGCTGATGGGCGAGGCGACTATCGACGAGGTGGCGCTCCGGACCGAGATCGACACCCTGACCTTGGTTCCCTCCAACAAGAACCTGACGGGGGCGAATGTCGAGCTGATCCAGATGGACCGCAGAGCTTACAAGCTGCGGGAGGCTCTGGCGAAGGTTCGGGATCGCTACGATTTTGTGTTGCTGGACTGCCCGCCGGCGCTGGATCTGCTGACGCTGAACGCCCTGGTGGCGGCGGATCGGCTGCTGGTTCCCATGCAGGCCGAGTATTTCGCGCTGGAGGGGCTGAGCGAGCTGATGCACACGCTGGAGCGGGTGCGGGCCGCGTTCAATCCGGGGCTGGAGATTGAAGGCGTGTTGCTGACGATGTATGACGACCGCACGAACCTGGCGCAGCAGGTGACGGAGAATTTGCGGGAGTTTTTCAAGGACAAGCTGCTGAAGACGGTGATTCCCAGGAATATACGGCTGGCCGAGGCGCCGAGCTACGGGAAGCCGGTGCTGCTGTACGATCCGCGGTCGCGCGGGTCGGAGAGCTATCGGGAGCTGGCGGACGAGCTGCTGGCGCGCAATGGGATTGAGAGTCCGGCAGCCCGGGAACGGAAGACGGCGAAAGCGGCGCAGGGAGAAGTGAAGGTGAAGTTCTGGCCGTATGGCTGAGCGCAGGTTGCAGGTTCCAGGTTACGGGTTACAGGGTGCATGGTACAGGCGCAAGGGTTCAGGGAGTTGGGAAACGGGGAGTAGGTTTTGTTCCACGTGGAACACTGAGTGATTGCCTGGGTTCGGATCGCTGGTGAGGGGATGAGGACAATATGCAAACTATGACAGAAGCTCCGAAACGAAGGGCGTTGGGTAAAGGACTGGAGTCCTTGCTGCCTCGGGTGAACGCGGCGGCGGAACCGGGCGCGGAGAACGGCGAGTCGGGACGGCCGCGGGAGATTCCGGTTGGGGAGATCGAGCGGAGCCCGTTTCAGACGCGGACGCGTTTCGACGAGGTGCAACTGGCGGAGCTGGCGGCTTCGATCTCAGCGACGGGGGTGGTGCAGCCGATTCTGGTGCGGCCGTTGCCGCATGGGCATTACCAGCTGATTGCCGGCGAGCGGCGCTGGCTGGCGTCGCAGCGGGCGGGCAAGGAGACGATTCCGGCGATCATCCGGCAGGTGTCAGACGAGCAGGCGATGGAGATGACCATCGTCGAAAACCTGCAGCGGACGGACCTGAACCCGATGGAGCAGGCGCGAGCCTACGACAAGCTGTCGCGGGAGTTTCAGCTGACCCAGGAACAGATGGCCAAGCGGACCGGGAAGGACCGGGCGTCGGTTTCGAATTTCCTGCGGCTGCTGAAGCTGCCTGAAGATGTGCAAGGCAAAGTGGAAGAGGGGGTTCTGAGCTTTGGGCATGCGCGGGCTCTGCTGCCGCTCGAGGATCCGCAGGCGATTCTGAAGGCGGCGCAGAAGGTGGCGGCGCTGGCGATGAGCGTCCGGCAGACGGAGAGCTATGTTCAGAAGATCCTGAATCCACAGGCGAAGAACAAGGCTGATGGCGAAAAAAAGGAGAATATCGATCCGAATGTTCGCGAGGTGCAGGAGTCGCTGCAAAGGGCGCTGGGATTGAAAGTGCGGATCGAGGATCGCAAGGGGCGGGGGCGGGTGATTATCGAGTACGGGCAGCTGGAGGAATTTGACCGGCTGCTGGATCGGCTGCGGCGGTAAAAGCAGAGTTTAGAGTTTAGGAATTAGAGTTTAGGGATCAGGGTTTAGCGGCATCGACTGACCGGATGCGGGGTGCTTCCTCGAATAGCTGCTTGATGGCCAGCGCCGCATTTTTCATCGAGTATCTGCTGGCAAAACAGAGGTATGCGCGACGCCTTTAGTATGTTTCGGAGTTCATGAGAGACCGGCCCTTTGCCCTTTCTGCCACGCTTCGAGCGCGGCGGCCAGCATCTCGTCCACGGTAATCGATGTCAGACATTTCTTTCGCTGCTCGATACACTCCGTGAGGCGACAGTTTTCGCAGTCCACGTGGTGATAAATCGGCCGATGTTGGTTCCCGATCGGAAACCAGCGTCCTGGCCGATCCCGAGCGGCAAATGGAATCGCGCATGGTACTCGACAGGCGGCGGCCAGATGCATGGGCCCGCTATCGGGCCCCAGAAATAGCGCCGCGCGACGTAGCACAGCCGCTGTTTCACGCGGAGTCAGCCTCCCGCACAAATTAATGACTGGACCAGCCCATTCCGCGGCAGCATAGTCGGCCGCTTCGGCGTCTTCCTTCGCTCCGACCAGCACCAGAGCGTGGTCCGGCAATTGCCGGGTCAGACGTCTCAGTAACATGCGCCAGTTTTCCCGTCCCCAGTCTTTAGCCTGCATCTTTGTCCCAGGACCACATGCAATGATGCTGCACCCAAGGGTCGTTTCAAGCTCCTGCTCCGCTCTTCGTTGCTCGGCCTCGGTCAGCCGCATATCCCAGTTTGCCAGGTCATCAACGTCCGCCGTGCCCAGCTCCTGTATGCACCGGAGCAATCGCGCGCCCTCGTGCTCCCACAGGCCATTTTCCGGATCGCAGACGTCTTCGTTGAAAGCGCCCTTGGGGATACCGATGATCCGGCGCACCCCGCATAGCCGAAAGAACCACTCGTCGCGCTTGCCTGTTTTCCGAGTGCCCATCAGATAGACCACAACCTGGGGCCGGAACCGCACGATCTTCCACCACAGGGGCACGAGCTCCCAGGGGCGCCGCGTTTTCCACGGGTAGTCGATGTACCCGTGAACCAACCCCGAGCCCTCCAGCACGGCGTAGGCGGCGGGTGCATTCGAATGAGTCGGCATATTCGTCAGCAGAATGCGTCTGGCATAGGGAAAGGACCGCTCTACTACATGCAGTGCCGGGAGTGCCACAACGGTGTCTCCCAGACTTCCCAGACGATAGATCAGTACACGGCGCGCTCTGGATAACATCATGGTTGGGGTCTCAAATCCGGTCCGCTTAGTCTAGCTGATCAAAAAAGCTGAGGTCTCGATGCCGCTGCCTGCTGAGCAAACAAGATTTTGATTGACGCAGCGGCGCGTTCCATGGAGTAGCGCTCCACAAAACAGGCATAAGCCCGGCTGGCCATAGCGGCGCGCTCAGCGGCGGGGAGCTCCAGCCAGCGGCGGAGAAGGCGTTCGGTGCCTTCCAGAGTGTCGTCGTCGACCAGACCGGCGCCATCGGCCTGGATGTCCGGCCAAATGTTGACCTGATTGCTGATGAGGACGGGGCGGCCGGCGGCGAGGGATTCGACGATGACAACGCCGAAGTTTTCCGTGTGGGACGGCAGCACGAAGGCATCGGCTGAGCGCAGAGCCCCCCATTTGACTTCACCCTTCAGCATACCCGGCCAGTGAACGCGATCGGCAATACCCAACTCAGCGCAGCTCTGCTGGAGCGCCGCCTTCAATCCCACCTGGTCGGGACCGGCCATGACAAGATCGACATCCTGGAATGCGGGAGCGATTCGTGCAAAAGCGCCGAGGAGGAGATCGCAGCCTTTCACCTCATGCAGGCGGGAAAGGAAAAGGAGATAGCGCCGACCGCGCAGGAGAGGCATTTGAGCAAACAGTGCCTGAATCTGACAGCAGGGGTCGCCTTCCGGTTCGGTGATCCCGTAAGGCACGACCGTGGCCGTCCAGCGGTTCGGTTTAAAACTGCTGGTCGCTTGATCGCGTTCCATCGAAGAAGTGAACAGAACGCTACGGGCATCGCGCAGGACAGGGTATTGGAACGGCCAATAGAGAAGCTTCTTGAGGTGCTTCAGCGGGTACTTATCCCTGAACCAGGGGCTGAGAGCGCCATGAGCAAACACCAGATACGGGGTTCCGGAGCGGCGGGCCGCCGCGCGGGCGGCGATGTCGGGAAAGATCCAGAGGCCGTTCATCACGATGCCGTCGAAGCGGGAGGCGTTCTGGTGCAGCCAGCGCCACAGGCGCGGCGAGAGACCGAAGCGGCCGAGCCAGCGCTGGCCGAGGGCGTGAACCGGAAAGGTGACTTCGGAGAGGAACGGGGCGTTGGGCGGATCCTGACAAACGACCTCGACCTCGACACCTATCGAAAGATAGGCTCGGGCCAATTGACGCACCGCTTCGGGTGGGCCACCATCGGCTGGCGAGAGACTTCCAATGACGTGGAGAATCTTCATCGATCACAAAAGCAGAACAACCCCAGTCTATCTAAGGAGTTTCGCCGCGAGGACGCATCAGCGTGGCGGAGTCGGTCGCGACGGGCGACATCGTTAGGTGCCGCTAAAAGGGCGAGAGCATTCATCGGCTGTTCATTCGGACAGAGGAGTCATTCTTTCAGAACGTGATCGTGGTTGCTACACTACAGTCAGCGCTCGGCGATACCCCGTTGCTCCCGGGACGCGCAGCCTGCGCAGGCTTCTCTCCGCGTGTTTCGGCTGTGGACTCCCCCAGCTAAATTGAAGGACTTTCTTTTCCGATGTGCGGAATCGCCGGAGTACTCGTCACGCGCAAGTCCGAGAGGCTGGACTTTTCTGAGACGCTGACGCGATTATCGAGCGCGCTGGCGACGCGCGGTCCGGACGCATCGGGCCAGTGGGTCACGGGCACGCAAATCCTGGGTTTCGCGCACCGACGGCTGTCGATCATCGACGTGGATGCGCGGTCGGATCAGCCGATGCACTCGACGGATGGGCGTTACACCATCGTCTTCAATGGCGAAATCTATAACTACCAGGAACTGCGCAGCGATCTGGAGAAGAAAGGGCGCGGCTTCCGGACGACGGGTGACACGGAAGTGCTGCTGCAGATGTACGCGGAATATGGCGAGGACATGCTGACGCGGCTTCGCGGCATGTATGCGTTTGGCATCTGGGACGAGCTTTCGCAGGAGCTATTTCTGGCGCGGGATCCGTTTGGGATCAAGCCGCTGTATTACGCGGAGGGGGGAGGCAATTTCTATTTCGCTTCCCAGGTGAAGGCGCTGTTGACGGTGCCGGAAGTGGATCTGCGCGAGGAGCCAGCGGGGCATGTGGGTTTTTTTGTGTGGGGTTCGGTTCCCGAGCCGTACACGCTGTATCGGGGAATTCGGTGCCTGCCGAGCGGGACATGGATGCGGGCGACGCGCGAAGGAATCTCAAAGCCGCGTCTGTTCGCATCGCCAGTTGGAGAATTTTCTAAATTCGGTCTCGACGAGATGCCGCAATCGGAAACGGAGGCGGATGTGCGTCTGCACGATGCACTGCGGGAGAGCGTGCGGATGCACGAGATCTCCGATGTCCCGGTGGCGGTCTTCCTGTCGGCGGGCATCGATTCGGGCGTGGTTACAGCCCTGGCCGCGGAAGCGGGCAACGAGGTCGAGACGCTGACGCTGGGATTCGATCTGCTGCGCGACACCGCGGAAGACGAGACCCAAATCGCGAGCCGGGTAGCGCAGCACTATGGGCTGCCCCATTATTCGCGCTACATCGATCGGCCGGCGTTTATGGCGCATCGTGAACGGCTGCTGGAGAAGATGGACCAGCCCACCATCGATGGCGTGAACACTTATTTCATCAGCTGGCTGGCGCATGAGCGCGGGTTCAAGGTTGCGCTGAGCGGCCTGGGCGGCGACGAACTGTTCGGAGGCTATCCCAGCTTCCGGCAGCTGCCGTTCATGGTGTGGAGTTTGCGGCCAACGAACGCAGTTCCGTTCGTGGGGCGGGCGTGGCGGATCATGACCAGTGCGGTCATCTCACGATTCACTTCTCCGAAGTACGCGAGCCTGTTCGAGTACGGAGGCACGTGGGGCGGGGCGTATCTGCTACGACGGGGCTTATTTATGCCCTGGGAGCTGCCGCAGATTCTCGATCCGGAGCTGGTACGAACGGGATGGCGGGACCTGGCCTCGATCGAGAGCATGAACGGCCTGACGCGGCCGCTGGCGAAAGTCGCGGGCGCAACGGCGGCTCAGACGGAGTTCCTGCGCGTCTCGGCGCTGGAGATGAGCTACTACATGCGGACGCAGCTGCTGCGCGACGCGGATTGGGCGGGGATGGCGCATTCGGTGGAGATTCGGGTACCGCTGGTGGACATGACTCTGCTGCGGCAACTTGCGCCGCTGCGGGCGAGCCGGTTCTCACCGCGGAAGCCGAAGATCGCGGAATGCCTGCGGAAGCCGCTCCCGGCAGAAGTTCTGCACCGGCCCAAGAGCGGGTTTGTTACTCCGGTGCGGGACTGGATGCAGGACTCGCCGGATCGCGGGCTGCGCCACTGGGCGACCCATGTGTATCGCGCTTTGTATACGCGAGGGGCACCGGTGCGATCTAAAGCAGCGGCAATGCTGGCGAGCTGAGCGGCTCCTGTCTAGCCGAGGTAGCGGACGTCGAGGACGGTGCAGTCGTCATCGGCGGCGAGGGTTCCGGCGAAGCGCTCCACCTGGAGGAAGATGTCGTCGAGGGTAGCGGATTCGAATTCGCTGTCGGCGAGTCGGGCCTCGCCAAAGAACTCGCCGTCGGGCGCGGCGGCTTCTGTAACACCGTCGGTGACAATCAGGACACGGTTCCCGGGCCGGAGCTGCAGCTCTCCGGAGTTGAAAGGCGCGCCTTCGATGAGGCCGACGGGAAGGTTCGATTCCGGCAGACGAGAGCAGCCATTGGAGTAGAGAAACGGCGGCACGTGGCCGCAGTTGACGTATTCCAGATGGCCTTTGGGGGAGATGCGGAGGATGGCCATAGTGGCGTACTTCTCGACGTTTTTGCTGCAGATATAGCGGTTGACGATGTCGGCGAGGGTGGCCAGGGGCTGGCGGGCGACCAGCAGTGAATAGATGAGGCCCTGCAGGGTTGCGCCGAGGATAGCGGCGGAGATGCCTTTGCCGGAGATGTCTGCGACGATGACGGCGAGGGACTGGCCGTCTTCGACGATGTCGAAGAAGTCTCCGCCGACTTCGCGGCAGGGCACGGAGCGCGCGGCGACCTGGGCCCAGGAGAGCGTGGGCGGGCGGACGGTCATGAGGCCGCGCTGAATTTCGGCGGCGATATTCATTTCCTGGCGGTAGACGCGCTCGCGTTCCTCGGCCACGGCGAGCTGCGCGTTATCGATCAACGCGGCGGCGTCGGTGGCGATGGTGCGGAGGAGGTCGCCGTCGATCTGGGTGAGGCTGCCTGCTTTGAGACGGCTGTCGAGATAGAGCAGGCCGAGGAGCTCGGTTTCGCGCTCGGCTGCGCCGGGACGGCGTTTGCGCAGCGGGATGCAGATGACGGAGCGGATGCTGTGCGCGACCATGCTGGCGGAGCGGGTTTCCGGGTCGGCGCTGAGGGTGTCGGTGACGATGAATTCGTTGGCGGTGCTGATGGCCTGGCGCATGGCGCCGTGGGAAAGCGTGGCCTCGTCGGTGAGCTCTTCGCCTTTGTCGTCGCGGCCGAGGGCGAGCTGCATCTCGCCGGCTTCGTTGCGGAGAAAGACGTAGCCGCGCTCGACCTGGGTGAGCTGGAGTGTGGTGTCGAGGAGGGCGGTGAGAATCTGATCGACGGCGCCGGAGGTTTTGAGCTTGCGGGCGGATTCGAAGAACCAGCGGAGCTTTTCGAGGGCGTTGCCAGTAGCGCTGACCTCGGGAATCTGGTCGATGATGTCGCGGATGGTGGAGGTGTCGTGCGGCTCTTCAGCGCTGATGCGGAGGCTGGGGCCGTCGAGTGCGCCGAAGTGGACGGTGTCGTCGACGCCGATGGCCTGGCGAGTGGTGGAGGGCTTGCCGTTGATGAAGGTGCCGTGACGGCTGCCCTGATCGACGACGAAGCAGGTCCCGGCTTCGACGAGGAGCTCGGCGTGGCGGCGCGAGACGTAAGGATGGGCGAGGACGAGGTCGTTCTCCGGGAGGCGGCCGATGGAGAACGGCGAGTGCGTAATGGCGACCGTGCGGCGACTGGAGCCGTCGACGAGGACAAAAGAAACCGGGGTCGCGTTCGCGCTGGGCATTTGCCAGAAATTATAGGACGACTCAACGATCGGTGATCAGTTCGTCGAGATGAGACGCCGGCAGAACAGGAGGGAGGCGACTGAGATAAGGAGCGAGACGGTGAGCCAAAGGGCGGCGGTTGCGTGATGGACGACGGGCGCGAGGACGGCTTGCAGGTCCACTGAGGGAGCTACGCTCGTTGCGGGGGTGGAGCGCAGGAGAACTACGACGGCGACGATGAGAACAATGGCCATGGCTCCGGCGACGACGAAGCCGGGGAGGGCGCGCTTCCAGGGGAAGGCGATAGGACTGGGCGCAGAGGCCTCGCGGGTGAGAGCGGTCATGACGGAGTCGGCGAAGCCGGAGGACGGGAGGATGCTGTCGCTGCCGGGGCTGAGGGCGTAATCGAAGTCGGCATCGGTGAGCTGCGGGTGGGTCTGAATCGGTTTCATGGCGTTCGGGCCTCCCTGGGATGCTGAGTATTGAGGCTGGCTGATTTTGATGCCGCGCGGGGCCGCGAGAACTTGCTGCGGAGCAGCTCGCGGCCGCGGAAGAGCCGCGCTTTGATGGTGCCCTCCGGGATGTGGAGGGTGCGGGCGGCGGCGGGCACATCCTGCTCGTGGAAATAGAAGAGGAGGATGGCGTCGCGGTATTTGGGAGGAAGGGCGAGGACAGCGCGGCGGAGGGATTCGTCGCGGGAGGATTCCTCGATGGCGCTGCCGGCGATGGCTGGGTCGGGCGGCTCGGCGATTTGGTCGAGCGAGAGCATAGCGGCGGGGATGCGGCGGAGTTCGGTCCGGTAGAGGTTGGTTGCGAGGGCGAAAAGCCAGGTGGAGAAGGCGGAGTCGCCGCGGAACTGGGCGAGGTTGCGCCAGGCGCGCAGGAAGGCTTCCTGGGCCATTTCTTCGGCGCGGGCGCGGTCGCGGCAGAAGCGCCAGGCCAGATTGACGAGGGGCGACTGCCAGCGGCGGACGATGCCCTCGAAGGCCGCCGTGTCGCCGGCGAGGACGCGGGCGACGATGGCTTCGTCGGTTGGATGGGCTTCGGCTTGAGGAACCGTAGTCACATTGCTCTCTGCCGGTATGACCTGGAATGATGGTGCGCGGTTTCGTTTTTTCTGTCGAGGATTTTCCAGAACTTTTTGAAACCGCGACGGACTGGGGCTGGTCGTACGGGGTGAAGCGGAGAAGGCGAGGCCGCACAAGGAGGAAGCGCAATGGGATTCGAAGGCACAGAGGCAATGGGGTTATTTCTTTTTCTGGCGGTGGGAGCGGTGGCGTTGTTTTCGATGATCTCGATCGCGACGTGGTCGGAGGCTAGGCGGAAGGAGCGCGAGTCCTATTACAAAAACGACATGCTGAAGAAGCTGGCGGACACGCCGGGGCCGGGCGCCACTTCGGCGCTGGAGCTGATGCGGGAGGAAGCGCGCCTGGGTGCTCTCCAGAAGCGGCAGGGACTGCGGATCGGCGGGCTGGTAGTGGCGGCGATCGGCATCGGAGTGATGATCCTGTTGAAGGCGCTGGTGAAGGACGCGCCGGTCTACCTGTCGGGACTGCTGGTGCTGCTGATCGGCGTGGCTCTGTACGGCGGGTCATACCTGGTAACAACGGCGACGGAGTAGCGCCCGGCACACGTCGCTCGCCCCGAAAGCACCAGTCATCGGCCGGGATTCTCTATCCTCAATAAGAAGCGTTCCATTTCTTCAGAGGGAGAATCCCGCTTATGGCAGAAAGCCTGAATCCGTCACGCCGCCGTTTTCTTGAACTTGGTTCCGCTGCGCTGGCATCCGGGGCGCTGGTCGCGCACGGTCAGACGCAGCAGGAGGTGAAGGAGGGCGAGCACAGCAGCAGTGCGAGCCTGCCGCGGGGCAAGGAAAACGCGCCGCTCTTCGACGAGAATCCCGACTCCGCGATGCCGCCGGCGACAGACCACGGGAGCATCCCTACGTTTAAATATCCATTTACGCTCGCGCACAAGCGGATCGAGCCCGGCGGATGGACGCGCCAGGTGACGGTGGCCGATCTGCATGTGGCGAAGGAGATTGCCGGCGTGCAGATGCGGCTGATCGCGGGCGGCATACGGGAGCTGCACTGGCATAGAGCTTCAGAATGGGCGCTGATGTTGTATGGCAATGCGCGGATCACCTGCATCGATCCCGACGGCAGGAGTTTTGTGGACGATGTGAAGGAAGGGGACATCTGGAATTTTCCGAGCGGGTATCCCCACTCCATCCAGGGACTGGGGCCGGACGGGTGCGAATTTCTGCTGGTGTTCGACGACGGGTCGTTCGATGAATATGAGACGGTGCTGCTGACAGACTGGATGGGCCACACGCCGCCGGAGGTTCTGGCAAAGAATTTCGGCGTGCCGGCGAGCGCATTTCCCGCTTTGCCGCCGGAGGGGCGGTACATCTTTCCGGGAACGATGCCCGGTGCGCTGGGGGCCGATCAAAAGGCGGCACAGGGAAATCTGGGGCCGTCGCGCCTGCCGTTCGACTTTCGGTTGATGGAAATGCCACCCACGAAGAAGACGCGGGGCGGCGAGGTGCGGATCGTGGACGGAGGCAACTTCAAGGCATCGCCGCAAATTGCGGCGGCGCACGTGATTCTGCACCCGGGAGGGCTGCGCGAGATGCACTGGCATCCGAACGCCGATGAATGGCAGTACTTCGTGAAGGGCAAAGGGCGGATGACGGTGTTCGCGGCGGCGGGCCGGGCGCGGACGATGGATTTCGAGCAAGGCGACGTGGGCTACGTGCAGCAGACCTTTCCGCATTACATCGAAAACACCGGCGACACGGACCTGGTGTTTCTGGAGTTGTTCAAAGACAGCCGTTACCAGGATGTTTCGCTGGCGAACTGGCTGACGCATGTGCCGGCGCAACTGGTGATCGATCACCTGAAGATCAGCCAGGCGACGCTGGATCACTTCCCGCACGAGGAGACGGTGGTGATGCCGTAGAGCGAGGTTGCGGCTCTGGTGCCAAACCTTTGGCGTGCTTCGTGCTCTGCTGAGAGCGTCGCTTGAGCGGAAAAGTGAGCAGCGCCCACCCCGGGTCGATGTGTCTCTACCGAAATGGGATCGCCTGCAGCCGTGCGGCCCATGCAAGGCCGCGTCGACCCTATGCGCGCCGGAATCTCTGCCGATGAAGGAGTCGTCCGGAGCAACACCGCGGGGAGGGAGATCTGTTCCCAGCCCGCAGTGGAAGGAGCCGGCTGAGAAATGGAGCGATCCCTCGGCAAACCGGGGCAGGCGGCATGACGACGGTGCTGGAGCAGGCGACGGCCCGGTCCGCTCTGCGGGATCCAGAGAGCGCGTTGCGGGCGGTCGTCGCCGAGTCGGATCGAGAGGTCGAGCAACTGGCTCGCGATTTCGAGGGTCTGGCGCGCGAGACGAGCACGATTGTGGAGATCGCGGGCGTGATTGCGGGCTGCGCGGGAGACGAGCGCATGGGATCGGTTCTCCCGGGTGTGGAGCGCCTTGCCTCCGCGGCGAAGAGCTTCCTGCGGGAGCGTCTGGAGGCCACAGCGGGAATTCTGAATACCGTGACCGCCGAAGCGGCGCTGCTGGAGCGGCTGGCGCACTTGACGCGCGGACAGAAAGCGATCGTGCGGGAGACCGAGATGCTGCGGGTGCTGACCAACATCGAGGTCGCGCGGCTGGGCGAGGTGGGCGCGGGCTTCCAGTACCTGGCGCACGAGCTGGACGACTTCGCGCAGTCGGTGGCGCGGAGCACGAACGAGCTGACCCGCCTCACGGACGAGCGCAGGAAGGCGATCCAGGAGACGCGGCGCTCGCTGACCGCGGAACTGCCGCAGATGCGGGAAGAGTTCGCGCGCATGGAGGAGAGCCTGGAGACGGCGCTCGAGAGCGCGGCGGCGATGCTGGAGCAGCTGTGCGGGACGCCGGTGCGATTCAGCGGATGCGTGGAAGACATCGCCAGCCAGGTTGCGGGAGTAGTCGCGGCGATTCAGGCGCATGACATCACGCGCCAGCAGATCGAGCACGTGCAGGCGGCGCTGGGGACGATCGCGGCCGAACTGGGTGGAGAGGAGCGCCCGAGCGCCGGAGAGACAGGGGCGGGGCTGGCGGTGCAGAGCTATCAGCTGCGCAACGTGCGGGAGACGGTGCGGGGATGGACGGCGCAGATCGGGACGTGTCTGGAGGCGATTGGGCGCATCACCTCATCGGAGATTCTGGAGCTGGGACCGGTGGTGCTGGCCCAGGAGAGCGCGCTCGGGGCGCATCTGACGCGCATCGAGAAGCTCGAAGAAGAATGCGAAGCGGACAACACGAGGGTGCAGGCGTCGTTCGCGGGAATTTCCGGCCTGATGCAACTGGTGAACGAGCACCTGGAGCGATCGAAGCTGGTGCTCGACCGGCTGCAGCTGCTGATGTTCAATTCCATCGTCGAAGCCAGCCACCTGGGCTCGCAGGCGGACGGGATTCTGGAAATCTCGACCACCATCAAACGCATTTCCGCGACGTGGGGGGAGATCACGACCGGTTCTGAAGCGGCCACGGAAGAAATCCGAACCCTGGTGGAGCAAAGCCGAAGCACGCTCGAGGCCTTTTCGGAAGCCAGCAAGAAGGGTCTGCGCGCGGCGCGCAGCGAGACTGCGGGAGGCCTGGGGATTCTGCGCGAGGCGGCGGAGTGCGCGGATCAGAGAGGGCGGGAGATTCAGGCGGCGACCCTGGGATTGCAGGCGAAAATCGCGGAGATTGGGAGCGCAGGCAATCGCCTGGAGGTCTGCTTCCGGCGGCTGGATACGGCGCTGGAGGGGATCGAGTCGGCGCGGCGGAGCGTGGAGCAGGAGGGTGGGCCGGGCGGGACAGGATTCGATGCGGAAGCGGTGGCGCGGCGTTTCTCCGCGGACTACACGACGGAGATGGAGCGCGCGGTTCTGCGGGCGGCGCTCCAGGGAGGGCCGATGCCGGTAGCGCAGGCGAATTTCGCCGGCAACAGCGTGGAGCTTTTCTAGCGGTGGCGGCCCTGGGTTTGGGGCGGAAAGAGGCCCATTTAGGAACGGCGGATGCCGTTTCGGGAAAACGGTACACGCATGACTTTGAAATCTGGAGAAATGCCTGGTTTCTCCGATGAGGGGGATATAGGGTCGCAATGAAGCAAGTGCTGACAGTGGACGATTCGGGGAGCGTGCGGCAGATGGTGAGCTTCACGCTGCGCAACGCGGGCTATGCCGTGACCGAAGCAGCCGACGGGCGGCAGGGCCTCGAAAAAGCGAAGGGGCAGAAGTTCGATCTGGTGATTACCGACCTGAACATGCCGGTGATGGGTGGGATCGAGATGATCACGGGCATGCGCCAGCTGCCGGGGTACTCGTTTACGCCCATCCTGATGCTGACCACCGAGTCGCAGCCGGAGAAGAAGGACGCGGGGCGCAAAGCGGGGGCGACGGGCTGGATCGTCAAGCCGTTCCAGGCCGAGCAACTGATTGCGGTGGTGCAGAAGCTGGTCCGGTAGCGGATCCGGCAGAGGGACGGGAGGGCAGAGCCGCTGTGGCCGTCAGGTTCGATCGAAGCGAGGGGCCAGGTGTGATTCGGCTGGAGGGAGAGATCGGCATCGCCGATGCGGCCCGGCTGAAGGAGGTTTTGCTGGAGGCGCTGCGGCCGGGAGCCGGGGCGCGCATTGCGCTGGAGACAGCCTCGAGCCTCGATGTAACGGCGGTGCAGCTGTTGTGGGCGGCGGAACGCGCGGCGCAGGCCGCAGGCGTCCCGCTGGCGCTCGAAGGGACGGTTCCGGAGAAACTGCGCAACCCCCTGCGCGAGGCGGGATTCGAGAGATTGCCTTTTGTGGACGCCCCCGAGCCGGTGAGCGGAGGGCGCCTGTGACCCCCGGAAGCGGCGCTGAGCAGCAGTTTAGCCGTGCATTCCGGGAAGAGGCGCGCGAACTGCTCGTGGAGCTCGAGGCGGTGCTGCTGGAGCTGAACGAGCATCGCGAGGACGGCGAGCTGGTAGGGCGGGTCTTCCGCGGGCTGCACACGATCAAAGGCTCCGGAGCGATGTTCGGCTTCGAGGATCTGGCCACCTTCACGCATAACCTGGAAAACGCTTTTGACGAGGTGCGCAAGGGCCGCCTCCAGGTGACGCCGGAACTCGTGGATCTGACACTTTCCGCACTGGACCAGATTCGGGCCATGGTGGAGGAGGGTGAGGGCGAGTCGGCGGTGGATGCCGCGGCCTGTACGGAGATTCTCGCGCGGCTGCGCGCGCTCACCGGCGTCGCGGAGAGCGCTGCAAGCCAACCTGCGCCGCCTGCCGAAGCGAGGCCGGCACCAGGGGCGGCGCCGGCGGGACAGGAAGACGCGCGCGAGCAGGCATGGTGCATTCACTTTGCGCCGGGCCCCGATCTGATGCGCAACGGCGCGGATCCGCTGCTGCTGCTGCGCGAGCTGGCAGAGATGGGGCGACTGACGGCGGAGGCATCGATGGCGGGGATTCCGCCGCTCGAGGCGCTGGAGCCGGAGCGCTGTTATGTGAGCTGGGAGATGGCGCTGGTAACCCAGGCCAGCGAGGATAAGATTCGCGACGTCTTCATTTTTGTCGAGGACAGCTGCGAGCTGACGATTACGCCCGTGCCGGCGGAACCGGTGGCCGGCGCCGCGGGGGAGAGCAAAGCCATCGTGGAACACAGTCCGGAGCCGGTTTGCGCGGCCGACCGGACGGCGCGAGCGCTCGAAGAGAAGCGCCGCAGCCCCGGACGACGGGCCACTGACCAGCCGGATAGCGCTGCGAGCCTGCGGGTGCCGGCAGCGCGGCTGGACCAGCTGGTCGATCTGGTGGGCGAGATGGTGACGGTGCAGGCGCGGTTGAGCGCGATTGCGGCGCGGTCGGCGGATGGCGAGGTGCTGGAGGTTTCCGAGGAGATCGAGCGGCTGACTTCGGCGCTGCGCGAGAACTCGATGACCCTGCGCATGGTGCCGATCCGGGCTACGTTTGAGCGCTTTCGGCGGCTGGTGCACGACCTCGCGCGGGATCTGGGGAAGAACGTGGAGCTGACTATCGAGGGCGCGGAGACGGAGCTGGACAAGACGGTCATCGATCAGCTGGGCGATCCGCTGATGCACCTGATCCGGAACAGCATGGATCACGGGATCGAATCGCCGGAGCGGCGTGTGGCCGAGGGCAAACGGCCGATGGCGACGATTCATCTCTCGGCGCGGCACTCGGGAGCGAGCGTGCTGATCGCCGTTTCCGACGACGGCGCCGGCATCGACACCGAAGCGGTGCGGGCCCGCGCCGTCGAGCGCGGACTGACGACCGCCGATGCCTCACTCAGCGAAACGGAAATTTACTCCTTCCTTTTTCAACCCGGCTTTTCGACGGCCCAGCAGGTGACGGACCTTTCCGGCCGCGGCGTGGGCATGGATGTGGTGCGCCAGCGGGTGGAGAGCCTGCGGGGATCGATCGATGTGGCGAGCCAGCGCGGCGCGGGCACGACGGTCACGCTGCGGCTGCCGCTGACGCTCGCCATAATCGACGGGCTGCTGGTGACGGTGGGCGAGGCCTTCTTCGTGCTGCCGCTGGCGTCGACGCTGGAATGCATTGAACTGACGCGGGAAGAGAGCGAGCAGGCGAAGGGGAAGCACGTCGCGAACGTGCGCGGGGAAATCGTTCCGTATATCCGGCTGCGGCAGTACTTCCACGTGGAGACGGCGGCGCCGGAGCGCGAACAGATCATGGTGGTGGAGTGTGAGGACGGGCGCTGCGGTCTGGTGGTGGATCAGGTGCTGGGGGATTGCCAGACGGTGATCCGGAACCTGGGGCGGCTGTACCGGCACGTTCAGGTGGTTTCCGGCGCGACGATTCTGGGCAACGGGGTTGTGGCGCTGATTCTGGACCCGCAGCGGCTGGTGCAGGAGGCCATTCGGGCAAAAATGCAGCGGGAACGGGGGCGACTGCCGGGTGCGGTGCGCGATTACGAGAACGTCCGTCCGAGGGACGGCGCCGCCGCAGGGAACGGCGGCAAGGTCGGTGCTGGAGCAAGGGCCAGCGCCAGTCGATAACGAAGTCAGCACGGAGAAAGGGCAGGAATCATGTCGAGTACAGGCGTCAGCGAAGGCCATAAACCAAACGGCCACCGGGTCCAGGGGCACGCGGACCTTGAAGGCGTAAAGGGACACGCGACCGATGAAGCGCTGCTGGTTTCGCAGGAGATTCTGCGGCTGGTGGAAGCGTCGAAGGAGGGCCGACTCCAGGAGCGCGGCCGAGCCAGCCAGTTCACCGGGATGTATCGCGAGATGGTCGAGGGCATCAACGAGATGCTGGATGCGATTCTGCTGCCCATCGGTGAGGGGAACCGCATTCTGGCGCAGATTTCCTCAGGCAAGATCGACGAGCTGATCGCAGCCACTTACAAAGGCGACCACGAAAAGATGAAGGTCGCCATCAACAACGTCGCCACCGTAACGCAGAGCCTGCAGAAGGAGATGGCGCGGCTGACCGATGCTTCGAAGGAAGGGCAACTCTCCGAGCGCGGCAAGCCGGAGCATTTCCAGGGAGCCTATGCCGAGATCGTGCGCGGCGTGAACGCCATGCTCGATGCCATCCTGCTGCCCATCGGCGAAGGAAACCGGATTCTGGCGCAGATTTCCTCGGGCAAGATCGACGAGCTGATCGCCGCCACCTACAAAGGCGATCACGAAAAGATGAAGGTTGCCGTCAACAACGTCGCCGTCGTGACGCAGAGCCTGCAGAAGGAGATGGCGCGGCTGATCGAAGCTTCGAAGGAGGGACAGCTCTCCGAACGCGGCAAGCCGGAGCAGTTCCAGGGCGCCTATGCCGAGATCGTGCGCGGCGTCAACGCTATGCTCGATGCCATCCTGCTGCCCATCGGCGAGGGGAACCGGATTCTGGCGCAGATTTCCTCGGGCAAGATCGACGAGCTGATCGCCGCCACCTACAAGGGCGACCACGAAAAGATGAAGGTCGCGATCAACAATGTCGGCCTGGTGGTCCAGGCTCTCCACAAGGAACTCGATCGCCTGATTGAAGCTTCGAAGGCCGGTCAGCTCTCGGAGCGCGGCAAAGCGGACCAGTTCCGGGGCGCGTATGCGGAGATCGTGCGCGGCGTGAACGCCATGCTGGACGCGGTGATCGGGCCGCTGAACGTTTCGGCGCGCTATGTGGACCAGATCAGCAAAGGGGATAATCCGCCCCGCATCACGGACAACTACAACGGCGACTTCAACCTGATCAAGAACAACCTGAACACGCTGATCGACGCGATGGACGAGATCACGGCGGGAGCCGAACAGATTGCTAAGGGCGATCTGACGGTGACGCTGAAGGAGCGGTCGCCCGAGGACAAGCTGATGCAGGCGCTGTCGGCGATGGTGGCCGGACTGACACAGACCGTGTCAGAGATCCGGACGATCGCCGGGGAGGTCGCATCGGCAAGCCAGTCGATTTCGACGGCCTCGGTGCAGGTGTCGAAGGGCGCGAGCGCGCAAGCGGCGGCCGCCGAGGAGGCCTCGTCGTCGATGGAGGAGATGGTTTCCAACATCAAGCAGAACGCGGATAACGCGCAGCAGACGGACAAAATCGCCAACAAGAGCGCGCGCGACGCGCAGGAGAGCGGGAAGAGCGTGCTCGAGGCCGTCGCCGCGATGAAGGAGATCGCGAGCAAGATTTCCATCATTGAGGAAATCGCCCGCCAGACCAACCTGCTGGCGCTGAACGCGGCGATCGAAGCTGCGCGGGCGGGTGAACACGGCAAGGGATTTGCCGTGGTGGCGGCCGAGGTGCGCAAGCTGGCCGAACGCAGCCAGAAGGCGGCGGGAGAGATCAACCAGCTTTCGGGCACTACGCTGCGCGTGTCGGAAAAGTCCGGAGAACAGCTGGAGAAGCTGGTCCCGGACATCCAGCGGACGGCGGAACTGGTGCAGGAGATCACCGCGGCCAGCAAGGAACAGGACACGGGGGCGGAGCAGATCAACAAGGCGCTGCAGCAGCTGGAGCAGGTGATCCAGCAGAATGCTTCGGCAGCCGAGGAGATGGCTTCGACGACCGAGGAGCTGACCGGGCAGTCCGAGCAACTGGTCAGCGCGCTGGCCTTCTTCCAGACAGGGGGCGAAGACGAGGGGCCACGGCGGGGCGGGAAACCTCCACGGCCGGCGCATGCAGGGCCGGCGCGCGCGGCCAAGCCCGCGGCGCAGGCGGCGGCAGCTCAAAAAGCAGCGGCCAAAGGCGGCGTCAAGTTGCGGCTCAGCGAAAAGCGCGACGAGACGGACGGGGAATTCGAGCGGTATTGACCGGGAGGGGCGCAGGGGCCGTCGACGACGGCCCGCGCGCCTGTATTCAGGACAGAGAGGAGTCGGACGATGAGTGTAAGCGAGATCACAGAGACCCGGCAGTACCTGACTTTCCGGCTGGGCAACGAAATCTTCGCGACCGATGTCGCCAAGGTGAGAGAGGTGCTGGACCTGACGACGATCACGGCGGTTCCGCGCACCCCGGAGTTCATGAGCGGGGTGATCAATCTGCGGGGCAGCGTGGTGCCGGTGGTCGACCTGCGGCTATGTTTCGAAATGTCGAAGACGGAAAGCACGCGCAACACCTGCATCGTGGTGGTGGAGGTGCTGCTGGACAACGAGCCCACTGTCATTGGGGCTCTGGCCGATTCGGTGGAAGAGGTGATCGACCTCGAGCCGGATCAGATTGAGCCGGCGCCGCGCATTGGCACCCAGATCCGGACGGAGTTCATCCGCGGCATGGGCAAGCGGGACGCGCAGTTCATCATGATTCTGGACATCGACCGCGTCTTTTCGGCCGACGAGCTGGCGGCGGTGCGGGGACAGGATCCCGGCAAGCCGGCGGCGGAAGCGGCAGCGTAAGGGAAGCAAGCGGGGCGCGGGAATCCGCGCCCCGCAACCACTATGAGCACACATGAGGAAGCGCTGTCCGGCCGGGATTTTGCAAGGCTCTCCGCTTTTGTCTACTCGGAGGCCGGGATTTGCCTTGGGCCGGAGAAAAAAACGATGCTGGAAGGCCGGCTGAAGCGGAGGCTGCGCGAGCTGAACATCGGCTCTTACAAGCTGTATTGCGAGTACCTGTTCGGGCAGGAGGGCCTGCGGGAGGAGAAAGTCTCCTTCATCGATGTCGTCACGACGAACAAGACGGATTTCTTTCGCGAGGCGAAGCACTTCGATTATCTGACCGAGAGAGCGCTGCCCGAACTGGTATCGAGCGCCGGTGGGCGGCCGCTGCTGGTGTGGAGCGCCGGATGCTCGTCGGGGGAAGAGCCGTACACGCTGGCGATGGTGTTGAGCGAATACGCGGAGACGCATGCCGGATTCCGATTCCAGGTTCTGGCCACGGACATTTCGACGAAAGTGCTGGCGCACGCGGAACGGGGCATCTACTCAATGGACGATGTCGAGCCGGTGTCTCCTGCGCTGCGGAAGAAATATCTGATGCGGAGCCGCGAGCGGGATGCCGATCGCGTGCGCATCGTGCCGGAACTGCGCAGGCTGGTGGAGTTTCGGCGGCTGAATTTCATGGACGCCGATTACGGCCTGAGCGAGAAAGCCGACGCGATCTTCTGCCGCAACGTGATCATCTATTTCGACCGGCCGACGCAGGAGAAGATCCTCAGAAAGCTTTCCCATCGCCTCGCAGAGGGTGGGTATTTGTTTGTCGGCCATTCCGAGAGCCTGCACGACATGAATCTTCCGCTGGAGGCGCTGGGTCCGGCGCTGTACAGGAGGATCGATGGCCGAGCCTGAGGATTACGCGGACATCTATGTGCAGCCGGGAGAATCGCACCTGGTGCGCCGACCGGCCATTTTGCGTACCTTGCTGGGATCGTGCGTGGGTGTGACCTTCTGGCATGAAGAGCTGGGCATTGCCGCGCTCTGCCACCCGATGCTGCCGCGCCATCCGGCCGCGGCACGAGGCAGGCTGAGCGTTGCATCGGCGCTGCGGTACGTGGATTTCGCGATTCGCGATCTGGCGGCGCAGTTCGATGCCCTGGGGGCCAGGCGGCGGGACATCGAAATCAAGTTGTTTGGAGGCGCGGATGTGCTGCAGGTCCAGGAAGATGAGTCGCGTCCGACGGTGGGCCGGCTGAATCGCGAACGGGCGCTGGAGGTGCTGCGGACGGAGGGATTCGATGTAGCGGCATCGCGGCTGGGAGGGCCGCGCGGCTATCACATCGATTTCAATACAGCCACCGGGGAAGTGTGGCTCCGGCTGCTGCAGTGATCCCCGCGATTGCGCCGCGCAGGGAATAGTGGGACCGAGAGGCAGGAGGGATGGATCATTCGAAGATTCGCGTGCTGATCGTTGACGACTCCGCGGTGGTGCGGCAGACGCTCGCGTACGTGCTGGCTCAGGATCCTGAGATCGAGGTGATCGGAACCGCGGGCGATCCCTATGCCGCGGCGGAGAAGATCGCCGAACAGGTACCGGACGTGATCACCCTGGACATCGAGATGCCGCGCATGGACGGGCTGACGTTTCTGCGCAAAGTCATGACGCAGCATCCGATCCCGGTGGTGATTTGTTCGAGCCTGGCGGAGGAGGGGACACAGAGCGGGCTCGAGGCGCTGGAGAACGGCGCGGTGGAGATTGTGACGAAGCCGCGACTGGGCGTGCGCCAGTTCCTGGAAGATTCGAGCACGACACTCTGCGATGCGGTGAAAGCGGCGGCGGGAGCGCGGCTGCGTCGGCCGGGCCCGAGGCGCATGGTGGAACCGAAGCTGACCGCGGACGCGGTTCTGGCGCCGGCGGCGGGAGCCATGGCAAAAACCACCGAGAAAGTCGTGATGATCGGCGCTTCGACCGGGGGAACGGAAGCCCTGAAGACGCTGCTGGAGGCGTTGCCGGCGGATACGCCGGGGATTGCGATTGTGCAGCACATGCCGGAGCTGTTTACCCGGGCGTTCGCGGCCCGGCTGGACGGATCCTGCGCGATTACGGTGAAGGAAGCGGAGAGCGGAGATACGGTCCTGCGCGGACGGGCGCTGATCGCGCCGGGGAATAATCATCTGCTGCTCCAGCGCAGCGGCGCACGGTATTACGTGGAGGTCAGGGAAGGACCGCTGGTGTGCCGGCATCGGCCGTCGGTGGATGTTCTGTTCCGCTCGGCGGCGCGCTATGCAGGGCCGAATGCTGTCGGCGTGATTCTGACCGGGATGGGCGACGACGGGGCGCGGGGCATGCTGGAGATGAAACAGGCGGGCGCGAAAACCATCGCGCAGGACGAAGCCACGTGCGTGGTTTTCGGGATGCCGAAAGAGGCGATCAAACTGAATGGCGTGGACAAGGTGATGCCGCTCGACTCGATTGCCGGAGCGATCCTGAGCGCCACGCGCTGAGCGGGTGCTCGAGCGGCTTCTCCGAGGCAAGATAGTAACTCCGGGTAGTGTCCTAATTTGCTTTTTAGGACTCCTTCTTTTTCTCTCTGTTGTCGCCTTCTTCATACCAAAAGCCGCCTGGGGAATTCGAAAGCTTTTCGATCAGCGGGTTGTGATGTTCGTGGTAAACCCACCTACGCCGAATTGGCAGAATCCACCTGTCTCCGTAAACGTCGGTGTACTCGATAAAGCCAGCGCAAAACAATTTATCCTTACCGTTTTCGAGCTTCTCACGCGTGTCTTCGCCAAGCGGCTCGCCGCTACTATCGTGAAAATTCAGCACGATTTTCCCGGAATACTCCCGTTGAGCGGGGTCAGAATTCCTGGCAGCGTGAGAGTGGAGAAACCAGCCGAAAGATGGGTTGTGGGTTCACCGATGCAAAGAATCACCGGAGACTGGACTTCAAATGCCTCGCTCTGCCCATGGAGTTTAACTCGCCAATTGAGTGTCTGCATCCACGGCGAGCTGCGAAAATACAAACCGGGGACAAACGGGTCCAATTCAAAGGACAGTTTGGCTCGCTCTTTGGATTTAAGAGCGCTAATTTGAGCAAGAGCAGCATCGGCATTAGCCTCGCAGCGTCCGCAGAATCTCTGGCAGCAGCAAGGGATTCTCTTGCAAAAATATTCTGACGATTCATCAAATCAGCCTGTCGGCTCATGCGCCCGGTCTGCATCTCCATCCATCCAGCCTGCCGCTTCATCTCCTCCAATTGCCCAGCCATTACCCCCGTCTGCCTCAGCGCTGCTTCGGCGATGCGCCTTGTTTGGAGGGTCTGTTCGGCAATGGCCATCAAGGTCAAGAGGATTGCCCAGACGGTAGTCCCCTCAGGCCATCGGAAGGCGTTGTGGAATATGTGCCCACTTGGGCTGTCCCATGCGGAATTCTTTGGGTTTTTCTGGGGATGGTTTTCATTCGATTCAGCGGTAAGTGCAGGATTACTTTTTACGATGGATTTTTGTGTGCTCTCCAGGGCGGTGTACTCATCGTGACGGGCTACGATGAACGCACACCCGAGAACCAAAACGAGAATCGCCAAATATTTCAGCACGATCCTGAAATTGTACCCCAAAAACACTTGACAGGCGAATATTATCGGGGTACAGTAATTATATCGAGGCTGAACAATATGGCGAACATCCTGAATATCGACAAGCAAATCACGGTGATCGCGGCACCGGCGGAGGGTTCCAGCATCCGCTCAATCGAGCGCATGACTGGCATTCACAGGGACACGATCATGCGCTTGGGCGTTCGCGTTGGGCACGGCTGCACTGCCATGATGGATGCACATATGCGCGACCTTCCCTGCACCCGTCTGGAGATGGATGAGATTTGGGGGTTCATCGGCAAGAAGGACAATCACGTTCGCCCCGGAGACGATCCGCAGTTAGGTAACGTCTGGACGTTCTGCGCTATCGACGCGGATACAAAGCTGGTCCCGGCATTCAAAGTCGGGGATCGCAGCCAAACGACACCAAACGCGTTTGTGCGCGACGTTGCCAGCCGGATGCGGAACCGGGTGCAAATCTCTACCGATGGCCTCAGAGCCTATGTGAACGCGACGGAGCAGACCTTCGGAGCCGATGTGGACTACGGGCAGATCATCAAGGTCTACGGGGCGGAGGAAACAGACCAGCGCCGCTACAGCCCTCCCGAAGTGATTTCTTCCGAAAAGAAGATCATTACCGGCAATCCCGATGTGGACCTGATCTCTACCAGTTACATCGAACGGCTGAACGCGACCACGCGGCTGCACATGCGGAGGCTCACTCGACTCACTCACGCCTTCAGTAAGAAGCGTGAGAATTTCGAGGCAGCGGTCGGACTGCACTTCGCCTATTACAACTTTGTACGGCGGCACAACTCCCTGCGCTGCACTCCTGCGATGGCTGCTGGTGTTGCGCCGTCATTCTGGAACGTGGGTGATTTGATAGAGGCGGCAGCGTGAGCGACATCCATGAATTGCGGGATGTGATTAACAAGCTGCACAAGGCCAAGGCGAAGCACGTCCAAAGTGTGCCAGTCACGGAGACGTTTCAGGGCGAGACGGTATGGGATGGCGTTGTCGAAGTCTTCGACCTGAGCGGACATCCAGAGGCAAATCGGATATACGCCTGGGCGCATGAGACAGGTGATCCTAACCAGCCAAAACGATATGTGACCGTTCTGCACATCCCGCCAGTAATCTCGCCGGAAACAGCCGTCAGAGCAGCCATCGTACAGGAGTCCAAAGAACGTGACCGAAGCAAAGAAAACTAGGAAGCCGGGACGCCCGAAGCTGCCACGGGGCGAGTCTAAGGGGAAATTCCTCCGCGTAAGGGTCACGCCGGATGAATTGCGGGCATTTGAGCGGGCAGCAAGGCTGGGCGGGAAAAGCGTATCCGAATGGAGCCGCTGCACGTTGAATGCCGCAAGTGGAGCGTGAGACAGTGGATTTCAAATTAGGACACTACCTAACTCCGGAGTCACTTGCATTCGCGGGGCCCAGGACTATTCTGGAGTCCCACTGGAAACGCGGGTGACGGCGGTCCAGTCCGGCCACAAGCGAAGCCGCCGGAAGCCGCATCCAGCTGCTGTGTCTGCTCCTGGGACGGGAACAGGTGTGAGGCGATTCTCATGTCGCCGCAAGCGGGCTTCGCTGTCGGGGAAACCGTAGCGCACTATCGTCTGCTGGATTACATCGGCAGCGGGGGGATGAGTGTCATCTATAAGGCGGAAGACACGGTCCTGGGGCGGCTGGTCGCGCTGAAATTCCTTTCGGACAACCTGACGCGCGAGCCGGCGGTCGTGGACCGTTTCCGGCGGGAAGCAAGGACGGCGTCCGCGCTAAACCACCCGAACATCTGCACCATTCACGAGATCGGGGAGCACGAGGGACTGCCCTTCATCGTGATGGAGTATCTGGAGGGCCGCAGCTTGCGCGATGTAATTCGCGGCCATCCCCTCGATACCGACCATCTGGTGAATTACGCGCTGCAGATCGCGAGCGGACTGGAAGCAGCGCACAACGCCGGCGTCACTCATCGCGACCTGAAGCCAGCGAATATCTTTTGTGACCACGAACGGCTACGCGAAAATCCTGGATTTCGGGCTGGCGAAGCTCACGTCGCCGCACGCTGAAGCGTCCTCGCAGTCGACCACCGGCGATGACCATATCTCCACGCCCGGCACCCACGCGTGCCTTGAGAAGGATGTCGAGACGCGCTATCAAAGTGCGACGGAAATCTGCGCGGACCTGAAGCGGCTGAAGCGGGAGAGCAGCTCGTCGCATGCGGTGGTGGTGGAAGGACGCTCGCCGCCAGCAATGGTCGCCGTGGTATGAGGTCACCGACGGGTCCGTCGGATACCCCGTTTGGTCAAGCGACAGCGGATCCCTCTATTTCGCAGCGTTCATGACGGGGCATCCGTCGGAGTGGCGGATCCATCTGGGCAAGCACACTGCGGAGATGGTGGCCGACCTGGCCGGAGAACATCGGTTCGGCGAAGACTGGGGCACCTGGAGCGGGATGACTCCCGAGGGGAACGTGCTGTTCGCGCGGGATGCAAGCACCAAGGAAATCTACGCGCTGAATTTGAAACCAAAGTAGCGTCGACCAGCAGTCGCGCGCGGATCGTGTGGTAGCATTTGCGCGGTTCTATGAAAGCTTCCGGCTCGTCTATCCTGCGCCTTGTTCCCCTTCTGTTATTGGTCTCGCTTCGCTGCTTCGGACAACCGGCGTCCTCGTCCGCTTCCGGGCCCGAGACGCAGCCGACGCGCGCGACGTATCTGCGGCTCTCGGCTGAAGTCGACCTTGCGCTGCATCGGGACGTGCTTGGCATGTGGTTTCCCCGTTCGGTCGACCGCGAGCACGGGGGATTTCATTCCCACTTCACGCACGACTGGCAATGGGCGCCAAGCGATGGGAAGTTCTCTGTCTTTCAGGGGCGAATGACGTGGGTTACGTCGCAGGTGGTGATGCGCGAACCTGCGCTCAAAGACGAGTACCTGCCGTTCGTGAAGCAGGGCGTGGATTTTCTCCAGAACACGATGTGGGACAAGCAGTACGGCGGGTTCTACTGGGGGCTCGATGATGACGGTCGCGTGACGCCGCAGTTCACCGACGACAAGGATTTGTACGGCGTGGGCTTCTGCATTTACGGATTGGCGGCGGCGTATCAGGCGACCAGCGATCCGCGGGCCCTGGAGCTGGCGAAGAAGGGCTTTCTGTGGGCCGATGAGCACGGGCACGACGGCATCAACGGCGGGTATTTCGAGCTGCTGACGCGGGAAGGCAAGCCGGTGGTTCCCGAAGCGCCGAGCGGGCAGGTGGTGATGCCGCCGATTCCCATTGGGCCGGAAAACTACAAGTCGATGAACACGCACATCCATCTGCTGGAGGCGTGGACCGAACTGTATAAGGTGTGGCCCGATCCGATGCTGCGGGCGAGGCTCGAAGAGATGCTGGCAGTGGTGCGGGACAAGATCGTTGTAGAGCCCGGCGCGATGAATCAGTTCTTTACGAACACGTGGCAGGCGATTCCAGGTCACGACTCGTATGGGCACGACGTGGAGACGGCTTACCTGATGCTCGAGACCGACGAGCTGCTGCACGGCAAAGCGAGCGAGAAGACGGAGCACATGGCGAAGATGCTGGTGGATCACGCGCTCGCGTATGGGTGGGACGCAAAAAATGGCGGGTTCTTCCAGTACGGAACGACGTTTGACAAGCCGGAAGACACGGACAAGGAGTGGTGGGTGCAGGCGGAGGGGTTGAACGCGCTGCTGCTGATGCACGAGCGATACGGCAAGCAGAATCCGATCTACTTCGAAAGATTCCTGCAGCAGTGGGCGTTCATCAGGAACCACACCATCGACGCGCAGAATCACGGACTGTGGAACCTGACGACTGCGGACGGAACGCCGGTTGTCCTGGACAAAGGCTCGATCTGGAAGGCTGCGTATCATGACAGCCGCGCGTTTTGGAATGTGAGCGGGCGGCTGCGGAAGCTCGCGGCGGAGTGATTGCGGCTGCTGCCGCCGCGGGTCGCACGGCCAGATTTGCGTGGCGCGGCGCGCTATTTTCACAGATAATCTGAGCGAAACACGCATTTTAGTTGTCCCCAGTGGTTGCCATCCGTCGGGCCCGCTGGATCGAAGAGGCAATCCCAACGCGCAGGAGTCGCGTGCATGCCGCAGAAGCGCTTTCTTCTGACCCTGATCAAGCCGTCGCACTACGACGACGAAGGGTACGTCATCCAGTGGTTCCGCTCGGCGATCCCGTCGAACACGCTGGCCGTGCTCTACGGGCTGGCGCTCGACTGCAAAGAGCGGGCGGTCCTGGGCGACGACGTCGACATCGTGATTCGGGCGATGGATGAGACGAACACGCGGGTCCGGACGCGCCGCATCATTCGCCAGCACAAAGGGCGGCCGGGGATGGTCGCGCTGGTTGGGGTGCAGTCGAATCAGTTTCCGCGCGCGATGGATCTTGCGCGGCCGCTGCGGGCGGCGGGCGTTCCGGTGTGCATTGGGGGATTTCATGTGTCGGGTTGCCTGGCGATGCTGCCGGGGATCACGCCGGAGCTGCAAGAGGCGATGGACCTGGGGATTTCGCTGTTCGCCGGCGAAGCGGAAGGACGCTTCGAGCCGGTGCTCGTCGATGCCTGGAATCACTCGCTGAAGCCGCTCTACAACTACATGAACGATCTGCCGTCGCTCGATGGAGCGCCCGCGCCGATTCTGCCGGCGACGCGCGTGAAGCGCACCGGTGGGAAGATCACGACCTTCGATGCGGGGCGCGGATGCCCGTTCCAGTGCTCGTTTTGCACCATCATTAATGTGCAGGGGCGCAAGTCGCGGCGGCGCACCGTCGACGACATCGAGGCCATCATCCGGAGCAACCTCGAACAGGGGATCAACCGGTTCTTCATCACGGACGATAATTTTTCGCGCAACGGCGACTGGGAGAAAGTTTTCGATCGCCTGATCCAGATGCGCGAGCAGGAAAAATGCAACATCAAATTTGTGATCCAGGTGGACACGATGTGCCATCGCCTGCCGCATTTCGTGGAGAAGGCGGGCCGGGCCGGCGTGGCGCGCGTGTTCATTGGGATGGAGAGCATCAATCCTGATGCGTTGCTGGGTGCGCGCAAGAAGCAGAACAAGGTGAGCGAGTATCGGAAGATGCTGCTGGCCTGGAAGAAGGCCGGCGTGACGGTGTTCGCGGGTTACATCGTCGGCTTCCCGTCGGATACTCCGGAGTCGGTGCTGCGCGATATTGAGACGATCCAGCGCGAATTGCCGGTCGATCTGTTGCAGCCGCATTGCCTGACGCCGCTGCCGGGGTCAGAGGATCACAAAAAGCTGTTCGATGCGGGGGCGTATCTGGATCCGGATCTGAACAAGTATGACCTGGAGCACGTGACGCGCGACCACGAGCGCATGACGCAGGAAGAGTGGCAGAAGCTCTACCGCGATGCGTGGCGGAGCTACTATTCGCCGGAACACATGGAGACGGTCCTGCGCCGGTCGGTAGCGACCAATGCGAACCCGGGCAACATGCCGTTCCTGCTGATGTGGTTTTACTACTGCATCGTGCTCGAAGACGTGGATCCGCTGGAGGGCGGATATCTGCGGCGGAAGTATCGCAAGGATCGGCGGCCGGGGTTTGCGATGGAGAGCCGGATGAGCTTTTATCCGCGGTATGCGGCCGATTTCCTGAAGAAACACTGGCTGCTGGCGCGGCTGGTGTGGCACTACGGGCGGCTGCGACAGAAGCTGAAGCGGAATCCCGAGGCGCGCAAGTACACGGATGCTGCACTAACGCCGGTGGCCGAAGATGGATCCGAGGAACTGCTGGCGACGGGGACGCACGATCATCATGCGGCGCCGGCGCTGGTGACGCTCCGCTCTTAGGCGGACTGCGTCCGTGAACAGGGAGCTGTGCATCTGCACAGTCCCGGCACTTCCACGTAATCACTCTTAGTAACACAGAAACTATGCCCTAACGCGGCACATACCTTGCCGGAAAGTTGTAGATTCCAGCACCACTTTGGTGACGGCGCCCACAGCATTTTTCGCTATAACGGCACAAGATGGCGCAGTTGAGGATGCGGCGCAACTCCGCTCGCTGCCGAAGCTCAGCTGATCCTCCCTCGTTTTCGTTGGACTTCGCCGCTCCGGCCCCTTGCAACGACCAGGCAATCGCCCGGGAGCGGTCTTTGCCGGTTCTTGGAAGGAGCTGCCAGGGTGCGCAAGTATTACCGTTTCATCGATGGCCTTCGGAAATTCGCGAAGGCAAGGATCGAACCCGACGAGGCGATCGGGCTTGCACGCACGCTTCTGAAGAAACGAATCGCGGAGCGCGAGCAGAATTTCCTGTGCCTGGCTGAGCGGGGAATCTTCCATTATGCGCAGAGCCCTTATCGGCCGCTGCTGGACGCAAAGCACATTGGCTTCGGCGATCTGCAATCCTGGGTTGCGAAAGACGGCCTGGAAGACGCCCTGCGGGCGTTGCAGGCAGAAGGCGTCTACTTCACCGTCGACGAGTTCAAGGGGAAAACGCCCGTACAGCGCAACGGGCAGACCTTCGTCTGCAACGAAGCGATGTTCGACAACCCGTACCTCTCGTTCGCGTATGAAGTGAGGAGTGGCGCGACGCGCAGCGCCGGAACCAGGATTCGCATCGATTTCGATTACCTGCACCAACGCTCTCTCTACGACGCGTTCCTGCTCGATCTCCATGGCTGCCTGACTGCGCCCATCGCGAACTGGTTCCCGGTATTTCCGGGAGCGCCGGGGATCAATTCGAGCCTGCGTTTCGCGCACATCGGCAACCCGGTGCAGAAGTGGTTTTCGCAGGTCGCGGAAGACCAGGTGCGGGTGAACTGGGAAAAGCGCATCGGGACCCGGACCATCTTTTTCATTCATCGGCTGGAAGGGAATCCCCTGGCGGAGCCGGAATATGCCGGATTGCAGGACGCGGCGCGCGTGGCGGAATGGGCTGCGACGGCGCTTGAGGAGCATCCGCAGTGCGTGGTCTACACTTTTGCGGCATCGGCAGTACGGGTGTGCAATGCCGCGGCGGAAAAGAACCTGAATCTGAAGGGCGCGAAATTCCTGGTCACGGGCGAGCCGCTCACTCATCAGAAGAAGCGCGAAATCGAGGCCGTGGGTGCAGCCGCGGTGCCGGTTTACGGGATTTCGGAAGCGGGAGTGATTGCCGCAGGGTGCGGCCAGCCTCACGCCGACAGCGACCATTGCCACCTCTACAAGGACACGACCGCTGTCATTACGCATCGGCAGGTGGTGCCGAATTTCGATCTGACGCTGGACGCGTATCTGTTCACCAGCCTGCTCTACGAGTCGCCGAAGCTGCTGCTGAATGTCGGCATGGGCGACTACGGGAATCTGCAAACCGGCGGATGCAACTGCGGCTTTGGGGAGTTGGGATTCGATACGACGCTGGGCGGCATCAGCAGCTACGAGAAGCTGACGGGCGAAGGCGTGACCTTCATCGACACGGACTTTGTTCGGATCATCGAGAAGGAGCTGCCGGAGCGGTTCGGCGGCAGGAGCACGGATTACCAGTTGGTGGAAGAGGAAGACGCAGAGGGATTCACGCATCTGCAGCTGCGGGTGAGCCCTCGCGTAGGCAATGTCAATGAGAGTGAACTCGTAGAGAAATTCATGGTTCTGCTGCGGCGCGGCGAAGACAGCCCGGAATCGTGGGCGCAGTCGGGAGTGGAGATGTGGCGTCAATCGGGGATGGTGCGCGTCCAGCGCGCCGATCCCGTGACGACAAGGAGCGGGAAGATTTTGCCCTTCTTCCTGCGCAAACGGAACCCAGAAGCGGCGGCGGCCGCAACCACGTAGGAGATGTCATGGCATTCCCGGCACAACGACTGAGAAGGCTTCGCCAGAACGAAGGGATTCGCGGCCTGGTTCGCGAGAACGAGCTGTCGGCCAATAAGTTCATCCTGCCGCTTTTCGCCGTGCCGGGAAGCGGTATTCGGAAGGAGATTGCCGCGCTTCCGGGCAACTATCACTTGTCGGTCGACGAGCTGGTGCATGAGGCATGCGCCGCAAAGGACCTGGGGATTCCGGCGGTTCTGCTTTTTGGCTTGCCCGAGAGCAAGAACGACGAGGCCTCCGGCGCGTACGACCCGAAGGGCATCGTGCAGCGGGCGGTCCGGGCGCTGAAGCGCTCCTGTCCTGACGTTGTGGTGATCACCGATGTGTGCGCCTGCGAATACACAACGACCGGGCACTGCGGGTTCATTAAGGACGGCTATCTCGACAATGATTCATCGCTGGAATTGCTGACAAAGATCACGGTGTCACACGCGGAAGCGGGCAGCGATATCGTGGCGCCGGCTGCCATGCTGGACGGTCAAATCGCTGCGATGCGCGCGGCGCTGGACGGCCGTGGATTCAAAAACCTGCCGATCATGGCGTACGCCGCCAAGTACTCGTCGAAGCTCTACGACCCGTTCTTCAAGGAAGGAACGAATTCCACGCTGGCGTTCGGTGACAAGAGAACGCACCAGATGGATTATTCCAACGCTGACGAGGCGATGCGCGAAATCGCTCTGGACATCGAGGAAGGCGCGGACATCGTCATGGTGAAGCCGGCGCTCTTCTATCTCGACATCGTGGCGCGGGCGAAGAGAGAGTTTCACATGCCGCTGGCGGTTTACAACGTGAGCGGCGAATACGCGATGATCGACGCCGCGGCGCGCATGGGACGGCTGAATCGCGATTCCATCATGCTGGAAGCGCTGACCTCAATGAAACGTGCCGGTGCTGACCTGATCATCACCTATTTCGCGAAGCGAGCCGCGGAGGTGCTGGAGCGGAAAACGGGATCGGGATACGGACACGTTGAGGCAGAGGTTCTGGAGGAAGCGCTGGCCAAGGTCCGGTGAAAGAGCTTCTCTGGGAAAGCAAGCAGGAGCCAAGCGAGCCGGAGTCCGGGAAATCCGGACCCAACGGGGCTGGGCCGGGCGGCTCCCTGCCGAACGGTTCTCCAAAAAGGGCGTTCGCTGAATTCGATCCGTTGGCTCCGCCGGAGCCCCGCGGGGCCCTCGATTTGCGCGCCTTCATCGAGGTGCTCGAAGACGCGGGGCGCCTGCTCCGAATCAAAGAGAGGATCGACTGGAAATTTGGCGTCGGCCGCTGGACCCGAGCCAGGCGCAAGCCGCTGCTGTTCGAGAACGTCAAAGGCTACCCTGGGCAGCACATTTTTACGAACGGGCTGGCGGACCCGGCCTGTATCGGCCTGGCACTCGGGTTTGAACCAGGAACGCCGCACGCGCGGGTCATCGCGCAAACGCGGAAGCGGCTGCGCGAGCCAGTCGCGCCGAAGATGGTCCGGACCGGACCAGTGCTGGAAAACGTGGTTCCGTCCATCGTGCTCGACCTTCTTGAGTTTCCTGTTCCGCAGTGGAGCGAACATGACGCCGGCCGGTATATCGGAACCTGGCACCTGAACATCAGCAAGGACCCGGAGACCGGGCAGCGCAACGCCGGCGTCTACCGCATGCAGTTGCTGGGGCCGAAGAAGGCAACCATCAGCGCTTCGAAGGGCAGCGATCTCGCGCGGCATGTCGCGAGGGCGGAAGCAAAAGGAATGGAGCTGCCGATGGTGGTGGCGATCGGCGCACCGGAGGCTACCGTCATCGCGGCGGGAGCGGCTTGCCCCGCGGGGATGGACGAATTCGCACTGGCGGGCGCTCTGCAGCAGAAGCCGGTCGAACTGATCGACTGCGGGCACCTGGAAGTTCCTGCGTATTCGGAAATCGTTATTGAGGGCTTCATCCATCCTGACATTCGCGTCCAGGATGGACCGTACTTCGATTACTACGGACGGCCGAACACGAATCCAAACGCTTTTCTCTTCGAGGCAACGCGGCTGATGTATCGCAACGATCCGATCTTCCGCGGCTGCGGAATCGGAAGGCCGGGCGCGGAGGATCATCAACTGTTCGCGTTTCTGGCCCAGCTGGGTCTGGTGGATTTCCATGGATCGCGGCTGAAACAGATGGTGCAGAACTTCCTGTGGAAGCGGCGCGCCTTTGAAATGCTGCAAAAGGTGGGAAGAATCGGGAGCGAGCTGCGCCGGCGCGGATAACGCAGGCTGAGCGGGGCGGGGCCGCAGCGGTGGAGCGGCGACTGATGCTCGCCCGCCGCAACTCTGAACATCCATATATGATGCGGGGATGCCCGCCGACAGCGCCCAAGGCGAAATTGCGGAGAGCGTAGGGAACCCGAACCGGCGGCGCTGGACCATCGCAGTCCTGCTGGGGCTGGGCGTGCTGGTCAATTACTTCGACCGCGTGAACCTCTCGGTTTCGCACGACGCACTGTTCGCGGCGTTTGGGATTTCCGATTTCACCTTTGGATTGCTGCTGGGCGCGTACAACTGGACCTACGCGTTGTGCCAACTGCCCTCCGGCATCCTGCTGGATCGATTCGGCGTGCGGCGCGTGGGGTGCGTGAGCACCTTCCTGTGGAGCCTGGCGTCGTTCGGCGCCGCCATCACTCCCGGGCTCGGTGGCTTCTTCGCGGCGCGATTCCTGCTGGGCGTGGGCGAGGCTCCATCGTTTCCGGCCAGTGCCAAAGCTGTCGGGTACTGGTTTCCGCCGCGCGAGCGAAGCCTGGCGACCAGCTTCTTCGATGGCGCAGCGAAACTGGGGCCGGCGATTGGCGTGCCGGTGATTGGATTGCTGCTGCTGCGGGTTGGATGGCGACTGAGCTTTGCGGCAACCGGCGTGGCCAGCCTGCTTTATTCCCTGCTGTTCTGGGGCATCTATCACGATCCTCCCCACAAACAACTTGCGGGAGCGCCGGCCGAGGACGCTCAGCACGCTGCGCGGCACGTGCCGCTCGGCTATCTGCTGCGTCGCCGGAAGGTGATCGGCCTGGCGGTGGGATTTGGTTCCTACAATTACGTTTTCTATCTGCTCCTCACCTGGCTGCCGGTGTATTTATCGCGAACGCTGCATATCGATCTGGCGCATTCGTTCCTCTACACCGGAATCCCCTGGCTATTTGCAACCGCCGCTGATCTTTTTGTTGGGGGCTGGATGGTGGATGCGCTGATCCGCCATGGATGGAGCGCAAACGTGGTGCGCCGCACCGTGCTGATATCGGGAACCGCGCTGGGGCTGGGGATTCTGGGAGCGGCGGGAGCGCACACGGTGATCCACGCGGTTTTCTGGATCAGCGTTTCCATTGGCGGCTTGTCGGCCGCAGCGCCGGTGGGATGGTCGGCGCCCTCGCTGATTGCTCCCGGTGACAGCGTGGGGTCGGTGGGCGCGATCATGAACACGTCGAACCAGATTTCCGGAATCTGCGCGCCCGCGGTGACGGGGTATCTGGTGGGGATTCGACATTCGTTCAGGGCCGCGTTCTTTGTGGCGGCCGCGTATCTGGTAGTGGGCATTGCCAGCTACATCTTTTTACTGGGAGAGATTCGGCCAATTGCGGAGCCGGAGTACAGTGCGTAGAGAGCGGCGCGGGGACTTCAGGTACGTTGCTTCGGCGCCACGGTGGCTCGCATAGAACCTGTCGAGATGCCTCCGTCCACGAGCAGCGTCTGTCCCGTGACGTAACCGCTGGCCTCGGAGGCGAGGAAGACGACGGCGCCATCGAGGTCGTGCGGCTGGCCGGGCCGCTTCATCGGGATACGGTCGACTAAATAATCCACCCATTCCTGGTTCTCGTAGAGAACCTGGTTCTGCTGTGTTTTGAACCAACCGGGAGCGAGACAGTTCACCGTGATGCCGTATTGGCCCCAGTCATCGGCGAGGCTCATAGTGAGCTGGCGGATGCCGCCGCGGCTGGCTCCATAGGGAGCGAGCCCCGCGTAGCCAAAGACGCTGGTGACGGAGCCGATGTTGATAATGCGCCCGTAGCTGTGCGCTTTCATGCCGCGCGCCACGGCTTGAGCGACGAAGAAGCTGCCGCGCAGATTCGTGTCGAGGACCAGATTCCAGTCGTCCCAGGAGACGTCGAGCGCGGGCTTGCGGACGTTGCATCCGGCATTATTGACGAGGATGTGAATTTGGCCGAAGGCGGCCGCGGCTTCAGCGGCCATGCGCTGGATGCTGGTGTGATCGCGCACATCGAGCTCAATGGCCAGCGTGCGGCGGCCGAGGGCGCGCATTTCAGCTTCGAATTCGGCAAGCGTGTCGCGGCGGCGGCTGGTGAGGATCAGGTCGGCTCCGGCTTTGGCCAGTGCGCGAGCGAGATATTGGCCGAGGCCGCGGCTGGTTCCGGTGACCATGGCAACCTGGCCGGAGAGGTCAAAGAGCGCATTGGTCATGCGGCGCTCTCCGGCCGCGGGGTGAGCACAATCTTCATTAGATTCGGCTCGTGCGCGTAGAGGCGCTCGAACCAGCGCGGGCCCTCTTCGAGTGGAGCGATGGCGGTGATGAGCGGCTTGACCTGGATCACTCCGCGGCTGATGAGTTCGATGGCCTGCGGGTATTCTCCCGACGAAGCCGCGGTGCCCTGCAGGCGCAGCTGGCGGCTGACCACCGCCTGCAGAGGCAGGCTGACCTGCGGCGTGATGTTGCCGATGAGGGTGACGGTGCCGCCTTTGCGTGTGGAGTGAATGGCGGCCTGGATGGTTTCGTCGCGGCCTACGGCTTCGAGAGCCACGTCGACGCCGGAACCGGTGCGACGCAGAACTTCTTTCACGAGATCGTCGCCGGAAACGTGGAGGACCTCCGTCGCGCCGAGGGATTCGGCAAGGCGAAGGCGGGTCGCATCGACGTCGGCAATGAGAACGCGGCTGCAACCGGCGGCGCGCGCGGCCTGCAGCGTGAGGAGTCCGATCATCCCCGCGCCGATGACGAGGGCGGTCTCTCCGCCACGAATTTCGCTGACATTTACAGCGTGGAGCGCGACGGAGACCGGCTCGAGCATGGCGGCTTCGGCAAAGGACATCGACTCGGGCAGCAGATGAACAATTTGCTGCGGCACGGTTACATATTCAGCGAAAGCGCCGTTGCGCCGGTATTCGGCGCAGGCGACGCCAATGACCTGGCGGCGATCGCAGAGGTTCATCTCTCCGCGCAGGCAGTACGGGCACGCGCCGCAGTAGACCGTGGAGTCAAAGGTGACGCGGTCGCCAGGCTGAAAAGCGATTACGCCCTCACCGGCCGCGGCGACAACGCCCGCCGCTTCGTGGCCCATCACGATCGGGGGAATGCGCCGGCCAGAGGAGCCATCGTAGCCGTGCACGTCGCTGCCGCAGATGCCGCATGCAGCCACCTGGATCAGAAGTTCGCCGGGAGCGGGCGCCGGCTGGGGCAGATCGAGCAACTCCAGATGCCTGTACTCGCGGAGCAGCAGCGCTTTCATGCATCCAGTGTGCCACGCTGAGCTGTGACGATGCGCACTCGCGTGTGGTCATGGAGTGACAGGCGCTGGAGCGTGGCTTGCCGGACCGGTGGCGAGGGTGGTGAGGTTGTCCATAGTGAAAACCGCGGGAGCCGGGGAGCCGTCGGCGTTCCAGAGGTCGTGTTCGGGCGCCCAGTAGAGGACGCCGAGGCCGTTGGGCGCTTGGCGCACGGTGTTGACCAGATCGACCATGAACTGCAGTCGGCCCTGCGGCGTGACGGGCCAGAGCATGTCCTGGTTGCCAGGTGAATGCGGCGGTGTGTAGCCGGTTTCCATCACGAGAAAATCCTTGTGGTAGCGGCGGGCGCACTCCTGCATGTTTTCCTGGAGTTCTTCGAGCGTCCCGTGGCCCCAGGGCAGATAGAAGCTCTCCGCGATGATGTCGTAGTGCACGTGGGCGGCGTTGAGATGGTCGAAGAACCACTCCGTCGTGTTCCAGTGACCACCCTGATCGATGTGCATCGCGATGCGAGGAGGCGTGTCGCCAGCGCCCGATTTGACGCCGCGGATTCCCGCCTTGAGCAGCCGGGTCAGGTGCTTCCATTGGAGCGCTTCGTCGTACGGGGCCGGCGGATTGTATTGCGACGAGCCGGGAACCTGCAGTTGCGCGAGTGGCCATGCGGTGCCGCGCGTGATTTCGTTGCCGATCTGCACGATGTCCGGCATCGCGCGGGCGTTCTTGAACGCGCGAATCGTGTCGTGGGCGTATCTTTCCCACTGTTTTGCCAAATCATCGAAATCCATCCCTCGCCACGCGACGGGAATCTCCTGATGCTGCGGGTCGGCCCAGGTATCGGAGAAATGCAGATCGAGAATCAGGATGGCTCCGGCGGATTTGATTTTCCTGGCCAGGGGAATGGCGTTTTCGAGCGTGTTATCGGGAGCGTTTCTTACCGGCGAAACAAAAACGCGAATCCGGAACGCCGTCCACCCATGGTGCATGAGGATGGTGGTCTCATCGCTCTGCTTGCCGTCTTCCTGATAAGGCGGCAGAGGCCAGCGGGTGGGGGCATCGAGCGCCGATGTATCCGCACCGAGGAAGAATTTCGGAGACAGGTCGGTTTTCTGGGCCATCGCTGGAATCGCGGCGAGGCAACAGAGAATCGCTGCGCCGGCCAGGGTGCTGGTTCGGGCTCCCACCCCCCACCCCCCTCCCCCTGGGGGTGTGGCAAGTGGCTCATTCTGCGGGGCGAATTGGGTACCGTAAATCAGGTATTACCCTCCTCCGTACCGCGCTCCGAGACTAGAGGGTTGGCGGTAAAAGGAAAAGCTCTGTTCGGGCCGGGTGGAAACCGGGCGGACAGAGCTTTCCCTGCATTTAGGTTAGGAGTTTTGCGCAGCAGGTTCACGCAAAATCGAAGGGGCGCGCGGTACGAAGGTCATGAGGTGGGCAAGCCAAGGCAACCTGGGTGAGAGATCCGGATTGCCGACCCGCCAATCCTATGGAGGTTATGGAGCTATCTGCCAGGTAGCGTCGGGGGTACCGGGGCTCCCGCTGCTTGTCAACGTCGCCCCGTTCATCAGCCAGATGTAGACCTGCTTCGTGGTGGTGTTGCGCCACAGAATGCCGGCTCGACCACTGCCGTCGTAGTCGCCTACGCCCTGGATGAGCCAGTCGGAGGATATGTAGCTGACGCTCGCGCTGCTGGTAAACGTGGTCCCGTTCATGAACCAGAGATAGACCTGGCCGGTGGTGGTGTTGCGCCAGAGGATGTCACTTGTGCCGTTGCCATCGAAATCGCCGACGCCGGCAATACTCCAGTCGGACGTGGGAGTGCCGGGGGTTCCGGTGCTCGCAATGGTGGTCCCGTTCATCAGCCAGAGGTAGACCTGGCCGGTGGTGCTGTTGCGCCAGAGGATGTCAGCGCTGCCATCTGCGTTGAAATCGCCGATGCCGGCAATGACCCAGTCGGAAGAGACGTAGCTGACGCTTCCGCTGCTGGCGATCGTGGTTCCGTTCATGAACCAGAGGTAGACCTGGCCCGTAGTGCTGTTGCGCCACAGGATGTCGGCTTTGCCGTCGCCATTGAAGTCGGCAACGCCCTGAATGACCCAGTCCGACGTGACGGAGCCGAGGGTTGTGCTGCTTGCGGTGGTTCCGTTGATGAGCCAGATCTCGACGACTCCGGTAGTGGTGTTGCGCCAGAGGATGTCGGCTTTGCCATCGCCGTCGAAATCGCCGGTGCCCTGGATGACCCAGTCGGAGGTACGGGTGCCGGGACTTCCGCTGCCGGTAAAGGTGGCGCCGCTCATGAGCCACTCGTAGACCTGCTGGGTGGCGCTGTTGTGCCAGAGCAGGTCGCTGGTGCAGTCGCCGTTGAAATCACCCACGGCGGCGAAGGACACCGGGTTCGGATTGGGGTTGGGATTCGCGGTTGCGCAGGAACCGATGGCCTGCACCACGGTTTCAGGAGCGGTTCCGTTTGCACTGGTGTAGGTGGAGGAACTGCCGCCATCCGGCGTGTAGGTTGCTGTCAACGAATCGTTGCCGACGGCCAGGTTTCCCGCGGGGACGAGGATGGTCGCCGATCCTGCGGTCAGTGTTGTGGGAGCCGAATTGTAGCTACCGCTGCTGAGGACGACCGAGCCGGTCGCGGTTGGGTTGCCGTTGCCGCCGTTTACGGACACCGTCACCGAGAGGGGCTGCGCCGAGGTGATGGTCGATTGGGCAGGCGTCACGGTGACGGCCGGGGTGATCAGCGGCGGAGGCATTCCGGTGCCGCTGAGTCCGATGTTCTGAATAGCGTTGGTCACATTGAGGCTGTTGTCGGTCAGCACCACGCTGCCGTTGAAAGTTGCAGCAGAGAGCGGATCGAACTCGATGCCGAGGATGCAGCTCTCGGCTGGATCCAGCGTCTGGCCAGAGGAACTGCACGAGGTGTCTGCGCCGCCGAGGGAGAAGTTGGTGGCGACGCTGATCTGGCTGATGTCGAGCGGCGCATTGCCCAGGTTGAGCAGCGCGACGTCCTGCGCCGGGCTGGCATCGCCGACAATGGTGTTGGGGAAGGTGAGCGAGGGTGGGTCGGCGACATCGACCTTGCGGATGCGACGATTGGCGGTGTCCGCGATGTAGAGGTTGCCAGAGCCATCTACCGCAACACCATAGGGATATAATTCCGCGCTGGGTGCAGGGCCGCCGTCGCCGCTGAAGCCCCCGGTTCCGTTGCCCGCGACGGTGCTGATGATGCCGTCGGGTTTCACACTGCGGACACGGCGGTTGCCTTGGTCCGCGAGGTAAAGGTTGCCGGCGCCATCCACCGCAACGCCGGAGGGAAAATAAAGTTCCGCGCTGGTTGCCGGGCCGCCATCACCGCTGTAGGCTTGTGTTCCATTGCCGGCCACGGTGGTGATGATGCCACCGGCATCCACCTTGCGTATGCGGTTGTTGTATGTATCCGCGATGTAGAGGTTGCCGGAGCCATCCACCGTAACACCCAAAGGATAGTACAGTTCCGCGCTGGTGGCGGGGCCGCCGTCGCCGCTGTAGCCGTAGTTGCCATAGCTCCCGTTGCCCGCCACTGTGCTGATGGTTCCGCCCGGCGTCACCTTGCGGATGCGGCTATTGTAGTAGTCCGCGATGTAGAGGTTGCCGGCCCCATCCACCGTAACACCCGAAGGATAGTACAGTTCCGCGCTGGTGGCGGGGCCGCCGTCGCCGCTGTAGCCCCCAGTTCCGTCGCCCGCCACGGTGGCGATGGTCCCGCCCGGCGTCACCTTGCGGATGCGATGGTTCCAGTAGTCCGCGATGTAGAGGTTGCCGGCCCCATCCATCGCAACCGCATAGGGATAAGCCAGTTCCGCGCTGGTGGCCGGGCCGCCGTCGCCGCTGTAGCCATAGGTTCCGTTGCCCGCCAAGGTGGCGATGACGCCGCCCGGTGTCACCTTGCGGATGCGGTAGTTATACGTATCCGCAATGTAGAGGTTGCCGGCGCTATCCACAGCAACGCCACCTGGTTCATCCAGCTCGGCGCTGGTGGCTGGGCCGCCGTCGCCGCTAAAACAGTGACCGTACGCGTCCAGGATAGCGCAGCTCCCGTTACCTGCCGCGGTGCTGATGATGCCGGGGCCGAATGCCAGTTGCGGCCCCTGGCCCGTGCCGTAGATATACGCCGTCGCAATCGTTCCGCTGGTATCGGACAGCACCGCCGCTCCATGGCGCGGACCGGCGTACTTCGGCGCATAGGTCACGTTCACGGTGCAGCTATCGCCTGGGTTGTAGGTGTGACCGGTCCCGTTGGTGTCGCAGGTTCCAGTGGCGGCGTCGGTGAAGTCCAGCCCTGTGGCGCCCTGGGTCAGCGCGGACGCGGTGATACCGCTGCCAGCCGTACTGAAGCCGAAGTACAGCGTCAGCACAGGCCCGGTACTTCCCACCGGAACGGTGCCAAAGTTCAAGCCGTGCAGCATGATCTCTTTCACCGCTTCGTTGCCGTAATCGGCGACATAAACGTTCTCGCTCCTGTCTACCGCCACGCTGGGGGGGTCACTGAAGCCGGCGCCAACCGTCGTGACGCAACTGGAGGAAGCGCAACCCAGGGGCATCTTATACACCGCGTTGGCGTAGCTATCGGCGACATAGACGTTGCCGCTCCCGTCCACCGCCACGCCATTGGGATAGCTGAAGCCGCCGCCCAGTGTTGTGATCGTGCAGAGGTTGTTTGTGTAGTTGGCGGAAGTGCAGCCGGCGGGCATCTCCTTCACCGCGTTGTTGTAGGTATCGGCGACATAGACGTTGCCGCTCCCGTCCACCGCCACTCCCTCGGGATCGAGGAAGCCGCCGCCCAGCGTCGTGATCGTGCAGAGGTTGCTGGTGTAGTTCGTGGATGTACAGCCGGGGGGCATCTCCTTCACCGCGTTGGTGTTATCGGCGACATAGACGTTGCCGCTCCCGTCCACCGCCACGGCAAATGGATAGCTGAAGCCACCGCCCAGCGTCGTGACGCAACTGGCGAAAGCGCAGCCTGCGGGCATCTCCTCCACTGCGCTGTTGCCGTGATCGGCGACATAGACGTTGCCGCTGCCGTCCACCGCCACGCCATCGGGACCATTGAAGCCGAAGAGGCCGCCCAGTGTCGTGACGCAGCTGGGGGAAGCGCAGCCGGCGGGCATCTCCTTCACCGCGTTGCGGTCCACTTCGGCGACATAAACGTTGCCGCTCGCGTCCACCGCCACTCCCTCGGGATAGAGGAAGCTGCCGCCCAACGTCGTCACCGCACCGGCGAAATACGCGGTCTGGGCCTGGAGCGGGCAGAGAGCCAGGCCGCCCAGCAGCAGCGCACCCAGCGAGAATGCGCCTGGCCTGATGGGGCCCAGCAAACGCCGAGCCGCCCTCGTCCATAACCCAGCTACCCGCAGAGGTGCAGGTTCTGTGTTGCGCTTGCTGGTGGATACGCCTGAGGAAACTGCCTGATTCAGGATGGATGCCAAAGAGCGGACGAAGGACAAAGCAGCCATGGGAGATTCTCCTTGAGAGAAACTCACCACTCATTTCGGGGAAAGGAGCGGCGATCAATGCAAAGCATCGACTTCAGCCGCAGCGTGGGAAGAATCCCAAAAGGAAGGTCCTGCGCGTGGGGTTTTGAGCCGAGCGAATCGGGCCCCGCTCAGAGCGTATCCGAGCTGGAACAGAAAGAACGATGGTTCGGTACAGGGGAAACGGTACGCCTTCAGATAACTGCGGGAGGAGAGGAAAGTCAAGAAGAATGTCCGATGTCGGAGCCAATCCGCGCGCGGGCTTCGAAGTTGAAGCCGCAAGGGACCAGGAGAAGCCCTGTCTGATCGATTCCGGTGTCGCTTAATCTGCCCCTAGCCTGACCAGGCTGCATATCTGCCGGAGAGCCTCCCGGCTGGTCGCTCTTAGTACCTCCTGGCGTTACGGAGAGGAGGGCCGTTGGCGCACAGGTCATTAGTCGCGGAAAGAAGGTTGCAAGGATTCTGGTTCGAGCAACCTTATGGTTCTATCTGCCACACTGCGGCGGGGGTGCCGGGGCTTCCCTGGCTGGTGATTGTGGCTCCGTTCATCAGCCAGATATAGGCCTGCTCCGAGCTGGTGTTGCGCCACAGGATGCCGGCGCGGCCGCTCCCGTCGTAGTCGCCCACGCCCTGAATGACCCAGTCGGAGGAGACGTAACTGACGCTGCCGCCGCCCGACATGGCTGTTCCGTTGATGAACCAGAGGTAGACCTGCCCGGTGGTGCTGTTGCGCCACAGGATGTCACTCTTGCCGTCTCCATTGAAATCGCCCACCCCCGCAATGCTCCAGTCGGAGGAGACGTAGCCGAGGCTTCCGCTGCTGGTCAGCGTGGTCCCGTTCATCAGCCAGATGAAGACTTGCCCGGTGGTGCTGTTGTGCCACAGGATATCGGCATCGCCATCTCCATTGAAATCGCCGATGCCCTGAATGACCCAGTCCGAGGAGATGTAGGTGACGCTCCCGCCGCCCGACATCGTGGTTCCGTTGATGAACCAGAGGTAGACCTGACCGGTGGTGCTATTGCGCCACAGGATGTCGGCTTTGCCATCCCCATTGAAATCGCCGATGCCCTTAATGCTCCAGTCCGAGGAGACGTAGCCGAGGCTGCCGCTGCCGGCGATGGTGCTGCCGTTCATCAACCAGATGAAGACCTCGCCGGTGGTGCTGTTCCGCCACAGGATGTCGGCTTTGCCATCGCCATTGAAATCGCCGGCGCCCTGAATGACCCAGTCGGAGGTGGGAGTGCCGGGACTCCCGGTGCCCGGACCGGGACCCCCGCTGCCCGGATACGTGGTCCCGTTCATCAGCCAGATGTAGACCTGCTCGGTGGAGTTGTTCCGCCACAGAATGTCGCTCTTGCAGTCGCCGTTGAAGTCGCCCACCGCGGCAAACGACGCCGGATTCGGATTCGGATTCGGGTTCGCGGTCGTGCAGGATCCGATCGCCTGAACCACCGTTACAGGAGCCGTTCCGGTGGCAGTGGTGTAGGTCGAGGCGCTTTCCGAGTCCGGTGTATAGGTCAGCGTCAGAATGTCGTTGCCCAGCGCCAGGCTCCCAGCCGGGACGATGATGTCCGCAGACGCGATAAACAGCCTCGTGACAGCCGACGTGTAGGCGCCGCTGGTCAAAGTCACGGAGCCGGTCGGGGTGGGATTCCCGGGTCCGCCGCTGACGGTCACCGTTACCGTGAACGCCTGTGCCGAGTTGATGTTCGAGGAAGTGGGAATCACCGTGACGGTCGGCGTGATTATCGCTGCCAGTCCGGCGCCGCTCAGCCCAATGCTCTGCGTAGCATAGGTGACGTTAAGGGTGTTGTCAGTTACCACGGCTGTACCCGTGATCGGCCCGGCGGTCGTTGGGGCAAAGTCCACTGCCAGTTGGCAACCGGCTCCGGCTGCCAGCATGCCGGCGGAGGACGACGAAGTCACTTCGGGACAGGTCGTGGATGCGTCCAGCGTAAAGCCGGCGGAGACGTAGGGATTCTCGCCCACGCCCGGAGCCGGGAAGATGAGTGGGGCGTTACCGATGTTGCGCAGTGTGACGGTCTGCGGGCTGTCGCTGCTTTGCGATCCGACGGTCGTATTGGCGAAGCTCAGGCTGGGCACGGTGGCGAGGTTCAGTGCGTATACACTGTTGGCGTAATAATCCTCGACGTAAACCTTGCCGCTTCCGTCGACGGCCACGCCCTTCAGAGCGAAAAGGTTGATGGAGCCGGTGCCGAATGGCGTGACGCAGCTCGACGAAGCGCAGCCAGCGGGCATCTCCAATACCGCAGCGAACCCGCGGCCGCTGGCATGATCGTTATCGGTGACGTAGATGTTGCCGCTGCCATCCAGGGCTACAGCAGCGGGAGCGATGAATCCGCCGCCCAGAGTCGTGGCACAACTGGCGGACGTACAGCCAGGGGGCATCTCCTTGACCGCGTCGTCATCGAGGACATAGAGGTTGCCGCTCCCATCCACCGCCAGGGCACCGATATCGCTGAACCAGCCGACCAGCGTGATGACGCAGCTGGTGGAAGCGCAGCCCGAGGGCAACTCCTTCACCGCGTTGCCATCGGAGGCATAGAGCTTGCCGGCCCCGTCCACCGCCAGGCTACCAGGATAAGGGAAGGCGGTAAGGGTGGCGACGCAGCCAGCTGCAACGCAGCCGGGCGGCATCATCTTCACCGCCGAATTGCCGGAATCGGCGACGTAGAGGTTGCCGGCCCCGTCCACCGCCACGGAAGTGGGCTGTCTGAACACCTGTCCTTCGCTGTTGTTGCCGCCCAATTCCACGGGCGTGCAGGTGCTGATCGTGCAGCCAGCCGGAAACTCCCGCACCTCCCCGAGGCCGGATGGATCGGCGACGTATACGTTGCCGATCGCGTCCACCGCCAGGCCCGAGGGATCGCCGGCACCTGCGCCCACCACGATGGGAGTCTGATTGCTCTGGAACACCAGTTGCGGCCCCTGGCCGGTGCCGAAGATATAAGCCGTCGCGATGACTCCGCTGGCATCGGACAGCACCACCGCTCCACAGCGCGCGCCGGCGTATTTCGGCGCGAACGTCACATCCATCGTGCAGGCCTGGCCTGCGCTGTAGGTGTAGCTGGTCCCGACGGTATCGCAGCTTCCGGTGCCCGCATCGGCAAAGTCCAGCCCTTTGGCGCCCTGGGTCAGTACGGACGCGGTGATGCCCGTGTCGGCAGCGGTGAAGGCGAAGGTCAGGGTCTTCTGCGCCGGTTCAGCAGTTCCCACGGCAACAGCGCCGAAGTTCACGCCGTGCCTCTCGATCTCGATCACCAGGTCTTCTTCACGCTCGTTGAAATAGTAGTTGCCGCTGGCGTCGACCGCCACGGCGTTTGGCATTCCGTGGGCATAAAGCGGCGTCATGCAGCTGGAAGAAGTGCAGCCGGCGGGGATCTCAAACATCTGCGGGGAATCTGCCCCCGAGGCCACCCAGATGTTGCCATTCCCGTCTACTGCTACACCAAGAGGGTGTCTGATGCCGTCGAGAAGGCTCAGCGCCGTCACGCAACCGGAGGAAGCACAGCCAGGAGGCATCTCCTTCAGCGCGTTGTTGCCGCGATCAACGACGTAGACGTTGCCGCTGGCGTCCACGGCCACGCCCCAGGGATCGTTGAAGCCACCGCCCAGCGTCGTGACGCAGCTCGAGGAAGTGCAGCCAGGGGATATCTCCTTCACCGCGTTGTTGCCGGAATCGCCGACATAGACGTTGCCGCTCCCGTCTACGGCCACACCCCTAGGGGCATTGAAGCCGCCGCCCAGCGTCGTCACGCAACTGGAGGATGCACAGCCCCGAGGCATCTCCTTCACGGCGTTGTTGCCGGAATCAGCGACGTAGACGTTGCCGCTGGCGTCCACCGCCACGCCGACCGGCGCGCTGAAGCCACCGCCCAGCGTCGTGACGCAGATCAAGGAAGTGCAGCCGGCGGGCATCTCCGTCACTTCATTGTCGAGGCCATTGGCAACATACACATTGCCGTTCCGGTCGACCGCCACGCCTTCGGGGTCGACGAAGAGGCCGCCCAGTGCTGTCTCAGCGTCGGCGAAATACGCCTTCTGGGCGTGGAGCGGGGATAGAATCAGGGCGCCTGGCAGAAGCATGGTTGCCAGGAACAGGGCGAGGCGACGCTGCGGTTGCGGCTTTCTTCCGCTACAGGATGCATTCGAACGAAAAGCCGAAGGCAGTGTGAAGAGCGAACGCACTACCGATCCGAAACCCATGTGAATGCTCCTTGCCACCAGCTCCGCTCGATTGGGGGGTAAGAAGGGTGAGAGAGGAGAGCCCGGCTTGCCATGCGTTCCATGCCGCTTCATCGCTGGAACACAACGATTAGGTTTCGATGAATTGGAGACGCTAAGTAGAGACTACTGATGTTGCAGGACCTGGAGATTGATGTCAATGCAATGTTAGGTTTGCTGCGCCAGTAACTTTCGATTGGGCGAGTGACCTTTCGGTAATATCAGGATTGGTGACCAACCGTCGCCCGGTCGTAGTGGCAGTCGGGTCAAGGTATCAGGCGCGACGGACTTCGTGAGTCTAGCTAAGGAATCGCGGCGCGGATTCCAAGCTCGTCTGCAATGTCGCCCAATCGCCGATCTTTGGTCCAGATCGAGATGGACTTGTCGAAGAGGGCGGAGGCGCACCGCTCCGTTCCACGCTGATCGCCACTCTTCAGACGACGACGGTCTCGCGGTATTCGCCGAAGACCTCGCGCAGGGTGGAGGCGATTTCGCCGACGGTGGCGTAGCTTTCGACGGCTTCCAGAATGGCAGGCATCAGATTGGCGCCGGTGCGGGCGTGGTCGCGGATGCGGTCGAGGGAGGCTTGCCAGGGTTGGGGGTCGCGGCGAGTGCGCAGGGCGCGGACGCGTTCGATCTGTTTGCGCTCGAGGGCTTCGTCCATGTGCTGGGTGGGAATCGGCGGGTCGTCTTCGCGCGTGAAGCGGTTGACGCCGACGACGGTGGCTTCGCCGGTGTCAACGGCGCGCTGGTATTCGTAGGCGGCGTTCTGGATTTCCTGCTGCACCCAGCCGCGCTCGATGGCGGCGAGCATTCCGCCGAGCTTGTCTATTTGATTGAAGTACGCCTGCACCTGCTGCTCGATCTGGTTGGTCAGCGACTCGATGCAGAAGGAGCCGGCGACGGGGTCGATGGTGTTGGCGACGCCGGATTCGCTGGCGATGATCTGCTGGGTGCGGAGGGCGATGCGGGCGGCTTCTTCGGTGGGAAGGGCGAGGGCTTCGTCGTAGCCGTTGGTGTGGAGGGATTGCGTTCCGCCGAGGACCGCGGCCATCGCCTGGAGGGCGGTGCGGACGATATTGTTTTCCGGCTGCTGGGCGGTGAGGGTGGATCCGGCGGTTTGGGTATGGAAGCGGAGCATCCAGGAGCGCGGATTCTTCGCCCGGAAGTGGTCGCGCATGATGCCGGCCCAGATGCGGCGGGCGGCGCGGAATTTAGCGACCTCTTCCAGGAAATTGTTGTGCGCGTTGAAGAAGAAGGAGAGGCGCGGGGCGAAGCGGTCGATGTCGAGGCCGGCATCGATGGCGGCCTGGACGTAGGTGATGCCGTTGGCGAGGGTAAAGGCGACTTCCTGGGCGGCGGTCGATCCGGCTTCGCGCATGTGGTAGCCGGAGATGGAGATGGTGTTCCATTCGGGAAGGTGTTCGCCGGCCCAGGAGAAGACGTCGGTGACGATGCGCATGGCGTGGCGGACGGGATAGATGTAGGTGCCGCGCGCGATGTACTCCTTGAGGATGTCGTTCTGGATGGTGCCGGCGAGCTTGCTGATATTGGCGCCGGTGCGGCGGGCGACGGCCACGTAGAGCGCGAGCAGAACGCTGGCCGTGGCGTTGATGGTCATCGATGTGGAGATGCGGTCGAGCGGGATGCCAGTAAAGAGGCGCTCCATGTCCTCGATGGAGTCGATGGCGACGCCGACTTTGCCGACTTCACCGAGGGCCATGGGCGAGTCGGAGTCGTAGCCGATCTGGGTGGGCAGGTCGAAGGCGACGGAAAGGCCGGCGGTTCCCTGGTCGAGGAGGAATTTGTAACGGCGGTTGCTCTCTTCCGCGTCGCCCATGCCGGCGTACTGGCGCATGGTCCAGAGGCGGCCGCGGTACATGGTGGGCTGGATGCCGCGGGTGTAGGGGAACTCGCCGGGAAAGCCGAGGTCGTGGTCGGGGGAAAAGGCTGCGAGGTCTTCAGCGGTGTAGAGGGGCTTGGGATTGAAATGGTCTGGCATTCAGAACCAGCCATTGTAAGGCAGTGCAGAGATGTGTTGCTGGTTCAGGCGCGCTTCTGCTTGCGGCTGGCGCGCCAGAAGGAGCTGACGGTGAACCAGGCGAAGAGCACGGCGAAGGCGGCGTAGAGAGGGAGATGGTGGTCGTGCCATCCAGCGGATTTGTAGAGCTGCCAGGAGTGGACCGCGAAAACCAATGTGAAAATGGCGAAGAACGAGCCGGTGATCTGGAGGGTGAGGATGCCGGTGGCGTGGGCGAACGGACGCCACATGGATGCGCCGAAGCGCCCTGCACCGCGAGCGAGGCGACGGCTGCCCTCGGCGATGGACGGCGCGGAAGGAAGGGCGGGACCAGGCCTTTTTGGTACAGCGGTTGCGGTGGGAGCAGGCTGCGTGGCGGCGGGAGAGGGTTGCGTAGCGGCGGATCGCTGAAGGGCCGCAGCAGCCCCGGCGGTTCCGTCGCGCAGCTTCTCGGCCGCGACGCGCGCGCCAATGCCCAGAGCTCGGCCGAGGCGATTCGGCTGCATGGGAAAAGTCTAGCAGCGCGACAGAAGCGGGGGCACGATTCGGATTGCCCAGTGGGAACATCAGAATATAAGGTAAGGGAATCGGCGTGGGCAGCTCGGAACTGCGAAGCCGGGAAAACGAGGTCCTGACTTGAATCAAAAACTCCGCAAGCTGGTTCAGCAACTGGGCGAGGCGATCCACGAGAGCGTGTCGGAGTCGCCGCGCATTGCAGGCGTGGTCGCCGATATTCGCCGGCAGGGTTTTGAAGTGATGCTCATGCTGGAGGCGACGATCGGGCTGAACGAAGTGGAGGAGCAGCCAGAGGGTGCGCTGGATGCATCGAAGACAGCGCGGGAGCGCGCCGACGCGGAGGAACAGGGCACATTTACCGCGCAGGATCTGCATTTCCTGAAGTCGCTGCGGATTTCAATCGCGGGTGAGCATGGGGAACAGGCAGAAGAGGGACAAGGAGAGCAGGAGGACGTGTGATGTGCGTGCAGGCTGAACTGCGACGACGGGCGCGCGGTTCGCCGGGGTTGTGATATATCTGGCCTTCGCCCTACCGCGAGCGCCAACATGGGCCTGCCTGAGACCCCGGTCGCCGACAAAGCAGCGGGAAGGCAGCAAGTTCAGGCAAGAGCCGTGAGAGGCGATCATGCCGATGAGAGATACTCTGGGCGTACTTCTGGCGGGCGGAGCCGGAGAACGGCTTTTTCCGCTGACGCGCGATCGAGCCAAGCCGGCAGTTCCCTTTGGCGGGCAGTACCGCATCATCGACATCACACTTTCCAACTGCATCAACTCCGATCTGCGCCGGGTGTACATCCTGACGCAGTACAAGGCTCTGTCGCTGAACCGGCACATCCGCGAAGGGTGGACCAGCGTTGTGGCGCAGGAGCTGGGCGAGTTCATCGAGATTCTGCCGCCGATGCAGCGGGTGAGCGCGAACTGGTACATGGGCACGGCGGACGCGGTCTACCAGAACATCTATTCGATTGGATCGGAGCAGCCGAAGCACGTGCTGATCCTTTCCGGCGATCACATATACAAAATGCACTACGGCAAGATGCTGCGGCAGCATCTGGATTCGGGCGCCGATGTGACGCTGGCAACGCTGCCGATCGAGCCGCAGGAGGTTGCACGGTTCGGCATTGTAGAAGTGGCGCGCAATGGCGAAGTGGTTGGATTCCTCGAGAAGCCGAAGAAGACGGAGCTGCGCTCGCCTTTCAATCCGAACATGGTGGACGCTTCGATGGGCGTTTACCTGTTCAACACCGACGTACTGCTGCCGGCGCTGATCAAGGATGCCGAAGATCCTGAGTCGCAGCACGATTTCGGGCACAATATTCTGCCGGCGATTTTGGGAAAGTACAAGCTGTTCGCCTACAACTTCGTCGACGAGAACCGCAAGGAAGCGCTGTACTGGCGCGACGTGGGAACGCTGGAAGCTTTTTACGACGCGAACATGGACGTAGCAGCGGTGTCGCCGATTTTCAACCTGTACGACAACAGCTGGCCGATTCGAACGCGGGCACGGCAGTATCCACCGGCGAAATTCGTGTTTGGCGAACCGGGACGAACCGGCATGGCGATCAACTCCATCGTTTCGGGCGGTTGCATCGTTTCCGGCGCCGTGGTGCGGAACAGCGTGCTGTCACAGGATGTGCGCGTGAACTCGTACTCGGAGGTGGATTCGAGCATCGTGTTCACGCACGTAAACATCGGGCGGCATTGCCGGATTAAGAAGGCGATCATCGACCGCGACGTGCATCTGCCGGAAGGAACGGTGATCGGGTACGACTCGAACGACGACCGGAAGAACTACTTCGTGACGCCGAGTGGGCTGACGGTGGTGACGCGGGATTATTCGCTGTATGAGAATCCGGTGGCGCCGGATTTCCTGCAGGAGCGCAGAGAGTAGAGAGCCAGCCCGCAGCCGGCAGCCTGGTAGCCGGTGGCTCGTTCCCGCGATTGGGGAAATGGTTTTGCCGACGCAATTCCCACATCTGCCAAAAGCGGGCAGATGTGGGGCACCCGACGGGTCGCGTAGACTGGAGCAAATGGGCGCAGGATTCGCGGCGACGGATCGGTTTCTGGCTGAGGTGAAGGAGAATCGTCTGCGAGCCGGGTACGTGCTCGTGGGAGACGATGTGTTTCTCTACGAGCGATGCCGCAGAGCGGTGCTGGACGCGCTGGTTCCTGCGGATTTGCGGGACTTTTGCCTTTCGGAAATCGACCTGGCGGAGACGAATATTTTTGAGGCGCTCGATCGGGCGCAGACTCCTTCGCTGATGGCGCCGTTTCAGGTGCTATTCATCCGCAATTTGAAGCAGATGTACACGCGGGGCGCGAAGAAGGAGGAATTCGCGGCGCTGGAGGCGTATTTCCGGTCGCCGAATCCGCAGGCGCTGGTGCTTTTTGTGGCGGATCATTTGCGGATTCCTTCGGACCCGCGGCGCATGGATCTGCAGGACAAGGATCGGTACGAGCGCATTCGAGAGACGCTGGGCGACTGGTGCGGTCTGGTGGAACTGGCCCGCGTCGACGAGGTGGACGCGCTGAAGTGGATGGCGGCGGAGGCGAAGCGGCGCGAAGTGGTGTTCGAGCAGGATGCGGCGCGGGAGCTGGCTGACGCGCTGGGCGCGGACATGATGCTGATTGCGTCCGAGATGGAGAAGCTGGTGCTCTATGCCGGAGCGAAGCGGCACGTGACGCTGGGCGATGTGGAGACGATGGTGCTGGCGGCGAAGCAGCGGTCGCTGTACGAGCTGACGGATGCGATTTCGGCGAAGGATCGCGCGCGTGCGCTGAGCTTGCTGCATGGGTTGCTGAATGCTTCGGATGGCGGGGAGGACTCGGCGATCGGCCATCTATATATGCTGGCGCGGACGTTCCGGCAGATGCTGGTGATCCTGGAAAAAAATGTGCGGGACTCGCGAGCGATCTGGCAGGCACTGTGGCAAGGGTTCCGGATGCCTCCTTTTGCGGCGGAGGATGTGATCCGGCAGGCGCGGCGGTACAAGTCGCGCCGGGAACTGACGCGGGCGCTGCGGCTGATTGCTCGCGCGGATCTGGAGCTGCGGTCGCAGCCTCCGGATAAGCGGCTGGTGCTGGAGCGGCTGGTGCTGGAGCTGGCGAGCGAGCCGAAGGCGGGGGTGGTAGCTGCGATGAGTCCGCAGTATGCGATGGAGTGGTGAGCCGGAGCAGGGCACCGGGCTCCGGGCACCGGGGTCAAGGCAGAGGGCTCAGTATCCGGCTTCGCGGCCGTGGCGGACCGCGAGGATCACGATTTGCCTGCCGTCGAAGTGATAGAGGGCGACGTAGGCACCGTGACCGAATTCGATGACCCATTCGCGGAATTCGGGGAGCATCCCGTCGACAGGTCGACCGATCTCCGGGTGGGTGGCGAGGGCTTTCACTCCACGGCGGATGGTGGCAACGGCGCGGCGGGGTGCGTCGGGGCTTTTGGGGGCCAGGAAATCGTAGAGACGGGCGAGATCGGCCAGAGCCGGCTGGGACCACCTCAATCGTGGCATTTAGGAGGAGCGGCGCGCTTGCCCGCTTCAAGTTTGGCCAGCCATGCATCGGCTTCCGCAGCGGTGACGTGAAGGCCGGTGGTCTGGTAATGGTTCCAGGCGGCGAGAGCGTCCTGGCGGAGCTGCTCCCGCTTCTCTTCTCGCTCAACGTACTGTTCGACGGCCTCGCGCATGATCCAATGCGCGGTTCGGCGGCGTGACGACGCAAGGCGCTGGACGCGCTCTTTCGTCTCGGTGTCGAGCTTCAGGCTGGTTGTGGCTGACCGTGGCATGGCAGGTGTTCTAAGGTGTTACCTCATACTACTGTAGCAGAGTCCTGGCCGCGGACACGGGAGGAGATTCGTAAACACTGCAGCATTCCGCTACTCCTCACGCATGAGGGTGGAGGGGTTGACGCGGAGCGCTCGGCGGGCCGGGATGGCCGACGCGACCGCGCCGATCAGAGTCATGGTGGCGATGGCTCCGAGGAGGACGAGGGGATCGCGGGGATCGGCCTGATAGACGATGTGGCCGAGCAGGCGGCTGAAGAAGATTCCGGCGAGCAGACCCAGCACTGAACCGACCGCGAGCAGAAGTATGGGACGACCGATGGCTGCGGTCATGACCTGGGTGCGGCGCGCGCCGAGAGCGATGCGGATGCCGAGTTCCTTCATGCGCTTGCTGACGCTGTAGGCGGCCATGCCGAAGATGCCGGTGAGGGCGAGCATGGCGGCGAGCAGGCCCATGACACCGAGGGCGACGGTAGCGGCTTGTGCGGGGAAGAACGTGGGGCGCAACGATTCGGGCCAGCTCTGGAGGGTGATGGGGACGTTCGGGTCGATGGCGCTGAGGACGCGCTGGAGCGCGGCGGCCATCTGGTTGGGCGCGAGATGCGAGCGGACGACGAGGCTGGTTTCGCTCACGTCGCCTTGCGGCAGGGGCAGGTAGACGACGGGTTGCGGCGACTCCTGGAGGTCGTGGTACTTGCCGTCTTCGGCGATGCCGACGACTTCAGTGAGGTGGTCGAAGAGAATGAAGCGCTGGCCGATGGGCGGGGTGCGGGGCCACATTTGGCGGGCGAAGGTTGCGTTCACGATGGCGACGTACGGCTTGTCCGTTGTGTCCTGCCAGCTGACGTCGCGGCCGCTGAGGAGGCGCGTGCCGGCGGCTTCGAGGTATCCCGGCGACAGGGTGAAGACGTAGGGGGCGAGGACGGAATTGTGGAGGCTGAACTCGGTTGTGCCGGGAGGAAAGATGGGAATCCCGTGCATGCCGCCGGTCATGGGGGTGCGGTTCACCGTGCCTGCGGCGGTGACGCCGGGGATGTGCTGCGCGGCTTCGATGATGGCTTTCTCTTTCTCAAGGACGACGTCGTCTGCGTATCCTGCGTGGCTGAGGTCGAGGTCGGCGAGCATGGCGCCCTGGGGCTGGAAACCCAGCGGAGCACGGAGTTCGCGCATCATGCCGCGCACGGCGACCAGCGAGGCTGTGACCAGTAATGTGCAGATGGCGATTTGCGCGCCGAGCAGCAGGTCACGCAGGGCAAAGCGGCGGAGGGGTGTGGAATCCGCCGGTCCGCTTTTCATGGCCTGGAGGGGACTGCTCTGCCAGGCACGGCGGGCGGGAAGCATGCCGAAGAGCAGCGCGCTGGCGAGGGTGAAGGCGAGGCCTGCCAGGCAGACACGCGCGTCGACGCTGACGGGCAGCTGGCCGTAGGGGGAATGCCAGCGGTTGAGCGCGGCCAGCAGCAGACTCGCGCTGGCGAACCCCACGGCTCCGCCGATCAGCGAGACGATGACTGCTTCGGTGAGCAGCTGGCGCATGAGGCGGCGGCGGCTCGATCCGAGGGCGACGCGGAGGGCGAGCTCGCGGCTGCGATCGGCGGCACGGGCCGCGAAGAGGCTGGCGAGATTGGCGCAGGCGGCGGCGAGCACGAGCAGCGCGAGGGCGGTGACGCTCCAGAGGAATCCGCGGATGACTTCTCCGTCGTCGCCGAAGAGTCCGGGATGGATAAGGCGCAGAGGTTGGCCGTCGTCGGTCTGGGGATATTCCTTCGCGAGCTGGGCAGCGATGGCGTTGAGGTTTTCGGTGGCCTGCTCGGGGGTCACGCCGGGTTTCAGTCGGCCGATGACGGTGACGGCGACCGAGGTGCGGCTCTGGAGGTAGTCCGAACCGCTGAGTTGCTGTTCGTTCATCATGGGGATCCAGTAGTCGGGCCAGACGAAGCGCTCGGCGCCGTGGAACTGCGGGGACGCAACGCCGATGACCGTGAACGGATGCTTGTTGAGTTCGACGGTCGAGCCGATGATTCCGGGATCAGCATGAAACGCGCTGCGCCAGAGCGCATCGCTCAGGACGACGCAGGGCGCTGAGTTGGGGCCGTGCTCGTCGGCGGCGTGGAAGAAGCGGCCGGCCTGGGGCTCGACGCCGAGGAGGTCGAAATAATTGCCGGTGACTTCATCGCCGTGGACCTCGATGGCCTCGCCATGCCAGAACAGAGCCGCGCTGGAGTATCCGTTAATGGCGGCCATTCCGGTGAAGGCGGTGTTGCGCCGGCGAAAATCTTCGAAGTCGGGATACGAGGTGGTGATGAGCCGGAAGCTCGCCCATGCTTGATGGCGCAACTGGTAGAGGCTCTGCGGTTCGCGCACTTCGAGTGAGTGCAGGAGGACGGCATTGAGCACGCCGAAGACGACGACGTTAGCGCCGATGCCGAGGGCGAGGGTGATCAGCGCGGTTGCAGCGAATCCTGGGGAGCGCTTGAGCTGGCGCAGGGCATAGCGGATATCGCGACCGAGGCTGTCGAGGGTGAAGGCGGCGTCGGAGGCGGTGGCCATGGCTGGAATGACCCCTTGACTTTCCGGGATGGGAGGACTGTAGGCCGGGTGGTTCAGGGGCGTCAAGGGAAACTGCCGCGAAACGACCAATTGTCAGGCCCCGAGACTTCAGGTTGCTCCCAATTTGGGAACACGTTATTCTGGACAGGTGAGAGTGATCGCGCGCGGCACACTCCGTTTGTTTGTGGAGAACAGTGTCGAGAAGGGTCTTCAGGCAGCGGTCAAGGGGCAACTGGATGCGTGGTATGCGGAAACTGCGAAGGCTACATGGAAGAATTCGGCGGAACTGAAGAAGCAGTTCGCATCGGCGGGCATCGTTTCCTCAGAGCGGGTGGTTTTTAACATCACGGGCAACGATTATCGCCTTGTTGCAGCGATTAATTATCAATTCCAGATCGTTTTGATCCTCTGGATTGGAACACATAAGGAATACGACAGGATCAGCGTCGAGAAGGTTCGATATGACAAGGAACGGTATAAGGGTTCGCCCAATCCGAAATGAAGAAGACCACGACGCCGCAGTTGCGAGGATTGGCGAATTGATTGGGGCTGCGGCCGGCACGCCTGAGGGTGACGAACTGGATGTGCTGGCTACTCTTGCTGAGGCGTGGGAGGCGAGGAATCACCCCATTGATGCTCCGGATCCGATCACGGCGATTCAATTTCGCATGGAGCAGCAGGGATTGACGCGCAAGCACCTGGAACGAATGATCGGGAGCCGCGCTCGCGTGTCCGAAGTGCTGACAGGAAAGCGGAAGCTGACCATCGATATGATCCGCAAGGTCCGGTCGGGGCTCGGGATCTCCGCGGACCTGCTGATCGCTCCAGGGTCTTCCTCGCAGCGCAGGAAATCGCTCGGAAGACAGACTGTACTCGGGTCACGGGCTTCGGGAAACCACGTCTCAGGAAAGCAAACCCGGGGGGCGAAGGGCGCCGGGGCTGAAAAGCCTCTTGTCTTGCGGGGCGGTTTTCGCTAAGTTAGGACCCGGCGCTTTTCTGTTCACGAGCTTTGCTCGAAAAATCCACGTCAGGCGCCTCACGCCATCCCGGGTCAAGAGATCGAGCCGGGACGGTCCGGCTATCGTCTTTCGCTTCATCGCTGGGTCCCATCTGACAGTAACTTTGGCTGCGTCTGGCTCCTTCGGGGTATCCACTTTCGTTCTGCTCTGGTTCACACTCGGGAACGAGATCCCGATTCAGGGTTGAGGGTCGCCGATGCCTGGCTGCGGCCGGGGGTTGGCGGAGGGAATTCACAGAATGGTGGGTTGTGGCGCCAGGGCGCGGTTGGCCTGCCTGACGATGGTGTCGCTCGTCGTGGGATCTCCCGGACGTGTGTTCGGACTCGATCCAGGCAGAGCTTTTTCGCAGTACATCCAGACGAACTGGACGACCGAAACGGGTCTGCCGCAGACGTCGGTGTATTCCATCGCACAAACGAAGGACGGGTATTTGTGGGTGGGCACGGAGCAGGGGCTGGCGCGCTTCGATGGCGTGCGCTTCGTTGTGTTCAACCGGAAAAACACGCCGGCGCTGCCTGCGAATTACGTGCATCGGCTGCTGGGGGCGCGCGACGGGAGCTTGTGGATCGGCACCGACGCCGGGCTGACGCATCTGCAAGACGGGGTCTGGACGACGTACTCAACCGCGACAGGACTTTCCGGCAACGATATCGAGGCGCTGGTGGAAGGCAGCGACGGCAGCGTGTGGGTGGGGACCGATCAGGGGCTGGACCGATTGCAGAATGGCAAGGTTCGCGTGTGGCACAGCGCAGACGGGCTGCCCGGCGAGCAGGTGACGGCGCTGCAGGTGGATGCGAAGGGTCTTCTGTGGGTCGCGACGCAAGGGGGACTGGCGAGCTTTGACGGGGGCCAGTTCACGGCGTACTCAACGCAGAACGGGCTGCCGGGGAATGCGCTCTCGGCGCTGGCGCTGGCTCCGGATGGCGCGATTTGGGCGGCTACGACCGACGGACAGCTGGCGCGTGAGACGGGCGGTATGCTGACGACGGCGCCGGTCCAGCTGCCGCACAACGATGTGGAGGCGATGCTGTTCGATCTGGATGGCAATCTCTGGATCGGATTCCAGAATCAGGGGCTGGCGCGGCTGCACGATGGAGTGCTGACCCAGATCGACTCGCGCAACGGACTGCCGGGGCAATCGGTCGAGGCTCTGCTGGAGGACGCGGAACACAACGTGTGGGTGGGCTTCTTCGACGGCGGCCTGCTGCAACTGCGGAATGGGAAGTTCACCGTCTACGGGAAGCCGGAAGGAATACCGTCGGCCGTTATTTGCTGTTCAGTAGAAACGCCGGACGGGGCGGTGTGGCTGGCCACGGCGACGGGCGAACTGACGGAGATGCTGCCGGACGGCAGCCTGCACGTGTACACGAGCAAAGATGGGTTGCCGGCGGAAGGAATCCATTCGCTGCTGCTGGGGCACGACGGCACGATTTGGATCGGGCACCGGCACGGGGTGCTGACGCGCTACCAGAACGGGCACTTCGATCATTTTCAGGATCCTCAGTCGACGAATCATGCGATCGACGCGCTGCTCGAAGACAAAGACGGCCAGTTGTGGATTGGCACCTACGGATCGGGAGTGGCGCGTTTCGCCGATGGCCAGTTCGACCATATAACGACGACCGGCGATGTGCCGGCGATGGCGCAGGGCCCGGATGGCGCGCTGTGGGTGGGCACCGATGGCGAGGGCGTGCTGCGCATGCAAAGCGGGGCGACCACCCTTTACACGAAGACGAATGGGCTGATCAACGACCACGTGATCGCACTGCTGGTGGATGGCGATGGAGTGGTGTGGGTGGGCACCAGCTCGGGCGGGCTGAATCGGATCGAAAACGGTCGCGTCACGTCCTATACGCCTGCACAGGGGCTGTTCGATTCGACGGTCGGCAACCTGGTGGAAGACAAACCTGGCAACCTGTGGATGGGATCCGACAACGGGATCTTTCGCGTCTCGAAGCAGGAGCTGAATTCTTTTGCGCAGGGCAGAATCTCCGCGATTCACAGTGTCGGGTACGACACTTCCGACGGGCTGCGCTCACGCGAGACGATGCAGGGCGGGACGGGTTCGGGCTCGATGGGTCCGGATGGCCGGATCTGGATGCCGACGCTGAATGGTTTGGCCGTGGTGGACCCGAGGATTGCGGTGCTGCCCGATCCGCCGCTGCGGGTGCGAATCGAGAGCGTGATGTTTGGAGGGGAAGTTGTGCCGATCGCGGGAAACCTGCATTTGGGACCGGGATCGGACCGGCTGAACTTCCGGTTTACGACAGCGAGTTTTATCGCTCCGTGGACGATTAAGTTTCGCTACCGGCTGGAGGGCCACGACCGCGGCTGGATTGAGGCGAGCAATACGCGCAGCGCGGGATACACGAATCTGCCGCCGGGGAGTTACACATTCGTGGTGGAGGCTGCGCGCCACAATGGTGAGTGGACCCCCAGCGCGGGCGTGGTGGCGTTCAGCATTCTGCCGCCGTGGTACCGCACGCGGGCGGCCTGGTTGCTGTGGATTCTGGGCGCCATCCTGCTGACGTGGGTCATTGTGGAACTGCGCACACGCAGCCTGATACGGCACCGCAAGCAGCTGGAGACGGTGGTGGCGGAACGCACCGCACAACTGCGTAGCGAGACCCTTGCCCTCGCTGAAGCGCGCGAAGAGCTGGAACTGCAGGCGACGCACGATTCGCTGACGGGGCTGTGGAACCGGGCCGCGATTCTGGAACACATGGAGCGGGAAGTGGGGCGGGCCCGGCGCGAAGGGACGGTTCTGGGCATCGTGCTCGCGGATCTGGACCACTTCAAGCAGATTAACGACACGCGCGGCCACCTTTGCGGCGACAAGGTATTGCGCGAGGCGGCGCAACGATTGCAAGGCTGCCTGCGCGATTACGATTTCATCGGGCGTTACGGCGGGGAGGAGTTCCTGATCCTGATGCCGGGGTGCGATCCGGTCGAGAATACGGCCCGGCTGGAGGGGCTTGTGGCGAGCATCCACGAGCATACGTTCGCCAACGCAGGAAAGAACATCCGGATTAGCTGCAGTTTTGGCGTGACGGCGTTTCGGCCGGACCGCGCGGTGACGTCTCTCGAGGAATTGCTGGTCGCGGCGGACAATGCGCTGTATAAGGCAAAAGCCGCAGGCCGGAACTGCGCGCACTTCGCGGAGTTGGGCGAGGCGCAGCCCGTACCCGTGGTCGCATCCGCAGTCGCGGTGAGTCCGTCGACACCGGCAGAGAGCCCGGCCAGTCCAGCGCCGTGGCAGCCCTGGCACTCCCTGTGATTCCCGAAGCAGGGTGGTAGGCTGGCCAGGATGAAAGCCAGCCTGATGGCGATGGTTCTCGCGTCGGTAGCTGCCTTCGGACAGGCGGCGCAAGCCCCGCCGCCGGCGAGCGAGCCGATGCGGGTCTACACGAATCCTGAACTGCATTTGACGTTTTCGTATCCGGCGGAGCTGACGCCGCGGGATGCGGCGACGGTGCTCGGAGCAGAACGACGGATGATTTATGGCGCGGATGCTGCGACGGATGCGGATCATCCCAGGGACATGTGCGCCAAGGTGCTGCTGGCGGTTGGCGCGAACAACGCGGGGAGCGGAGCCACGAGCTGGGCGCGGGTTGGGTTGTTCGAGGTGGATGCGCGGTGTTTGCCGGCGCAGGTGCTGCGGAACAAGAAGGCGATGGACCTCACGCTGACCAATCTGGTGCGGCAGGGGACGACCGAGATGGGGATGATGCCGATCGAGCCGCCCATGTTCTATGACCTCGAGGGGCAGCGGATGCACTTTAGCGCGGGGCAGGGGACGCCGGTGATGACGGCCGATCTGCAGACGGGCGAGGAGCAGGTGATCGGGGCGGCGGCGGTGGCGGTGAATGGACACGTGCTGGGCTGGGTGCTGGAGGCCAACGATGCTGCGTTGTTCAACCGGCTGCTGGGGAGCCAGGTGGATTTTGGCGGGGGCAAGGCGCAGAGGCTGTTTCCGGCTCGGGTGCAGTGAGGTTGTTAGCGAAAAGCGCTTAGCGAGAGACTGCCAGCGAGGGACGAAATCCCGGGTTTCAAAATCGAGGCCCGGGGTACCCCGCTGATGAGTTCCCAGGGATTCTGCCCTTGTGTGATATAGCTCACATTCCGGGGGTGGGCGGGGTTCGGATAATGGGGTTCGGTGGGTTGCGGTCCCGAGGGTATTTATACTTTTGGTAATCCTCGGGTTACGGCTTCCGCCCTGAGATTTCCCCATGTTTCTCCTGTGGCTCCGAATCGCGGCAGGTTTGTACGGGGTCGCCAGTCTGCTGGCGATTCCGGCGGTGCTCGGAAACCATCCAAAGGGGCACAAGTATTGCATTCCGGTGGCGCTGGGGGCGTGGTTCTTCCACCTGGTGGCTTCGGTGGAGATGCTGGTGGCTGCGCACCACCTGATTCCGGTGATGGCCGATGAGATTGTTTCTACGCTGGCGCTGGCGATCGTCGCTGTCTTCCTGTTTACATTTTTCGTTTACCGGACGGTTACGTTTGGGTTATTCGCCTTGCCGCTGGCATTTTTGCTGACGGTGGTTCCGGCGATCGGGCCGGAGCGGTACACATTCAGCTCCCCGATGGTGCGGAACGGGTGGATCGCGTTCCACGTGGTGATGCTGCTGGCGGCGTACGCGGCGCTGCTGTTCAGCATGCTGTCGAGCTTCCTGTATCTGATCCAGGAAAAGCGGTTGAAGGGCAAGGACTGGGCGAAGGCGGGTGTGCTGCCTCGGCCGCAAAAACGGCCGCGTGGGTTTCTGACCTGGCTGCCGCCGCTGGCGACGATGGATCAGATTGCCACCAGCACGTTACGAATCGGTTTCGTGTGTATGACGGTTGGGTTGTTCGCCGGATCACTGATTGCGCAAGAGGATGTGGGCATAGGGTATTTCGCCGATCCCAAGGTGTTATTGTCCTTCGTAATGTGGGGGCTTTACGTTGTGATTTTGTTCATCCGGCGGAGCGCGGGACTGCGCGGGCGCCGGGCCGCGTGGCTGACGTCGGGTGTTTTTGTACTGATCCTTTGCGTTTGGGCCGCGAATCTGCTGGGGTCCGTTCACTCTTCCGCTCACAGGTTTGGCTTGAAATGAGATTCCTGGTCACAGGTCTGAACCACACCACTGCGCCGGTGGAGCTGCGCGAGCGGCTGGCCATTGCCAAAGAGGCATTGCCGGAGACGACGCGGGCGTTGCTGGGGGAGCCGGGGGTGAAGGAGGCGATGATCCTCTCGACCTGCAACCGCGTGGAGCTGTTGGTTTCGCACAACGGTTTGGAGCCGCATCTGCCGGAATTTTTGGCCCAGCGCTTCTCGCTGGACCGGTCTCTATTAGAGCCGCACTTGTATCGGTATCAAGACGAAGAGGCGGTGCGTCACATGTTTCGCGTGGCGTCGAGCCTCGATTCGATGGTGGTGGGTGAGGCGCAGATCCTGGGCCAGGTGAAGCAGTCGTGGAGCGTGGCGCGCGAGCTGGGCGCGGTCAAGGGACCGCTGGATAAGCTGCTGCAGGGCGCATTTTCGGCGGCGAAGCGGGTGCGGACGGAGACGGAGATTGGGTCGTCGTCGGTTTCGATTGCGTCGGTGGGTGTAGACCTGGCGCGGCGGATTTTTGGATCGCTCGACGGCAAGAAGGTTCTGATTGTCGGCGCAGGCAAGATGAGCGAGCTGGCGGCGCGGCACCTGATGCAGCACGGGGCGGATTCGATTATGGTGGCGAACCGCACTTACGAGCGCGCGGTGCAGCTGGCGGAGCAGTTCCTGGGGCAGGCGATCCGGTTCGAGGAGCTGCATGCGCGGGCGCACGAGGCGGACATCATTATTACGTCGACGGGATCGGCGGGGCAGATCCTGGGCGTGGAACAGGCGCAGGAGATTCTGCACCGGCGGAAGAACCGGCCGGTGTTCGTGATCGACATTGCGGTGCCGCGGGATGTGGACCCTGCAGTGAATCGGTTGGAGGGGATCTTCCTGTACGACATCGACGATCTGCAGTCGGTGGCGGCTACGCACCAGGTGGATCGGGGGCGCGAGGCGGCGCGCGCTGAGGCGATCATCACGGAAGAGACGGAGCGATTCCGGCGGCGGATTCGGACCATCGACATTGCGCCGGTGCTGGTGGATGTGCAGGGAACGGCGGAGGAGCTGCGGCAGGCGGAGATGCATCGGCAGCGGCAGCTGCTGCAGTCGCTGACGCCGGAGCAGGCGGAAGCCGTGGAAGCGCTGACGCGCGGCCTCATGAATAAATTTATGCATATGCCCTTGCAGGCGATGAAGTCGGCGGCGCGGGACGGAGATGCGGCCGCGCTGGATACGATTCGGGGGATGTTCGATCGCGAGTGCGGAAAAGACAAGAGCACCGAGGGCCACGCGGCGAGCGCGGAAACGGATCCGGGCGCGGAGACGGGTAAGGACCGCGAGTAAGACAGAGCAGGCTGCGGCGCGATACGCTGATCTCAGACTGCATGACGAATCCCAAAGACAATGCAAAACCTGGTGCGGCGAAGGGCGTGCTGCGGATTGGTTCGCGCGGGTCGCAGCTGGCGCTGTGGCAGGCGAATCATATCGCCGATCGGCTGCGCGGGGCGGGGCACGAGGTCGCGATCGAAATTATCCGCACGCTGGGCGATGCGATGCAGCATGTGCCTTTCTCCGAGGTGGGCGGAGCGCAGCAGGATGCGAAGGGGATGTTCACGAAGGAGATCGAGGAGGCGCTGTACCAGGGGCACATCGATCTGGCCGTGCACAGTTTGAAGGATCTGCCGACGGAGCTCGCGGCGCCGTTCACGATTGCGGCGATTCCGGAGCGCGTGGATCCGCGCGATGCGTTTGTGTCGGTGCTGTACGCGAGCTTTGAGGCGCTGCCGCACGGGGCGCGGATTGGCACAAGCAGCTTGCGGCGGCAGGCGCAGCTGAAGGCGCAACGGCCGGATGTGGCATGCGTGGAGTTTCGCGGGAATGTAGACACGCGACTGCGGAAGCTGGCCGAGGGGCAGGTGGATGCGATCATTCTGGCGTCGGCCGGCCTCGAGCGGCTGGGGCTGACGGCGCATCGGCGGGAATGCTTTTCTCCTTTGGTGCTGTGCCCGGCGGCGGGACAGGGCGCGCTGGCGATTGAGGCGCGGGCGGACGATGAGCGGACGCTGGCGGCGCTCGAGTTTCTGAATCACCGGGCAACGCGGTACGCGGTGACCGCGGAGCGCGCGGCGCTGGCCGGCCTCGGCGGCGGGTGCCAGGTGCCGATTGGGATCCACTGCTTCGCGGGCGACGAGGGGTACAGCGTGGTTTCGGCGGTAGCTGCGCCGGATGGGTCGGAGGTGTTGCGCGTGGTGATGGACCGGCAGAGCGGCCTCGAGGCGGAGACGCTGGGGCGGAAGGTAGCAGAGGAACTGCTGCGGCAGGGCGCGCAGAGGCTGCTCAGCGTGGGCGCGGCGGAGAGTCCTGGGTCGGCGCCGGTCGGGGCGGCGTGAGCAAACTTCCATTGGCGGGGCGGACCATTCTGGTCACGCGGGCGCGCCATCAGGCGGGGCAATTATCGGAAAAGCTGAGGGCGCTGGGAGCGGAGGTCGTGGAGATTCCGGCCATTGAAATAGTGCCGCCGGAGTCGTATGCGGCACTCGATGAGGCGCTCGGGAATTTGTCGCAGTACCAGTGGCTGATTGTGACGAGCGCGAACGGGGTCGCGGCGCTGGCTGGGCGTCTGGCGTTGGCCGGGGTTGGCGTTGGGGATTTTGGGCATCTGAAGATTGCGGCGGTGGGATCGGCGACGGAGCGGGCGCTCGAGAAGTTGGGGCTGAAGGTGGCGGTGACGCCGCAGGAATATGTCGCAGAGTCGCTGGTGGAAGCGCTGGGCGAGCAGGCCGACGGAAAACACGTACTGCTGGCGCGGGCAGCGGTGGCGCGCGATGTGATCCCGGATGCGCTGCGGGCGCGGGGCGCGCGGGTGGATGTGGTGGATGCATACAGAACCGTGATTCCGGCGGAATCTGTAACAGCGATACGCACACTTTTCGACTCCGGCGGGCGGTCGCCGGACGCGGCTACGTTTACAAGCTCATCGACGGTTACAAATGTTCTGAATTTGCTGCGAGAGGCGCGGGTTGCGCGACCGGAGTCGATGCGGGCCGTGTCGATTGGGCCGATTACGAGCCGGACTATGCGGGAAAACGGCTGGGAGCCGGCAGCGGAGGCGGATCCGCATGATTTGCCGGGGCTGGTGGAGGCGGTGATGCGGGCGGTGACTTAGTGTTGGGCCTGGACCGGGACGGTGAAGTGGCCGCCGCGGATGGAAGCGAGTTCGGGGTTGGGTTTCTGGCCGGGCTGCGTTGGCAGTGGTTTGCCGCCGAGGGAGCTGGGGGCGGCGGGATTGGACCAGAGCGCGCCGACTTCGACCTTCTTCTGTTGCTGCGCGACGAGGTTGTGATCGAGGGTGCGCTGCTTGTTCACGTAGGCTTCGATGACGCGAGCGGCGAGGCGGCCGGCAAGGCGGCCATGTTCGCCCGCTTCAAAAAGGATACAGACGGCGATGTCGGGGTTGCGGAGGGGCGCGAATCCAACGAACCAGGCGTTGTCCTTGATGGAGTGGGCGTGGCCCATTTTGGCGGCGAGGGCGTTGCTCATGGTCTGGGCGCTGCCGGTTTTTCCGGCGAAGTCGATGCCTTCGAGATGGGCGCTGGGGTCGGTGCCGATAGGCATCGTGACTTCAGCCATGGAGTCGGTGATCATCTCCCAGTCGGCGGGGGCGATCTGGAAGCTGACATCCCCGGAGCCGGGGAAGCTGTCGCGGATCGCCTGCCGATCGTCGGCAGGAATTTCCGCGGGGAAGACGACGTGGGGGCGCTTGAGCACGCCGCCGGAGGCGATGCCGGCGAGGGCGCGGACCATCTGGACGGGCGAAACCGTGAGCGGGCCCTGGCCGATGCCAACAGAGGTGACTTCACCGGGATAGTACTTCTGATGGAAATTTTTCCATTTCCATTCGGTGGAGGGGACGGTGCCGGAGACTTCGTCGGGGAGGTCGATGCCGGTTTTGGAGCCGAGACCGACCTGATGCGCCCAGTAAGCAATCTTGTCGATGCCGAGGCGAGCAGCCAGCGTGTAGAAGAAGACGTCGCAGGACTGGTAGATGGCCTTGTTGATGTTGACTGCGCCGTGGCCGCCGTGCACCCAGCAGCGCTGATACGTGCCGAATAAGTTGACACCGCCGGAGCAGTGGACTTCCATGTCCTGCGCGATGCCTTCTTCGAGACCGGCGAGAGACATGATGATTTTGAAGGTGGAACCGGGTGCGAGCTGGGCCTGAATGGCCTTGTCCATCAAGGGATGGTCGGGATCGGTGACGTACTTGCTCCACTCACCGCGGGAGATGCGCACCGAGAACTGGTTGGGATCGAAGGCGGGGCGGCTGACGAGGGCGAGGACCTCGCCGGTGTGCGGGTCGATGGCAATCATGGCGCCATTGCGGTCGCCAAGGGCGTTCTCCGCGGCGCGCTGGATATCGAGGTCGATGGTGAGCTTGAGGCTCTGGCCCGGCTTGGCGGGCTCGGTACCGATTTTGCCGACTTCGCGGCCATGGCTGTCAACGACCACGTCCTGGGAACCGTCTTCGCCACGCAGGATGCTGTCGTAAGAAGCTTCGACACCGGAACGGCCGACGACATCGCCGGGTTCATACATGGCGTAGCGGGAGTCGTTGAGCATGTCCTCGCTGACCTCGCCGACGTAGCCGATGAGATGGGCGGCGAAGCCGTCGCGGGGATAGAGGCGGCGCTGCTCCTGGATGGTTTCCAGTTCGGGGAGCTCGTCCTTGTGGGCCTCGATGAATTCCTCTTCGTCAGGGGTGATGTCCTGCTTGAGCGGGAGGGGCTGGTATTTGGGCGCCTTGAGATAGCGTTTGAGGATCGCGTCGATCTGGTCGGCGGTCATGTGCAGGCCGCGCGAGATGAGAGGCAGATCGGGGGTGATGTCGTGGCCCTGCTCGCGAATGAGGAAGCAGGAGACGGAGGGATAGTTGTCGACGAGAAGGCGGCCTTCACGGTCGAAGAGCTTGCCGCGCGGGGCGAGGATGGGCACTTTGCGGATGCGATTGGCTTCAGCGAGGGCGTGGTAGTTCTGACCGCCGACCACCTGCAGACGCCAGAGGCCGAAGACCAGAACGGCCATGATGACGGCAATCGCGTACTGAATGACGGCGAGGCGGAGGGGGGGCAGCTTTTCGTCGCGGTTGAACACGGTAGGGTGTTACTCCCGAGCCCGCTGCGTGCAAACGGGCCTTCCTTTTTGCGAAAGGGGTGATATAAGGATAGCGCGAACGCCAGGCGGATCGAGGCTGGCTGGCATTTTAGTTGTAGATTCCCGCCCGAGCAGGTACAAACGAGGGTCATGGCGGAACGTAAGAAAGCAGCCGGGAAGAAGGCGGCGCCTGGGCGTGAGGGATCGGGCGAAGCGGCGAAGAATGAATTCCTGCCGCCGCGGCCGATCAGCCTGCGCACGCTGGGGGATTACCTCGACTTGTCCCCGGCGACGATCTCGCTGGTTCTGAACAACGCACCTGGGGTGCGGTCGATTCCGCAGGATACGCGGGACCGGGTGATCGCGGCGGCGAAGAAGTTCGAGTACCGGCCGAGCTTTTCTGCGCGGTCGCTGCGGCGGCGGCAGAGCTTTTCAGTGGGCGTGCTGGTTCCGGAGCTGAGCGATGGGTACTCGGTGCTGGTGATGAGCGGCATCGAGGAAGTGCTGATCGAGGAGGGTTATTTTTACCTGACGGCCAGCCACCGGCGTAAGGCGGATCTGATCGAGGAGTATCCGGGGCTGCTGATGGATCGGTCGGTGGAGGGGTTTGTGGCCATCGACACGGCGCTGCAGCACAGTTTGCCCTTGCCGGTAGTGGCGGTGGCCGCGCACAAACCGCTGCCGGGAGTGACGCGCATCGTGCTGGATCACGCGCGGGCGGCGGACCTGATGATGCGGCACCTGTATCAGCTGGGACATCGGCAGATCGCGTTCATGCGCGGGCAGACGTTCAGCTCGGACTCCGACGATCGCTGGAAGAGCCTGATGGCGGTGGCGAAAGAGCTGGGGATTGAAGTGTTGCCGGAGCTGGTAGTGCAGCTGGAACAGAATTTGTCGTCGCCGGAGCTGGGGTATCCGGTGATTCCGCAACTGCTGGCGGCGAAGCGGCCATTCACGGCGCCGGTTTCATACAACGACATTGCGGCAATCGGGGCGATCCGGTCGCTGCGCGACTACGGGCTGCGCGTGCCGGAAGATGTGTCGGTGATTGGCTTCGACGATATTCAGGGAGCGGCGTATCACACGCCGAGCCTGACCACGATCCGGCAGCCGCTGAACAGCATGTGCAACACGGCGGCGCGCATCCTGCTGCAGAGAATCCGCGGGTTGAAAGATTATCCCGAAGAGGTGCCGATTGTGCCGGAGCTGATTATCCGGGAATCGACGCTGCCGCCGAATCCGACACGGATGAAGAAGAGGTAAGGCAGGGTATAGGGTTTAGGGTATAGAGTTTAGCGTTCGACCTGCCGCCAGCGCGGTGAACGGTAGAATCGGCATGCGATGGCGCCCTTGAGCAGCCGCGGTCCTCGATTTTCCCTCTTATGTTTTGGATTTGTGGTGTGCGGCATCGTAACGGTGCTGCCGGGCCCGCTGCTGCCGCTGATGGCGGCGCGCTGGGGGCTGCGCGATGTGCAGTCGGGAGCGTTTTTCGCCGCTGAGTTCGCAGCTTCGATGGTGGGGTCGATCTTTTCGCCGCGGCGGCTGCGGTGGAATCTGCCGCTGGGCTATGCGGTGATGACGGGCGGCGTTCTGCTGCTGATCTTCACCGGAACAACGGAGCACGCTGCGCTGGGACACGCGCTGGCGCTGACGTCGTTTGGGCTGATCGGCCTGGGCACGGGGCTGTCAGTCACGGCGACCAACCTTGTGGTTGGGATGATGGAGGAAGGTGCCGGTGCGCAGCGGGGTGCGAGCGGGCGGGCGCGCAGAATTTCCGTGGTGAATTTGTGGTGGGGGATTGGGGCGGTCGCTTGTCCATGGATGATTGCGGCGGCGGTGCATGGCGGCCACGTGCAGGGATTGCTGTTGCTGATGGCGGTGGGCACGGCTGGAATGTTTGCGGCGCTGCTGTCGCAAGCTCGCGAGCCGGAGCCGGGCCTTGCGGTGGGCGAGCGAACGTCGGCAATGGCGGAGGCGGGAACGCTGATCTTTTTCGCGGCGTTTTTCTTTCTGTATCTCGGCGTGGAGACGGTGGTGGGCGGGTGGATTCCGACCTACGCGCACCGCTTCAGCGGGATGACGCTGGCGCACGCGAGCCTGACCGTGTCTCTCTACTGGACGGCTCTGCTGGCGGGGCGGCTGGCGGGATCGGTGGCGCTGAGGAGCGTCACGGAGCGGGCTGTTTTGATTCCGAGTCTGGTGTTGGCGCTGATCGCCGTGGCTACGCTGATTGGGCCGCATTCGACGACGACCGTGCTGGTGGCGGTAGCGGCCGCGGGTGCGGGGTTCGGGCCGGTGTTTCCCATTGGCGTGTCGAGGATGCTGGCGCGCGTGCGCGATCACCGCAATACCGGTTGGGCGTTCGCGATGTGTTCGGCCGGTGGCGCGACGTTGCCGTGGCTGACAGGTCTGGTGTCGACGGGGTCGGGATCGCTGCGGATCGGGTTCGCGGTGCCGTTGGCGGCGCTGGCCGTGATTCTGGCGCTGGCGGCGGGGGAGAATCTGTGGCTCGGGAAGCAGAGGATCGGCTAGGGCACAAGGCTTCTTTGCGGCAGCCAGTTAAGATTCAGAGAGAGAGAGAACTGGCGGGCGCTTCGCGCTATCCCGGGTCTCAGAATCGAGACCCGGGCCAGCCCAGATCAATCGCCGCTACAGCTTCTCGTAGAAGTCGCAGGCGGAGCAGGAGATGTAGACGCCGCCAGGGATGCCGCGTTCGCGGTCCTTGACCCGCTTGACGATGCGGGTGGGCTTGGAGCACTTCGGGCAGTCGGTGCTCTTGGTGGTGTCCATCATTTTCTTGCGGTCGGCGGTCTTGGCGATCTTGGCCATGGTGGTGCTCCTGATCTCGTTTTGGCGCGCTCGTTGGAGGCGCGGAGCATCCTGCTGAGCTGCGCGGGGATTCACCTGATCTGTGCAGGGAGATTCACCACACCGGCGAGCAAAGCCGGGGAAGCGGCGGGACGCTCTTTTGGTAATTTTACACGACGAAGGTAACGTTCCGGCCGGGTGGGAGTGATCAAAGTCACTGAGGGCCGGTGCTTTGCCCGCTACGCTTCGGGGTAGCTGGGAGTCGTGGGCATGAGCACACAAGCCGCAGGCGTGGTGGTTCCGGGCCAGGAAAAACGGAAGAAGAAGCTGGTGCGCCGGGCTGCGCCGGACGGCTCGCAACGGATTCGCCGGGTGGTGCAGTGGGTGTTCGTGGCGTTGAACGTTTGGATCGGCGCGCAGTTTTATTTGTGGGTGCGCTGGTTTGAGCGTGGGGGCCAGGGCTGGGCGGTGAACCGGCCAGCGGGCGTGGACGGCTGGCTGCCGATTGCCGGGCTGATGAATTTGAAGTACCTGCTGACGACGGGACGGGTTCCGGCCATGCATCCGGCGGCGATGTTTCTGCTGATCGCGTTTTTGGCAATGAGCGTGGTGCTGAAGAAGTCGTTTTGCGGGTGGCTGTGCCCGGTAGGGACCGCGTCAGAGACGCTGTGGAAGATGGGGCGGCGGGTTTTCGGCCGGAATTTCAGAGTGCCGCGGTGGCTGGATCGTGAGCTGCGAGGGCTGAAGTATCTGCTGCTGGGGTTTTTCGTGTTTGTGATCGCGTGGATGCCGGCCGCCGCGCTCAAGGATTTCATGGCGGGGCCGTACGGGACGATTGCCGATGTGAAGATGCTGAACCTCTTCCGGACGATGGGTGTGGTGGGCATCGCGGTGATGACGGGTCTGGTGGTGCTGTCGGTGCTGATCCAGAATTTCTGGTGCCGGTATTTGTGCCCTTACGGCGCGCTGATGGGGCTGGCGTCGTTGCTGAGTCCGGTGAAGATTCGGCGCGACACGCAGGCGTGCATCGATTGCGGGAAGTGCAGCAAGGCCTGCCCGTCGAGCCTGAAGGTGGACGAGCTGGTGCAGATCCGGTCTGTCGAGTGCACGGCGTGCATGGCGTGCGTGGCGTCGTGCCCGGTGGAGAACGCTCTGCAGCTGGCGCTGCCCGCGGCGAAGGCTCCGGATGCGGCGGCGCGATGGCGCGGACGCGCCGTAAATCCACGGGCAGTGGCGGCTGTTCTGGCGGTGATTTTCCTGGGCGTGGTGCTGCTGGCGCGGATGTCAGGGCACTGGCAGACGGCGGTGCCGCGCGCGGTGTACATGCAGCTGGTACCGCATGCGAATGAAGTTAGCCATCCGATGTGAGGAAGGCGGCGGCCCGCCGACGGCTCACCTGCAACACTGGGTCATTTTCGCCAAGTTGCTGTCTGCGGCGATATAATCCGGCCCGATATGCCGACGCCAAAAACTTGGAACAATGCGGAATCACTCATCTCAGACCTGAGGAACGACTGGAAGGTCCGCGGGTCGAACATCGAAGTTAACGATCAGGATTGGCCAACCTGTATAAAAGGCGCCGTTGGCAGAAATACATTCCGTGCTTTCCAGAAAATGCCGGATAAACCATCAAGTGTGTTCCGTGAATGGGCCTATGATGCACTCGTCAAGCAAGGGCGCTTTGAAAGGTTGAAGAGTATTCAAACCCAACAAGACTACGATCGATGGCTCGACCAATTAGTCAGCGACCTCCGAATACGATGGAAGGCGAAAATGAATCGAGATATGCCGTTCGGACCTTCCTACAAATTGCCCAATCTCGTGATGAAGGTAGTCTGCGAGAGACTCGCCGTATCCGACCGGCAGAGGATAATGCCTTTTCTTCATGTTCCGCTGGACAGCTACACCCTCTCTGGGATCCGGAAGTGTGTAGCCTTGCCCAATGGACGAGAAATCCCGAAAACGGCGACGATGAAATTCATCGACAATCCGGCCACCTACGCGTCTGTCCAGCAGCAAATCAGAGGATTAGCATCAAGAGCAGGTGTCCCCGCCATTGCTTACGACCACTTGGCGTGGGACCGTGGCCACTGATTCGTAATGGCGCCGCAGCTGGTGCCGCATGCGGATGCAGTGAGTCACCCAATGTAGCGCCGTGTCCTGGGTACCCCCCGACCCCCCTCCCCCCGGGGGTGTGGCAAATGATTCATTTTGCAGGGATGTTTTAGTACCGTGAATCAGGTATTACCCTTTCGATAGCCTGCAGGCGGCAGCCTGCAGCCCGCAGCACGTGGCCGGTTGCCGGTAGCGAATGGTACCCCCCCTCCCTCGGGTATGGGGCAAGTAGCTCATTTCGCGGGGACGTTTTAGTACTGTAAATCAGGTATTACCCCGCGGCGGCGGTAACGGGTTCTGACAGGACCGCAAATCAAGCCGAGATGAGAAAGAACGTGTCGCGCGACAAGGTCGCGCGAGGGTCCCTTTTGGACCCGGGACAGAGGCTCAGAGCACGGGCGCCGAGCTTGATGGACGATCGTGAACGAGGATTGTCGAAGTCTGGAGCCAGAAACGAAAAGGACTCGCGCGATGCGAGTCCTCCTGGTTCAGGTTCCGTATTCAGTGTGAGGGTCAGAAAGTATCGAGTGCAAGAAGAATCGGCGGAGAACCCAAACTTTGGTCATGCCTTCGTCGTTGCCACTCCAGCTCGATCCTCATTCGGCCTGCAATTCGTAGTGACCGGATTGCGCGAGGTGCAGCGCCAGCCGCGAGCCATTCTCGACAGCCGTTCCATTTTGGGAAACGCCGTTGACCTTCACTTGTGCCGCACCTGATTTCACCGGGAACAGCACCGTCGCGTCGACGCCATCAGGAATGTCGATCACGGCGTGGAGGCCTGGGCTCTCTTTGCTGCCGCCTTCTTTGCGGAGGTCGACTTTGATCAGGCCGCTCGGCGTGGGTTCGGCGCCGCGTGCCCAGTCGAGATCGAGGAGGTCAGGACGAATGGTGGCTTTTTTGAAACCAGCCTCGGTGGGAACGATGCCGAGAACCTGTTCGAGCAGCCACCAGGAAGGCGCGCTGGACCAGCCGTGCGCGAGCGAGATGCGGTAGCCAGCGGTGTCGTCGGCTTGCAGATCGACGTGGGGATCGTCTTTGGGCCAGGCGGGATCGTAGGCTTCCCAGAAGCTGGTTGCGCCTTCGTTGATCATGCCACCCCAATATTCGCGAATCCAGGCAAGGGCGGCGTCGCGATGATCGACGCGCGCCATGGCATCGAGGACGTAGGAGCCGTAGTACGGGCTGACGACGTCGGGACGCCAGGTGGGCTTGCCGACGTTGGAGAGGACGTTCTGCCAGATCGAAGAATATTGATCGGGCGTGGCGACGCCGGAGATGACGGCCATGGCGTTGGTCTGCCAGCGCGGACCGAAGGATCCACCGGCAAACTGCGAGGCCTGGCTGGTGTGGGCTAACTCGTCGGCGCGCTGGGCGAAGTGGCTGGCGTTCTGCGTGTCACCCAGTTCCTGAAGCAGCCGCGCGCCGGCGCGGTAAGCGCGGACGTATTCGATGGTGGTGGTGGCGCGTGTAGAGGGCGTGTCGCCATTGAGCTCGAGAGCCCAGTCAACATAGAGCCACTGATGGGTGTGGTTGATGAAGTTGTTCTGCGCGTCGAAGTCCTGGTCCATGAACTGGAGGAGGCCGACGATGCGGTCGTGCATGGAGGCGACGAACTCTTTGCGGCCGCTGTGCAGGTAGTAGTGCTCGAGCTCCGTGAACCAGTACGACGAGTAACCGGGAATGCCGTTGACATGCGACTGGATGGGCAGTGGACCGATGAGGCGGGTGAGCGTGTCTTCGATGAGGAACTGGTCGCCGAAGACGTCGTCGATCACGCGTCCGCTGACGTCGGTGTCGCCCATCCAGCGGCCGCGATCGCGCTTGGGAGCGTCCCAGATGTCGTCCTGCATGCAGAGGTGGCTGGTGTAGGCGCCGGTTTCCCAGATGCGGTTGAGGAGCGCGTCAGAAGATTCGAAGGAGCCCTGGTAGCGGACGGGATAATAGATGTCTTCGAGGTGGATGGATTTGAAGCGGAGAACGGGCGGACCGGAGAGGAAGCGGATGCGGGCGTAGCGGAAGGCGGATTTGGGGCCGACGCCGGTGCCATTGGGAGTGAGGTGCAGAAGGTTCGTGCCGAGGTAGGGTTCGTTGTCGACTTCGCCGAGGGACTCGCCGTAGGCGATGGAGATGGTGGCAGGCGCGTCGGTGTCGGAGACGATCTGAACGCGGCCGTCGACTTCGCGGCCGAAGTCGAGGGTGATGCCGGGGATGAATTCGTCGGGGGAGCGGTTGACGGCGAATTTCACCGTGAATTCATGGGCGGAGTTGTCGGTGGGTGTGGTGAGGGCGTCGGTATTTTCGTAGGAGCCCTGGCCTGCGTAGACGTCCTGAAGTTCGGCGGCGGGGAGAACGGTATGGGCGAGGAAGGGCGATTCACCTTCATAGCCGGGCCAGTCGTAGAGGCCGGCGTCGTTGTTCCACTGGAGAAAATCGATGTTGCCTTCGATGGAACCGCGGGCGGCAACTGCGGGCCACGAGCTGTCGTTGAAATCGGTGTTTTGCCAGCGGTCGGCGGCGCGAGTGGACGCTTTCCATTCGGGACCGCTGATGAGGATGGGCGGAGCGAGGACGCCGGGCGCGGCGGGAATGATTTTGACGACGAGAGTGCGTCCGTGGTCGGCCTTGATGGCGAGGACGTTGTCGCCGGGATGGAGCTGGCGCGCGACGTCGACATGGAAAACGTGCATGTCGAGGCGGGAGAGCGGGTCGGTATTGAAGTGGGCCGCTTGCCAGCCGTTGAGGTAAACCTCAGCGGAGCGCGGGCCGGCGAGATAGAGCTCGGCTGCCTCGGGAACGCTGTCGAGATGCAGGTGGACGCGAAACCAGCGGGGTTCGTCGCGCTGGGCGCGGCTGAGGTTGGGCGCGTCGCTGGTCCAGATGTACTGCTCGGGGAGCGGCTGGTGGAAGGAGGAGAAGAGGACAGGTTGGGAGAGGTTGCGGGTGGGGTCGAGCTGACCAGGAGGCGGCTGCGAGGGCGCGGACTGGGCTGAGAGGAGAGCGGGCGTGGCGGCGAGCAGAGACAGAAGAAGGAAGGCGGAGCGGCGCATGCCGGGAAACTCCTCAATAGACAAAGTATTTTCGCAAGAGCCGAAGGTATGCGCGTTGGGGTGGGATGTCAATCGGACGGGACGGTTGGCGTTTTGTGGTAGTCTCATGGCTCTCAAGGCCGGATCTTTCAGATCGCGCGGTACTCTGAGATCCGGAGTCCAGGGCCTGCGATGAGTGGCTGGCCGCCTGTATTGGGCGGCAGCGAACGAATTTCCCTTCCCCGCAATGGCACGACTGGGCCCTTCTTTGGGTGATGCGCGGATTTGAGCCGTTGGCGCGCCCCCACAAGCCTTCCATCCACCACCCACGAAAGGATGCACACCATGATTCTCGGAATGAGTCTTGCTCAATTTACGCAGGTGCATGTGGCAATCAGCCTGGTTGGGATTGCCGCGGGATTTCTGGTGATTTTTGGGATGATGGCAGCGCGAAAGATGCCGCTGGTGACGGCGTTGTTTCTGATCACGACGGCGCTGACGAGCATTACCGGATTCATGTTTTCGTACAAGGGCGTGACGCCAGGCATCGTGCTCGGCATTTTGTCGATGATTGTGCTGTTGCTCGCGGTGGTGGCTCGCTATGGCGGAAAGCTCGGCGGACTGTGGCGCGGGACGTGGGTGGTCACGGCGATTCTGGCGCAATTTTTCAATTTTTTCGCGTTGGTCGTGCAGTCGTTCGAGAAGATCCCGGCGCTGCATGCACTGGCGCCGACGGGGAAGGAGATGCCGCTGAAGGTGGCGCAGATCCTGACGCTGGTTTTGTTTATCGTGTTGGCGGTGGTTGCGTACCGGAGGTTTCGGGTGGGGGAAGGCGAATGAAAGGGAGACCGAAGTCGGTGGATTCTGCTTCCGATGCAGAAAAGGCTCGCATTCAGCTGCAATTCGACGAGTTGAGCAGCCGGATAGCGGCGGCGTATGCCAATGTTCCGGAGGATGAAGGGATGCGATTGATTGATGCGGCGGCGCGCGAGGTGCGCAGGGAGCGCCGCGAGTCAGCTAATGCGGGTCGAACTCGCTCGTGACCTTGGTGATGTGGCGATTTGCGCCGGGAGGGCACGGGTCGCGCTAGGATAGAGGGTGATCCAGCGGAGCGAGATCGGACATCGGGAACGCGCTGTGGTTTGCCTGTCCGGGGGCATGGACTCCTGTGTGTGCGCGGCGCTGGCGGCGCGCGAGTACGACGGGTACGCGCTGCACTGCAGTTACGGGCAGCGGACCGAGGAGCGGGAGTTGCAGGCGGCGCACGCGGTGGCCGATGCGCTGGGGTTCCGCGACTTTCTGCGACTGCGGCTGGATCTTTTCCAGCGAATCGGCGGATCGGCGCTGACGGATCCGCGGATCAACGTGCCCGAAGCGGAGGCGAGCGGGGCGGGGATCGGGGCAGGGATTCCGGTGACGTATGTCCCATTTCGCAATGCGCATTTTCTGTCGGCGGCGGTGAGCTGGGCCGAGGTGCTGGGCGCGAAGGCGGTGTTCGTTGGGGCGGTGGAGCAGGACAGCTCGGGCTACCCGGATTGCCGACCCGCGTATTATGAGGCGTTCCAGGAGCTGATCGAGAAAGGAACGCGGGACGGCGACATCATGGTGAAGACGCCGCTCATCCGCATGCACAAGAAGGAGATCGTGGTGCTCGGTCTTGAACTGGCCGCGCCTCTGGATTTAACGTGGTCATGCTATTCGGGCTCGGAGGCGGCCTGCGGCGTGTGCGAGAGCTGTGTGCTGCGACTGCGCGCGTTCGAGCAGGCCGGGGTGAAGGACCCGATCCACTATGAAAGAAGGCGTGAGGCGGGAACGTACGCCGGGGAGACAAATCAGGAGGGCGCGGCGTGACTGCGCGCTCCAGCAGAGAGGAAGGACTATGAAGAGAGGAAACTTTGGGCCGCGCCTGGGGCTGGCCGTACTTTTTGGAGCTGCGTTGTCGATGGCGGCGCAGGCACCTACTACAGGGAAAATCCACGGAACGGTGACCGATCCGGCAGGTTCGCCGGTGACCGCGGGGACGATTTCGCTGTATGAAGGCGCGATGACATCAGCGACCGTGGAACCGAAATACACGTTCCAGATGGACGGAACGGGTACCTACAAAGGCGACGTGGCGCCGGGGACGTACACGCTGGTTTTCCGGGGTCCGACGACGCCGAAGGATAAGGTGGTCGATCAGATCGACAACGTGAAGGTGACGGCGAATGCCGACACGGCGCAGGACGATGATATGTCGCGAACGGATTACGTCGCCAAAATGAGCCCGGAGGACCGCAAGAACCTGGAGGCAACGAAGGCGAAGAATGCCGAAATTCTGAAGGAGAATTCGCAGATCAAGAACCTGAATACGGATCTGGCGAAGGCGCGCGAAGATCGCGGCGCCAAGAACTTTGCCGATGCTGCCGCTTTGATGCAGCGGGATGCCGCGATCAAACCGGACGAACCCCTGATCCTGGTGGAACTGGGACAGGCGCAGCTGGGGCTGAAGCAGTATTCGGACGCGGAGGCGACGCTGCAGAAGGGCATTACGCTGGAGGCGGCTTCGAAGAAACCGAATGCGGACGTGCTGGGCGCGGCGGGCAATTCGCTGGGCGAGGCCTACGGCTCAGAGGCTAAGATTCCCGAGGCTCAGGCGGCGTACGATGCAGCGGCGAAGGCGAATCCCGCGGGCGCGGCCATGTACTTTTCGAACGAAGCGATCGTGATGGACCGGAACAATCAGCTGGACGCCACAGTGGCGGCGGCTGACAAAGCCATCGCCGTCGATCCGACGAAGCCGATTCCGTACTACCTGAAGGGGAAGGCGCTGATCAACAAGGCGACGATCGATCCCGCCACGAAAAAGATCGTTGCGCCGCCGGGAACCGCGGAAGCGTACCAGAAGTATCTGGACCTGGCGCCGACGGGGACGTTTGCCAACGATGCGAAACAGGTGCTGGCGGAGCTGAATCAGACGCAGTCGACCAGCTTCAAGGCGACCAAGAAGCACTAAGAATCGGAGTCAAGAGAGGAAGAGCGCCGGAGTTGCCGCTTCGAACGCAGAGGCGGAAACGACGGCGCTCTTTTATTTTGCGACAATCGTCAGGAATGAACGGCGAATCTCCATCGATCGTGCTCAGTTACGACCACGCTGCCGCGGTTGTGGGGCGGGAGGCGGAGCGGGCGCGCGCCGGAGCGGCGACGACGCGGCATGTGGAGCGGGTTCCGCTGGCGGCCGCAGCGGGGCGCGTGCTGGCGGAGCCGGTGGTGGCGGATCGGGATCAGCCGCCGTTTGCACGAGCGACGCGCGATGGTTTTGCGTGCCGGGCCGCGGACATGCAGGCTGGCGGGCTGAGGGTGGTGGGCCAGCTGCGCGCCGGGGAGGCGTGGACGCTGGGCGCGATACGGCCCGGAGAAGCGGCGGAGATCATGACCGGAGCGACGGTGCCCGCGGGCGCGGACTGCGTGGTCATGGTGGAGCACGTCTCTGCTCAGGGTGGGGTGGTGGGCCTTGCGGAGGCGCGGGAAATCGTGCCGGGGGAAAACATCGTGCCAGCCGGAGCGGAGGCGCGGGGCGGAGAGGTTGTGGTTGCTGCAGGGCAGCGCATGGGCGTGACGGAGATTGCAGCCGCGGCTGCATGCGGCGGCGCGGAGCTGCCGGTCTTCGCCAGGCCGCGGGCGGCGATTCTGGCGACAGGCGACGAACTGGTGGAGGTTGCGGAGACGCCGCTGGAATATCAGATTCGTAACTCGAACAGTTACTCATTGGCGGCGCAGGTGAGAACGGCTGGAGGCGAGCCAGAGATTCTGCGGATTGTGCGGGATGACAAGGCGGCGACGGAACGGGCGATTCGCGAGGCCGAAAGCTGCGATCTGGTGCTGCTGACGGGCGGAGTTTCGATGGGGAAGTTCGATTTTGTGGAGCAGGCGCTGGTGGCTTTGGGAGCGGATTTCTTCTTTACGGGGGCGCGCATCCAGCCGGGGAAGCCGGTGGTTTTCGGAAAACTGGCGAACAGCTACTTCTTCGGGTTGCCGGGGAATCCCGTGTCGACCATGGTGACGTTTGCGTTGTTTGCGGGACCGCTGCTGCGCGGACTGGGCGGTGAAAGCGAGTGCCGGCCGCGATTCGGGATGGCGCAGCTGGAGGAAGAGGTTCGGGTGAAGGCGGGATTGACACGCTTTTTGCCCGCGCGCGTGGACCGCGATGTTCGCGGGGCACGGGTGAAGCAAGTTGCGTGGCAGGGGTCGGGAGACCTGGCAGCGGCGGCGAAGGCGAATGGATTTCTGGTGGTTCCGGAGACGACGGATCGGCTTGTCGCTGGGCAAATGGTCTCGGTGCTGGAGATTTGAAGGCGCGTTGTGACGGCCGATGAGGGACGCCGGGGACTGATGATTTTCAGGTGAGGCGGTAGGCGCGGGCGGCTGCGTCATGGAAGAGGGCCTGGCGTTCGGCGACGGAGAGCGTTGCGGCGAAGCGCTCGACAGTGCGAACCCAGCCGAGATACGTGGTGGCGACGCGGCAGACAGGCCAGTCAGAGCCGAACATGAGGCGCGCGGGAGTGAAAGCGGCGAGCGCGGCTTCCAGATACGGCAGAATTTGCTCGTAGTTCCAGGTTGCGTAGTCGGCTTCAGTGACGACGCCGGAGAGTTTGCAGAAAACATTGGGTCGGTGGGCGAGGTCGGCGAGGTCGCGCGCCCAAGGCCGGAGTTCTCCGCTGCGGATGGGCGGTTTCGCGATGTGATCGAGGACGAAGACCTGGTTGGGATGGCGATCGACGAGGCGGATGGCGGCGGGAAGCTGGTGGTGGACGATGAGGATGTCGTAGGCGAGATTGCGGGCGGGGAGTTGGGCGAGGCCGGCGTTGAAGTCGCGGCGATCCATGTACGGGTCGGGCTCGGCCTGGAGGACGTGGCGGACGCCTTTGAGCGCGGGATTGACGGCGAGGCGGTCGAGGAGATCGCCGACGGCGGGATCGATGAGCGGGATCCAGCCGACCGCGCCCAGAATCCACGGATGGGCGGCGGCGTGTTCGAGGAGGGCTTCGGTCTCGGCGAGGGTTTGGCGCGCCTGGACGGAGATGACGGCGTCGATATTGGCCGCTGCGATCTCGGGAGCAAGGTCGGCGGGGAGAAAGTCGCGACGGATCGAAGCCATGGCGTCGTCGATCCAGTCGTATTCGGCGGGCGTGTAACGCCAGAAGTGATGATGCGCGTCGATGCGCATAGCGGTCGCGGTGATCCCGGTGACTGGCGGCTATTCTAACCGCGCCGGTATGGGGATGCGCGAGCGGAGCCCGGATCGGGGTGGGAGGACGGAGGCTGCGCCGGTCAGGAGATCGGTTTCCTGAGACCGGGCAGGAGCGCGCGAAGAGCACGGCCGCGATGACTGACGGCGTTCTTTTGCTCGAGAGAAATTTCCGCCATGGTGAGTCGGAATTGAGGAAGGAAGAAGAGGGGATCGTATCCGAAGCCGCCGGTTCCGCGAGGGGAGGTGAGAATTTCGCCATCGACGAAACCTTCGGCGGTCAGCAGCACCTCGCGGTCTCTGGCGAGGGCCAGGGCGCAGCGGTAACGGGCGGTGCGGAGGGCGATGCCGCGCAGGCGGGACAGAAGGTAGAGGTTATTGCGGGCGTCGATGGAGATCTCGCCGGTGCCACGGGGGACATAGCCCGCATCCTCGGCAAAGCGCGCGGAGCGTACGCCGGGTTCGCCTCCCAGGGCGTCGACTTCGAGGCCGGAATCGTCGGCGAGGACGAATCCAGGGGCGAAGCCGCTGTAGTATTGCGCCTTGAGACGAGCGTTGCCGGCGAAGGTCGGTTCATTCTCGGCAGGCGCGGAGATTTCGTTGAGATCAGGCAACGGCGCGACGGTGAACCCGCCTTCGGAAGCGGCGACCGAGAAGTCGCGGAGCTTGCCGGGGTTGGTGGTGGCAGCGTAGAGAGTAACCGGCACGGTTTCATTTTATGCGGGGTCTATGCCGGGCTGGGATTTTTGTGAGGGTCCCACTGAAGGGGGCAGCCTTCGCAGCGGGCGACACGGCCACAGTGCGACTTGCCGATCTGGACGATGAGGGCGTGGAACTCGTTGTAGTGGCGGGCGAGGTCGGCAGGGTTCTCGGCGGCGCGGTCTGGGGCAAAGGCCTGCTCGGCGAGGGACTGGATTGCGGCGTACTTTGCGTTTTCGGGGGCGAGGCGGTGGCGGATGACGACGCGGCGGAGGTACTCGTCGACGACCATGGCGGGAGCGTCGAGTGCGTAGAGGAGGATGGCGTCGGCGGTTTCGGGGCCGACACCCAGGAGGGCGAGCAGCTGTTCGCGGACGGCGTGCGGATTATCGAGGGCTGCGTGGCGGAGGCCGTCCATTTGTCCGCTGTGGTGTGTGTCAAGAAAAGTGACGAAGGCTTTGAGGGCGGCGGCTTTGCGCTGCATGAAACCGGAGGGGCGGATGAGGTCGCGGAGATCGGGTTCGGGAATGGCGCGCAGGCCGTCGATGGAGAGGACGCCGCGGGCTTCGAGGTTCGCGATAGAGCGCTCGACGGATTTCCAGGCGGTGTTCTGGGTGAGGTACGCGCCGATGACGACTTCGAAGGGGGTTTTGGCGGGCCACCACTGCTGGGGTCCGAAGCGCTCGACGAGATGGTTGTACATGGCGCGCAGGCGACGGGCGGGTGGAGTGGGATCGCGGCGGTTTTTGGTTGTTCGCGCTGTCGCGCGCCGGCTTTTCTGCGCTGGCATCGCTTCAATCTTAGAATCTGAAGACAGGGTACAGGGTTCAGGGTGCAGAAAGACTTCATCGAAACAAACTTGCGAGGAGTAACTGTGGAATACGTCAATCTGGGTCGGACGGGGCTGAAGGTTTCGCGCATTTGTCTGGGATGCATGACGTACGGGAGACCGCCGGCGCCGGGGGAACCAAAGGCGGGGCGGCACGCGTGGGCGCTCAATGAGGAGCAGAGCCAGCCGTTTCTGCGGCAGGCGCTCGACCTGGGCATCAACTTCTTCGATACGGCAAATGTGTACTCGAGCGGCGCGAGCGAGGAGGTACTGGGGCGTTTTCTCAAGGGCGCAGTGCGGCGTGAGTCGGTTGTGGTGGCGACGAAGGTCCACGGTGTGATGCGCGACGAGCCGAACGGACGCGGGCTTTCGCGCAAAGCGATTTTTCATGAGCTGGACGCAAGTTTGCGGCGGCTGGAGACGGATTTTGTGGATCTGTATCAGATCCATCGATGGGATTACGAAACGCCGATCGAGGAGACGCTGGAGGCGCTGCACGATGTGGTGAAGGCGGGGAAGGTGCGGTACATCGGGGCTTCGTCGATGCACTCGTGGCAGTTTGCGAAGGCGCAGTATCTGGCGGACCGGCATGGGTGGACGCGGTTTGTGTCGATGCAGAACCACTACAACCTGCTGTATCGGGAGGAGGAGCGGGAGATGATTCCGCTGTGCCGGGAGGAGGGGATTGGGGTGATTCCGTGGAGTCCGCTGGCGCGTGGGCGGCTGGCGCGGCCGTGGCAGAGCGAGACGACGAAGCGGTCGGAGACGGACAACTTCGGGAACACGATGTACGCGCGGACGGAGGAGGCGGATCACAGGGTGGTCGATCGGCTGGAGGCGCTGGCGAAGAAGAAGGGTGTAGCGCAGGCGTCGCTGGCGCTCGGGTGGATGCTGGCGAAGCCGGGGATCACGGCGCCGATTGTGGGGGCGACGAAACAGAACCATCTGGAGGACGCAGTGGCGGCGCTGTCGGTGAGGCTGACGGCGGAGGAGGCGGCGTCGCTCGAGGAGGCGTATATTCCGCACCCGGTGCTGGGGTTCAGCTGAGACCTGGCCGGTCGGGCGGACGATCCCTTCGGGATCCTGGACTCTGTGCAAATTTGTGGGTTGGTCGTCAACGCCCTGGGTTCTGGACAGGCACGACGCTGATGCGGGGCAGGACGATGATGTCGACGCGGCGATTCTGGCTGCGTCCTTCCGGGGTGTCGTTGCCGGCGACGGGATGATATTCGGCGAAGCCGGCGGCGGAAATGCGGGCCGGCGCGAACTTGTAATCGACGATGAAGATCTTGGCGAGCTCGGTGGCGCGGGAGGTGGAGAGTTCCCAGTTGGAGGCGAACTGCACGGTGTGAATGGGCACGTTGTCGGTGTGACCCTCGATGCGGATGTCGTAGGGAGTGGCGGCAATTTTGGCGGCGACCTCGTCGAGCGTGCCCATGGACTGCGGATGGGGCAGAGCGGAACCGCTGTCGTAGAAGCCGGATTCGCGGAGTGAAACCACTAGGCCATCGCGCCCCAGTTTTAAGGCGACGATGTGCTCGGCAAGCTGGGTGGAGAGCAGCCCGGTGAGCTGGGTTTGGAGGTGCTGGAGATCCTGCTGCACGACGGGCGATGCGGAGAGATCGTCGCCGAGAACGACGTTGACGGGAGGAGCCGGAGACTGCGGGTCGGTCGTGGGCGTTGCACGCTCATCGACTTTGGGCGTGGAGGGAAAGATTCCCATCGCCTGGAAGGCGGACTGGATGGAGTGGGCGATCTGGGTCTGCTTGCGCTCGTCGGCGCGGGAGCTGGCGTAGAGAACGACGAAGAAGGCGAAGAGCAGGGTGATGAAGTCGGCGTAGGAGACCAGCCAGCGATCGTGAGGGACGTGGTCTGAGGTTCTGCGCGATTTCAGAGAGGTGGATCTCATGGGTGCGTCTCCGGCGCAGGTTTTTCGGAGCTCTGCGGAGTGCTGCCCTGGAAACTGGCGAGCTTGATCTCGATCATGCGGGGATTCATGCCTTCGAGGATGGAGATGACGCCTTCGAGCGCCATCTCTTTGAGGCGTTGATCTTCGCGGGCGCGCTGTTTCAGCTTGCCGGCGGCGGGGAGAAAGAAGAGGTTGGCGGAGCCGACCCCGTAGATGGTGGCCACAAAGGCGACGGCGATGCCGCGTCCCACCTGATCCATGTGATCGAGGTGCTGCATGACCTGGATGAGGCCGATGACTGCGCCGATGATGCCGATGGTGGGGGAGAATCCGCCGGCGGATTCGAAGACGGCGGGAATGCGGGCCTCGATTTCGCTGACATTGTCGATCTGGAACTCCATGATGCGGCGCAGCTCGGAAGGTTCGGTGCCGTCGACGGCGAGCATGAGGGCCTGACGGAGAAAGGGGTCGGCGACCTGGGGGAGGTCGGGATCGAGAGAGACGATACCCAGGCGGCGGGCTTTGTTAGCAAAGGTGACGATTTGGCGGAGCAGGACAGCGCCGCTGTCGTTTTTGTAAAGAAAAATGCGCACCAGGCGCTGCGCCGCGGAGAAGACGGTGTTCAAAGGAAACTGGAGCATGACGGCGCCGAGGGTTCCGCCGAAGACGATCATGGCGGCGGTGGGTTGCAGCACCTGACCCAGATGACCGCCTTCCAGCAGCAGGCCGGCAAGGATGCCGGCGAGCGCCAGGAGAATGCCGCCCAGGCTGCCCGCGTCCATGGAGCTAGTCCTCGGGTTCGCCGGCGCTTGCGGGCGGGCGAGGGTTGGGTTCCGGCGTGCGTGGGCTGGCGGATGCGGGGGACCACGCGAGGGCCTGCAGATGTCCGGCGGCTTCGCTGTAGACGCTGGCGCGGTAAGCGATGGTGCGGGTGACGACATCTTCGCAGGTTTCAAGCACGACGATTTTCTCGCCGTTGATCAGGGTGAGCATAGTGTCGGGTGAGGATTCGGCGTACTTGATGAGGTCGCTGTTGACGACCAGAGGATTCCCATTGAGCCGGGTCAGGTGAATCATGGGTCGGCGTCTCCGTGGCCTTGGAGTGGTTATCGGCGGCAGGGGGGAGGGGATGAATGGGGTGAGAGGGAGAGCGGGCTGCGGGGCACGCGGATGACCAAAGCGGCGGAAGGGGATAAAGGGGAGGAATAGAGAGCCGATGAAGAGCGTGAGTCTAGAGGTTTCCTGAGTGGGCGCAGGCCTGAGGGCCAGGTGCTTCCTCGTTCAGGAACCCCATTTCAGAACGGGAGAAGAATTATGCCACTGGGAGTCCTGAATAACATATCGGCAGTTTATGCGGAAAACAACCTGAACCAGACGCAGTCGAGTCTGCAAAACGTATTGACGCAATTGTCTTCGGGTTCGAAGATCAACTCCGGCGCGGACGATCCGGCCGGGCTGTCGATTGCGAACGGCCTGGCGGCGAACTCGGCGGCGCTTTCGCAGTCCTCCAGCAACGCCAGTGAGGGCGCGGGCTTTCTGCAGGTTGCGGATGGCGCGCTGTCGCAGGTAACGAGTTTGCTGACCAGCGCAGTGACGCTGGCCACGGAAGCGGGCGGGGGAACGCTGTCGGGCTCGCAGCTGGGCGCGGCTAACCAGGAGTACCAGGATATTCTGACGCAGATTGGGACGATCGGCAGCACCACGGAATACAACGGGATCTCGGTGTTCAGCAGCGATCAGACCACCAGCGCGCTGACGTGGGCGGTGGGATCGGGGACTCCGGCGTCCTCGGCTGCGGCGACGGCGTCGGCGATTGCGTCTTCAAGCATCGTTACGGGCGGCACGACAGCGGGAATCGCACCGACGGTGACACAAACCTATGCTGCGCCGGCATCGTTGGCATGGACCAGCAGCGGCGGCGGCACGATTCTGACCAGCGCCGCGATCACCCCAGGAGCGAAGCTTGCGGGCGATCTGGAATTCACGCCGACCGTCAGTGGCAACGCCGGCACGGCAATCAGCATCGACCTGAGCACCCTGGGCGGCAGCACGCTAAGCGCGCAGGCGACCAGTCTGGCGACAGCCCTGAATGCGGCCGCGGGCAACAGCGACACCGACTATGACGTCGCTGCCACCAACGGTAAGCTGGTGATCACGCTGGACGCTGGCGCCGGAGCCGACAACATCACCAAGATTAATTCCGGAACCAGTTCCACGACCACCCAGGCAGCTCCGACGGGCTTCACGATGAGCGTGACGGACGGGGATTCGATCAGCGGCACGATTGATCTGACCGGATCGGGCTCGGGCACCATGCCATCGAACATCGTGCTGGCCGGGGTAACCACAGCCAACCTGCAGAGCGTTGTGAATACCGACCTGAACGGAACCAGTCAGAGTCCGGATTACAGCGTCAGCTACTCGGCGGGCACACTGACCGTGGCCCTGACCGCTCAGGCTGCGACGGATCACATCACAGGTCTGGTGGGAGCCGGTGACACCACCAACACGCTGGGGGAGACGGCGCCGAAGACGGCCTCGATCGCCTTTACCAGCGGGGACACGCTGGGCGGCAACTTCACCATCACTCCAACCATCAACGGAGCGGCGTCGAACAGCCCCATCAGCGTGAATCTGGCGGGCCTGAACACCACGGCCGCGGTGGTCTCCGCGGTCAACACAGCTCTGGGCAGCGCAGCAGCTGACTACACAGTCAGCTACGGGAGCGGCAAGCTGAGCATCGCGGTGAATTCGCAGGGGAACACCGACGGGGTGAACTCGGTTTCGATCGCCAACGGCAGCGGCAACAACGCACTGTCGCAGGGGACGACCACAACAAGCACCATTGCCTCGGTCAACTCGCTGATGGGCAGCTTTACTCTGACTCCGACGGGCAGCAGCACAACGCCGGTATCGGTCAGCCTGACGGGAGTGACCACGGCCAACCTCGCCAGCTCGCTGCAGACGGCGCTGGGAACCGATTATGCGGTTGCCTACAACTCAACAAGCGGCAACCTGAGCATCGGTGTTTCTTCGACCGGCGTGGCAGCGGGGATCACCGGATTCACGGTGGCCGAGGCGTCGCAGGCGGCGGCTTCGCAGGAGACTCCGGTGACGGGCGGGGTGAACATCTACACCAGTGACGGAACGAGCACCGGCAGCCAGAACTACAACGTGACCGTAGGCTCCCTGTCAGATGCTACGGTGGGAACCTCGGCGGGAAGCTCGGCGATGGGGACCGGCGTCACCGCGACGGTGGGCGGCGCAACGGGCACGGGCGGCACGCTGTCAGGCGCCGGCATGGGCACGAGCCTGACAGGAACCACGCTGTCGACCCAGGCTGCTGCCGAAGCTGCTCTGCAAACGGTGGACAACGCCATCAACGCCGTCGCTTACCAGCGCGGCCAGGTGGGGGCGAACATCAACACACTGACCGCGGCATCGAACATCGCCAGCTCGCAGATGACGAACATCACTTCTGCACAGAACACGATCACGGCGACGGACTATGCTTCGGCCACCTCGAACATGTCAAAGTACGAGATCCTGACCCAGACCGGTATTTCGGCTCTGGCCCAGGCCAACAGCACGCAGCAGATGGTGACCAAGCTGCTGCAGTAAGGTAGCGCGGAGACGGTCCTGGACAGGGCATTGGACAGGACCGTGGACGTGGCAGTTTAACAGGCGGGGAGCTTCCCTCCTCCGGCGGGCAATACCCGGCGCGCCGGGGAACGGGGATCAGGCTTCCCGTTTTTTTCTTAGGTGGTTTTAACCGTGCGGTCCGCGATGCGGCCCTGGGCGTGTACGCAGGGATTGCGGGTGATGGACTGCCCGGAAAGGGCCGATAACAGCATTATGGGAAGCGTCGGTATTTCCTTTGGCTCCCCGACCAGCGGCCAGGGTTTCGATGTAGCGACGACGGTGAGCGCGATCGTGGCGAACCTGCAGGCGGTGGAGACGCCGTGGAAGAACCAATTGACGGCGTTACAGGCGCAGGACACGGCGCTGACCAGCATTGGCACAGACCTGAGCTCGCTGTCGACGGCGTTGAATGCGCTGAACGATCCTACGGGAGTTTTTGAGGAGAAGGAAGGGTCGAGCTCGGACACGTCGGTACTGGCGCTGACCAGCGCGAGCGCGGCCGCGGTGGCCGGGAGCCACACGGTGGTGGTGGGCAAGCTGGCGGAGACCTACTCGTACGCGAGCAGCGCGGTGGGGGCGAGCGACACACTGACCGGGAGCCTCTCGATCGGCGGGCAGACGATCACGATTTCCGACGGCACGGCGACGGACAGCAACGGCAACACCATTCCGGTCAACAACACGCTGGCGACGCTGGCGACCTATATCAATGACGGCGATTATGGGGTGCAGGCAAATGTGGTGACCGGCTCCACCGGAGAGCAGCTTTCCCTGGTCAGCGACATGAGCGGGGCTGCCGGGGCGGTGACGATCGATTCCAGCCAGCTCGAGGATGCGACGGCCAGCAAGGCGGTCAGCATCGGCAACGTGCAGCAGGGGCAGGATGCGCAGCTTACGGTCGACGGAATCTCGACGACCAGCGCCTCGAACACGGTGACGGATGCGATTCCGGGGGTGACCATGCAGTTGCTGAGCGCCCCGACGAGCGGCGAGCAGGTACAGGTGGAAATCACCAACAACAACAGCGACGTGGAATCGGCGGTAAGCACTTTTGTGAGCGCGTACAACACGGTGATCGGGGATCTGAACACGCAGGAGGGGGACGACTCCTCGGGCAATCCCGAGCCGCTGTACGGCACTTCGGCCATCGCCGCCATGCAGGAGCAGTTGCAGCAGGCGCTGGTCTTCACCCAGTCGTCCGGGGCGATCACTTCGCTGTCGCAGCTGGGCATCACTGTCCCTGAGGATGGCAACGGCACGATCACACTGGACGGGAGCACGCTGGACAGCATGCTGAACAGCAATTACCAGGACGCGATGAATTTCTTCCAGACGAGCAGCAGTTATACGTCGTTTGGGGCGAACTTCACGACCACGCTGAACAATGTGGGCAACACGGGACCGACGGGCGCGGTGTATCTGGCACTGCAGCAGAATTCGACCGAGGAGACGGGGCTGAATACCAACATTACGAACGAAAACACGAGCATCAGCACGCAGCAGACGCAGCTGACGACCGAGCTGAACGCAGCGAACTACACGCTGCAGGAGATTCCGGAGCAGCTGCAGTCGGTGAACGAGCTGTACAGCGCGATCACAGGCTATGACGAGAACCCCGGCGGATAACGGAGTCCATCACGGAGGGATATGAATTACCAGCAGCAGGCAGTCGCCGGCATGAATCCGGTGGAGTTGATTGTCGCACTCTATGACGGGATGGTGCGTTTTCTGTATCAGGCGATCGCGGCGACCGAAAACCACAACAAGGCGGACCGCCGGACTGCGATCGCACGGGTGCTGGAGATCCTGATGCATCTGCAGTCGCGGCTACGCATGGATGTGGGGGGGAATTCGGCGAAGGCGCTGTCGGAGTTTTACACGGCCATTTTCGCGTTGTGCCTGGACGGCTCGAGGCTGGAGTCGGCAGACCGGTTCAGGGAGGCGATCGGCTGCATCCGCGATGTGCGGGAAGCCTGGAATGTAGCGGCCCACGATCCGGAGGTTCTGCGCCTGCTGGGGGATGCCGATGGACCGCCGGCGCAGATGATGATGTCTTCGGGGACGCGGGCCCAGGAGCCGGAACCGGTTGGCTCGAGCTGGAGCGCGTAGATTACGGGGTTTTCAGTGCGTAACCGCGAGCTCCTCTTCGAGAAGCTGTTTCTGGAAGAGGCCGGCGTAGTAGCCGTTGAGCTCCAGCAGTTGCTCGTGCGTACCCAATTCGGCGATGCGGCCTCGCACCAGCACAGCGATGCGATCGGCATGGCGCACGGTAGAGATGCGGTGGGAGATGAGGATGGTGGTGCGGCCCGCCATGACGCCGCGCAGCTCTTCCAGAATGCGCTCTTCGGTATAGGTGTCGACGCTGGCGAGGGCATCGTCGAGGATGAGGATGCGCGGGTTGCGCAGAACGGCGCGGGCCAGCGCGGTACGCTGCTTTTGGCCGCCGGAGAGGGTGAGGCCGCGCTCACCGACAGCGGTGTCGAAGCGATTGGGGAAGAGGCTGAATTCTTCATGAATGTGCGCGGCTTCCGCGGCGCGACCGACTTCGGATGCGGATGCGCCGGGAACGCCGAACGCGATGTTGTCGTGGATGGTGGTGCTGAAGAGGAAGGTCTCCTGCGGCACGAAGCCGACTGCGGCGCGCAGAGCATCGAGCGGGTAATCGCGGATGGGACGGCCGTCGATGAGCACGGCGCCCGGAGGTGCGTCGCAGATGCGCGGGATGAGGCTGACCAGCGTCGACTTGCCGGAGCCGGTCGGGCCGACCAGGGCGAGACTGGTGCCGGCGGGAATCCGGAGCGAGATGCCGTGGAGCACTTCGACGGGATTGCCGTTTTCCGCCGGGTAAGCGAAGTGCAAATCGCGGAATTCGACGTCACCGAGAATCTCGGTGGACTGCGCCGGCAGGACGGCTTCGCGGTCGTCGATGGTGGGCTTCGCGATCAGGAGCTCATGGATGCGGAGAACAGAAGCGGTGCCGCGCTCAAAGAGATTGACGACATAGCCGAGAGCGATGATGGGCCATGTGAGCATCAGCAGGTAGGTGGTAAAGGTGACGAAGTCATCGAGGCGGATCCGGTGAGTGAGCACCTCGTGCCCACCGACGAGCAGGGAGATCACCATGGCCAGTCCGAGCATGAATTCAAGCGTCGGCCATAGCATGCCCATGAGGCGCACCAGACGCAGCGCGCGCCGGATGTATTCCCGGTTAGAGCGTTCGAAGGCTTTGACCTGGGCATCTTCCTGAGCAAAGGCGCGCACGAGGCGGGCGCCGGAGAAATTTTCCTGGGCCTGGGCTGAGATGTCGGAAAACATGGCCTGGATGCGTTCGAAGCGCTCGTGAATCCTGCGGCCCATGAACTGAATGAAAATGCTGGCCAGGGGCATGGGCGCCAGCGCCGTCAGGGTCAAGAAGGGGCTGATGCGCAGCAGGAAATAGAGCGCTCCGGCGAAGAAGAGCACCGTGTTCGCGGTGTACATGATGGCCGGGCCGAGCAGCATCCGCACGGCGGCCAGGTCATTGGTCATGCGGGCCATGATGTCGCCGGTGCGATGTTCCTGGTAGTACGAGGCGGACTGCTTTTCCAGTTGTGCGAAGAGGTCGTTGCGCAGGTCGAACTCGATATCGCGCGAGATGCCGATGATGATCCAGCGCATGTAGAAGAGCAGAATGCCGTGGGCGACGGTGACCCCCATGACCAGAGCGGCATAGCCGAAGATCTTGCCCACGGTGACGCGAGCAGTCATGTCGCCAATGGCCACGCCGATGACGCGCGGGAACTGCACCCAGATGGCATTGGCGAGGATGGTGCAGAGGCAGCCCCACAGGTAGCCGCGCCAGTAGCGGCGCATATAGGGAAACAACGGTCTGAGGTTTCTGAACATTTTGGATTTATGTGGGGGTGCGGAGGAGCAGCCAGGCGCCGGCGAGTCCGAACAGGAAGTCCGGAGACCATGCGGCAAGAAAGGCGGGCAGCCAGCTGACGTTGCCCATGGCTTCGAAGAAGCCGGAGACAACGAAGTAGGCAATGGCCACGCCGATGGCGACGGCGATGCTGGACAGCGATCCGCGCTTGCCCATGGAAAGGGCGAAGGGGATGGCCAGGATCGCCATGACCAGAGTGATGAGCGGATAGGCGATCTTGTGATTCAGCTGCACGCGCAGAGGCACGGTGTTGAAACCGCTCTGGCGGAGGTCGTGGATATAGGCGGAGAGTTCGCCGAAGTTCATCTCTGAGGACTGGCGCACTTCTTTCTTGAAATAGGTGGGCTGTTCGGAGACTTCGCGAAAGGTCTTAACGGGGAAAGTCTCATAGGTAATGCTGGAGCCGTTGAAGGTGCGCTCCCAGCCGTCTTCAAAGACCCATGTATTCAGGTTCGGCTCCCAGTGAGCGGTGGAGGCGAAGATGCGTTTGGCAATGGTGAAGGATCCAGGGTTGAACTCGAAGATGGAAATATTGCCGAAGGTGTCGATGTCGGAGTCGAAGTACTCGTAGTAAAAGATGCGGTTGGGGCGGCCTGGGTGTTGCTGACCGAAGATCCACTTACGGCCGGGATGCTCGAAGGTCTCGGCGGGTTTGCCTTTGATGACGTTGCGCAGCGCTTCCTGCCGACGATTGGCCTGGGGCAGGTACAGCTCGTCGAACATGAAGAGTGAGATGGAGAGCACGGCGGCAATAGCGACGACGGGCACGGTGATGCGGTAGAGGCTGATGCCCGTGGCCTTCATGGCGGTGAGCTCGCTGTTGCGGTTCATGATGCCAAAAACCACGAGGACCCCGATGAGGACGCTGAGCGGGGTGATGAGGTAAATCATGCTGGGGGTGAGATTAATGAGGTATTCGCCCACCGTAACCAGTGGAGTTTTGTTCTTGATGATGTCGCTCAGCAGCTCAAAGAAAGTGAAGATGAGCATGAGCATGACAAATGTGACCAGGACCATCACAAATGTCAGGAAAAACTCGCGCAACACGTACTCGTCGAGGATGAGGGGAAAGCGGCCGCGGGTGGCGCGTTTGCGGGCGGTGAGCCGGAGGGGACCGGCTGAGGCGGTGGATTCCTCTGCGCGCAGGCGAAATCGGTTGCTGAGGGAGGTGAGCGCGGAAAGGGCCGCGCCGCCGGTGGCCATCTGGCGCAGGAGAACGATGCCGCAGAGGGCAAAGAGCAGGTTCGCCTGCCAGACGCCGAGGAACGCGGGAATTTTGTGTTGCCGCGCGAGGGCGGTGCCCGTGGAGGACAGGAAGTAATAAATGAAGACCAGGGCGATGGTGAGCACGAAGCCAGCGCCCTTACCGCCGCGACGTGACGAGATGCCGAGAGGGACGCCGACCAGCATGAGCACCAGGCAGGCGGCAGGGTAGGCGAGCCGCTTCTGGAATTCGATTTCGTAGATGCTGCCGTTTTTGCTGTGGGTGCGATCCAGCAGCTCGCGATTGGTCATCGCGAGGATCGGGGTATCGCTGCGGCCGAGGCGCACATCCTCCTGGGAGCCGGCCTGCAGAGGGAGATCGGTCTGCGCAAAAGTGGAGACGGTGTACTGGTCAGGCTGACCGGGGACGGTCTCGCTTTCGGCGCCATCGCGCAGACGCATGGTGATGGTCTGACTGGGGCCATTGACAACGGTCGCGCGATCGGCAGTAGTGATTTTCGGGGCGTGGGGATTGGTGACGTCGGCGAGAAAGATTCCCCGCCAGTTGGCCGCACCGGCGCCAGAGCGCACGTCCTGGATGTAGAGCACGTAATCTTTGAAGTCCTCATAGAAGACGCGCGGCTGCACTTCGTAGGAAGCCTGGGCGTTGGCCAGAGACTCTTCGAGGTGGCGCATGGCCGCGGCCGCTTTCGGAGCGAGGACCAGGGTGTCGAGCATGCTGACGCCCCATCCCGCGATCGCGACCATGCTCACGACGCGGACGAAGCTCCACACGCCGATGCCGGAGGCGCGCATGGCGGTAATTTCGCTATCGGCAGCGAGGCGGCTGAGGCCGAGGAGAATGCCGACAAGCACGGCCATAGGAATGGTGACCGTGAACATGTCGGGGAGCGTGAAGAAGACAATTTCGACGATCGAACCGAGCGAAGCGCTGTTGCGGACGATCATCTCCAGCAGGTGCGGAAGGTAACGGATGAAGAGGACGAAGGTGAAGATCGCGCCCCCGATCGCCGCGTGCGACAGGACTTCCATCAGGATGTATCGGTTGAGGATGCGCACGGTCGAGGTTCCGCCTCCAGTTTACCGTGGAGTAAAGCGGCGCAGGCGGAGACTGTTGGAGAGCACGCTGACCGAGCTGAGGGCCATGGCAGCGCTGGCGATGGCGGGGCTGAGCAGAATGCCGAAGGCTGGATACAAAACACCGGCGGCGATGGGGATGCCGAGCAGGTTGTAACCGAAGGCCCAGCCGAGATTCTGGCGCATGACGCGCAGTGCCTGGCGCGCCAGCAGCAGGGCATCGAGAATCTGCCGGGGTTCGCCGTGGAGGAGGATCGCGTCGCCTGCCTCGCGCGTTAGATCGGCGCCGGTGCCCATGGCTAGACCGGCGTCCGCCTGGGAGATCGCTGCGGCGTCGTTGATCCCGTCGCCCGCCATGGCGACGCGGTGGCCCTGCCGCTGGAGTTCGCGAATCTTCTCGAGCTTTTGATCGGGGAGAAGGCCGGCCCAGACCTGGTCGATGCCGGCAGCGCGGGCAATGGCATCGGCGGTCGATGCAGTGTCTCCGGTGAGCATGGCGCTGCGGATGCCGAGGCGACGGAGTGCAGCGATGGTGGCGGCAGCGGATGCGCGGAGGGTGTCGCGGGCCTCGATCAGCCCGAGGAGCTGGCCGTCGCGGGAGATGTACATGCTTGTGGTTCCGGGCTCGGTGGCGGTGTTCTCAGGAATGGCGACGCCGAGTTCCTGCATGAAAGCAGCATTGCCAGCGGCGGCGCGCGCGCCGTTCACGAGGCCCTGAATGCCTCTGCCGGGGACGGCGTGGATTTGCTCCGCAGCGGTTGCGGTGAGGTTGCGCTTTTCCGCGGCGCCGAGGATGGCACGGGCGAGGGGATGCTCGGAGCGACGCTCCAGAGCAGCTGCGAGAGAGAGGATTTCGTCCTCTGTTGCGCCGGCGACGGGGTGGATGGCGGCTACTTCGGGTTTGCCTTCGGTGAGTGTGCCAGTTTTGTCGAGGACGAGGGTGTCGATGTGGGCGAGACGCTCGAGGCTTTCGCCGCCTTTGAAGAGGACGCCCAGTTGAGCACCGCGCCCGATGGCGACGGTGAGGGCGGCGGGAACCGCGAGTCCCATGGCGCAGGGACAGGCGATAACGAGCACGGCGACAGAGACAGCGAAGGCGCGGCCGGATCCGCCTCCGGCGAGAATCCAGATGAGGAAGGTTGCAAGCGCGAGGGCCAGCACAATGGGAACGAAGACGGCGCTGACGCGATCAGCGAGTTGCTGCATGGGAGCGCGCGAGGACTGCGCTTCTTCGACGAGGCGCATCATCTGGCCGAGAACGCTGTCGGAACCGATGGAGGTGGCGCGGTATTCGAGCGCGCCGTCGAAATTGAGCGATCCGCCGATGATGCGATCGCCGGGTTTTCGCGTGACGGGGAGGGATTCGCCGGTGATCAGGGATTCATCGATGGAGGTGACGCCGGTGAGAACGATGCCGTCGACGGGGACGCGCTCGCCCGGGCGGAGAACCACGATGTCGCCAGCGACGATCTGGGCGAGGGGGACTTCGACTTCGGCACCATCGCGGAGCAGGCGCGCCGACTGCGGCTGGAGCTTCATGAATTCGTGCAGGGCATCGAGGGTGCGGCGCTTCGCGCGCGCATCGAGCCATCGGCCGAGCAGCAGGAAGCCGAGGATGAGGAGGACCGCGTCGTAGTAAACGTCGGGGTGGAGGCCGTGGCGCCGGAAAACGCCGGGCATGGTGGTGGCGGCGAACGAATATGCGAGCGCTGCGCCGGTGCCCAGAGCCACGAGGGTGTTCATGTTGGTGGCGCCATGGATGGCCGCAGTCCAGGCCTGGCGATAGACGATGCCGCCGCCCCAGATCATTCCGGCGAGAGTGATGGCCAGCATGACGTACTGGAGGGTGCGCGGAGAAACCGCGAACAGGACAGGAGCAACGGGCGCCAGCCAGTGCTGCGCATTCATGAGCAGCATCACGAGAATGCCGCCGGCGAGAGTGAACAGGGCTTTCGCGCGGAGGGGGCCTTCGTCCGCGGCGGTTTCATCGGCTGCGGCAGATGAATCGCCGGGGAGCGCAGCGTCGTAGCCGGCTTCGCGTACGGAGGCGATGAGGTCTTCGGGTTTGGCGACAGCGGGGTCGAAGCTGACGCGGGCCGAATTGGCAATCAGGTTGACCGAAGCATCGCTGACTCCGACGGTAGAGCGCAGGGCGCGCTCGACGTGGCTTTGGCAGGCGGCACAGGTCATGCCGATGACAGGCAGAGTGACGGTGACTTCCGACGCTGCCGTCTTGCCGGTTTTCTCTACGTCGGTCGCGGGCATCACTGCTCCACTATCGCCGGATATCCGGCCTTCTCCACGGCGCTCACCAGCGCGCTTTCGCGCACATCGTCGGGCGCCTCGACACGCGCCGCACCGATGCGGACTTCGCCGACGTGCACACCGGGGACTTTTTCGAGGGCCTGGGTCACGCGGCGCACACAGGCTCCGCAGTGCATGTTCTCGATGCGAAGCGTTAGTTCCCGCATGATTTCCCCCGTAGTTGGTAGATGCGGCAATGGCGGCGCGGACTCATGCTAGTCGGGATTGGGCATGAAGCGGTAACCAACGCCGCGCACGGTCTGGAGGTGCTTTGGCGATGCGGGGTCCTCTTCGATGTAGCGGCGGAGCCGCACGATGAAATTGTCGATGGCGCGGGTGTCGGTGTCCTCGCGGACGTGCCATACCTGCTCCAGCAGCTCCTTACGGGAGACGATACGCTCGCGATTGCGGGTGAGATAGCGCAGCAGGTCGGATTCCATCAGGGTTAGACGAACGGTGCGGCCGGGAGCGTGCAGTTCCAGTGCATCGAAGTCGATGCGGAGTCCAGCAAAGGAGAATTCCGCGATCTCATCGGGCGCGGCATCGCTCTTTTCAGAACCGTGGGGCCATTTCATGCGGCGCAGCAGCGCATTCAAGCGCGCCAGCAGGACGGAAAGTTCGAATGGCTTGGGAAGGTAATCGTCGGCGCCGGCGGCGAAGCCTTTGAGGACATCCTCGGAGCGGGAACGGGCGGTGAGCATGAGCACAGGAACGTAGTTGCCATCAGCACGGAGGGTGGCGGCGACTTCAAAACCGTCTTTACCGGGAAGCATCACGTCCAGAACCACCGCGTCGAAAGACTCGCGACGGAGGGTTTCCAGGGCAGAGTCGCCCTCTGCTTCGACACTAACCTCGTGGCCCTCGGCTTTGAGGTTGAAGAGCAGCCCCTGCGCGAGATTGCTTTCATCTTCGACGATCAAAATGCGCGCCATGTTTCAGTCGTGCTCCAGAACGGGGATCAAGATGCGTGGAAGCTGCAGGCTTACGGTCGAGCCGCGACCTTCGCCGGCACTTTGGGCGGTGGCGTCGCCGCCATGCTGGCGCGCGATGGTGCGGACCAGATAGAGGCCGAGGCCGGTGCCCTTAGTGCGGAGTACGTTGCGGCTGGGAACGCGATAGAAGCGGCGGAAGATGCGTTTGAGATGCGCGGCGGGAATGCCGATGCCGTGGTCAGTGACGCTGACGCGGACCCAGGCATCCTGCTCGACGCTGAGGGCCACGCTTACATCAGCGCCATCGGGCGAATATTTGACCGCATTGGCGAGGACGTTCAGCAGAGCAGTCTGCAACTCGTCGGGATCGCCGCGCACCATCATGGGCAGAAGGGTTTCTTCTACGCGCAGGGTAATTGCCTTCTCGTCGAGATGATGGCGGAGGAGAGTGATGTGGACGCAGTCCTCAACCAGGGCGCCCATGTCCACAGAGACGCGGACGTGAGAACGCGACCGCTGGCCGACTTCGCCGGCTTTGAGCACCTGCTCGACGGTGGCCAGCAGCCGGTCGCTGTCGGCGAGCATGCGGGTATAGAACTCGCTGCGCTGGGCATCGTCAAGCTGCCGGCGCTGGAGGGTTTCGAGGTAGAGGTGGATGGAGGCGATGGGCGTCTTCAGCTCGTGGGTGACCGCGCTGAGAAAGGCGTCATGGCGTTCGTTGCGGCGGACCTCGCGGACGAGAAAGATGGTGTTGAGGGCGACGCCGACGATGAGGAGGGCGAAGAACGGGATGCCCAGCGCCATGGGGACAATGCGACGCCAGTTGAGCAGAATCCAACTGACGTTGAGGGCGACGGCCACACCGACGAGGCACACGCCGAGCAGGATGAAGAGCACCATGTTCCGTCTTCGTCCGCTGAGGCGCATGGGATGCAATGCAAAGCGCCCGCCACGGAACAATCGCGCGGGCGCCTCTATTCTCGCAGTTGTGCTGGGGGCTAAGCTACTCCGGCTGGGCGCGGGTTGGCCGGATCAAACTGCGCGGTTTTGATTTCGCGGGCGAGGCCGACCTTCTTGAGGAGCCAGATGCCGAGGAAGTTGACGTCGAGCTCGTACCACTTGAGGCCGTGCCGCGCCGAGACCGGATGCGCGTGGTGGTTATTGTGCCAGCCTTCGCCGCCGGTAATGAGGGCGACCCACCAGTTATTGCGGGAGTCGTCGCGGGTCTGGAAGCGGCGCGATCCCCACATGTGGGTTGCGGAGTTGACGAGCCAGGTGGCGTGGAGACCGAGCGTGGTGCGGAGGAAGATGCCCCACATGACGCAGGGCCAGCCACCGATGAAGTAGAGCGCTACTGCGGCGATGGCCAGCGGAACCCAGTGATACTTACTCAGCCAGCGGTAGAAGCGGTCACGGGTGAGGTCGGGGACGTAACGCGCCAACGTATCGGTCTCTGAGTTGAGCGAATCGCCGATGATGATCCAGCCGACGTGGGCCCACCATCCGCCTTCGTGCGGCGTGTGGGGGTCGCCTTCATGGTCGGAGAGCTGGTGATGCACGCGATGCAGGGAGACCCAGAAAATCGGGCCGCCTTCCAGCGCCATCGTTCCGCCAACCGCCATCACGTATTCCAGCCATTTCGGAACGCGATAGCCGCGGTGGGTGAGCAGGCGGTGATAGCACATGCCGATGCCGACATTGGTGGCGAAAACCCAGAGAACCAGGGCGCAGATGAGAGCCTTCCACGTGAACATGAAGAGCGCGGCAATGGCGCCGGCGTGGAACAGGATCATGAAGCTGGTGGTGAACCAGTTGGGTCCCTTCTGGGCCTGGGCCTTGAAGCCGAGCTTCGGCATCCCTGACGGGTTTTCGCGAGGGAGAGACTTGACGGCGGAGCTTGCAACGGGGCTCGCGGCGGCGAGGGAAGAATGCTGGACTTCCGCCTGATCTTCGACGAGGATTTCGGGGGGCATAATGAGGAGCCGTTTCCGCAGAGGATGGGTTTTGCGAGGTTCGAATTCCGCCGCTTTCCTCAACCGTAGCAGCCGGAAGCGCAGAGTTGATGTAACACTTTTGTAAGGCAGTTGCGGTGTGAGGCAGGTGTGGAGGAATGAGCAATATTGAACACGACGGGTCGCGGCGCATCTCATTCTGTTTCTGCTTTCCATTCACCCCGCGTTAACCCACGATGGAGACGATAGAACGCATGAATCCTCAGAAACTACGGGCCGCCTGTGTTTCGCTTCTGTGCCTTGCGGCAGGTTACTGCAGTGCGCAGACCGTGCACCTGCCCTCCAGCAAGGAAATCATCGGCCCAGTGCCGGGTTCGCCGCAGGCGCTGAACAGCCTGCCCATGGCCGCGGCGTGGTCGCCGGACCGTCGCTATCTGGCGCTGGTGAATGCCGGCTTTGGGACCGTGGAGTCGAATTACGAGCAGTCGATCGCGATCCTCGACATCGGAACCAGCAGGCTGACCGATTACCCGGAACCGCGAACGGAAATCCTGGCGCCGCAGACCTACTATTCCGGAATTGCGTTCTCGGCGGATGGTTCGCATCTGTACGTCAGCTTCGATTCGATCAGTGCGCCAGAAGGAGGCAAGGAAGACCAGACTGGCAACGCCATTGCGGTCTACAAATTCACTCCTGGCGGAACAAGCCCGGACACGCTGACGCCGGAAGGAACGATTCCGGTTCCGCTGCGTGAGCTGCCAGCTGGAAAAACGCAGCGTCATGGAGACATGAAGCTGACGGAAGACAAGGCGATTCCGGCACCGGCAGGAATCGCAGTGGTGAAAGGCGCGGATGGAGCCGAGAAGCTGCTGGTTGCGGATGAATATTCCGACGATGTGCTCCTGCTCGACGTGGCGAGCGGAAAGCTGGAGAAGCGCTTCGACTTTTCGACAGGGCCGACGATTCCGACAACCTATCCGATTGCGGTAACCGCGAGCCACGATGGACGCCGCGCGTGGGTGGCACTGTGGAACGGATCGGCGGTCGCGGAGATCGATGTGCGGAGCGGGAAGGTTGTGCAGCAATTGCCGCTGCTGGCTCCGCCGCGGCCCACGTCGCCCAGTTCGCACCCGATCGCGATGGCGCTGAGCCCCGACGAAACTACGCTTTACGTGGCGCTGGCGAATCGAGACGCGGTGGCAGCGGTGCATGTCTCCGGTGCGGCGATGCGCGTGGCGGCGTTGTATGACACGCGGCTTCCTGGACAGGCGTTTTTCGGATCGATGCCGGATGCTGTGGCGGTTTCGGACGATGGAGAAACGCTGTACGCGGCCAATTCGGGCTCGAATGCTGTCGCTGTGTTCGATCTGCATGCTGCGCCGAAAGCCAGTGCGCGCGCGATCCCCATCGGTTTCATTCCGACGGAGTGGTATCCAACGGCGCTCGCCGTGGACGGGAATCATCTCTACGTTGCGACCGGAAAGGGCAAAGGAACAGGTCCAAACGCCGCGCCGCAGGCGAAGGCGCCGAATCCACCGCCTCATCCGATCAGGCGGCTGGACATGCCGCGCACCTACATTGCGACGATGCTGCATGGATCGCTGGCGACGATCGAACTGGATCAGGCGAAGAGCCATCTGCGGGAACTGACCCAGCAGGTGCTCGAGAGCAATTTGATGTACGCGGCGCAGAAGAAGATCGAGTTCACAGGCGGTGGCGACAAGATCAAGCACGTGATCTACATCATCAGAGAGAACCGCACCTACGATCAGCTGCTCGGCGATCTGGGCGTTGGCGACGGCGATTCGTCGCTGACGATGTATGGCGAGGAGATCACGCCGAATCTTCATGCGCTGGCGCGGCAGTTTGGTGTACTCGACAACTTCTACGATTCGGGCGAGGTTTCCGGCGATGGGCACGTGTGGTCGACAGCCGGCATTGACAGCGACTACAACGAGCGCACGTGGCAGGTTGGCTACCGAGGGCATGAGCGACCGTATGACTTTGAGGGTGTCGTTGAAGGCGGGTATCCGCTGCTCGAGCATATTCCGGATATTGACGAGCCAGGCAGCGGCTATTTGTGGACGGATCTGGCGCGCAGCCATAAGTCGCTCTACCACTTTGGCGAGTTCATTTCGACACAGTTCTGCGACGATTCCCTGGCTGCGCAACCGGCGAAGCTGCCGGAACAAAGTGGAACTCCGGAAGGCAAGCACTACTGCGAGCATCCGTTCATTCGGAAGGGCGATACGATTCCGGCGAACTATGGTGGCGGAACGAGTCCTTATCCGTGGCCGATTCCGCTGATCTACAAGAACGTTGCGACGAAGCCGGAACTGGTGGGGCATTTCGATCCGGAGTATCCGGATTTCGAGCTGAGCTTTCCGGACCAGCTGCGAGTGAATGAGTTTCTTATGCACTTCAACAAGTGGGTTGCGGATTTGAAGGCAGGACACGACACGATGCCTGCGTTTGTGATGCTGCGGCTGCCGAACGATCACACTGCGGGCACGCGTCCCGGATCGCCGACGCCGAAGGCTTCGGTGGCGGACAACGATCTGGCTGTGGGTCGCGCCGTGGACGCGGTGTCGCACAGTGCTTACTGGGATTCGACGGCGTTCTTCGTTCTGGAAGACGACGCGCAGGACGGCGCCGATCATGTGGACGCGCACCGATCGATTGCGCTGGTGGTGAGCAAATACTCTCCGCATGATCAGACCCCCTTTGTGGATCACGCTTTTTACACGACAGTGAGCACCGTGCACACGATGCTGACGCTGCTGGGCTGCCCTCCGATGAACAACAACGATGCGTTTGCGCCGCTGATGGTTCCGGAATTCAGCGGCAACGGAGATCAGCCGGCGTTCAGCGCCGATTATCGGAATCGCGACGACGGGCTGATCTTCACAGCGAACAAGGAAAAAGCGGAAGGCGCGAAGGAGTCGTCGAAGATGGATTTCACCCATGAGGATCGTGCGCCAGTGGTGAAGTTGAACGTGATCCTGTGGAAAGACGCGATGGGCAACAAGCCGGTGCCGTGGATGCTGACGCATCCGCACGGGTTGAAAAAGGACGACGACGATTAGACAGGCAGCCTGTAGCCTGTAGCCCGTAGCCTGGAGCTGGAGCCAGGAGCCGCCCTACCCCACCCCCCCTCCCCCCAGGGTACTGGCAAGTTGCTGATTCCATTGTGGTGATTCGGTACCGTAAATCAGGTATTACCCTCCTCCGTTCCGCTTAGCGGGATTCGCGTACCTTCGCGCGCAACAAAAAAGCTCTGCGGTGCCCAATAGAAAAGCCCTGCGGGCACGAAGCCGGCAGAGCTACACTTCTCCACTCTCAGAACTGCAACGGGGGAAAACTATTTCTTTGCCCCCTATTATCAGGATACCAAGTCCAGCCCTAAAACCGGCCAAATATGTTGGAGGGTGTTGTGGTGGAAGTGGTGTGGAATGTTGAGTCATTACTTCGGTTTTGAGGCGCGGGGCTTGACAAATCTTCGCGACGGCCCGAGGTAATGCAAAAATGCATTACAATCGAACGGGAGGCGGCGCGATGGCCACGCTCAAGGTAACGGAACGGGGACAGGTGACGTTTCGCAAAGAGGTATTGCGGCATCTGGGCGTTCGGCCCGGAGAGAGGATCGAGCTGAACCTGTTGCCGAACGGGCGGGGGATGCTGGAAGCGGCACGGCCGACGGGGAGCATCAACGAATTTATCGGGCGGCTGAAGGGGCGGCGGAAGAAGGTGGCGACACTCGAGGAGATCCATGAAGCGACGGCGCGGGGGTGGGCGGGCAAGAAATGAAAGTCACGGTCGATACGAACGTTCTGGTTCGTGCGGTGGTGGAAGACGATCGAAAGCAGGCAGCGGCAGCGGCGAGACTGTTGCGACAGGCCGATTTGATCGCGGTTTCCCTGCCCTGCCTGTGCGAGTTTGTGTGGGTGCTCGACCGCGTCTACGATTTTGGGCGCGAAGAAACTGCGGAGACGATCGAAGCGCTGCTGAGGGCGGAGAATGTCGTGGTGAATCGAGCGGCGGCGGATGCCGGGCTGGCGGTTCTGCGGGCCGGGGGCGACTTTGCCGATGGAGCGATCGCGTGGGAAGGCCGGTGGCTGGGGGGCGAGACGTTTGTGTCGTTCGACAAGAAGGCCGTGGCGCGGGTTGGGGAGCAGGGGGAGTCGGCGCGATTGCTGGGGTGACGGCTTTCTTTCTGTTGAGTGGTGGTGCAGGGTAAAAGCAAACGCGAGGTCCTTCACTTCGCTGCGCTTCGTTCAGGATGACGGCATAAAAACAAGACAAAAGCTCAGGGCCGCTCAGGCCGGGCGCATCGACTCGCGCCTGCATTGTTGTCGCACCCAACACGGGCGTGATTTTCCAAAATGGGACGGGTACGGTACTGACGGGCTCAAGCGCGGATGAATTGGCTTGAAAGTCAGGTGACGAGGGGAGTCCGCTGCTTGCTGTGGGGTGAACCTGGCCGGGGGATTGGGGGGTGGCGGGTTTTCGCAATGGTTCGGGGAGACTACTTGCCGGGGAATTGGGGGGGCGGCGGTTTTCGCAGTGGCTAAGGGAGGCTACTGGCCGGGGGATTGGGGGGTGGCGGGTTTTCGCAATGGTTCAGGGAGAGTACGGGCGGGGGATTGGGGGGTGGCGGGTTTTCGCAATGGTTCAGGGAGAGTACGGGCGGGGCGTTGGTCAGGATGGCGGTAATGGCGGGGAACGTTGGTCAGCGCGACTGCGTCGGTACGCGTTCGTGGGGTTGGGGGATGCGGACCGATTGCATGCCGGCGCGGGTGGCGGCATCGATGCCCATTTCTGTGTCTTCGAAGACGAGGCAGGTTTCGGGCGGGACGTTGAGTTTTTGCGCGGCGAGGAGAAAGGGCTCGGGGTCGGGCTTGGCTTTCTTGTAGTCGTCCGCGCAGACGAGGACGTCGAACTTGTCGAGCAGCCCCAGAACTTTGAGTGAGGCGGTGACGGATTCGCGCGTGGAGCCGGAGACGACGGCGAAGGGGATCCTGGTGTGGGCTTCTTCGATTTGCTCGAGGACTTCGGGGACGGCGGTGAGTTTGGGGAGGAGCTCGTAGTAGAGGCTCTCCTTGCGGTGGGCGACTTCTTCAACCGGCATGGAGAGACCGTGACGCTGGTTGAGCGTTGCGATGATTGCGGCGACCGGCATGCCGCCCCAGGAATAGAAGAGGTCCTCGGGGAAATCGGGGCAGCCGTATTCGGCGAGGGCCTGTTTCCAGGCAATGTAGTGGAGAGGCATGGAGTCGGCGATGGTGCCGTCCATGTCGAAGAGGTAAGCGCGGTGGGGGCCGGGGGGGATTTGCAGGGGCATGGGCTGGTTTGATTGTAACGAGCGTGCGGCAAGTAAAAGGCGAGCCAACTACGAGCGAGAACCGAGCAAAGGCGGCGCGCTTCGCGCGTATCCCACATCTGCCAAAGGCAGGCAGATATGGGGCACCCAGATTCGGTGGCGGGTCGGGCGAGAAGCGGCGCGCTTCGCGCGTATCCCACATCTGCCAAAAGCAGGCAGATATGGGGCACCCGGATTCTTTTCAGGGCTGGAGGGTGGCGGTGCGGAGGAAGTCGAAAGTGCCGGAGGGGTTGGGGTGGATGTTGGCGAGGCGGCGGTTGTGGACGATGACGGAGTCGAGGTACCAGAGGTTGAGGGAGGGCAGGTCGCGAGCGGCGAGTTGCTGGATGAGGACGTAGTCGGCGATTTGCTGCTGGCGGTTAGTGGTTGAGGTGGCGTCGGAGATGAGACGGTCCATTTCGGGGCTGGAGTAGAAGCCGCGATTGGCGCCGCGGGGCGGGAAGGTGGAGCTGGAATACGCGTAGCGGAAGATGTCGGGGTTCTCGTTGCCGCCGATCCAGCGGGAGGGGGCGAGCTGAAAGGCTCCGCGGGTGAGGTCGGAGTAGAAGGTGGCGAACTCGTAGCTACGGAGGTCGAGGGCGATGCCGACCTGCGCGAGCTGCTCCTGGATGGCGACCGACATGACGCGGACGGTTTCGTCGTTGGAGGTTTTCATGCCGATATGGAAGCGGACGCCGCCGGGGCCGCGACGATAGCCGGCCTGATCGAGGAGGGCGTTGGCGGCGGCGGGGTCGAAGGCGTGGGGCGGAGTTGCGGTCCAGGCCCAGTGCTGGGGTGGAAGGGGACTTTCGGCGAGGCGCGCTTCGCCGCGGTAGAGCGCCTGGATGATGAGCGGGCGGTTGATGGCGAGGGCGATGGCGGTGCGGACGCGCGCGTCGCGCAGGAGCGGGTCGCGCACATTGAAGACGATGTAGTTGAGGACGGTGCCGGGGCCGTCTTCGATAGCAAGATGCGGATCGCGATGCAGGGCGTAGACCTCGTCGGCGGGGAGCGCGTTGCTTTCGACGTCGGCGGAGCCTTTTTCCAGCTCGAGGGCGCGTGTTGTGGCGTCGGGGATGACGGCGAAACGGACGCGCGGGATGTTGGGGAGTGCGTCCCAGTAGCTGGGAGCGCGGGCGATAACGACATCGCGGTCGAGCTGCTGGCTGACGAAGGCGAAGGGGCCGCTGCCGTTGGGATGCTGGCCGAAGTCGCGTCCGCTGCCGTACGGGACGATGCCGATGGCTCCGTCGCAGAGATTGAAAGGGAGCGCGGGGTCGGGCGCTTTGAGGTGGAAGACGACGGTGGCGGGGTCGGGGGCGTCGATGTGGTCGAGGGTGGTGAAGGAGCCGGCTTTCACGGAAATGACGGTGCCGTTGAGGATGGAGTCGATGGTGAACTTGACGTCGCGGGAAGTGAGGGGGCGGCCGTCGTGGAAGCGGGCGTCGGTGCGGAGATGAAAGATCCAGGTCCGCGGGTCGGGGGTTTCCCAGCGGATGGCGAGGAAGGGCTGGAGGCCGAAGTGCTCGTCACGGCGGACGAGGGCGTCGAAGAGGAGGGAGTCGATGTGCTCGGCCTGGGCGTCGACGCCGATGCGGGGGTCGAGGTTGGTGGGGCTGGATTCGATGAGCATGGTGACGGTGTTGGGGTCGGGATTTTTGGCGCAGCCGGAAAGCAGGGTGCAGGGTACAGGGGACAGGGTGCAGAGAACAGCGACAAGCAAACGCGCGGTCCTTCGCGCGTTGCGCTCAGGATGACAACCCAGGCTAAACATAGGTGATGTGGCCGAGGATGGCGGGGCGGGTGGCGCCGGTGGCGGAGGGGATGTTGCCGGGGCGGCGATGCCAGGTTTGGTACGCTAGGAGGGCGAAGGCGGCGGCTTCTTTGGCTTCGGCGGGGAGGCCGGTGGCGTCGGTAGTGGTGACGGTGCAGTGGATGGGCGCGAGGCGGTCGCGGAGCTGGGCGAGGAGGGTGGCGTTGCGCGCGCCTCCGCCGGAGACGAGGACGTCGATCTGGGCGTTATGGGTGAGGGGCAGAACCCAGCGACGGATGGCGTCGGCGATGCTTGCGGCGGTGAGGGCGGTGGCGGTGGCGATGGCGTCTTCGGGTCGCCTGCTGATTTTGCGGCAGGCGGCGAGGAATCGCCGGGCATAGGCTGAGCCGAACTGCTCGCGTCCGGCGGACTTGGGTGGGGGTTGGCGGAAAAACTTTTCTTTGAGGGCGGAGCGGAGGACGGGCTCGAGGATTTTTCCGCGCGCGGCGGTGCGGCCGTTGCGGTCGCAGGGCTTGGCGAAGAGCTGCTGCACGAGGGCATCGATGATCATGTTGCCGGGGCCGGTGTCGAACGCGATGATGTTTTCCTGGGGCGCGGCGGCGGGGATGACGGTGAGGTTGCCGATGCCGCCGGTGTTCTGGAGGACGCGAGCGCGGGTGGGGTGCGCGAAGAGGACGTAGTCGAGGAGGGGGACGAGGGGCGCGCCCTGGCCTCCGGCGGCCATGTCGGCGGGGCGGAAGTTGGAGACGACGGGGACGCCGGTGGCGGCGGCGATGAGGGCGGGCTCGCCGAGCTGCCAGGTACAGGCGATGCGGCGGCCTGCGTAGGGTGCGGGGATGCCCTGGTGGTAGATGGTCTGGCCGTGGCAACCGATGAGGGCGGGCTTGATTTTGGTGGAGTCGATGGTGGCGCGGACAGCTTCGGCATAGGCGAGGCCGAGACGCCAGTGGAGGCGGGCGAGCTCGGCGGTGGAGGTAGATTGGGCGTTCATCGCGGCGAAGATGGCGCGGCGGAGGGGTTTGGGGAAAGGGAAGGCACGGTGGGCGAGGAGGGTGAGGCTGGATCCCGACGCATGTTTCGCGTCGTGCGGTGCAATTTTGGGCGTTATCCGCACCAAGGCAATGTCGATGCCGTCAGCGGAGGTTCCGCTCATGACGCCGGCGACGATCATCGATTTGGGTTGGGGCATTCGGGGGCTTATTTTACAGCCAGGAAGTGCGCGGGACATGCGTTGTGGTCGAGATTATCGGGTCTCGATGCGTTCCGAGAGCAGGGAATTGAGGGTGCTTCCCCCACGCTCGATGAGCGCATTGGCGATGGTGCGCTTGTTGAGGGGAGTCCGAAATCAGGCGCCTTCACTTCCGCACTGGCCGAGGCACCCACAGGCCTGGGCAGCTTACGCAGACTCCCCGGCGCTGGTGGTGCTTCGCGGCAGAATGGAGGTGATGAAATCGACTATATTCGTCGCCATTCTCGGGTCCCGGTTCGCCAATGCAACCAGCACGTAGCCGCCATGAGGCAATATGTGCATCTCGGCATTGATGCCTGGCCCACCGCCGCCGTGACCGTATCCTCCGTCCGGCAGGACATAGAATCCCATTCCATAGTCATTGCGCAAGGCGCTTCCGCGCGTTGCTTCTGTCAGGAACTCGGTGCTTAATAGTTTTCCGGATTGCAGAGCCAGGGCGAAAAGAAAGAGGTCGTGGACCGTGGAGTATCCTCCTCCGGCAGAGGTGCCGGACCATGGCAGCGTGTTCGTGTTAGGCACAAGTCCGTCCGGTCCGTGCGTATAGCCGATAGCGCGGCCGTCGACCCGGTCCGTCTCCGGACGGGCGATGGTGTGGAGCATTCCGGCGGGGAGATAGATGTGTTCCCGAATATAGGCCTCATACGGCTCTCCGGTCACAAGCTCAACGATGCGCCCCAGCAGGATGAAACCGTAGTTGGAGTACTCCCAGCGCGTCCCCGGCTGGAAGGCGAGAGGCCGGTTGCCGAAGAGACGGACATAGTCTGCCAGCGTACGTGTCTCCTGTCGATGCGCCTCATAGTCCGGCGTAAAAATGTCTCCGGTACCACCGGTGTGATTCAGCAGTTCGCGAATGGTCACGCGGGCCGCGAAATCTTTGTTGGGATAATCGGGCCACCAGGTGACGATCGGCTTGTCGAGCGTAAGCTTCCCCTGCTGCGCAAGCTGAAGAATGGCGACCGCGGTGAACATCTTGTTCATGGATCCGATGCAGAACTGGGTGTCAGGCGTATTTCCTGTGTGGCTGGCAACATCCGCCACGCCCCATGCCTCAGCGAGAACAATTCTTCCGTTGTGCGCGATGAGGACGGCTCCGGAGAATTCGTCCGGGCCGGTCAGGGCTTTCACGTGATCTCGCACTTGCGCTGCCAGATCCCGGTCGCTGACGGCTGGATTCGCCGAGCTTTCCGGGGGCGGAATCGGATGCCCCATGAGCGCGGCCACGACCGGAGGATTTGTGGCGGCGAGATCCATGGTCGACTCCGACCAGGCCCCGCGGTTCTCCTTCATCCGCGCGACCAGATGGGTATCGGTTTCTTCCAGTACCTTGTCGATGGTCATGCCTCCGGTCATCTGGCGCAGCCGGAAGTCGCCTGAGACGCGATCCTCGGTTCCGCCTTTCCCATATTTCTGCCAAAAGGCGGAGATGCGGGCCGCGTCGCCGGAATTGAAGGCATCCAGCCACTGCCGAAAAATGTGAAGAACGGGAGTCTCGGAAGCAGGCGCGGCAGCCAAAGCCGCCGCGAAGAGCAAGAGCGAGAGAAGGGCGATGCCGCGTTTCATCATTTCTCCGGTATAGCGGAGACACCCAGTATTTGTACAATGGATAAACGCGATAGCGGTTATTCACGTCATGAATATCGGCGGCATCGACCTCAATCTTCTGCTCGCTTTCGAAGCGCTCATCGAGGAGCGCCATGTCGGGCGCGCCGCAAGACGGCTTGGGCTCAGCCAGCCAGCCTTCAGCAACGCCATTGGCAGACTGCGCAGTCGGCTCCAGGACCGCTTGTTTGTGCGTTCGGCTCAGGGAATGAGGCCCACTCCGCGTGCTGAGCAACTGGCCGACCCCATACGATCTGCTCTTGCTCAGCTTCGGCAAACGTTTGAGGCGCCAAACACGTTCGATCCCTCGACCAGCACGCTCCGTTTCCGAATTGGGTTGAGCGACGATGTTGAACTCCGTCTCGTGTCCCTGTTGTCACGGATCATGCTCTCCGGGGAGTTGCAGATGCAGACGCGGCGGCTCGAATGGCTGTTTACGGTGCCCGAGGCAGAGCTTCGCAACGGAACGCTCGACCTTGCTATCGGTTATTTTCCCGATGCGCGATATCTGGCACCCGGTCTGGTCATGGAACCTCTCTCCCAGGAAGGCAACGTCGTCATAGCACGGTGCGGACATCCGATGTGGAGGCGCCGCCTCACGGTCGAAAGATTTGCGAAGCTGGACCACGCCGCAGTGATCTATCGCAACCAGCGATGGGGACTCATCGATAACGAACTGGCCTCGCGAGGAAGGCGGCGCCGTTTGCGGCTGGCACTTCCTCATTGCCTTTCCGTATTGCACGCCGTGGCATCGAGCGGTCTTGTGGCATGCATCCAGGAATCGGTCGTCGAGGAGTTTGGCAAGGATCTCAATCTGCGCTCCTGTCCGGAGCCACTGGGGTTGCCGCCCTTCGTTCTGCGCATGGTCTGGCACCGGCAAAGAGACAACGATCCGGCGCAAGTGTGGCTTCGCAAGCTCATCGTTTCTAAGCTTGGCCACAAAGCTCCTACAACCTTCCAGGCGCATTGAGCGCAGCCGGAACAGTTCTCAGTTTCCGATTTCAGGCCCAAATGCGCTCGTTGAGGCGCCATCGGGGTCCGATTGCCAGCTGGATCGCCGACAGCCGGGAGTTTCGATGCGGGCGTGGTTCGGCAGGCGATTCTATGCCTGTGCGGCCCAGGGTTCGGGGTCGGCGGAAACCGCGGGAGCTTCGCCCACCTGGGCGGCGAAGGCTTTCACTTCGTCGCGGATGCGATCGAGACGGGCGGGCGAGAGATTCTGGCGGCGGGCGGGCTGGAGCCAGCGTTTCTTGGAGCGGTAGATTTTGCGCCATGCGCTGGCGACCACTTCGCGGAAGGCGGGGGAGCGCTCGGCTTCTTTGATGAGGGCTTCATAAGCGCGCTGGACGAGCGAGGGGTCGCGGCAGATTTCGATCATCTGAATGCCGGCGAGGAGGGCCTGGACGGTGGCTTCCTCGATGGACATCTGGGAGAGGATGCCGCCCATCTCCATGTCGTCGGAGAGGATGACGCCTTTGAAGCGGATCTGGCGGCGGAGGACGTTGGTGACCCAGTAGTGAGAGACGGTGGCGGGAGCGGGATCGCGGCCGAGCCAGGGGTAGGAGGCGTGGGCGACCATGGCGAAGGGCAGGTGAGCGGCGACGGCCAGCCAGGGCGCGAGGTCGGAACGCCACATGAGTCGGGTCATCCGATGGATGACGGGCATGGACTGGTGGGAGTCGATGGCGCCGCCGCCGAGTCCGGGAAAATGCTTGCCACAGGCGAGTATGTCTTCTTTCTGCATGCCGGCGAGAAAACCGCGGGCGTAGTCAATGACCCGCCACGGAGCGGCGGAGACGACGCGCGTGCGGAGGATGGAGGCGGACTCGGGGAGCGCGAGGTCGAGGACGGGAGCGAAGACGGTGTTGAAGCCGAGAGTGCGGGCTTCGCGGGCGATGAGCAGGCCATGCTGGCGGAAAAGGTTGCGCCTGCCGGTGGCAAAGACAGCGGAGGCCGAGGGCATGGGAGCGATGACGTCTCGGAGGCGATCGACGAGGCCGCCTTCAAGGTCGACGCAGCGGAGGAGAGGGGTGGCGCCGATGCGGTTGGCCTCGCGCAGCAAGGATGCTACCTGCGGGGCCTGCTCGATATTGCGGCGGAAGAGAATGATGCCGCCGGGGCGGATGTGGTGGAACCAGGCGCGCTCTTCAGCGGAGAGCGAGGTCCCTTCGACGCCAGCGATGAGGATCTGGCCGGCCTGCTCGGCAAGCTCCATATTGCGGCGGCGGGGCATGAAGACGCGCGGCTGGCGACGGCCATCGGTGCGGGCTTTGGGGGCGGAAGTGGGTTTTTGTCTGCGCCGTCGGCTCATGGGCTAGTCGCAATTAACTCGTGCTGGCTTTCATATCCCCGATTTCGGCTTTCAGTTCTTCCAGGAGGTTCAGCGCCTGAAGAGGTGTAAGTGTGTCGATGTCGGTCTCGGCCAGACGATCGAGGATGCGCTGCGAAAGCGGAGTGAACATGGTGAGTTGGAGCGACGGTTCCGTCTCCACAGCAACATTATGCCGCTCGGAACGCTCGTGCAGGCGCAACACCTGACGGGCACGCAAAATAACGGCCGGGGGCAGGCCGGCGAGGCGCGCGACGTCGATTCCGTAACTCCGATCCGCGGGGCCCTGCTCTATGCGATGCAAAAAAACGATGCCGTGGGGAGATTCCTGGATGGCTACGTGCAAATTTTTCAGGCGGGGAAACTCATCGGCGAGCATGGTGAGCTCGTGGTAGTGGGTGGCGAAGAGGGCGCGGGCGCCGATGTGGCGCTGGAGATATTCGAGGGTGGCCCAGGCGAGGGCGAGGCCGTCGAAGGTGGAGGTGCCGCGGCCCATTTCGTCGAGCAGGATGAGGGACCGGGCGGTGGCGGTGTTGAGGATGGTGGCGGTTTCGGTCATTTCGACCATAAAGGTGGAGCGGCCGCGGGCGAGGTTGTCGCTGGCGCCGATGCGGGTATAGACGCGGTCGACGATGCCGTAGGTCATGCGGTCGGCGGGGACGAAGCTGCCAGTTTGGGCGAGGATGACAAGGTGCGCGGCCTGGCGGAGGTAGGTGGATTTGCCGCCCATGTTGGGGCCGGTGATGAGGAGAAGGTTGGGGGCCGAGGTGTTGTCGCTCGCGTCGAGATAGAGGTCGTTGGGGACGAAGCGGGTGTCGCCGGCGTTGTCCATGAGGCGCTCGATGACGGGATGGCGGCCGGCGACGATTTCGAGAATGGGCGCAGGGTCGATGCGGGGGCGGGTGTAGCCGCGGAGCGCTGCGAGATGGGCGAAGTTGGCGACGAGGTCGATTTCGGCAACGGCGGCGCTGGTGCGGCGGATGCGGCTGGCGTTGTCGACGAGGCGGCGGCGGAGATCGGCGAAAATGCGTTTTTCGATTTCGACGGAGCGCTCCTGTGCGGTGAGGACTTTAGTTTCGTAGTCCTTGAGCTCAGGGGTGGTAAAGCGCTCGGCATTGACGAGGGTCTGCTTGCGTTCGTAGTCGGCAGGGACGGCGGCCAGGTTGGATTTGGTGATTTCGATGTAGTAGCCGAAGACGGAATTGAAGCGGACTTTCAGCGAGCCGATGCCGGTGCGGCGGCGTTCGCGGTCTTCAATGGCGGCGATGGAAGCGCGGCCTGATGAGCCGATGGAGCGGAGGTCGTCGAGTTCGGCGTCGATGCCGGCGGCGATGACTCCGCCTTCGGAGAGGGTGAGGGGTGGTTCGGGGACGAGGGTGGAGAAGATGGCGGCGCAGAGGTCGTCGAGGGGGTCGAGGGTGGTGCTGGAGTGGGTCCAGAAGGGCGAGCGTTCGGCGCTCGGCGTTCGGCGTTCAGGGGCGCTGGGTGCGGCGTCTTCTGCGACGGCCGGTGACACTTCGTTTTTTTTGCTGGATGACAGCAATGCGGCGGATTTGCGGACGTCGGGGAGGTGTTTGAGGGAGGCGGCGAGGGCGAGGACGTCGCGGGGGCCGGCGCTGTCGAGGGAGATGCGGGCGAGGAGGCGGTCGAGGTCGAGGATTCCCGAGAGGGAGCGGCGCAATTCTTCGCGGCGGATGAGGTCGGCGCGGGCGGCGTCGACGGCCTGGTAGCGGGATTCAATGGCGGCGGGGTCGATCATGGGGCGCAGGAGCGAGGCGCGGAGCATGCGCTTGCCCATGGGCGTGCAGCAGGCGTCCATGGTGCGAAAGAGGGTGACGTCTGAGCCGGATTCGGAAAAGAGCGGCTCGACGAGCTCGAGATTGCGGGCGGTGACCTGATCGAGGTGGAGGCACTCGGCGCGGGCGTAGAAGCGGAGGGAGTCGACGTGGCTGACTTCGGACTGCTGCGTGGAGCGGACGTAGTGGACGATGGCGCCGGCGGCGATGGCTGCGGCGGGATGACCGGCGAGGCCGAAGCCTTCGAGGGAGCGGCTGCCGAGCTGGCGCTCGAGGAGCGGGATGGCGAAGTCGGCGGAGAAGGCCCAGTCGTCGACGGGGGTGCGAGTTTTGATCTGGGCGAGGAGCGGGGCGAGGGTGGCTGCGTCGGGCGTTGCTCCGGAACCTGGGCCGAAGGGGCCGCGGGTTGAGGGAAAGATGAGTTCGGTGGGCGCGAGGCGGAGGAGTTCTTCGAGACATTGCGCGGTCGGGGCCTGACTGGAAAGCCCGGGACCGGAGAATTCTGTCGCGCGGAAATCGCCGGTGGAGAGGTCGAGGAAGGCGAGTCCGGCGGCGTTGTCGGTGAGGTGGACGGCGGCGAGGTAGTTGCTTTGCTCGGCGGCGAGGGAGGGATCGAGGGCGGTACCGGGCGAGAGGACGCGGGTGACCTCGCGGCGGACGATTTTTTTTGTGAGCTTCGGGTCCTCCATTTGGTCGCAGATGGCGACGCGATAACCCTGGCGGAGCAGGCGGGCGATGTAGTTCTCCGCGGCGTGATACGGGACGCCGCACATGGGGACGTTGCGCTCTTTGTCGCGGGCGGTGAGGGTGAGCTGCAGCTCGCGGGAGGCGGTTTTGGCGTCGTCGAAGAAGAGCTCGTAGAAGTCGCCGAGGCGAAAGAAGAGCAGGGCGTCGGGGTGCTGGCGTTTGGCGGCCAGGTACTGGCGCATGAGCGGAGTGTGGGTGTCGGTCGTCGCCTCTGGCACGGAAGGGTCAGGATACCGCGTCGGGAGAGCAGAGTTTAGAGTTTGGAGTTTAGAGTTTAGGAATGGGCGGGAAAGAGACCATGAAGGGGCGATTGCCGGAGCGAACGCGGGAGAAGTCGAACGAGGCTGCACGCTCGAGAGGCGAGTCCCTTGTTGAGTTCTTCAGGAACTCGCCGCTCGTCAGAGCTGATATCGATTGGGAGCGCCAAGAAGACAAGGGGCGGGACGTCAATCTCTCGATCCGAACCACGCTGCGAAAATCCTCAGGCTGACCGGCACTGCGTGATTGAGCAGAGCGTGGCTGCATTCCGCAGACGCGTGCCCTGCGCGGCTAGACTAACCGCTAGTGGCGAAGCGGCGCATTGGGATTCATTTGTCGACGTCGGGCGGGGTTTTTCGCGCGGCGGAGCGGGCGCACGAAATTGGCGCGAATACGTTTCAGATTTTCTCGTCGAGCCCGCGGATGTGGCGGGCGCAGCGGCTGGATGCGAGCCACTGCGAGCAGATGCGGCGGCTGCGCAAGGAGTACGACTGCGCGCCGCTGGTGATCCACACGAGCTACCTGGTGAACCTGTGCAGCCAGACGGAATTATTCCGGGAAAAATCGATTGTTGCGTTTCGCGGCGAGGTGGAGCGAGCGCTGGCGCTGGGCGCGGAGTATCTGGTGCTGCATCCCGGATCGTGGAAGGGGCTGACGCGTGAGGAGGGCTTGCGGCGGGCGGCGGAGTCAATTGCGCGGGCGGTGGATGGGGTGCGGTTCGACGACTGCGATTTTCGCGTGCTGATCGAGAACACGGCGGGGGCGGAGTTTTCGCTGGGCGGGAGTTTCGAGCAGGTGGCGGAGCTGATTGAGAAGCTGCGGCCGGTGGTTCCGGTGGGCGCGTGCCTCGACACCTGCCATTGCCATGTGGCTGGCTACGATCTGGTGAGCGGCGAGGGATACGAGGAGACGGTAGAGCGGGTTCGGGACAGCACGGGGCTGGAGACGGTGCGGGTGTGGCACATGAATGACGCAAAAGCTGTACGCGGGTCGAGGCTGGATCGGCATCAACATATAGGCGATGGGACGATGGGGCTGGAGCCGTTTCGCCGCCTGCTGAACGATGCTCGATTTGCGCATTGCGCGTTTATCGCGGAGACGCCGGTGGACGAACCGGAGGATGACCGGAGGAATGTGGAGACGATGCTGGCGCTGGTGGCGAGGCCGGTGAGGAGTACCCGGACGGCTTACTGACGCATCAATTTACAATCAAGACTGAGTCCGTTATGGCGACAAAAGAACAAGCACAAGCCGCCCAGCAGGGGGGCAGCGGAGAATCCTCATCTTTCGAGGCCAGGTACAATTTCGCCGAGATTGAGGCGCGCTGGCAGGCGCGATGGGAGTCGCAGCCGGAGCTGTATGCCGCCGAACCGGCTTCGTCGACGAAGCCGAAGTACTACGTGCTGGAGATGCTGCCGTACCCGTCGGGGCAGCTGCACATGGGCCACGTGCGCAACTACTCGATTGGCGATGTGCTCGCGCGCTACATGTGGATGCAGGGGCACAACGTGCTGCACCCAATGGGCTGGGACGCCTTCGGGCTGCCTGCGGAAAATGCCGCGCTCAAAAACAACACGCCGCCACGGCAGTGGACGCTGGGCAACATCGCCGCGATGAAGCGGCAGATGAATCGACTTGGGCTGAGCTACGACTGGCGCAACGAGATCACGACCTGTTTGCCGGATTACTACCGCTGGAACCAGTGGTTCTTTTTGAAGATGTACGAGCGGGGGCTGGCGTATCGCAAGAAGAGCAAGGTGAACTGGTGTCCGCAGTGCGCGACGGTGCTGGCCAATGAGCAGGTGGTGAACGGGTGCTGCTGGCGGCACGAAGAACAGCCGGTGGAGCAGCGCGATCTGGAGCAGTGGTTTTTGCGCATCACGAATTACGCGCAGGAGCTGCTGGACGACTTAGCGAAACTGGATGGCTGGCCGGAGAAGGTCCGCACCATGCAGCGCAACTGGATCGGGCGCAGCGAAGGCGCGGAGATCGGGTTCGACCTGGAGGACGCGAGCGACGCAACGGAGGACGAGGAGAAGGCGCGCAAAGCGGGAACAGCGATGTTGCCAGCTCGCGAGGGCGTGAAGGGAACGGGGAAGAAGATCGCTGTGTTCACGACGCGCGTGGACACGATTTACGGGGCGACGAGTTTGCAGCTGGCGCCCGAGCATCCGCTGGTGAAGGAGATGGCGGCGGCCAATGCGGAATTAGCGGACGCGGTGGCGGCTCTGCTCGATCAGCAGAGGAAAGCGCGCGAGGCGGGCGACGTCGGGGAGATTGAGAAGCACGGCGTCTTCACGGGGCACTACGCCATCAATCCGTTCAACGGCGAGCGGCTGCCGGTGTGGGTGGGCAACTACATCCTGCTGGACTACGGGACGGGCGCGATCATGTCGGTTCCGGCGCACGACGACCGCGACTACGATTTCGCGAAGAAATACGGGCTGGAAATCAGGATTGTCATCCTGCCGAGAAAGCAGGGCGAGGCCTCGGAGAATGGCGAGCGCGAATCGCCGTTGCCCTACACCGAGGAGGACAGCCTGTTGATCAATTCTGGCGAGTTTAGTTCGCTGGGGAACAAGGAAGCGCAGCACAAGATGGCGGCGTCTGCCGAGGAGCATGGATTTGGCAAGGCGACGGTTACGTATCGGCTGAAGGACTGGGGGATCAGCCGGCAGAGGTACTGGGGCACGCCGATTCCGATGCTGTACTGCGCGAAGGACGGAATCGTACCGGTTCCGGAGAGCGAATTGCCGGTACTGCTGCCGGACAACGTGGAAATTACGCAGCAGGGCGGGTCGCCGCTGGCGCGGATGCCGGAGTTCGTCAATGTGAAGTGCCCGAAGTGCGGAGGACAGGCGCGGCGCGAGACGGACACGATGGATACCTTCGTCGATTCGTCCTGGTATTTCTATCGCTACACGGACGCGCACAACAGCAGCGCTCCATTTGCAACGGCGACCGTGGCGTATTGGTTCCCGATCGACCAGTACATCGGCGGCGTGGAGCACGCCATCCTGCACCTGATCTATTCGCGGTTCTGGACGAAGGCGATGCGCGATCTGGGCCTGGTGCGCAATGACGAGCCGGTGGGGCGGTTGTTCACACAGGGGATGGTGATCCGCAACGGCGCGAAGATGTCGAAGTCAAAAGGCAACGTGGTGTCGCCGGATGAAATGATCGGAAGTTTTGGCGCGGACTCTGCGCGGATGTATTCCTTGTTTGCTGCGCCGCCGGATCGCGATCTGGACTGGCAGGAGGATGGGGTTGCGGGGGTGAGCCGGTTCCTGGGCCGGGTTTATCGCTTTGCGATGAAGTATGCGGATCGCGCGAAGGCGGCGGAGAGCGGCCGGAGTGCGGAGCTTTCGCCGGAATCGCAGGGGCTGCTGCGCAAGCTGCACCAGACGATCCGGAAAATCACGGAGGATTTTGCGGGACGCTGGCATTTCAACACGAGCATCGCGGCGATTATGGAGCTGGTGAACACGTTGACGGCGGCGGAAACTGCGATCGGCGCGGGGAAGGTTCCCGACGCAGTGCTGGCGGAAATTCTCCGCAGCCTGACGCTGCTGCTCGCGCCGTTCGCACCTTATCTGGCGTGTGAATTGTGGGAACGGATCGGCGAGAGGGGTGAATTGCTGCGTGCGCCGTGGCCGAAGTTCGATGAGGCGCTGGCACGCGAGGAGCAGATCGAGATCCCGGTGCAGATCAACGGGAAGCTGCGCGCGGTGGTGCGGGTTGGGGCCGATGCCGATGAGGACATGGTGCGCGAAGCGGCGCTCGCCGATGAGAAGATCGCAGCTCTGCTCGCCGGCAAGGAGATTGTGCGCATCATCGTGGTGCCGCGCAAGCTGATCAACATTGTGGTGAAGTAGGCGGCTATGCCTGCGGCCGGATCTGGAGATGCGGGCGCAGCCGCGCCAATTGTGGAGAAAACCAGGCGAGGCGAGGCCCGCGGGACGCAGTCGTTTGTGCACATCCTGGCGCTGTGCTGGCGGCGCCCGTCGCTGCTCGGGCTAGAGCTGTTGTGGCGCTGGAGTTACGGCATCCCGCTGCTGGTTGTCTTGTGGTTCGCGGGGCAGCATATCTGGGCGGAAACGGCCGCGAAGCTTGAGGCTACCGGCGTCTTTCAGTTTTCGCTGCAGGATTCCATGCAGGGAGCGGTGCAGGTATCGGACGCCATCGATGTGCTGAAGGCGCCCGTGCTGCATATTGCGGCGTGGCTGCTGCCTCTGTCGATGATGGCCTGGGCTGTGGCTGCGGGGTTGGGGCGCAGCTCGGTTTTGCGAGCGTATCGGCCGGAGACGCCGCGACGCTGGGCAGCGATGATCGTGCTGCAGCTGCTGCGCATTGTCGCGCTGTTCGGGACGCTCGTTGTGTGGTTTGTTGCGATTCGGTGGGCGGCGCTTTTCGCGCTGGGGAGCGGCGCGGCCAGCGACGCGGGGGACGAGCCGAATCTGGTGCTTTACTGCGCGCTGGTGATCATTTTTTCGCTCGGGATTTTCGCGGTTTGGGCGCTGCTAAGCTGGATTTTTTCCATCGCGCCACTGCTGGCGGTGCTTGAAGGGCGCGGTATCGCGAACAGCCTGGTGCGGAGTTTGCGGCTGGGGCCGCTGCGGAGCAAGCTGGTGGAGATCAATATGGTGATGGGCATTGTGAAGCTGGCGCTGATTGTGCTGGCGATGGTTTTCTCGGCGACTCCGCTGCCGTTCGAGGAGGTTGTGCATGGCGCGTCACTGTACGCGTGGTGGGCGGTAGTGACGGTGCTGTATCTGGTGGCGTCGGATTTTTTTCAGGTGGCACGGGTGGTGGCGTTTGTGGAGCTGTGGGGACTCGCCGTCCAGGTGGACACGCCTTCGGCGCCATGAACCTTCCGCGAAGGGGCTCGGGACATTCCTTTACAGCGAAATTAATCCCTGCCACACTGACTAGTGCCCACACCGTCGATCGTGATCCTCGATTTCGGCTCGCAATATGTTCAATTGATCGCGCGTCGCATCCGCGAGCAGAATGTTCACTCCGTGGTTCTGCCGTGCACAGCGAAGATCGAGGAGATTCGAGCGCAGAACCCCGTCGGCATCGTTCTTTCCGGAGGACCGTGCTCGGTGTACGACGCCGACGCACCGCCGGCCGATCCGGCGATTCTGGAGATGGGGCTGCCGGTGCTGGGAATTTGCTACGGCCTGCAGTTCATCACGCATCATTTGGGCGGGCGCGTGCGGTCGGCGGTGAAGCGGGAGTACGGGCCCGCGGACGTCGAGGTGATCGACACGGCGAATCCGCTTTTTGCCGAGCTGCCGGCGTCGCTGCACGTTTGGATGTCGCACGGCGATGAGGCGCTGGATCTGCCGCAGGGATTTCATCTAACGGCGAGGACGTCGAACGCGGTGGCGGGGATGGCGAACCCGGAGCGGCGCATCTGGGCGGTGCAGTTTCATCCGGAGGTACACCACACGCAACAGGGCACGGCGCTGTTGCGGAATTTTGTCTTCAATATATGCCACGCGAGCCCGGATTGGACGCCAGAACACTTCATTCACAGCACGGTGGCGGCGATTCGCGAGAAAGTCGGCACCGGGCATGCTCTCTGCGCACTTTCGGGCGGCGTGGATTCGTCGGTGGCGGCGGTGCTGGTGCATCGCGCGATCGGCGACCACTTGACGTGCGTGTTTGTAAACAACGGGGTGCTGCGGAAGAATGAATTCGAGAAAGTGCAGCAGAACCTGCGCGACAAGCTGGGGCTGAAGCTGGTTGCGGTGGATGCGAGCAAGCGTTTCCTGCTGAAGCTGCGGGGCGTCACCGATCCGGAAGGCAAACGCAAGATTATCGGCAACGAGTTCATCGCGGTCTTCGACGATGAAGCCAACCGCATCGCAGAAGAAACCGGCGGAGTGGAGTGGCTGGTGCAGGGCACGCTGTATCCGGACGTGATCGAGTCGTCGCCGGTGAAGGGACCGTCGCAGACCATCAAAAGCCATCACAACGTGGGTGGGTTGCCGGAGGATATGACGCTGCAGCTGATCGAGCCGCTGCGGGATTTATTTAAGGATGAGGTGCGGCGGATTGGGCGCGATCTGGGCATGCCGGAGGACATTTTGCAGCGGCAGCCGTTTCCTGGACCGGGGCTGGCGGTGCGCATTGTGGGCGAGGTGACGGCGGATCGCGTGGCGTTGATCCAGGACGCCGATGAGATTGTGGTTTCGGAAATCAAGAAGGCGGGGCTCTACCAGCAGATCTGGCAGTCGTTTGCGGTGCTGCTGCCGGTGAAGAGCGTGGGCGTGATGGGCGATCAGCGGACGTATGCGTACACCTGCGCGATTCGCGCCGTGCATTCAGAAGACGGGATGACGGCGGACTGGGTTCCGCTGCCGTACGAGGTGCTGAAGACGATTTCCAGCCGGATCGTAAATGAGGTGCGCGGGATCAATCGGGTGGTGTACGACATTACATCGAAGCCGCCGGGCACGATTGAGTGGGAATGAAAAGCAGGGAATAGGGGATAGGGTATAGCGATCAGCGTTCAGCGATCAGGTATTTGCGCCATTCTCCGCTTTCGGCGGCTTGTTTGAGCAAGGCATATTTCCCTCTGATATTCTGCATCCTCCGTTACGAATCCCTGTCACGTGAGGCTGTGCCCAAATGAAGATCCGCTGCCGCCTGATTGTTTTTCTGCTTGCTTCCCTTCCCTGCCTGGCGTCCTCTCCGGTGTTTGCGCAGACGGCGCTGAGCCCGACCTACGCACGCGATCCGCAGCAGGCGATCGATCAGGACTACACGGATCACATTAAGAAGTACACGACGGAGCCGTACTTCAATTCGCCGCTGACGGATTATCTGCCGGCGTCGAAGATGGTGCCGACGCCGGCGAAGGTGCTGGGGGATGTTTCGGGCGCGCCAAATATGCTGCCGTATGCCGAGGATGTGTACAAATATTTCCGGCTGCTGGCGGCGAGCACACCGCGGGTGAAGGTGTACACCATCGGGCACACCGAAGAGGTCCGCGAGATGATCGCGGCGGCGATCGCGGACGAATCGGTGCTGGCGAAGCAGAAGGACAACGACGCGCGGCTGGCGAAGCTGGCCGATCCGCGGACGATCCACCTGGACGACAAGGTTGCGGCCGATCTGGTGAAGCAGTCGTTTCCGATTTACTACATCACGGGGACGATCCACTCGCCGGAGACGGGCGCACCGACGGCGCTGATGGAGCTGGCGTACCGGCTGGCGGTGGATGATTCGCCGTACATCAAATACATTCGCTCGCACATGATCGTGCTGATCACGCCGGTGGTGTAGGTGGATGGGCGCGATCGCATGGTGGACATCTATAAGTGGCACCTGGCGCACCCCGGCGAGAACTGGCCGCGGCTGGTGTACTGGGGGCACTACGTCGCGCATGACAACAATCGCGACGCGATGGGGATGACGCTGGACCTGACGCGCAATGTGCTGAACACGTATCTCGACTGGCATGCGCAGGTGCTGCACGATCTGCACGAGTCGGTGCCGTTTCTCTACGACAACACGGTGGGAGATGGGCCGTACAACGCCTGGATCGATCCGATTCTGGCGGGCGAGTGGGCGGAGATGGGCTGGAACAATGTGCAGCAGATGACGGAGTTTGGGATGCCAGGCGTTTTCACGCACGGCGACTTCGACACGTGGAGCCCGGGGTACCTGATGTTTCTCGCCGCGATGCATAACGGCATCAGCCGGCTCTATGAGACGTTTGGGAACGGAGGAGCGGATACGGAGAAGCGGATTCTTGCGCCGGATGAATATCAGCGGACGTGGTTCAAGCAGAATCCGCCGCTGCCGGTGGTGGAATGGTCGCAGCGCAACAACAACAATTACGAAGAGACGGCGCTGCTGACGACGATTTCGTATTTCGCGCAGAACAGCCAGCAATGGCTGGAGAATTATTACCTCAAGGCGAAGAGGTCGATTGAGAAGCCGGAGAGTGCTGGGCCGGCGGCGTACGTGATTGGGCCGGATGGGCAGTCGACGAGCCGGCGCGCGGAGCTGCTGCGAGTGATGGCGCTGCAGCATGTGGAGGTGAGCCGGCTTTCTGAAGCTGTGACGGTTACAAATAAGCCGGTGGCGAAGAAGTCGGACGATAAGGACAAGGCCGATGCGGCGAAGACACAGACGTTTCCGGCGGGGAGTTATGTGATCCGGATGGATCAGCCGTATTCGCGCATTGCGGATGCGCTGCTGGACCGGCAGTATTGGGCACCGGACGATCCTCAGAAGCATCCGTATGACGATACGGGGTGGTCGTTCCCGGATTTATTTGCGGTGCCGACGGTGCGGGTGACCGATGCGTCGATTTTGAAGGCGAAGATGGAGGCGGTGACGGACGCGGGGGTTGCGGCGGGATCGGTGGATGGGTCGGGCGATGTGGCGGCGATCAACAATTCCGGAGAGATTACGCTGCTGGGGCTGCGCTATGCACTGAAGGACGCGAAGGTTTCGGTTGCCGAGCAGGCTTTCGATGCGGGCGGGAAGCATTTCGGGGCGGGATCGCTGATCGTGCAGAATGCGGGCGCGGATGCGCTGAAGGCCGCGATCAAGGATGCGGATGTGGAGGCGGTGAGCCTGGGTGCTGCGCCGTCGGTGGCTATGCATGATGCGCCGGCGCCGCGGATCGCGATGATGCACACGTGGGGCGGAACGCAGACCGAGGGATGGTGGCGTGAGGCTCTGGACAAGCTGCACGTGCCCTATGAGTACATCAGCACGCAGACGGCTTCGCACGAGGGCGATTTGCGGGCGAAGTATGACGTGATCATTTTTGCGCCGGTGGGGCGGTCGTCGACGCAGCAGATCGTGAACGGGATGCCGATGTGGGGGAATGCGCTGCCGTGGCAGAAGACGGACCTGACGCCGAACCTGACGATTGATTCGACGGAAGACATGCGGCCTGGGCTGGGACTGGACGGCGTCGCGCACCTTCGGGATTTTGTGGAGAAGGGTGGGCTGCTGATCGCTTCGGAAGACACAGCGCAATTTGCGATCGATGAGGGGTTGGCGCCAGGGGTGTTTGTGAATCATGCCGCTAATCTGCACGTAGTGGGCAGCGTGCTCGGCGCAACGTTTGTCGATCATAAGAATCCTGTGGCGTGGGGCTACGGCGAGAACCTGGCGGTCTACAGCGCGGACGGAATGGCGTTCACGATCGGCAACATGACGGTGCCGCGGCACATCGAGACGGACAAGGACTACCATCGCGCGACGGGGCGCGGCGGACCGCAGGAAGAGGACGTTCCGCAGGGGCGCGCCGCTGTTGAGCCTGAACCGCTGCCATCGCCGAAGGCGTGGGAGGCGACGCCTCTGAATGAGGAGGAGGCGCGCGACAATCCTTACCTGATTCCGGAGCCGTACCGGCCGGATGTGATTCTGCGATTTGTGTCGGCGAAGGGGCTGCTGTTGTCTGGATTGCTGGAGGGCGGCGGGCAGATTGAAGAGAAGCCGATCGTGGTGGACGCGCATTTCGGCAGCGGGAATGTGCTGCTGTTCGCGAACAATCCGATTTATCGCGGCGAAACGATCGGGAGCTACCCGCTGGTGCTGAATGCGATTCTGAACTTCGATCACCTCGCGAAAGCGAAGTAGGGGTTCACCACAGAGGACACAGAGGAGCTTAAGGGCGGCCCGCAGCAGGAGTCTCGTTGACCGAATCCAAAGACAAGCTGGGCCTGATCGCCGGTAACGGGCGGTTTCCGTTTCTGCTGCTGGACGCGGCGCGCGCGCATGGGACCGAAGTCGTGGTCGCGGCGATCAAAGAAGAGACGGACCCGGAAATGGATGCGCGCGCGGCCGCGGATCCAGGGGTGCGCGTTCACTGGCTGTCGCTCGGCGAGCTGTCGCGGCTGATCGAGACGTTCCAGCGCGAGGGTGTTCACAAGGCGGTGATGGCCGGGCAGGTGAAACACAAGCAGATTTTCTCGAGCATTCGGCCGGACTGGCGGCTGGCGAAGCTGCTGCTGTCGTTACGAACGAGGAACACGGACATGCTGCTGGGAGCGGTGGCGAAGGTGCTGGGGGATGAGGGGATCGAGCTGATTGCTTCGACGGCGTACCTCGAACCTTTGTTGGCGCAACCTGGGGTGCTGACGGCGCGCGCGCCGAATGAGCAGGAGGAGCGCGACATCGCTTATGGGCGGGAAATGGCGCGGGGGCTCGCGGCCTTCGATCTGGGCCAGACGGTGGTGGTGGCGGCGAAGGCCTGCATTGCGATTGAGGCGATGGAGGGGACGGACGCGACGATCCAGCGGGCCGGAGAACTGATGCTGAGCCTGGGCGATCCGGCGTCGACTCTACACCCCAGCGAACAAAGTTCGCCGGGGACCCCGTTGCTTGACCGCAGCCTGACGGTGGTGAAGGTGGCGAAGCCGAAGCAGGATCTGCGGTTTGACGTTCCGGTCATTGGCATTCACACGATTGAAACGATGCGAGCGGCGGGGGCAACATGTCTGGCGCTCGAGGCGCATCGGACGCTGATCTTCGACCGGGACGCGGTTCGGGCGGAGGCCGACGCCGCCGGGATTGCGGTAATCGCCCTCGAAAACGGATAATGGTCGGGCACGCATATTAGTTCACACATACGCAGTCCCCACAGGCAAATCTGGCACGGACACCAGGGCTCGTCACGAATAAGGAGAGATGTTATGTCGAAGATTTCCGCGATTGCCGTTGGCGTCGCCGTCGTTTTGATCGTCGGGGGCATCGCCCTCCAGCGCGGCTTTGCCGCCGATAACGCACCGATGCCGCAGGAAGGGCAGGCCGCGCCCACGTTCACGCTGCCCAATCAGGAAGGCACACCCGTGGACCTGGCCAGCTACAAGGGCAAGTGGGTGGTGCTGTACTTCTACCCCAAGGATATGACCACGGGCTGCACGATCGAGGCGCATAACTTCCAGCGTGACCTGGATAAATACAAGGCGCTGAATGCGGTGATCCTGGGCGTGAGCGTCGACACGGTCGACAGCCACAAGCAGTTCTGCACGAAGGACTCGCTGACGTTTACGTTGCTGGCTGACCCGGATAAGAAGGTTGTGCAGGAGTACGGGTCGCTGGGGAACTTTGGACCGATGGTGATTGCTATGCGCAATACCTTCCTGATCGGCCCCGATGGAAAGATTGTGAAGGTGTGGACGAAGGTGGATCCGAACGTGCACAGCGACGCGGTGCTGGCGGTGCTGTCTGGCCTGGAGAACAGGGGATAGGGTATAGGGTTTAGGGTATAGAACCCCTGCCGAGAGCGGGGTTGGCGAAAGTTCAGGGCATAGGTTGCAGTTTCTTCAGCAGGGCGGTGAGCATCTTGCCGACCTCGTAAGAGACTGCCTCCACCTTCCCCGCTGCTGACTCCGCCGCATAGCCCAATTCCTTTGCGATTACGAGCTGTGTCTGTAGTTCCAGGTTGGAGCCTTGAGCGATGCCGAGGAAGTGCCGGTATTGTTCTCTGGAGAGCCGTCCATAACCCTCCGCAATGTTGCTCGGAATGGATACGCTTGCCCGCCGGAGCTGATTTGTCAGCCCGTAGATTTCGTCTCGGGGAAAACTTCGCGTGACTTCATAAACGGCAACGCACAGTTGGATGGCTCGCTGCCAAATGATTAGTTCTCGATGAGATTGAACCGGTTGGCGACGCATATCGCCGTTGTACATGCCTGGCGCGAATTACACAGCCTGCCTTTGGTAACGAATATCCTGACCTGAAACCAAAAAAAACAGGTTACGGGCCGTCTTTGACGGGCGTGATGGGGTGCTTGTTTTCGGGGGCGTTTGGGGAGACGCCGAAGTCCCATACGTCGAGATTGATCACACCCGGGGCAAGGATCTCCATCAGCGCGTACTCGCCGATGGGCAGAGGATCTTTGGGGGTGAGCTTCATCCAGTGTTTGCCGGTGAGAATCTCCGCTTTGGTGGGGATGATGTCCTCGGACTGCGTGGCACTGCCGGCACGGCTGATGCGCAGAGCGCCGATGACGCGCTCGCCCGGTTGCACATCGACGCGGACGATGGCGTAACGGCTGTCGGGGGAGCTGTATTCGTTTTTGTCCGGCAGGGCACCGTGCGTGTTGACCATCAGAGCATCCTCGGGCGCGACTTCCTCGGCGTTGCCCGCGTCGAGGCTGACGTAAAGGGCGGGGTCGTCGACGTGAAGGCGGATCCTGGCAGCCTGGCCATTGATACGGACCGGTTCCTTCGCGCCACTGAAGGAGCCGATGGCCGCACGCAGCACGTTGTGGCTGGCGTCGCGGTTGACGTTGCCGGTGCTCTGGTCGAGGTGAATCAACTCGGGGATGCTCTGGAAGTTATCGAGGACGAAGATGCCGTCCCGATCGGGCAGATGCAGACCCGGCGCCACCAACGGAGTGCGGGCGCGCTGATCGGCGCGTTCGGCGGCGACTGCGGCGTCGATGGCGGCGGCTTCCTTCTGCTCTTCCGCGGGAGTAACGGCACCGGGGGTTTCAGCCGCGGGCGAGGGCTGTGCACCTGGCTCATGCTCCTTATTCCATTTGTCGGTGGCGGGCCAGTCAATCAGGTTATACGGGATCTCCTCCCACTGGGCGCGCTCGGCGCTGTAATAGCGGACGCGGTCACCGTGGACTTGCCACTTGGTGACGATCTGATATGAGCCGTCTTTGAGAATGAGGCGCTTGCCGCTGATGTGCTGCGCGGACGCGGAGGGCTCGAACCCCACGAGGAGATTCATGGGCGAGCTCGGCGCGAGAGCCAGAAGCAACAGCGCTGCGGGAAGGAGGCGGGCGGCTTGCATTGCTTCCCATTAGATATGGACAGGGGGGCATCCGTCACCCGCTGATCGCGGACTTATCGGTGGGGCACGCATGTGTGCCAAAGAGGGCTGTGTTGCCGCGCTGGAAGGACGGACGTAGACTGGGTTTCCCCAAAGCAACTTGATTTGATCGACACCCCAGACGCGGGAGGAATACCGGTGCTGACGCCGTCACAGACGGGCGCGGGAGCGGTTAATGCGTAGGCTCGTCCTGCTGGCGTTGTGGCTCGCGGCGCCGGTGGCGCTGGCGCAGGTGGATGCCACGCAATGGCGCACGGGGACAGCGGACCTGACCCGCGGGTGGCTCGAACATGACGGCGACAATCCAGCGTGGGCGCAGCCGAACTTCGACGACAGCGGGTGGCGGAAGGTCAGACTCGACGATCTGGGCGCGGCGACGCTGGGTACGCGGTGGTACCGGCTGCACGTGCAGCTGGCACCGAACCATCCACATCTGCATATCCTGATCGCGGGTGGCGAGGGGACGTACGAGATGTACGTCAACGGACGGCTGGTGGAAGGCACGCAGATTCGGTCGCTGTTTGGGGTGAAGAGGCCGACGGAGCGCGTGTACGCCGTGCGCGATGAAGACGAGGCGCTGACGATCGCACTGCGGACGTCGGCGAATCCCACGTACACGGGCTGGTTCTTGCCGCTGTTTCTGACGGCGTCGCTGGGTTCGCCCGCCCCGATCGACAACGAGCGGCGAGCCATGGAGAGCGAGCGGCTGTACGCGGCGCTGCCATCAATTGCGATCAATCTGGCTCTGGTTCTGGCGGGGATTGGGGTTTTCGCGCTGTATCGCAGCCAGCAAAAGCACCTGGAGTATTTGTGGCTGGGGCTATATCTGTTCCTGCTGGGGATTTCGAACCTGCTTCTGTACTGCTCGACGTCGGGCTTAATCTCGCTATCGTGGAATAACCTGTTGGGCGATCCGCTGATTTATGTGTTCACGATCATGCAGATCGAGTTCACGTTCAGCTTTGCAGGGCAGAGGGTGGGGCGGGCGTGGCGGACGTACGAATGGGCGCTGCTGACGCCGATCATTCTTGCAGCCATGGTGGTCGCGGGGCGATTCCCCAGCAGCCGGTATGTGCTGATCGAGGCGATGGCGATCCTTCCGGCGGCCTTGCTGCTGCCGGCGCGGCTTTTTGTCTGGTACCGGAGAGGAAACCGCGAAGCGGGATGGCTGATTCTGCCCAGTTTGCTGCCCGCCGCGACCACTGCGCTGTACAACGTTGGATCGGTTTCGATCTACACGGGATGGGGGCGGGCGGATTTCCTGGCCGATCCGATCCCGGTGGGGCCAATTCCGCTGCAGCTCTCTGATCTGGGGGATTTGCTGTTTGTGCTGGCGATCGGGGTGGTGATGTTCTTCCGGTTCACGCGCGTGAGCAGAGAACAGGCGCGGGCGACGGCGGAACTGGATGCGGCGCGGACGATTCAGCGGCGGCTGGTGCCGGAGATTCTGCCAGAGATCGAGGGATACGAGGTGGAGGCGGCCTATTTTCCGGCGGAAGAGGTGGGCGGGGATTTCTATCAGGTGCTGGAGTCGAAGGGCGGGGGGAAGCTGGTGGTGGTCGGCGATGTGAGTGGCAAAGGGCTGAAAGCGGCGATGACGGGCACGCTGGCGATGGGGGCGCTGCGAGCGCTGGCAACGGAGGGCCTGGGACCGGGGGCGCTGCTGATGCGGCTGAATCGGCAGCTGGCAGAGACCGGCGATGAGGGATTTGTGACGTGCGTGTGCGCGCGGATCGGCCCGAAGGGCGAGGTGACGCTGGCCAACGCGGGACATCTGCCGCCGTATCGCAACGGCGAGGAGTTATTGCTGGAGCCCGATTTGCCTCTGGGGATCGCGCCGGAGGAAAAGTATGCTGAGCATACCTTGCGACTGGAGCCGGGCGACCAGATGACTCTGCTTTCCGATGGCGTGGTGGAAGCCAGGGATGCGCGTGGGGCGCTGTTTGGATTTGAGCGGACGCGTGAGATCAGCGCGCAATCGGCGGCGGCGATTGCGGAGGCCGCGCTCAAGTACGGGCAAGCGGACGACATTACGGTGGTGACGGTGATGCGAACGGGGAGCGAGGAGGCGGTCCTCGCGGAGACAATGCACGCCGCGGTGACGGCGCGGGGGTGAGCGGGAGTGACCGCTGGTGCCCGGAGGGGGACTTGAACCCCCACGGAGTTTTAAGCTCCTGCGGATTTTAAGTCCGCTGCGTCTGCCGAT
>Ga0182024_10000138_pt1 | contig 161367 bp, 152 predicted proteins | sample P32metaG_FD_120480 | JGI IMG/M metagenome (GOLD analysis project Ga0182024, IMG submission 120480) | Permafrost microbial communities from Stordalen Mire, Sweden - P3-2 metaG (Illumina Assembly) | ecosystem: Environmental > Terrestrial > Soil > Wetlands > Permafrost | place: Sweden: Stordalen... | reverse complement strand
GCGTGACCGAGTACGCGCCACCCTACACCGGCACGCCGACGACCATCAGCACCAGCGTGAGCGAGCCCTACGCGCTCGCGTTGGATGCTGCGGGCGATCTCTTCGTTGCAGACTTCAACGCCGCCAGCGTGACCGTGTACGCGCCACCCTACACCGGCACGCCGACGACCATCAGCACCGGCGTGAACTATCCCGTCGCGCTCACGCTGGATGCTGCGGGCGATCTCTTCGTTGCAAACAACGGCATCGGCACAGTGACCGAGTACGCGCCACCCTACACCGGCACGCCGACGACCATCAGCACCGGCGTGAGCGAGCCCTACGCGCTTACGCTGGATGCTGCGGGCGATCTCTTCGTTGCAGACTACAACGCCGCCGGCGTGACCGAGTACGCGCCACCCTACACCGGCACGCCGACGACGATCAGCACCGGCGTGAACGGGCCCGCCGCGCTCACGCTGGATGCTGCGGGCGATCTCTTCGTTGCAAACTACAACGCCGCCACCGTGACCGAGTACGCGCCGCCCTACACCGGCACGCCCACGACCATCAGCGCCGGCGTGAATCAGCCCTTCGCGCTCACGCTGGATGCTGCGGGCGACCTCTTCGTTGCAAACGTCGGCAACGGCGGCAACGGCAGCGTGACCGAGTACGCGCCGCCCTACACCGGTGCGCCGACCACCATCACCACCGGCTTAAGCCAGCCGGTATCGCTCCTTTTAACGCCGTAGCGGCCGTCGGCTCCACCATCCCGCGAGGGTGATCCTAAGCGAACGCACGGGACCACGCCGGACGGGTTTGGCGGAGCCGTCGACGTCGCGGATTATTCTTCGGACGGCGGCGATCTCGGCGTCGATCCACGCAACGAAAAGACCGACGGCCGCGTCCTTGTCCGGCTCGAACCGCAAGAGCTCGGCCGCTTCACGCAACACGTGCAATCCTTCCTCGAGCTCTTGAAGGCGGCGCTGCTCCATCATTCCTGCAAGACAGCTTCGCCCGCGGCGCCGCTAATCTCTGCGCAGGAACGCCGCCGCCGTCGGGGCAGAATGCGGGCATGACCAAGTCCGGCATCATCAGCGCGCTCGCGGCAAAACACGGCTACGTCTCGTATCTCGAAATCAGCACGCCGCTGACCGGCTTCGAGTTCGACAGGGTCTCCTTTCCGGGCCTGGGAACCCGTCATCGCTTTGCCTATTGGTGCCGGCACGATTCCGACAAGCAACCCGCGCTCATCCGCCGCGACGATCTGCTGCTCGATGCCGGGTCGTTGCGCGAGCATGCCAAGTACGACATCATCCTCGTCGATTCGCACCACACGTATGAATGCTCGATGCGCGATTTGCTGCTTGCGCGCGCCCTCTTGGCCGAAGGAGGCACGCTCGTCGTTCACGACAGCAATCCGCCCGACGAAGACATCGTCACGCCGCCATATCGTCCCGGCCCTTGGTGCGGCACGACCTACGCCGCCGTCGTCGATTTCGTATTGAACTCAAGCGATCTCGAGCACCGCACCATCGACATCGACACCGGCTGCACGATCATCCGCCGGCGCCGGCAAGATCCGGGCAAAAGCGACGCTGATCTCGCGCAGATTTGGGAGCGCTCAAGGGGCGACGACGAGTTGAGATTCAAGGCGTTCGCCTCCCTGCGACACCGACTCCTGAACCTCGTTTCCCTCGATGAATTCCTGCGCGACGAAGGTCTGAAGGGGCTATCGCACGCGCAATGAGAGTTGCGAAGTCGCTTTGATCCCCGCCGCGTTGCGCGCCTCGATACCGACCTGGTAGGTCCCGCGAAAGAGCGCCGGCATCATGGCCGGAATCTCAAGGGTCGTCCCAAAGCGCCCGGGAGCGAGTCGCCGAAGTGGAAATGTGAATCCGATCGCGCTCGCGTTGACCGCCGTGACGTCGTTGCTGGTGCGAACCTTCCAGACGATCGTGTCGCCGGCTCGTGCGACCTTCGGCCTCGCAGAGACGGAGTAGATCGCGGGGATGGGCGGCCGCGACGGCGCCGCGACGGCAACGTGCGGAACGATCGCGAGGCGACGCGTCGCAACGTGCGCTTGCGTCCGCGGCGGAACGTGATAACGTGCGGCCGGCGACGGCGTATTGCTCGCTTCGTTTTGCGGCGGCGCCTGTGCACGCGCGCAACCGCCGACGGGAAGACACAGCACGACGACAAACCAGGCAACGACTCGTAGACCCCGACGCTTCATTCCGCGCTGGGTTCGAGCGCTACGCTCAGTCGCTCGACGGGAGGCCGGTGGCGGCCGGCATGCGACTCGACCAGCGCCGGTACGTTCGCGGATCGGCCTTGAAATACGATTCTATCTGCTTGATGCGCTCGTGAATCGTCGGATGGTGCTGGACGTACGACTCGTAACCGGCGTCGCCGTACAGACGAGACGATTCTTGTAGAAACCACACGGAACCCCAGGGATCGTAACCGGCCTTCGCCGCCAGTCTGATGCCGAGCTTGTCCGCGGCGAACTCCTGTTGGCGCGAGAAATTCAAGAAGCCGTAGTTCGAAGCCAGCGTCGCGGCGTCGAGCGACCTCGTCGCCGTGCGGGAGCCACTGCCGAACATTTTAGAGAGGCCCTTGCCAACGTTCAAGATGGCCGCTTTCCGGTTCTGCGCCTTGACCTGCGCGTTGACGTGCCCGAGCACCAGATGCGCCGTCTCGTGAGCGAGAACGTTGGCGAGCTCGGGGACGTTGTCGGCCTGGCGCAGCAGCCCTTCGTTGACGAACACGTATCCGCCCGGCGCCGAGAACGCGTTCATTTGGTTGCCGCGAACTACATAGAACTTTTCGACGAACCAGTGGGGCTGCGCCGCGTCCGAGACACGCCGGCCGACCGACTGCAGCACACCATTGTACGGCGAGTTGGAGACGATCTGATGCTTCGCGACGAGATCTTTGAAGACGGACCGGCCCATCTTCAGGTCTGCGGCGCGATCGTCGGCCCTCGCGGGGACGGCCGACCCTATCAAGGTCAGCGCCGCGACGAACGCGGCGATCCGCGCGCCGAACGCGATGCTCATGCCCCCTCGGACAATCGATACCGAAGCTGCCTGGCTTCCGAGAACGTGTCGGGCACCGTCAGCAAGGCTTCGTAAGCTGCGAGATACCACTGCGGCCCCTGCTTCGCGAGCGCCGCCGCTTCGCACGTCGCGAGCGCCTGCGGCGTGAGCATTTGCTTCAAAGCCGGATCGTTGAGAGCGGCGGCGAGCTCGGGCGCCGGCGCCGGCACCTCGTTCTTCGCGATGACGTCGAAGGTTGCGGCGGCTTCACGATTCTGCGCGTCGACGATCTCGAGGCGATAGGTACCGTGCGTCAAGGTGAGCGACTCGAAGCGCACGACGTTCGCCGTCAGGCCGGAACGTTCGGCGATCGGACGCGGCGACGTCCCCGCGTACAGCCGTGCCTTAAAGGGAGCGACGCCGCCGAACCATGGGAACGCCAGCGCACCGTCGACGATCGGTGTCGCCGGGCGCGGCGACGCGCCCAACATGGGAATGGAGGGTGGGGAAGAGGTGCCGCGCGCAACCAGCGACTCGTTTCGGGCGCTGAAATAGTCGTCGTTGGCCTCGCGAAGCAGCGATCCGATCGACGCGCCGACTCGGCTCCACGCCGCGACGGATTTGTCGCTCGAGCCGGAGGCGGCGCTGGCCCAGAGCGAGGCCGGTACGCTGCACTTGCCATCGGGCGCACCGACGCAGTACGGCGAACTATGCGCATCGACGGACGCGTCGCTCGTGCTCCCATCGCCGTACCTGAGGCGAATCACCAGGCTGACCGACTGTTGCCCGGCACCGAGCACGGCGATCTGGTCGCCCACTTCGAGCGGCATGAAGGGTGTCAAGGCGACCGGCTGCCCGTTTCGCAACACCTGGAAGGCGCCGGCCGGACCGTCGTAACTTTGCACTCCGACCCCAAGCAGTGCCGGAGCGGCCCGTACGACTGCGGGCGAGAGGGCCAGGAGCATGGCGACCGCGGTAAGCGAGCGGCGGAGCAATGTTTTCACGACGTCACCTGTTTCTTACCACAGATTACCTCGCGCCGTCCCCGAAAGCCACGGTCGCCGCCCAGAAATAGGGGAAGGTCAAGAGCCGATCGCCGCCGTGGAGCACCTGAAGTTTCGCGTCGCGAAGCGCGTCGGCAGGCGATTTCCCGTTCTTGAGGCCGGCATAGAAGGCCGGCGTCATCTTGGCGGCGGCAAGGTCGCTGAGCTCCCACAGCGTGACCGTGACGACCGACGTGCCGGCGAACATGAACGCTTGGGTGAGGCCGCGAACGCCGTCGCCGCGCACGTACGCGCCGTTGCCGGTGTTGCAGGCGGAAAGCGAAACGACGTCGGCATCGAGCGTGAGCCCGAAGACGTCGCCCATCGTCAGAAATCCCTCCTGCCGCCGCTCGGGGTGTGAGAGGATGAGCGCCGGCTGCACGAGGCCTTCGACTTCATCCGGCAAGACCGCATGCGTGGCGAACAAGATGTAGCGAAAGCTGCGCAAGCACGGCCCGGCGGCGCAGTCGGCCGACTGTAAACGCAAGACGTTGGCACGAGAGGCGTCGTCGCCATCGTAGAGAGGATGGCTGTCGCGCGGCGCGCCGAGGATGTCGACGACCGCCTGCGCTTCTTCTTCGGTCCCCGGCAGCGGGGGGAAACCAGCGTCGCCCGATCCGTTCGAGCCGTACGGCGCCAGCGCGTGCATGCGCAGCGCTTCGACGGTCTGCGGGGCGCCCGGCGCCGGCGCCGCCGAACCGAAATCGGGGTTTGCAAAAGCCACGATCGGATAACGCTGCGGCGTTCGGTGAGCTTCGGCGTTACGCAAGACGGCGAGGAGCGACGCGGACGAAAGGTAGCTGATGGCGTGATCGTCGATCAGATAGCGCGGTGGTGACGACGCCGGATCGTTCGTGACCAGGGCTTCCCACGGCAACTTGTAGAGGCCGCCGGTCGGGACGATATAGAGCGTCGTCTTGATTCCGATCAGCGTGCGCGCTTCTGCGGGAAGCACCCAGTCGTACGCAGCGGCGCTGAGGCGCGTGAACGTGGGCAGCAACTCCGTCGCCTTGCGGAGGACGGAAGACTTACTGAGTCCGGGCGTGTTGGCGGCGTCTCCTATCTTCTGGATCGTGTCGAGCAGAGCACCGACCTTGGCCTGCACAACGTCTGCGCCGCCGCTCAGCACGAAAAGGCGCATGCCGGTCGGACCGATGACCCACAGCACCGTCTCGTCGGCGAGCACGCGGTAGACGAGCATCGCCTGATTCGGGCCGAGCAGTTGCCGCAACGTTGCGACGCCGGCCGGTTCGGGATGCGTCAATTGATAGTAGGCGGGGTATTCGCGCCGCACGAGCCCTTCAAGGGTAGTCGCGCGGCCTCGCAGCGCCGCAAGCTCCCGCTCGTCAGCCGACAGCGCCTGCGGGTCGCTTGCCGACGAGGCGCGCGCTCTCGTGAGATTGTTGGCGACGCGCGCCACCGAGCGCGCGAGGTCCGCTTCTTCGTTGGTGATCTTCGGGGGCACTCCGGCGAACCGCCGGGCAGAACTCTGCCCGACCTCCTCGAGAAACGCGCGTCCTTGCTCGCGTTCGAAAACGTCCAGGGCCTTCTGGTCGTAGCCGGCGCCGGGATAACGGCGATCGAGCTCGACCAAGTATGCGATGTATTCGTCGTAGACGAACAATTTGTTGTAGAAGAACGAACGCCGCTCCGAGCCGCCTTCGAGGAGGGCACGCAAGCTTTCGATCTGCCCGATCGACGCGTCGTAATCGTCGAGCGCCACGTCGCGCAGGTCGAGACGCGCCTCGGAGCGAGCCTTGATCCGCAGCGCGCGCCAGAGCGATTCGGGTGCGCCGATCTCCCGTTCGAGCGCTACGGCTCTCTTCGCCGCGGCAAGCGCGTCCGCGTTGCGACCGAGGTCGTCATCGGCGACCGCGACGTTGGAGAACTGTTCCGCCTCACCGAGCCGGTCGTGAATAGCGCTGTAGATCGCGAGCGCCATCTGATGGACGCGCAGAGCTTCGCCATAATTCCCGGCTCGCTCCTCGAGCGTACCCACGTTGTCGAGATCGTCGGCTTCCCCCTGACGGTTCTTGATGTCGCGGTCGATCGACAACGCTTTCTCCTGCGCGTCGACTGCGTCGGCGTACCGCTCGAGGTCGCCGGCGACGACGCCGATGTCGCCGAGATCGCTCGCCTCGCCCCGTTTGTTCCGAATCTTGCGATGCAGGGCAAGCGCCTCTTGCAGCGCGGCCAGAGCCGTCTCGTAACGACCCAGGTCCTCGTCGACGATCCCGAGGTTGCCGAGGGCGTTGGCTTCGCCGAGCGGATCCTCGAGCGCGCGCTCGATCGCGATCGCTTCTTGCAGGACGCGCAGCGCGTCGTCGTAACGGCCGAGGTCCCGGTCGACGATGCCGACGTTGTCGAGTTCTCCGGCCTCACCCAAGCGATTCCCGAGGAGCCGAAAGACCGCGAGCGCCTGTTCGTGCGCGCGCAACGCGTCCGCGTACCGGCCCAGGTCCTCGCTCACCGTGCCGGCGTTTGCCAGAGCTGCCGCCTCACCGAGCCGATATCCGACTTCACGGAAGAAAGGCAGGGCCGCCCGATACGCGGCGAGCGCCTCCGCATAACGGCCCAGATGCTCGTCGACGATCCCGATGTTGTTGAGCGCCTTCGCTTCGCCGAGCAAGTGCGGCAGCGAGCGATGGATCGCCAGAGCGCGCCGCAGCTCGCGCAACGCTTCGTCGTAGTGACCGAGTTCTTCGTCGATGATGCCGATTCGGCCGATTTCGTCGGCCTCGCCGACCCGGTTACGGATCCGGCGATCGATGGCGAGCGAACGCCGATGCGCCTGCAGCGCGCCGGCGTAGTTGCCGAACCGCATCTCGACGATGCCGATGTTGCCGTAGGCGTTCGCGACGCCGAGAGGGTCCCCAAGGGCGACGTCGAGTGCGAGCGCGCGCTCCTGCTCGCGCTCGGCGGCCTGGTCGCGCCCGAGGTCATCGTCCACGACGCCGAGCGTCCCGAGATCGCCGGCTTCGCCCGCCCGATCGCCGAGCGCGCGGTGCAGCGCGAGCGCCGCTGTCACGGCCTTCAGGGCTTCAGCATAACGCCCCAGCGCTTCATCGGCTACGGCGATGTGACCGAGATCGCGGGCCTCGCCGCGCCGATTTCCGCCGGCGCCATCGAGCGCGAGGGCCCCTTCCCAGTTTCGCAATGCCGGCGGCAACCGCTCGTGCCGGAAGTATGTGTCGCCGATATCGAACAGCCGGGTCGCGGATCCAACGGTGCTTGCGGCGGCCTGCGAGAGCGCAGCGACGGCGAGCGCAGCGCAGACGGCACCGGCCAACGCGCTCTTCCGCATCCGCCTAGAGGCGCGTGAGATTCTTATAGGCGCGGATGAGCGGATCAGGATATTTGAGCTTGCACGCGCTGATCGCGAAGTGGGCGTTGGTGATCAATGCCTTCGAACTCTCCGGCTTGCCTTTGAGGCAGCGCCCGCTCGGCGCGAAATGGATCGGCCCGGTAAGTGCCGAGTCCGACGAGACGGCACTCATCTCTTGCTCCTGCTCCGGCGTCACGTGTTCGGCCGAATCAGAGCGAAGCGCGACGCTGGTCGTCGACTCCTTGTGGCCGATCTGAGAGATCGAACTCCCCAAACCTTGAAAGAAGCCGTGCTTTTTCTTCGGAGCCGCGTCGGAGCCGGCTGCGACACCTGCGAACGTCATCGTCGCTCCATCGCTTCCGCGCAGGTAGACGATCGTGTACCGTCGCGCGCTCGCGTTCACCGTAACCTTTTCGACGTGAAAGCCCGGCGGCAACGAACTCGGCGCAACCGCGAAGCCGAGCGCGTGGAGTTGTTGTTTCTGCGCTGCGGTCAATCCGCTCCCGGCAGGCTGAGAGGCGCCCGGCTCCGCGAAGCCGAGCAGGACGAGGACGAGAACGGAGGCGATGAACCCGGAGAACATCCGCAAGACACTACCATACATACGAACGCCGAAGCCGCCTTTCCCGCGAGGAAACGTCGCTCTCGCGGTTAATGCGCCGACAAGGGGGAAACTCCATGCAATCTCGCCCCCGTCGATGACTGCGTTGCGGGGTTGGTTTAGAGAGAACCTGCCCGAGCTCGTAGCGTACGCCGGCGTGACGCTTGTCGCGATCACTATCGCGGTTGTCGTACTCGACCTGCGCCACGCCGATCTGGCCGTTCCGTTTAGCTATGGAGCGTTCGACGCGTACGAGGTGGACGAGCTCTTCAAAAATGTTCAGGAAACCGGTTCGATCGATACCAATCCGCGGCTCGGCGCCCCGCTCAGCACAGACTTTCGGAACGATCCGCAGATGCTCTACCTGCCCATCCTGTCGGCTCGCTTCCTGTTTCTCTTTCTTCACGATTACGCCACGGTATTAAACGTTTATTTCTTGTTGAGCTTCCCGTTGACCGCGGCTTTGGCGCTCTATGCGCTGCGAGCTCTCGGTTTCTCATACGTTGCCGCCTTTGTTCCGGCGGTTCTTTATGCTTTTCTCCCCTACCACTTGTTGCGCGCCGAAGACCATCTACTGCTGTCGACATACTTTTTGATACCGCCGGTAATCCTCGTCGCACTCTGGCTAGCGGGAGGGCGAGCGTTATTTCATTGGCAAGCGGGCAAGAAGTTCCCAACGGTCACGCGCGAGGGGGCGGTCGCCATCCTTGTCTGCGTCCTGCTCGGTTCGGACCATGCTTACTATGCATTTTTCGGGCTCTTCCTCTTCTTGCTGGCGGCGGCGTACGCGTATGTCGCCTCCGGAAATCGGCGGCGCCTGGCAGATGCCGCGGCAGCAATCGGAGTTACATTCTTAACCCTCGCATTGAACCTCTCCGATTATCTGATCAGAAGAGGGACGACTCTTCCGCTGTCTCGCGCGCCGCGCGAAGGCGAGTTCTACGTCTTAAAGTTCATCCAGCTAATCCTGCCGATCCCTTCGCATCGAATTGACGCGTTTGCGCACTTCAGGCATTACTACGATGCGACGGCGCCGCTGGTAAACGAGAATTCGAGCGTCAGCTTGGGCATCGTCGGGTCGCTCGGCTTTTTACTGCTGCTGGCCGTGTTGATTTTTCGATTTCGTGCGCGAATCTCCGACGTCGTGAAGCAAAGCGCCGTGCTCAATTTCGGCTGCTTTCTGTTGGCGACCGGCGGGGGGCTCGGCTCGTTGTTCAATTACGCCGTCCTGCCCGACATTCGCTCGTACAACCGCATCGTCGTCTACGTCGCGTTCCTCTCGTTCATCGCGGTGACATGGGTGCTCGAAAAAAGCCGCGTACGCTTAACGGCAAGTCGCAACGGGCGCAGCCTCGGCGTCGCCGGATTGACGCTGTTATTGGTTCTCGGCATTGCCGACCAAAGCTCGCCGGCGATGGTCCCGGACTATGCGCAGAACGCTGCGGTATACAGATCCGACCGCGCCTTCGTGCAGGCGATCGAACGGTCGCTGCCGCCCGCGGCGGCCGTCTTCCAGCTTCCCCACGTGCCGTATCCGGCGCTCCCGTTCCTCGTGCCCGCGGATTTTTCGCCGTATTGGTTGTTCAAAGGATACTTGCATTCGGAGAGGCTGCGTTGGAGTTACGGCGCGATCAGAGGCGGCGAGGACGACGCCTGGCTGAGATCGTTGGCGGCGCTTCAGCCTGCGCAATTATTGCCGAAGCTCGTCCTTGCCGGCTTCGAGGGTATCTACATCGATCGACGCGCCTACAACGACCAACATGCGGAGCGCGCTTTGGAGGCCGCGCTAAGCAAGGCGATGCGCGAAACGCCGCTCGAGAGCAACGATCACGAGCTGGCGTTCTATTCGCTCGACGATTTTCGCAGGGCCGAGGTTGCTCGCCTCTCCGCCGCCGGATTCGACCGGGCCAGCGCGCTGATGCCGCCCTTGCTGATGCACGTCGTTTCGGGCTGTTATTACCAGGAGCCGCAACCCGACGGGCGGAGCCGGCGCTGGTGCGGAAAACATGCGGTCATTGCGATCAGCAATCTGACCGGGATAACGAAGAACGGCAACCTGACCGGAGTCATCGGTGACGGGCCGGATGTCGAGGGGACGATCTCCGTTCGGTTAGGCTCTAATAGCGCTCAACTGCATGCTTCGCCTCGGGGCGAAAGGATGAAGATCAACCTAACGATCCCACCTGGTACGACGATTTTGGACTTCGACGCGAACGTGCCCGAAATTGCCACGCCGGGCCCTCCGTCTCTCTACTTCTTCTTGGTCGACGTCAAGCTGTTCGACGCGACGACCGGCGATTCAACGGATTTCTATTTGCCCGATTTCTACGCCTGACGACCGCCCTATTGGCCGCCGGGGTTTGTGATGGTTGAACCACCCGCGACGGGGATTGTAACAGCAGTGGTGTTTGCTATCGCTCGGCCGGTGAACGTTGTGGCGTTTATCGTGATAGCTCCTGTACTGGCGAGTACGTTCCCATAGAACGTCGCGCCTCCAAGGGTTGCTGCAACGCCCTCCGCCCAATAGATGTTGCAAGGGCTCGCGCCGTTGATCAAGATCACGTTGCCGGCGACCGAGCCGTTGAGTGTCGTCGTGAGTGTGGTTCCTATCTGGAAGATGAAGATACTCTGCGGGTTGCCACCACCGTCAAGCGTGAGGTTTCCCGTCATAATCGAAGCCGTTGTAGTCGCTTTGTAGACTCCGGCACCTAGGGTACCTGTCGGACATGTCAGGCTTCCAGTTGCACCGCAATTCGTAAGGGTGGAGTTGGAAGCAGAGAGGTCAGGCGTCCCGGCGAAGGTGGTCGTCGGTGCCTTTCCGGTGGCGGCCCCATAGGCGGCAGTGAAGGCACCTTGGGCAGCCATTGGTACGCCGACGGTCGTATTATAAGCGGCCCCGTATATTGCGTTCGTCCCGTCCGCGTCCGTTCCAGGCGGGAATCCCGTCACCGCACTCCCCGGCCACACGCCGACGAGATCATCATGGGTGCTGCCGGTGACCGCGCCGGCGGCGTACGTAACGAGCGTATTACCGACATTTGTGACCGTGGAGCCGGCCAGCACCGCGAAAGGCGCGAGTGCTGCTCCGAGCGCGATCGACCCGGCGCCTTGGCTGCATGACAACGCGGCAAGAGTCGGAGTCGGCGACGGCGTCGGTGTCGGCGTCGGTGTCGGCGTCGGTGTCGGCGTCGGTGTCGGCGTCGGTGTCGGTGTCGGCGTCGGCGTAATGCCCGGGCTCGGCGTAGTCGTGACGCCCGGGCTCGGCGTAGTCGTGACGCCCGGGCTCGGCGTAGTCGTGACGTGCGGGGTCGGCGTAGCCGTGGCGCCCAGACCGGGTGTCACGCCCGCAGGCGGAGCGGTAAAGGGAGGCACCGTGCAGTTGCCGCACCCGCCGCTGCACGCGGCCACGGACCCTAGGACCACGAGCGCGGCGAATAGATAGGCGGGGAGCAAGCGCGGGATCTTGGGCATGTTCATGGTCCTCTCGATCCCTTAGAACTTCACGCCGAGGCCGAGGTACGGACCGTCATGCGTCTGACCGATCGGTGCGTTCTGCTTCGCGATATACCGATCGCCGCTGAACCCACCGTAGAGATACACCGGGAAACGCGCCGCGACGAGCGAGAGGCCGACATCGTACTTCAGCATCTGGTACTGCTGTTGATAGGTCTTGCCGAAATTCGAACTCGTCGGGTCGGCGACGGTATAGTTGCCGCTCGCGGTCGGATAGTAGAACGCGGAGCCGAAGAAATTGATCCCCGACCGAAGGTCGGGTAACTTTTCGACTCCGGCGCCGACGCCGTTCAGCTGCGGATATCCGTAATTGTTTGAGGCGGTGAGGTAACTTACGCCGACATAGATCCGCGGAGCCGCGACCTGATACTCCAAGCGCGCATCCAAGGTGCTTTGTCTCGCCAGAAAAACAGGCGTGAGCGCGACGCCGCCGTCGATGGTTGCGAAGCGAGTATAGTGGTTGCCGAGCGTGTCGAGATTATCGCTTGTGACATACGCGTCTTGGCGGTAGTCGACCTTAACGGCCAACCCGGAATTCTTAAAGGCATACGCTCCGCTCAGCAAGTACGATTCGGGGCAGTACTCGCCGGCCGAGAACTCGTTGTAATTCCTCGGCGCCGTGAACGCGGCTTCGATGTAACCGCGAGACGGTTCCGCAGGGACCGCGGTGGGCGCGGGGGTGGGTGGCGGCGGCGGCGGTGGCGGCGGCGGTGGCGGCGGAGCCGGTGTAGCCGGCGGCGGTGGCGGCGGCGTCGGAGCCGGCGACGGGATATAACGCACCACGACAACGCGCTTGTCGGGGACCCACTGTACGTAGGCGCCGAGCCCTTCGGAGATCACACGCACGGGGACGAGCACGATACCCTGGTAAACCATCGGCGGCACGTCGAGTGGTCGCGACTCGCCGTTGATGACGACCTCCGCCTGACCTAACGTAACCGAGACGCTGGCGCCGCTTTTCACGGCGGTGATCGTCTTGCCGTCGGCCGACGCCGAGACCACGGCGCCCATCTGCTCGAACATGCTGCGCAGCGGCACATAGATCTGGCCGTCCTTGACCAGCGCGGCGAGCACGCGCCCCCGCTTGAGGACGTCGGGGCCGGCGTAGACGGTATGATCGTTGTAGAGGATCGGAATCTCGCCGGATGGCGGGCTGCCGAAGTCGGGGGCAGCCGTGGCGAGCGACGCCTGTGCTAGTCTCGAAGCCGCATTCGCGCCGGCCCCGGCCCCGCTCCAGAAAAGCAAAGCGAGCAGCGACGCTGCAATGAGCCGGCCGAGCGATGTCTGCGCGGCGGGAAAGCTAATGAGCCTAATTGCCGTTACCCCGATCTCCTTGACCTTCGTTGCCATTCCCTTGACTACTTCGGATGTTAATCCTCATCGTACCCGTTTCCGCTCCATCCGAACATCGGGGAGATAGGGGGGCTCGATCGCCGCCGAGCCCGAGTCGGTATAGCACCCGGTCTGAACGGCGCGCCGCAACCCGGCGAGCACGCGTCTCGTATCTCCGCCGCTGCAAAGCACACCGTTTGCGCCGGCCATGTGACATTGTCTGGTCCAACTGCGCTCCGAATTCGATGAGATGACCGCGATCACACAATTCGGCAACACGAAGCGGAGCTGCCGAATCGACTCGAGTTTATCGCTTCGGAGATGATCGAGGTCGATCATCAGTACCCGGGGCGCATACCGGGCGAGCTTCGCGACCCCAAGGTCTTCCGAACGCTGCGGACGATCGTAGCCGGCCTGGAGCAGCACGTCGCTCAAGAGATCTGCTGCGGTCGCGTTGCAGCTTAGGATGGCGGATCGGTTGTGCTCCATTGGCTCCTTGCCTGACCGGTTCACAACCGGGCAGGCGGCTGGTTGGTCGGACCACCGGCCGGAAGCTATCTTCTCACGAGTTCGGCATACGTGCTATCGTGATAATGATGGATAAGTCGACAGCGGCTGAGTGAACGAGCGCAACGATCTCAACGAGGCGGACAGAACGGCGATTGAAAGCCTCGCGGAAAGTGACCCGGCGCGGTATCTCATTGCCGAAATATTGAGCATCGTTCGCGTTTCGCACTGGAGTTTCGCGCGCTTCGAGGGCGCTGGGCCATCCGATCAGTTGCTCTTGCCGAATGACGCGGACAACAGGCGGGCAGAGTTCGAACACCTCAGAGAAGAGTTCGAGCTGCAGCGCGAACGCACGACAAAGGGCCCCAGGCTGGCGGCAACACTCAGCGCGTTTCAGGAGCCTTATGTCAGCGGGATCACCTTGATGTTCGCCGACATGCGCAGAGAATTCGGAGTCTTGAGCCTGCTGCGCGCGGAGGACCTGGGCCCCTTCACGTCAGTGGAAATCCAGGCGCTCGCGCTCGCGCTCGACGCTTCGACGGATCGTCTTTCCGGCTTCGCGATCGCGGAAGCGTCGCGTGACGAGGACCTCGATCACACTTTCGATCAGCCGACGATGCTCGTTTTGGACCGAGATCTCAACGTCGTCCTTACCTGGGATGCGCAAGAAGAGCGCAGCGCGGCAATCACGGCACTCCACGCGCGCCTCGCGCAGCGCTTGCCGCCGATCATCGAAGAAGCGGTGCGCGATCTTGTCGCCACGTGGGCTTCAGATCCCGCGACGCAAACGATGGGCGTGGCGCACCCAGTTCCGTTTCTCACCGTTCGCACGCAGCCGCTCACCGGCCCCATCGGACTGTTCGTCGGCGTTTTGCTCGAGCGCCCCCCGGGCGGTCAGGTCTTCGACAAAGCGGCGCATAAATTCAAACTCTCGCCGCGTGAGCTCGAGACGCTCGCGCTGCTCTTGCAGGGTGCGACGTTGGACGAGGTCGCCGAAGCGATGCACATAACGTCGTCAACGGTACAAGATCACATCAAGAATATGCTCCATAAGACCGGATCCCGAAATCGGTCGGAGCTGATCACAAAAGTCCTGAGCCCTCACGCAAGTACCGCCCCGAACGTCGACCCTTGATTGGAACATTAAGAAACGATGTGAACGGGCCGGCGGCCCAGACGTTTCTCAGAGTCTTGGCGTATGTAACCTGGGTCATTGGAGAAGCACGTGCCTCATAGCTTTTTGCGCGCAGCCGTCGGCGGCATCGCCGTGGTCGCCATTGCGCTCGCCGGTTGCAGCGGCGGTGGGTCCTCGGGCGGATCCGTCCCGATCACGCCCACGCCCACGCCGACGCCGACGCCAACCGGGACGACCGGCACGGCGAGCGCGTACACGTGTCCGAGCAGCGACGGGACGAGCTCGGTCGCCGTCAGCACTCGGCTATCGGGCGAAGCGGTACGGCGCCCGGTTTACCGCCATGCGGCCTTAGCGCCGAGCACGACAAACTTGATCGCCGTTACCTACGATCGCGCGACGGCATCCGGCGCGGCACGCTCGATTGCAGCGCGCGAGACGAGCCTCGGCGCGAGCGCGGTTTCGAGCCTCGACTTTCCGCACGCCGGAACGACGGTGCACGTGCTGGCCGTTCCATCGTCACAACTCGCGAGCGTTCAAGCCGCGCTGCGCGCGCAATCCGGCGTCCGCAGCGTCGCGCCGACGGGCGAGCGTCGCTTTCACACGACCGTCTCGCAGCCGTATTTCCCGAACAACCCGTACTTCGACGGATTCTCGACGACCGTCGCACCCTCTGCGGGCGCAACGGCACCTCCCGCGACCTTTCACGTCGCGCCGTACGAAGAAGGCAGCAGCGTCCCCGGCCAATGGGACATGCACGCGATCGGATTAGAACACGCGTTTGACTACAGTCAATCCGGCAACGGGAGCGGGATCAGCAGCGCGAACGCGCTCGGTTCCGCGGCCGTCAAGATCGCGATGATCGACACCGGCGAGGACGTGCTCCATCCGGAGTTACAGTCGAAGGTCGTCTATCAGAAATGCTACGTGACCAACGCGAGCAACATTCAGTCGACCTCGAATTTCGCGCCGGATCCGATGGGCCACGGCACCGACGTCGCCGGGATCGCGGCCGGCGCCCTGAACACCGGGATCGGTTTCGCCGGCGCCGGCGGGAACGTCTCGCTCTACGACTATCGCATCTTTCCGGCCCCCGACGACAACTGCGCGAACCCGAACTCGAGCGACACCCAATGCGACTCGGACACGTTTGACATTGCGTCGGCGATCGTCGACGCCGTCCAGCACGGCGTGAACGTCATCAGCATCAGTCTCGGCGGCGGCACATGCAGCAACGGCGTCGACTCGGATCCCGTCGAGGGGAACGCCATCGCCGAGGCGATCGCCGCGAACGTGGTCGTGGTCGCGGCATCCGGAAACAACAGCGGAGCGGTCAGCGCGCCGGCTTGCGACTCGGGAGTGATCGCGGCCGGAGCCTCGGCGCTCGCCGACGGACAGCCGAACGGGACGGGTCGCGCCGGCGGAAGCGCGAACGCGCCGCTCGAGTACGTCGCCTCCTATTCGAGTTTCGGCAGCCCGGGCGCGAGCGCCAAGAATGCGTCGGCCTGGGGGATCGTCGCACCGGGCGGTGACCCGAGCGGCGGCGCAGATGTCGACGATCTGCACTGGATCGAAAACATCTGGACCTCGACGCCCTTCCAATCGTCGTCGACGGACACAGCCTTCGCCGGCGAATGCACCGACGACTATCCGAATTCGAGCGCGACGACGCCGCCGGTCGATTGCCGCACGCTCATCGCCGGGACCTCGATGGCGACGCCGCACATCGCCGGCGCTGCAGCGCTCGTGCTTTCGGTGAACGGGACCTACCAATCGCCATCCAAGATGAAGCAATTGCTTTGCAGCACGGCCGACGACATCGGCGACGCGCACGAGGGCTGTGGCCGGTTGAACGTCTATCGCGCGATGGCGGTCGCGCTGGGAGACCCGACCCCACCGTAGCGCTCCGTTCCGCAGCCTTGGGCCGCCACGAGAAGCTCGCCTGCGTCGCACAAAGGTGTCGTTGAGCGATCCCCCGCCTTGCCAGCATCATGTGCGAGCGAGCGGGAATGACGAGCTGCGTGAAGAGCATCGCTCGGCTCCTGACGGCCTGCGTGGCCTCATTGTCAGCCCTCGCACTCCCCGGCTGCAGCGGTGGACACTGCTGCGACAATAACTTCCTCGGCGTCCTCGGTTTCGGCGGTGCGGAGATCCGGTTCCTCAACGGCTCGCCCGACACCGGCGCCGTCGACATCGCGGTCGGCGACCCGAATCGAATCGTCTTCTCGAACGTCGTCTACGACTCGATCACTGCCTACGTGCAATACGGCGACCGAAGTTCACCGGACGTCTATGTCTACCAGCACAACTCGCAGACGCTGATCGGCGGCCACGTGCAGAACGACGGCAACCTGGCCACCGCCAACGTCACGCTCGGCGCGAACACGCGTGACACGATCGTGCTCGTCGGCTACAACGCGACCGCGAGCGTCGCCGCGATCAAGTTCCAGGAGCACATTTTTGCGACGGACAGCAGCTTCGGCGCGGTCCAATTCCATCAGGCGGCGACCGGCCTCGGTACGGCTTCGATCGACGCCGGCTACTACGCGACGGCCAGCCCTGCGACGCGGATCTCGATCGGGACCGTCGTCTACGGTCAGCCGCCTCTCGCGATCGAGCCGCTGCCCAACCCGCCGACGGGAACCGGGATCGGGTTCTACGTCCGCGGGGGTCAGGAGACGGTCACTCCGAGTCAGGTCGACGCGACCGACTCGGTCAACGTCATGCCGGTCGCGGGCGCGGCCCAATTCAACGACCAGAACCTCTCGGTCTACCTGATCGACAGCGCCGCCGCCCCCAACTACCGGATCCTCGCCGTCTTCGATCCGGACAACTGACCGCATATCTTGCGGCGAATGGCGGGGGGATTCGCCGCTCATCCGAACTTTATGCCGGCTTTTTGGACCTCTTGATACGGTAACAGCCAAACGATCGACTCGTCGTGTAAGTCGACGACTTGTACGTGGTTGCCGAACGGGTCGTGGAAGTCGCAACGAAACGGCGGATGCAGCGTCAAGCCGTATTTCTTGGTGAGCTTCTCCTTCACTTCGGCCAGTTGTGCTTCGTCACGGACGATCAGCCCGAAATGACGAGTACGGTCGGGACGCTTCTCCTGCACCTCGAACATCGCGAGGAACTGGTGCTCGCCGATCTTGAAAAACGCGTCACCCTCGTCCTCGTCGAGTTTTTCAAGGTTGAAGACGTCTTGGTAGAAGGCGACCGCCTTTTCGATGTCGTCGAGTTCAATCGCGATGTGGTTGATCCCGTAAACGTTGACACTCACAAAATGTATGTGCTCAAGTTGGCGTTACGGACGATGTCGCTGAGTTTTGTCTTGACGTACTCGGCGTCGACCAGCACGCGGCCGCCTTCCTCGGGAGCCGCGTAGGAGACGTCCTCGAGCAACCGCTCGAGCACGGTGTGGAGACGGCGAGCGCCGATGTTCTCGGTCTGTTCGTTGACCTGCATCGCGAATTGCGCGATCTGCTCGATGCCGTCGGGGGCGAACTCGAGCGTCACGCCTTCGACCGCCAACAGTTGCCGGTACTGTTCGGTCAGCGCGTTCTTCGGTTGAGTCAAGATGCGCCGGAAATCGTCTGCGGTCAGAGCGTCGAGCTCGACGCGGATCGGAAAGCGGCCCTGTAGTTCGGGGATCAAATCCGACGGTTTGCTCATATGAAATGCCCCAGCCGCGATGAACAGAACGTGATCGGTCTTGACCGGCCCATATTTAGTGTTGACGGTCGTGCCTTCGACGATCGGGAGGATGTCGCGCTGCACGCCCTCGCGCGAAACGTCGGGGCCGCGGCCGCCTTCGCGTCCGGCGGCCACCTTGTCGATCTCATCGATGAAGATGATCCCGTTTTGGCCCGCGCGGCGCAGCGCCTCGCGCTTGACCGCGTCCATGTCGATCAACTTGTTTGCCTCTTCTTGCGCGAAGATGCGCCGCGCCTCGGAGACCGTCACGCGCTTATGGGTCCTCTTCTTCGGGAGCAGTCCGCCGAGCATCTCGCCCATGTCGCCGCCGGACGGATCGAATTGCCCGCCGACGATGCCGATCGGAAGGGTTTGGGCTTCCTCGACCTCGATGTCGACCAAGCGCACGTCGTAGAAGCCGCGCAGGACGTCGGCTTTGGCGCGCTCGCGCGTCGCCTTCGCGTCATCCGGGACCGGCGCGTTCGCGGCTTGTTGTTGCGGCGTCTGCTGCAGGTGCGAACCGAAGATCGAACCGAGCGTCTGCGCGAACGGATTGGCCGGCTGCGCCGGCTGCGGCGGACGCGTTTCGGGGAAGAGCAAGTCGATCACGCGTTCGACCGCGGCCGCGTCGGCCGCTTCTTCGACGTCGGCGCGCCGCTCGTCTTGCACCATCCGCACTGCGGCTTCGACCAAATCGCGGGCCATCGACTCGACGTCACGCCCGACGTAGCCGACCTCGGTATACTTGGTCGCCTCGACCTTGACGAACGGCGCGCCGGCGAGTGCCGCGAGCCGGCGGGCGATCTCGGTCTTGCCGACGCCGGTCGGACCGATCATAAGGATGTTCTTGGGGATGATCTCGCCGCGCATCTCGGGGCCGAGTTGCTCGCGGCGATACCGGTTGCGCATCGCGATCGCAACCGCGCGTTTCGCCTTCGCCTGCCCGACGATGTAGCGATCGAGCTCGGCGGCGATCTGACGCGGCGTCAGCGCCTGGGGGTTCTCGAGGACCGGCGTCATGGCATTTGGGGTAACCCAAAAATCCGATCAAAAGATGCGACCGGACCGATCGAGCCGAGCATCAGTCGTCCAAGCGGAGATCGGACGACGGGCCACGCCAGTTCGCGGCGATGTCGGCTGCCAGCGCGCGGGCCTCGGCGTCGCGGCCTTCGCGGGTCAGCGTCTGCATCAGCCCATACAGCGACCGCGCATTGTGCGGCGTGCGCGCCAGGTCGGCGCGAAAGGCCGCCTCGGCGCCGGCGAGATCGCCGGTCTGCAGCAGGATCCCGCCGAGCCATTCGCCGGCCGGAAAATACCACGGCGAGAAGACTTCCGGCGGCAGCGGCGCCGTCGTGGCTACGACCTCGCGCAAGTCTTTGACGGCGGTGACATCGTCGCCGTCGAGGTGGGCGACGCGCGCACCGAGCAAGAGTGCGAACACCGAAGCGACGCGCTGCCGAAAGCCGGTTACGCTTGCCGTGGTTGCTTGAAGCGCCGCGAGTTCAGCCCGGGCTTCAAGTGCATTGTGCGTTTGCGCCCTCGCGATCCCGCGCGCGTAATGCCAAGTCATCAAGGTCAAGCTCTCGGAGGGTTCGGGGAATGACAGCACGTCATCCCAGCGTCGCTCGCGCGCGTAGCCTAAGAGCTCGGCCTTGACGTCGTTGCTCTGCTTTGCGATTCCGAGCGCGCGGTCGGCTTCGGAAGAATCGTCGAGCATGAGCGTCCCGCCGAGATAGAAGTCGAGATTGTGCTCGAAGTAGTCCAGACGCTCCGGCTTCTCTCTGAGGCTCGCGGCGTAGGTGCGATCATCGTCCACGGCGATCCGGTTGTCGCGTTCGAGCGGCCCGAACATCCCGACGTCGAGGTAGATGTGGCCGGACATGTGCACGAGGTGCGAGGCCGCGGGTTCGGCCGGCAACGCGCTCAAGCGCTCTGCGCTCGGCAAGGCGCGCTGCGCGACGCCGATATAGTCCATCGTGTGGACGTAGTAGTGATTCGCACCGACGTGGTTCGGATCGCGCGCCAGCACGGACTCGAGAACGCCGGCGATGAGCGCCGTCGCCGGCGTCGGTTTGTCGCCGGTCCAACCGGTGTCGTCGACATCCATCACGCTCTCGGCATACAGCGTCGCGGCGTCGAGATCGTCGGGGTAGTCGGCGTGCAGCTTCGCCATCGCGTCGCGGTAGGCGAGGTAGCTTTTCTTCGCCTCGGCCTCCGGTAGGAATTTCGGCGGATAGCGGACCGCGAGCGCCTCGATGTAGCGCTGCTCTTCCGGCGACGCGTTCGTTTCCAGCACCTTCGCTTTGGCGAGAGCGTCGTTGGCGGCTTTGACCCGCTTCGCGTCCATTCCGAAATTGAGATTCGGTCCGTTGGCGAGTGCGACGCCCCACCACGCCATGGCGAGCGAAGGATCGAGTTGCGCGGCTTTCGTGAAGCGCCGCGCAGCCTCGTCGCGATTGAAAGCGTAGATGAGCGTCAAGCCTTCGTCGAATTTTTGCTGCGCGTCGGAATTCTGCGTGCTGACCGCATGGTGGACGAGCGCGGTCTGCACAAGCGCGGTCTGCGACACGACCGGTTGCGATGGGGCGGACTGCGCCGGCATCACGAGCGCGACAAGAAAGACGAGGCCGAGGACCAGAGCCCGCGCAGCCGTCACATGACCTCGACGACGATGTCGGCATTGGTGTAGATGTCGATCGTCGAGGCGACCTGCAGGGCCTCGCGCGCGATCGCCTCGGCGTCGAGCGACGTGTGGCGGACGAGCGCCGTCGCGGCGGCCTGAGCGTAGGGCCCGCCGCTGCCGATCGCGGCGACGCCTTCGTCGGGCTCGATCACGTCGCCCGTCCCGCTTAAAATGTAGAGATGCTCGCCGTTGCCGACGATCATCAGCGCCTCGAGCCGGCGCAGCGCACGATCTTGACGCCAATCCTTCGCGAGCTCGACGGCGGCGCGGACTATGTCCTTGTACTCGTTGAGCTTCGCCTCGAACTTCTCGAGCAAGGTGATCCCGTCGGCGGCCGAACCGGCGAAGCCGGCGAGGGCCTTTCCGTCGGCGATGCGCCGCACCTTGCGGGCGCCGTGTTTGACGATCGTCTTGTCGAGCGTCACCTGACCGTCGCCGGCGATCGCAAGCTTGCCGTCGCGCCGGACGGCGAGGATCGTCGTCGATCGAATGCGTCTCATCACGCAACCACCACGGCGCCGCGCGCTTCGGTCCGATCGATCGTCTCGATCCATTCGCCGAGGAGTTGCAGCGCGCGCTCGGCCATCAGACGCCGGCGCTCGCGCTTTTCTCGCGGCGCATCGGGCAACGCCGAGAAGTGCGCCCAACTGACGTTGGACGGTTGGAAGTCGGGCGTTTCGACGTTTTGCAGGTGCGCGACGATCGCGCCGAGCGCCGTATCCGGCGGCACGGGCGGCATCGCCACATCGCCGAGAGCGTGCGCGGCCGAAATCGCGGCGAGCGCACCGCAGGCCGCCGCTTCAACGTAGCCCTCCGCCCCCGTGATTTGTCCGGCGAACCAGATGCGCGGGAAGCCCTTCAGTCGCAGGTCGGAATTCAGATAGCGCGGAGCGTCGATGAACGAGTTGCGGTGCATGACGCCGAGCCGGAGCCACTCGGCATGTTCGAGTCCGGGGAGTTTGCCGAAGGCCTCCTTTTGCGCCGGCCACGTCAAACGCGTCTGGAAGCCGACGAGATTGTAGGCGGTCGCGGCGGCATTCTCTTTGCGCAACTGGACGACGGCGTAGGGCGTTCGGCCGGTCCGCGGATCGCGCAAGCCGACGGGTTTGCACGGCCCGAAACGCAGCGCGTCCTCGCCGCGCGCCGCCATCTCTTCGACCGGCAAGCAACCTTCGAAGTATGGAGCTTTCCCGAGCGCGGCGTCGGATTCGAAACCTTTGGGTTGATGCTTGGGCAGATCGCGCAGATCCTGGGCGAGCGTCGCGTACTGCTCGCGATCGAGCGGGATGTTGAGATAGTCGTCGCCGTCGCCCTTGTCGTAGCGCGACTTGCGATACATCTGCGAGAGATCGAGCGAGTCGGCGGCTACGATCGGCGATGCAGCGTCGTAGTAGTGCAGGCGCGGGGAGGCACTCGTCACGCCGGGCGGCACCGCCGCGAGAAGTCCGTCGATCGCACCGGACAGTGCGTCCGAAGGCAGCGGCCCGCAAGCGACGATCGTCGGCGTCTCGGGATCGATGGCAGAGATCTCTTCGCGGACGATGCGCACGCGCGGATCGGCCTCGAGCCGGGCTTCGACGAGCGCCGAAAAGCGCAGCCGGTCGACGGCGAGCGCGCCACCGGCGGGGACGGCGGACTCACGGGCACACCCGACGATCAACGAGCCGAGCCGCGTCAGCTCTTCCTTCAGCAATCCCACTGCATTCTCGAGCGCGGCGCCGCGCAACGAATTGCTGCAGACGAGTTCGGCCAGGGAGTCGGTCACGTGCGCGGGTCCGCGCGCTTGAGGCCGCATCTCGCACAACTCGACGTCGATGCCGCGGCGCGCAAGCTGCCAGGCAGCCTCGCATCCGGCCAAGCCGCCGCCGATAACGCGCACCATTATGCCGGGATTGGTTCCGGCTCTCGTTCGGGCGCGCCCCCTATGGCGCTCGTATCGTGCGAACGGTCGGCGCTGCACTCGAAGGTGACCGTCCCGCGACGCGTCTTCGCGGTGACGTACGCGCCGCAGACGGGACACGGTTCGCCGACGACGCGGTCCCACGAGACGAAATCACAGGCCGGGTAGTTCGCGCACCCATAGAACGTGCGGCCGCGTTTCGAACGGCGCTCGACGATCTTTCCGCCGTCCTTGGGGCAGATCGCGCCCGTATCTTTGAGGATGGGCTTGGTCGTCTTGCATTCCGGATAACCGGTGCACGAAATGAAGCGCCCGAAGCGACCCGACTTGATGACCATCGGCCGGCCGCATTTCTGACAGATTTCATCGGTCGGCTCGTCGCGAAACTCGAGCTTGGGCAGCTTCTTCTCGGCCTCTTGGAGTTCGCGTTCGAACGGACCGTAGAATTGCCGCAGCACATCGACCCAGTCGGCCTTGCGCTCTTCGACCTGATCGAGTTCGGCCTCCATCTTCGCGGTGTATTGGAGGTCCATGATGTCCTTGAAGTGCTCGGCCAAGAGATCGTTGACGGCGATCCCGATCTCGGTTGGGTGGAAACGCCGTTCGCGCTGCTCGACGTACTGCCGCGCCTGAATCGTTTCGACGATCGAACTGTAGGTCGAGGGTCGTCCGATCCTGTTGTCTTCGAGCGCCTTGACGAGTGTCGCCTCGGTGAAGCGGGGCGGAGGCTCGGTGAAGTGCTGCTTCGCCTCGAGCTCCTTCTTCTCGAGCGAGTCGCCTTGCTCGAGTGCCGGGAGGACCGCGACCGCGCGACGGCCGTTCTTGGCCTGCGCGGCCTTCTCGGCAGCGTCCTCGTCGCGACCTTCTTCGTAAACCTTGGTGTAGCCGGCGAACTTCATCACGTTACCGTTGGCGCGGAACGTATAACGGGCGGCGGCGCGGACCGGCTTCGCCTCGATGTCGACCGCGGTCTGATCGTAGACTGCGGCGGCCATTTGCGAGGCGACGAAGCGCTCCCAAATCAGTTGGTAGAGCTTCAGTTCGTCACGCTTCAAGATCCGAGCGAGCGAATCGGGCGTCCGCGTCACCGAGGTCGGCCGGATCGCTTCGTGGGCATCCTGAGCGCCCTCGCGCAGTTTGTAGGTCCGCTCGCCGCCGTAATATTCGGCGCCGAAGGCTTGCGTGATGTAGTCCCGCGCGGCGTCGCGCGCGCTCGGGGCGATGCGCGTCGAGTCGGTGCGCATATAGGTGATGAGGCCTTGCGTCCCCTCAGTGCCGAGATCGAGCCCTTCGTAGAGCGCCTGCGCGAGCTGCATCGTCTTGCGGACGCGCAGACGTAGTTTCCGCGAGGCTTCTTGCTGGAGGGTCGAGGTGGTGAAGGGCGCGGCCGGATTGCGGCGCATCTCGCGCTGCTTGACCGACGCGACCGCGAAGCTCGCGCCTTCGAGATCGGCGAGAACCTGGTCGGCGCGGGCGCCGTTCGTAATCTCGGCCTTCGCACCATCGATCTCGTTCAGTTCGGCCGGGAAGACGATCGCGTCGCGTCCTTCGCGCGCGAAGCGGGCCTCGATCGTCCAATACTCGCGCGGTACGAAGGCGTTGATCTCGCGCTCGCGGTCGACGATCAATTTCACCGCGACCGATTGGACCCGGCCTGCCGAGAGGCCGCCGCGGACCTTGGCCCACAGCAGCGGCGAGATTTTGTAGCCCACCAGGCGGTCGAGGATGCGGCGCGCCTGCTGTGCATTGACGCGATCCATGTCGATCTGATGCGGGTGCTTGATCGCATCGAGGGCCGCCGACTTCGTAATCTCATGCAGTTCGATGCGCTTGGGCGACTCGAGTTTCAAGAGCTCGGCGAGGTGCCAGGCGATCGCTTCGCCTTCCCGGTCGGGGTCGGTCGCGAGGTAGACGTCGGCCGGGCTCGCCGCTTTGACGGCCGCCTTGAGCTCCTTGATGATATCGCCCTTACCTTTAATAGTGAGGTATCGCGGGGCGAATCCGTGGTCGACATCGACGCCGAGCGTGCTCTTCGGGAGATCTCGAACGTGACCGACCGAAGCCCTGACGTTGAAGCGCGGCGGCAAGAACTTCTTGAGCGTGCGCGCCTTCGTCGGCGATTCCACGATCACGAGCGGCCGACTCGACGCCTTCTTCGATTTGGATCGAGCCGGCGCGGGTCGGGGGGGTTGGTCGGTGGTCAAAACGCCCTTAGTATACGCCCGGCCGTCAAGTGGAGGCAATTCTACGCGCGCTCAAGTTGCATATTTTAAAGACACGGTATAACATGCAACCAGCAACCGTCGTGTACGGTAATGAGGAGGTATTTTTGGACGACAACATGCTGGGCGGCATGCCCCCCGAGGTGAGCGCTCCGCCGAAGAAAGCGCGCAAGAAGCGTGGCCGCAAGAAGGCCGCCGCGAAGAAAGCGGCTCCCGCAAAGAAGGCCGGACGCAAGAAGGCCGGCGCCAAGAAAGGCGCTGCCAAGAAGAAGCGCGGACGCAAGAAAGGCGCTGCCAAAAAGGGCGGAGCCAAGAAGCGTGGACGCAAGAAGGGCGCAGCCAAGAAGGGTGCAGCCAAAAAGGGCGGCGGCAAGAAGCGCGGACGCAAGAAGGCCGGGCGCAAGAAAGGCAAACGCTAGAGGGTCATTCGGACCCCGTGCGACGCTAGCGCGCCGGTAAGCTGAGAACGAGAGCGATTGCAACAGCAATCGCTCTCGCGTTTTAGCCGAGCCTAAGCCGCAGAGTTCGCGGCGTCGGCGGCGGCGACATCGGGCGCCTGTCCGCCGTGCTCTTCGACCCAATGGCATGCGGCGGTGTGACCCGGGTGGTATTCCTTGAGGGGCGGGACCTCGACCCTGCAGCGCGCGAACGCGATCGGGCAACGCGTGTGAAAACGGCAACCGGAGGGCGGGTTGACGGGCGACGGGATGTCACCGGCCAGGATGATCCGCTTGCGACGCTGCTCGATCTTCGGATCGGGGATCGGGATCGCCGAGAGCAGCGCGATCGTGTAGGGATGCAGCGGGTTGTTGTACAGATCGTCGCGATCGGCAATCTCCATGATCTTGCCGACGTACATGACGGCGACGCGGTTGGAGATGTGCCGCACGACGGCGAGGTCGTGGGCGATGAAGAGGAACGTCAAGCCGAACTGGGCCTGAAGGTCTTGCAGCAGATTGACGACCTGCGCTTGGATCGAGACGTCGAGGGCCGAGACGGGCTCGTCGGCGACGATGAACTTCGGCGACACCGCGAGCGCCCGCGCGATCCCGATGCGCTGGCGCTGGCCGCCGGAAAATTCATGCGGATACCGGTTGGCGTGATACGGCTGGAGGCCGACGAGCCGAAGCAATTCCTGGACCCGCGTCTCGGCGGCGCGACCGTGCGCGATCCCGTGGATCGCAAGCGGTTCGCCGATGATGTCGCCGACGGTCATGCGCGGATTCAGGGACGCATACGGGTCCTGGAAGATGATCTGCATCTGCTTGCGCAGCTTGCGTACGTCTTCGCGGCCGAGCGCGTGGACGTCCTGACCTTCGAAGAGCACCTGACCGCTCGTAGCCGGCAGCAGACGTAGGACGACGCGCCCGGCCGTCGTCTTTCCCGATCCTGATTCGCCTACCAATCCGAGCGTCTCGCCGCGGCGAATCGAGAAATCGACGCCGTCGACGGCGCGCACGTCGCCGACGTGCCGCGAGAACACGCCGGCGTGGATCGGAAAATATTTGTGGAGATCCCGAACGACGAGCAGATCGTCGCTCAAGCTAAGGTCTCCGCGGACCGCACCGGCGCGGAGTCGGGAACCGCGGGGACCGACGTCACGTCGAGCGTCCGCTCCTTCTCGGTGCGTTCGTCGTAGAGGAAGCACCGAGCGACGTGACCGCCGCCGAAATCGTAGAGCGGGACCGGTTCGTCGCAGATCGGCATCCGGTACTTGCAGCGTGGGGCGAACGAACAGCCGCGCGGGAGGCGCAGCATGTTCGGCGGCTGGCCATCGATCGGGACGAGCCGCGTCTGGTCCATGGCGTCGACGCGCGGCAGCGACGACAGGAGGCCCATCGTGTAGGGATGGCGCGGCTCGGCGAAGATCTGCTCGGCCGTCCCGTACTCGACCTGACTACCCGCGTACATCACGAGGACGTTGCGGCACGTCTCGGCGACGACGCCAAGGTCGTGCGTGATCAGGATGATCGCCGAACCGAGGCGCGCTTGCATCTCGTTCATCAGGTCGAGGATCTGCGCTTGGATCGTGACGTCGAGGGCAGTGGTCGGCTCGTCGGCGATCAGCACGTCCGGATCGCAGGAGAGCGCCATAGCGATCATCACGCGTTGACGCATACCGCCGGAGAGCTGGTGCGGATAGTCGTTGACGCGCTTCTCCGGAACCGGAATACGGACGACGCGCAGCATGTCGATCGTCTTTTCGAGTGCGGCCTTCTTGTCGAGCTTGAGGTGCAGCCGGACCGCCTCGGAGATCTGATCGCCCACGGTCAAGACCGGATTCAGCGAGGTCATCGGATCTTGGAAGATCATCGCGATGTCCTTACCGCGGATCCGTCGCATCTCGGCTTCGCTCTTCTGCAAGAGATTCTGGCCGCGCAGGCTGATCGAGCCGCCTTCGATGCGTCCGGGCGGGATCGGGATCAACCGCATGATCGTCAGCGCGTTGACGGATTTCCCCGAGCCGGATTCGCCGACGATCCCGAGCGTCGAGCGGCTATCGACGCTATACGAGAGGCCGTTGACGGCGTTGACGTAGCCGTCGTCGGTCTTGAAGCCGACCCGAAGATCCTTGACTTCGAGCAGCGCCACGCCGCTGTTCCTAGATACCCGTCAGACTGATGATCGTCGCGAAGACGACGAAGGAGATCGCAACGAAGCCCGTGATCCGCGTGAGTTGCTGATCGAAGCCGAGGCGCGGACGGTAGGCCGCCTCGACCCGGCCGCCGATCGTTCCGCTCAGACCTTCCTGTTTCGTCGTTTGGCATGCCAGCAAGATGACGAGCGAGGCGGCAGAGGCCATGAATAGCCCCGCAACACTGTGGGTCAACCAGCCGAGGTGGCTCGAGAGCCACGTCTGGTGATACTGCTGGGAGTTCAGCAGTTGCTGCAACACCTGGGGCGAGAGGGTCATCGTGACGTGCGGCGTCGCGCCGGGCTTCACGTTGATGGTCTGCTGCGCGCCCGCCGGCAAGGCCGTCGCTACGGCGAGATAAAGACGAGAAAACATCGGGCGGTCTGTTCTACCTCTAGCGGGCCGAAGCCGCTTCGGTCGCCCGCACGCGTGCCGCGAGGCTTTCGCCCGAAAGACCGAAGCTTGCGCGCTGGACGGGTTGCTTGTCGTGCTGGATCAGGACGCTCGGCGCTCCGATCCGCTCGACGGTCACGTGCAGTCCCCGGTCCGACAAGAATTCGCACACGGCCGACCCGAAGCCGCCCATCAGCGAATGTTCCTCGAGCGTGATGAAGCGACGGTGCGTCTCGGCGAGTTCGAGCAAGAGCGCCTCGTCGAGCGGGCGGACGAAGCGCATGTTGACGACGGTCGGACGCGGCGCGCCCTCGGGGATCAGATCGTAGGCGTCCAGGGCGACGTCGCAGGTGTTGCCGAGCGCGAGGATCGCGACATCCCCGCCGCGCCGAAGGATTTCGGCGCGTCCGTGCACGATCGGCGCCGGCGGCTCCAGGTGGTTCCCTTGCGAGTTGCCGCGAGGATAACGAATCGCCGCCGGCGCGCCGAGCGAGAGCGCGTGTTCGAGCATCGGCCCCAGTTCGTCTTCGATTCGCGGCGCCATGATCGACATGAACGGCAGCGTCCGTAGATACGCGATGTCGTACAGGCCCATGTGGGTCGGTCCGTCATCGCCGGCGACGCCGGCCCGATCCATGCAAAAGACGACCGGAAGATTCTGGACGACGACGTCGTGGACGACTTGATCGTACGCGCGCTGCAGGAACGTCGAGTAGATCGCGGCGACCGGCTTCAGACCGGCGGTCGCGGCGCCGGCGGCGAAGCAGACGGCGTGCGCCTCGGCGATCCCGACGTCGAAATACCGGTCGGGGTGCTTCTTCGCAAACTTCGAGAGCTTCGTGCCGTCGGGCATCGCCGCGGTGATCGCGATGATCCGCTTGTCGCGATCCGCGAGCGCCGTGAGCGCCTCCCCGAACGCCTCCGAGAACGTCGGGCGGGAGCTTGGCTTGAATTCCACCTTTCCGTTCTCGAAATCGAACGGTCCGACGCCGTGGAACGTGCGTTTGTCGTGCTCGGCCGGCTCGAAGCCCTTCCCTTTGGTCGTCTTGACGTGCAAGAGCACGGGGCCGCTGATCTTGCGGACGTTCGAGATGATCTCGCAGAGCCAATCGTAGTCATGGCCGTCGATGGGGCCGATGTAGCGCAGGCCCAGCTCTTCGAAGATGACGGCCGCTTTCGGCTCGCTCGAAACGAACCGCAGCGCCGCCTCTTCCCAGGTCGAGAGCGCCTTTCTCCCGACATCGCCGAACGGCATGTGGCCGAGGATGTCCTTGGCCTTCTCGCGAGCCGCGTTGAAGAGCGGCTTCGAGCGGAGAACGCCGAGATACTTGTCGATCGCGCCGACGTTGGGGGCGATCGACATTTCGTTGTCGTTGAGAATGACGATGAAGTTCGATTTCAACTGTCCGGCGTTGTTGAGCGCCTCGTAAGCGAGGCCGCCGGTCAACGCACCGTCGCCGATGATCGCGACGACCGTCTCGTCGGTTCCGGCAAGTTCGCGAGCGCAGACCATTCCGAGCGCCGACGAGATCGACGTCGAAGCGTGGCCGGCGCCGAAGCAGTCGTATTCCGACTCGCTGCGCATCGCAAAACCTGAGAGCCCCCCGCCTTTGCGGACCGTATGAATCCGGTCGCGGCGCCCGGTCAGCATCTTGTGGACGTAGACTTGGTGGCTCACGTCCCAGACGATCTTGTCCTTCGGCGCATCGAGGACGCGGTGCAGCGCGAGGGTCAGCTCGACGACCCCCAGATTCGGGCCGAGGTGGCCACCGTTCTTCGCGCATGCGTCGATCAGCGCATCGCGAATTTCGCGAGCGAGGACGTCGATTTCCTGGCGCGAGAGACGCTTGAGATCGCGGGGGGAGTCGATGCGCTCGAGGACCATCCCGCCCCTTTTTGACGGGCCCCTCCATTCTCCTCACCGAACCGGGCGAGCGTGCTTCCAAGCGAGGCTGCGCGACCGAGCCCGGTACGCCTGAACAAGCGGCGGCGGGTCCTCACGGACCTCGCGCGGATTTTCTCGACGGTCTGCAATCCGTTCCTGACGGCGCTCGCGCTGTTCGTGATCCTGGCGCACGCCAGCGCCGCGGACGCGCCGACCTTCTGGCGGCTCGCGTTCGGCAGCATCTTCTTCTCGTCGATCGGGCCGATGCTCTACGTGCTCTGGCTCTACGCGACCGATCGCATCGCGGACCTCGACATGTCGGTGCGCAGCGAGCGCGAGGCGGTCTTTACGGCCTTCGTCGTTTTCTACGTCCTGGGAACGGTCACGCTGTGGCTGATGCACGCGCCGCGGCTGTTGACGGCCACGATGGGCGCATACGCCGTCGTGACGCTCGTCGTCCAATACATCACCCGCTACTGGAAGATCTCGACCCACGCCTCCGCGATCACGGCCTCACTCACGGCGCTCGTCTACCTCTACAAGCAGCAGCCCCTGCCGTTCATCGTCCTGATCCCGATCGTCGCCTGGGCGCGGGTCTACCTGAGAGCGCATACGATCGCGCAAGTTCTTGCCGGCATCGCGCTCGGCGCGACCTCGGTCTTGCTCGCGTATCACGTCTTTAAATTGATTTAGGGGACCCTCGATCAGATCGGCAGCAGGGCGACGTGTTCGACGCCGGCGTGAGCGTCGAGCGGGCCGATCATCATCGTGATCGCGCGCGCAAACGGTTCCAAATCGCCGCTCGTCACATAGAGCGTCCGCCCCGTTCCCCGCTCGCCGCCGCGATGGCGGACGAGCGCGGCGGCGCGTTCGGCCTGCGCGACCGCGGGATCGATGCACAGCACGTCCTCGCCGAGTACGGCTTCGAAATGCGCCTCGAGCAGCGGGTAGTGCGTGCATCCTAAGACGACGGCGTCGACCGGGAGGACCAGCTGCGCGCAGGCATCCCTGACGGCAGCGCGCGGAATGGGGCCCTCCAGCATCCCGCTCTCCACGAGCGGCACGAGCGCCGGCGCGCCGACTTCGTGCACCTCGACCTCCGGCGCGTAACGCCGGATCGCCTCCGTATAAGCGCCGGAATTTGCGGTCGCCGCCGTGGCGATGACGCCGACGCGGCGCGCACCCGAGACCGCGACGACCTCGGCAGCGGCATCGATCAGGTCGAGAACGCGCGCCCGCGAGGCCGGCCAACCGGACCGCATCGCGATCGCGCACGACGTGTTGCAACCCATCACGATCACGTCCGCGCCGCGCTCGTCCAGAAAGGCGAGATTGTGCCGCAGAAAGGTGCGCAATTCGTCGGCGGTCCGGTCACCGTACGGGACGTGCGCTTGATCGGCGAAATAGACGACGTCTTCGCGCGGCAAGAGCGTCCGCACTTGCCGGAGGACCGTCAGTCCGCCGAGTCCGGAGTCAAAGATTCCGAGAATACTAGGGCTCCCTCGCCTCTACGAGCCGCCGCTCGTGTTGACGGGGTTGTTCGCGGCGTAGTCACCGATTCCATCGGCGATCGCGACGGCGACTTTTCGCAGGAAATCGGGCGACCGCAGAAGCGCGGCGTCGCTCGAATTCGAGAGGAATGCCGTCTCGATCAACGTCGCCGGCATCGTCGTGTGGTGGATGACGTAGAACTCTTCCTTGCGCACGCCTTTGTCGGCGGTGCCGATCGTCTCCAAGCGCGTGCGCACGGCGTCGGCGAGCGGCCGATCGGAGTCCTTGTAGTAGTAGGTCGTCGTCCCGTTCTGAGCGGTGGTCGGGAAACTGTTGACGTGGACGCTGACGAACAGGCGGGCGCCCGCGTCGTTGGCGACATCGCAGCGAGCCTGCAACTCATCGTGGGCCGAAGCGTTCGGCGATGCGACGTCGACATCGCTGTCGCGGGTCATCTTCACTTGCCAGCCGCGCGCGACGAGCAGCGTTCGCAAGCGGCGCGCGATGTCAAGGTTGATGTCCTTCTCGACCAACCCGTTGTGGACGGCCCCAACGTCGCTCCCGCCATGCCCCGGGTCGATCACGATCAACTTGGGATTGGTCGGAACGTACGGATGCGCGACCGTTTGAGAGGGCGGCGACCATATATCGTTGCTTCCCGCGAGCGGCGCCACGGCGACGATCGCACCGCCGGTCAGGCGCCCGGCGCCGACGCGCTGCGGTTGGGGATCGTCGCTCGCGCCGATCGTGATGGTGAGTCCGCCTTGCACCGGCGCAACGTCCACCTGTCGCGGCGACGTGAGGTCGAAGGCGACCCGGACCGTCGGGTCGGGGTCGTCGTTGAATTGGCGAATGCGAACGCTCGAGACCGCCGCCGTCTGCGGCTGCTCGTCGCGCCCGGGGACGCCGAGCGTCGCGTCCTTTATATCGATGTACCAGCGGTTGTCACCGAGCCGGTGCCACTCGTACCGCACGGCTCCGCTCACGCCGATGCGAACGGAGAGAGCCTGATCGCTCGCGGTGAGGTCGATCGAGGTGACCGTTACCGGCGGCGCTAGGGGCGGCGGCGGAACGGCATTGTCGACGGGGAGCGCGCCACCGACCGCCGCGTAGTCGTCGTTCCTTATCGTGGTTGGATCGATCAAGACCGCGGGCGGCGGCGGCAGCGCCCGGTGCGTTTCCACGGCCGACACGGTGCGGGCCGGCGCGACGGCGACGTTCGGCGGCCCGGCCTCGGGGATGGCGCTGCCGGCGAGCGCGATTCCAGGTCCGGCGAACCCGATCGACACGACGTTCGGCGTTTCGCTCGGCGCGAGCGCGTGAAGGGTCCCGCGGCCGGCGTCGAAGGTGACGGTCGTCGTCGGGTTACGCGGCGAGCCGGCGACGTTGATCGTCACGCTGCGCACTTCCGCGCTGCCCCGAACTGCGCGTTCGGGATCGAGCGTCGACGCGACGCCCGCAAAGCTCAGCACGACGCGCTCGCTCTGCGCCGGCGAGGAGCGCTTGAATTTCAAAGGCAGCGCGCCGCGAAGTGTGATCGTCGTCACACGGTCGCGGATGCGAATGTCGAGCGCCGAGATCTGCGGCTGAAGGACGGTCGTTCCGTTGTCGCCGACCGGCACGACCGAGAGGACCCTTGCCAGCGTGAGGAAGGGCAGATAGACCGACGCGCCGCTTTGGAACGGTGCGAAGGGCGCCTCCCCGCGAATTTCGCCGTCGCTGAAGTGGGTATCGCCGATCGTGAAGGTGATCGCTCGCCGGTCGCCGCTTGCGATGACGACGTAGCGCTGTCCGGCGACGTAATTGACCGATGCACCCAGCTTCGAGAGAAACTTGGAGAGGCCGGGGTCGTCGAGGGCGACCGCGAGGTTTCCGTTGCGGTTTTGAGCCTTCGCGAACACCAAGGTCGAACCGGCGAACCAGTACCCGGACCCCGGTTGCGCGACGGCGGCGCGCGGGGTGAACAACCCCGCAAAGGCCGATAAAATAAGGCTTAGCGCGAGGGTCCTAAAAATTCGAACGCGCCAGCGGCTGATCGAGTTCAAGATGTCCTCCGGGCAACGTCGCTACCTTCCGGCCGTCGATTTCGATCTGCACGGCTTTGATGTCCGGCAGGGCCGTCATCGTCCAGACCAGCGCCTTGAACTCGCCCGCTTCGGCAAAACTCCCACCCACCGAGCCGGCGATCGTTCCGCCCAAATCGGCGACCAGGGTCGAGCCATCCAACGTGACGCCGCGCGTCACCGTCCCAGCCGGGAAGCGAATCGCTTCGACTTGCGACGGAGGACCGACGAGAACTTGCGCCAGGGCATATGCAGCGACGCTCTTCCGGCTGCGATCCGGCCCGAGACTGACCTTCCACGGTACGAGAGTAGCTCCGTCTATCTCAGAATAGTAGACGGTGATAGTATCGGCAGCCTGGAAACGAGGCTGCAGCACGTACCGGTAGACGACAAGAGCGGCGACGACGAACGCCGCCAGGATAACGACGACGCGCAACGCCTTCATTACTGGAGGTATTTCTCGGACGTCGGAGTCGTTCATGCCAACTAAAGTTCCAACACGCCCGCCGAAATACTCCGGCCGAAAAGCGAGGGGCCGGCGGCGACCCGACCGGCGTCGAGGGCGACCGCGTACGGCTGATACCGGCACCCGCCAAACGACGCGCGTCGCCATTTTCGAGTACATCGAAACCTGGTACAATCGCTGAACTTCGTATCCATTAACTCGGGGGAAATTCATTTCAAAGCGTCTAGCTGAACTTCACCTGCTCAGATGGTTTATTTGCGTGTTGCCATTCATTGCCTTGTACTGGCTAACACCGCTTTACGGCAAGTTGACAATCGATAACGACTACCCGATCTACTCGATTCAACAGCAGATGGAACTCCAGTATTCCTTGGTTCATGGAAGCTTCCCGTTATTTTCACCCGGCTTCGCCGGTGGTCGATCGAGCGCTGCATTAACATTGGGTCAAATGTTTCATCCGCTTTCCCATCTCGCGGCTCATTCATTTGGTTACTGGGATGGACATGCTCTTGAGTGGAATACTTTTTGGCGCCTAGTATCATTAGGATTGACGCAATTAGTCTTATTCAATTTGCTTCGAAAACTCCAGCTTCGTATTGATTTTGCGTTCATTCTCTCGTTTCTCACCGTATACAATCAACGGATGCTTGATATGTTCCGTTACGGCGCCTCCCTCGAGAGCTACACCGGCTTTCTCTTGCTTTGCGCAGCAATGGCATACTTCTATGTCGCGCCTAGCCGCTTCATCGGACCGCTATCGGTAATCGCCGCTACCTATCTTCTTATCTGCGGCGGCCATCCGCAAATTGCATATCTTGGGCTCTTGGGCGCTGCCCTCATGTGTTTGGTTATTCCTAACGCGGTTTCCGCCATTCGGCCCGATATCATTCTAACTTCGCGTAAAGCGCTTGTCTATTATCTAAACATAGGGTCATATGCATGTATCGGTTTACTGCTGGCTTCAGCTTATACGTTTCCGTTGTTTTTTGAATTTCTAAGAGACACGCCGGAGAGGACAGGTCAACCTTATGCATGGTCGTTGGACTGGTCCGGCAACTGGGCTGGTGAATTAACCAGCTTCTTCAATCCGCTCCGCAGCGACGTCCACGGCGCTTTCGGTTCGTCTTCATTAATTCTGATTGCGGCCCTTGTGCCGTTTGCGCTTTTTAGCGGTCGGCAGAAGGGGCGCGAGATCATGATTGCACTTTGGTTTATTCTTATTACAGTATTTCTTTGCAGCATCGGCGCCGATACGCCAATCCATTATTTCTTTTGGCATTACGTTCCGTTTGCAAATACATTCCGCGTACCCGGCCGCATTACGATGCTCTTGCCGCCGATCTTCATGCTCATTCTTGCTTGGTTCTTTCGCGTTGCGGATGATGAGGCCGCGACGAGCCCGGCTCCGCGAATTTCGGCTGAGTCATTTCTGCTACAGGCAGCTGCCGTCTTCCTAACGGCATGGATTTTCATCCCAGGTGACGATCCCAATTCTGGAATGCGCACACCCTCCGTTATACAACACTACCCTGCATGGGTCGACATCTTCATCCTTAGCAGCGGTCTTGGCTGTCTGCTCTTGGCGGCAATACGGGTTTCCCGATTCCGCTTTCATATGGTTGCCGGGTTGCTCTTATGTTGTCTTGTGGTGATTCAAGCTTCCGTTCAGTTACGATACGGCACGTGGGTCACGGAACGCACGCCCACGCCAACGCTCGCTCAGATGAACGCTGAAAAGCAGTCCGACCTTGCCTTTCGCGGTAACCCCGGTTACGGTATGGAACCCACCGCGATGGTTGAGCGAACTGCAAAAACGTCCCAATTCGCAACCTTCCATCGCATAGATACAACCGCGCCCTTATCCGACCGAGTCGCGAGCGTATACACCTCGTACAATCGTGTGATACTTCGCGTGAATGCTTATCGATCTGGTTATCTAACTTTCTCTGCTCCATACTCTTCCCAGTGGCACGCTTCGGTGGACGCTAAAGAATCTAAGATCTACCCAACGGATCAGAACGAACAGTCCGTTTTGCTCTCCGCAGGCGCCCACGATGTGGAATTTCGCTTCCTCAGTCCGGCCAGTGTAGCCGGCATGCTCATCAGTTGCTTCACCGCATTGTTAATCGGTCTTTATGTTTCTCAATATTGTATCTCTCGCTGGGTACGCGCTGCCGCGATTGTGGCGATGATTCTGGCCTCGATAGGATTTTTTATCTTCTGGAAGCATAGTTTATACAACGGCCAAGATCTGCAAACACGGTACGTCTGGGTCTCGGATAATGGTCATAAAAGCGAACGCTAGGGCCGAAGGGCTGTCCGCCGATGTGCGAGCTCTTGGCTTTGGACTCCAAAAGATGTCTCTCGGTTAGCCCTGCGCTGACGGAAACCGACAATCCGGGGCCGAAAAGCGCAGCCATCTGCGGATATCGGCTTAGGAGAAAACGCTGTGATGGTCTGTCAGAAATGCGGAGCTCCGGTGCATTCAAAGGTCTGTAATGCGTGTGGGACGCCGGTGCCCGGGCCGCACATCATGCTGCAGGACGTACGGAGCCTTCCAATTCGTGCGTTGTTTCCGTTCCACCAATTCATGAAAGACAGACCCTGGACCCAGCGCGCCGTGTACATGGCGGCCTTCTTTGCTCTATTTCCGCTCGCATTCGAGCAGCTTTTCGGGACCGGCGTTGACATCCAGAGTGCGGCGTGGGCTATCGGTACGTACTTTGCTTTGCTGTGGGGTTACGTCTTATGGTCAATCGTCAAGCCCACATCGGTGCACGTCTGGACTATTCTCGGAGTTGCGGCCTTCACGGCAATCGTGGGCATCGGCGTAGACCTGGTCGTGCAGCAGCTGCCGATCTTGAGCGCGCTCTACAGTGCTGCTGCCAATGGAGGATCCGGGCTTTCGACTTATATCGGCTTTGTTTTTGGCGTCGGCCTGACCGAGGAGACCGTCAAGATACTTCCGATCTTGTGGCTGGCCTTCAGGCTGAAAAAACTTCCCACGCCGCGCGACGCTGCTTTTTATGCGGGGGTCAGCGGACTTGCGTTCGGCGTAGCGGAAGCGGTGAGCTATTCTTTAAAGTACACCCAGATTCTCCAACCGGGAACGGCGGGTGGCGACGCATCGGGGGCTGGGGGCTTCGTCGTCCTTGAATTCCTCCGCCTGATATCGCTGCCGTTCTTGCACTGCGTCTTTACCGGCATCACCGGATATTACGTCGGTCTGAGCCTGCTCGCACCGTCTCGGCGCCGTGCGCTCATCCTATTAGGATTGTTCGTCGCGGCCACGCTGCACGGCACGTATGACTTCTTCGGCGGCACCGTGTTCGCCGTCGTTGTCGCGGCGCTCGCCATATTCATGTTTACGTCGTACATGGCGGAAGCCGACACGATCACCGAAGCGATCCGCGATCGTGCGGCCACAATAAGTACCGCATAGACGTGGCGGCGCAACTTCATGAACGACTCCTGGGCGCGTCCTTTGCGCGCTTGCCGCCGGCGCTCCGCCGCTTTCTCGCGCAGCCCGGCGGTACGGCAGACTTCGCACTGGAGGTCACGCACCAACCGGGATTTCTGCGGAGCGCGCTGGCGTCGATTCTGCGCATGCCTGCGGCGGCCGCGCGGGCGCCGGGGTCGCTGATCGTGAGCGTGCGAGGTGCCCGCGAAATCTGGGTGCGGGCATTTCCCGATAGGACGCTGCGCTCCGTGTTGTGGATCGACGCGGGAAAACTCGTCGAGGAAACCGGACCGCTACAATTCGTCTTCGCCGTCGACGCCGACGAGCGCGGGCTGCGGTTCTCGCAGATCGGCTGCCGCCTACTCGGACGAACCCTGCCGCGAGCGCTCGCACCTCGCGTCGAAGCCGTGGTTCGCGGTGACGAGCGCGGTTGGAACGTGCTGATCTCGATCGCTGCCCCAGGGCTCGGCCTCGTCGCAACGTACGGCGGATCGGTGACTCCGCAGCCATGACGGCGGCGCTCTGCGTCCTGATCGTGCTGGCGCTGATGGGCGCGTTCGACACCATCGTGTATCACGAGCTCGTTGCGCGCTTGCCTAGCGATCCGGCGGCGCGGCGCGAATTGCAACTACACGCATCGCGCGATTTCATCTACGCCGTCCTGTTTGGGACGCTGGCGTGGCTGCAGCCGCATGGCTGGGCGATCCTGCCCCTCGCCATCCTGCTTGCAATCGAGATCTCCATCACGCTCGCGGACTTCATCGTTGAAGATCGCACGCGAAAGCTGCCACCCGGCGAACGCGCGATGCACGCGCTGATGGGGATCACGTATGGAATCTTCCTTGCGCTGCTCTACCCAAACGCCGCCGGCTGGTTCGGCGCGCCCTCCGGCTTTGAGACCGCGTCCTACGGCCTGCTGTCGTGGATTTTAACCGCCTTCGCGCTCGGCGTGGGCCTGTCGGGCATACGCGACCTCACGGCGTCGTTCGCGCCGGCGTAGCTGACGCGGGGAGTACCAGGAGCAGCGCCTCGTTCTAACGCCAAACGTCAGCGATCTTCCCGCCGACGTTCGCGTGACCCGGCGCACACAGTGCCGCGGAATCTACAAATAGCATAGACGGTGTGGGTACCAGGCTCAGATGCAACCATCGTCGAGCAAGCCCAAGGCCGCAAGCGGGGCCGCGCCGCGCTTCATCTCACTTCTCGCTCTGCTTTTCTGCGGATCTGCGGCCGGTGCGAATGCGGCTTCGAGACCGGCGTCGCTCGCCGTGGCTGCCGCCGACTTCGGCAACCCGCCATCCGGCGAGATTCCGATCCTCTTCGACGACCACAACGTCTACGCCACGCCCGACCTGCTCAAGCGGAACAGAGTGTTGGCCGCGTTCGTCAAGGATGGCCAAATCTACGTGCCGCTGCGCAGCATGTTCGAGCAGATGGGCGCTACCGTCTCGGTGTCGGCCGACGGCAAGACCATCCTCGCAGTCAAGAAGGGCGTCATCGTCTCCATCACGTTAGGCAGCGACGTCGTCGTCATCAACGGCGAATCGCGACCGCTCGACGTGCCGCCGATGCTCTACGAGGGTGTCGTGCTCGTCCCGGTACGTGTGCTCTCCGAAGCGCTCGGCGCCTACGTGCAGTGGGTTCCTGACCGCCGCATCGTCATCGTTCGCTTCATTCCGCCGCCGACGGCGCCGACGGTCGCACCACCGACCGCAGTGCCGACCACTGCGCCGACTGCTGAGCCGACCATCACGCCACCCATCCCCACTTCTGCACCGACCGCGACGCCCACTCAAAAACCAGCCTATCACGGTTTTATACAAGCCGCGTTCGCTGCGCCCAGAAATTACAATGAGTTCTCGGCCGGCGAGTACTGCCCCAAGTCGTATGTGCTGAACGGAGCGTACGCATTCAAAGATTCCGGGCTGGCCGTTAAAGTCGACTACCGCCAAGACGAGTATGTCACGAGCGATAATCTCACCGACGCGAGCGGCAATCAGTATACTCGATATGCGACGATCGACGGCGGAACCGCGCTCATCCCCGTTTTTCTCGCGAAACAGAGTACGTTGGACGCGCGCTTGGAGTATCAGGTCGCAGCTCCGAAGATCTATGTAGGCGTCGGTTACATCAACGCCGCGAACAGTTACGGATATCCGCAGCTCGATGGGTTCGGCGTCGGAATCGAAAAGCTACCCGATCTGCGGCCGGGGTTTAGCTTCTTCGGTTCCGCGTTCTACTATCCGACCGCGAGCGGCAACTACACGGTCACCGACCCGACGAACCCAAACTTCGGCAACACGTATAAACAGCAGTACCAGATCCTAAAGTACGATGTCGGCCTCGCGCTCGTCTTTGCACATTCCCCAGTGTACCTCCAAGGCGGCTTCAGTGGCGATGACTACGCCGTGAAGCAAAATGCACCAATAGGTCAGACGCATGACGGTCCATATATCGGCCTCGGCGTGAAATTCTAAGCGATGAGAAGGACCAACGACATGCTCAAGACCCCGCGCTTCTTCCACGCATTCGTGGCCCTCGTTTTCCTGGCCGCATGCAGCGGCGGCGGATGCTGCACCGCGCCGTCCTTCACCGCGGCGATCCCAGCGATCGTACCTGCCTTGTTGGCAGCCACGCCCACGCCGACCCCGCGCGTCACGGCCACACCGACGCCAGGCCCCACGCTAGCGCCGGGTGCGACGCCGACGCCCACACCGATCGCTACGCTAGCACCGACACCAACGCCGACGCCGACACCGACGCCGACGCCGACACCGACGCCGACTCCGACTCCGTCACCGACTCCAATACCAACACCGACGCCGATCGTCGCCCTGTCATGCGCCCAAAACGCCGTCAGTGGTCAGGGAGTCCCCCTCGGAACGGACGCAACCTTCGCAGTACTCGCGGCCTCGACGGTCACGAACTCGGGGGTGACGCTCGTGGATGGTAACCTCGGAGTGAGCCCGGGAACGGCCGTGACCGGATTCGGGCCGGGAACCGGTACCGTAATCGGCGGCTCGATACACTCCGCCGATCCGACCGCGGCGCAGGCTCAACTCGATCTGACGACCGCATACAACAACGCGGCCGGCCGAACGAACCCGTCCGCCGTGCCCGCCGACATCGGCGGAATGGTCCTCGCACCAGGCCTCTACAAAGCGCCAGTCTCGCTGGCGATCACTGGAAACGTCACGCTGGACGGACAGAACAACCCCAACAGCGTCTTCATCTTCCAGATGGCATCCACCCTAACTACTTCCGTCAACAGCACCGTCACGCTAATCAACCGCGCCAATGCGTGCAACGTCTTCTGGCAGGTCGGCAGTTCGGCAACCCTCAACACGGCCTCGGTTTTCAACGGGACTATCATGGCACTGGCATCGGTCTCGCTCGGCACCGGCGCGCAACTGAACGGGCGAGCCTTAGCAGGGAACGGTGCGGTAACAATGCTCAGTAACGTCGTTACCGCGCCCGGCCCGTAAAGAAGAGAACGTCGACGTGCGCCGGCCCCCACAGGGCCGGCGCAGCACGTTAGGGGTGAAGCGCGCAGGATGCGGCGAACGAAATGAGCTGAAATCGATTTCGGTCGTGCAATGAGCAGCTAAACTTGGGAAGTAAGGCAAGTCCGTTTATGGACCCAGGGCCGGTATGAGCTTTCGAAGCGCACTATTACTTGCCGTATGCTTTGCATTTAGCGCTTGCGGGGGCGGAGGAGGAACGGGAGGTGGGCTCGTCACGCCTCCGACATCGTCGCCAACGTCTGCGCCCACCCCGACGCCGGCTCCAACGGCGCCCCCGACAACGGCAAGCGTGCAAATCACCACTGCGTCCACTGCCCAGACGGTAACTCTTCCGAGCGTTGGCGGATTCAGCGGCACAGTTCTGATCCCGGCTGACACAGAAGATCCGGGAACGGTGCTTACCCTCACGGCAAGCACGGTCGTGCCCACCGGTTTGCAGAATCGCGCGCGGTCTGCGATGGCTGCGCGACGCGTTCCTTTCGCATCGATCTACTCGCCGCTGCTGTACCTTACGATGAACGCCGGTGCTGCCTCGCAGCTCTATAGCCAGCCCGGATACAATATCGATCTGCCGACGAATATGAGCACGGCCGGGATGGCGTTCTACCTATCCGTATTCGATCCGGCGAACTCGAGTTCGAATTATCTGATCGGTCCGGCGACGGTCTCGGGCGGAACTGTGAGTTTTCAAACCGGCTCCACAGCGCTGACGTTCACCAGCGGTGAGACCTACGCGTTCGAGCTGTTCGAGATTCCTGGCACTTCCCCCACGCCGAACCCGTCAACCAGCCCCTCTAATATCCACGAATTCTCGATCGCGAACTCCCCAAATATCATGAACCTTACAAACGGGCCGGACGGAAACGTTTGGTTCGTCGGTCAGACGGACAAGGCAGGCCCGATCACGACCGTCATAGGCTCGATCACTACAAGCGGCGTCGTCACCCAATACACGGAATCCGGGCAAGGCGGCGAGATTATAACGGGACCTGATCACAGACTCTGGTTCACCGAGCAGAGCACCTCCATCGGGGCCGCGACCACTTCAGGGACGATATCGATCTACTCAGCGGCTGCGCTTGACAACGGCGTTCTCGGAGTGCAGACCTTCGGCCTAACGATTGGACCTGATCAGAACGTGTGGGTGACAGATTCAGATAACAACCAAATTATCAAGTTCTCTACTCAAGGTAGTATCCTCGGCTCCTACCCTCTCAGCGGCTTCGCGCTCGGCATCCCGGGGAGGGGAGCTCCACTCGGCATCGCCGACGGGCCGGACGGTGCCCTTTGGATCGCCCAAGACATTTCGACCTCGCAGACTACGCCGCAGATCGTTCGTCTTACGACGGCCGGCGCGATTACATTTTTCACGATCTCCCAGCGTCCTTATCAAATCATCGCCGGGCAAGATGGCAACCTTTGGTACTCTGAGTCATTCGGTAATGGCATCGCACGGATCACTCCGACCGGCACCGTCACTGAGTTTCAGGCCTCAGTCGGCGCCGCGGTTTACGGGATAACCTCTGCTGCGGACGGCTCCTTCTGGTCGACGGAGCTTGCCGGAAACGCAATCGACCACTTCTCGCTGACGGGGGTTCTCCTAAACCGCTACCCGCTGCCAACCCCGAACTCAGGCCCGATTGGGGTCACGATCGGTCCGGATGGAAACGTTTGGTTCGCGGAACAAGCCGGCCGAATCGGGGTTCTAACCCCCTGACGAAGTTCGTGCGTCGCGGAAAGCGTGAGTAGCGATTTGCCAATCGTTGCCGCACGGGTCCTTTACCATCGCACGCCGATCTCCATACGGCATATCTGCCGGCTCCTCTAGGGACACGGCACCGGCTTCCAACGCACGCCGGAACGTCGCATCGACGTCATCAACGTACAAGTGGAGGAAAGCAGGCATCGGATCGCGCGGGCCGACGCCGCTTACCATGACGATCGAGTCGCCGATTCTCATCAGGGACGGCGCATCCGCCGCGAAGTCTCCACTCGCACCGAACGCGCGCTTAAGGAAATGGATCAGCTTGGCTGGATCGTGAACTACAAGCCGAGGAGTAACGCTATGCCAGCCTTCCGGAATCGATTTTGCCATTGCTTACCTCTCCCGCATCGCCGCCATCTGGCGAACGATATGTCGAATCAAACCGCCGTCGTACTCGTAGATCGTCGCGTGATCGTAGCCCGGCGCGAAGACGACGTCGGCGTCGCTGCCGAGGTGCTTCAGTTCGTCGGCGAAGAGATGGAGCGAACCCTCGAGGTGATAGGTGTCCTCGGTGCCGACGATCAGATGGAGCTTACCCCGTAACTCGGGTTTCAGCGTCGGCCAGCGCTTCTCGACAAGGTGCGCGATGTCGTAATGCACGTCCCAGTATCGCTCGACCGTCGGATCGATCGCGCCCGTCTCGTGGTCGAACAACTTCTCCGGCTGCCCGTCCGCGCCGCGCGGGCTGAAGACCGCGTCGAACGAGCCGAACTGGCGCTGCGGCGGCGGCCGGCCGTCGTCGGCCTGAACGTAGTCGCGTAGCGTTTCGACGTCGCGGCCGTTACGGCGGACGAGCCAATACGGCCGGCCGTCCGGCGCTCGATAGAGATTTTGCGGCGGTTCGCGCCACAGATCGGGACCGGTGAAGTCGTGGAAGTCGACCGGGTCGGGCGAGAGCGACCACTCGCCGCCGAACGTCTCCGGGTAGTTGACTTGCAACCAGAGGACCGACCAGCCGCCGGAGGAGAAACCGGCGAGGAAGCGCGTTTGCGGCGTCGCGAGCGTACGAAACCTTCGGTCGAGTGCGGGGACGAACTCGCGGACGAGCGCGTCGCCCCAGGAACCGTTGTTCGCCGAGTTCGCGAACACGTGATGTCCGGTTTCGATCGACGCATCGAGCGCAACGACGATGAACTCGGTTCCGGCGGCTCGCATCGCGTCATTCCAGCTGCCGGCGGACTGCGGGTTGAACCGATAGGCGCCGCCGAATCCGTGGACCCAAAAGATCGTTGGATAGCGCCGCTCGGGCGAGGCCGCATACGAATCGGGGACGAGGACTTGCGCGCGGATCTGCGTTGGGTCGTGGCGGAACGCGGTCAACATCGCGCTCGAAACGTCGACTTCGACGACCTTAGGATTCGAAGATTCGACGTTCAAGTACACGCGGCCGCCGAGCAGCAGTGCGGCGAGGATCAGCGCAGAACCGAAGGCGCGGGTCACGATGCAGTGTTCGGCAAGCGGCCGCTGGTTGCCAGCATGGGAAGCTCGCGCTAGGTTTTCGACTCCGTCAGTTCGACCGCCTGGACCTGGGGCAGCACCGGCTTGACAAGCGCTTCGACCATGCGCGCGAGTTGCGGCGTCGGCATGATGCACGACCCGTCTTCGCAGGTGAGTTCGCCGATCCGGATTGTGCCCCGCAGCACCCCGTCGTCGAGCGCGTCCAGCTCGAGGTGCGCGCCGTCGACTTGGAGGCTCGCGGCGAGCCCGGCGATCGCCGTGCGCGCCGCCACGAGCGCTTCTTCCGGCTTCGCGGCGGGCGCTCGTCCGTTGGCCGATCCGGCGGCCACACGGCCTAAGAGCTTCGCGCGAATCTCGTCGATCCGGTCGTCGACGAGAGCGTCTAGCACGTCTTTGGTTTTGTTCGACGTCGGATGCGGAAGCCAGACGATGTTGTTTTCGACATAGTCGTCCGGCAGGCCGAGCAGCGCTTGCGTCGCGTGAGCGATCGCCTTAAAGACGTCGTTGACGAGGATCACGGTCGGAACCCCGCGGGCTTCGAGGGCGACGGCGTCCCGCATACAGCAGGACACGCAGCTCCCTCAACCGCCGAGCCCGGTGATCGCGATATCGCAATTCGCGAGCCGTTCGATCACTTCGGCCGGGGCGATCCGTGAGAACGACGGCTTGTGGTCGAACTGCGGCTGGGCTCCGTCTTCCTTTAGTAGATGGGCGGCTCGGGCGAGCAGGACGTCGGCTTGCTCCTTCCCGTTGTCCAAGACCGCGATGCGCAGGTTCGCGAGCGTTCGCGGGCGCTTGGCAAGGAGCGGCGCGCTCGCGGTGCGGCCTCCGCGCGGATCGTGGACGGAAAAACTCACGCTGAAACTCCCTCGCCGCGCTTCGCGCGCGGCTGAGCATAAGAACCGCCGACGTCGATGAAACGATGCACCGCGACGCTCGCCGGCCACGCCGGGACGACCGTTGAGAAGCCGCCGCTGTCGCCGCCCGCGACGACGACGACGAGGCGATCCGGCGACGCGAAGACGGGAACGCGCGTATCGGCATCCTCGGGGTCGCCGTATTCGCTCGCCATCTTCGGCGTCTTCACCGGATCGTATTCGCCGCCGTCGCGCAGCCGCCACAACGGGTTGCGCGCGTGTTCGAAGAGAAAATCTTGGACCTCCCCGACGCTCCAGCCCGCGTTCGCGCAGATGCGCGCGTGTTGCGGAGCGAGGATGAGCGCCATCTGCGTCGGGCGCGCAGCGCTCATCGAGCCGAGATGGCGCATCGCGTCGGCGACGTTGCGTAAGAGCCGTTGGGGTGAAGGCGAACGATGGTCGCCGACGCAGATCGGCGAGTCGGCCCCCATGACCGTCACGCTCGTCTCGCCGCGGCTGCCGCCTTGGCGCTCGACGAGCGGCGGCCATATGTCGGCGTCGAGACGTTCGGCGAGGCAGAATGAGATTTTGGCGGGCTGTCCCTGCACCGACATATCCGTTTGTCCGGGAACGCCGCCGCCGACGTTCGTCATGATGAGTCTGATCGCGCGGCCGATCGAGAGGTTCGCGCGCTGGCCGTTGCCGAGGACGCCGTTGCCGGCCGTCATCCCCGCCTCGAACGCCAGGGGGCCGCTGAAGACCACGAGCGGCGTCGCGCAATGCGTCGTCGATTGGATGCCGTTGAGGTTGAAGCGTTCGTCGAGCAGCGCTTCGAGCGCGGCGACGATCAAACGCAGTTGCCGCGGCTCGGCCCCGGCCATTACGGCGTTGATCGCGACGTCGCGGATCGTGCACTCGTTTCCGCTCGGAAAAACCTGGCCGAGCACTCGCGCCGGGCCATCGCCGGTTCCGGCGAGCATGCGCGCGACGCGTTCTTGTGTCGGCAGCACGACCGGCAGCCCGTCGGAGTAGCGCTCGACGAATGCATCGTAGGCCGCTTGTTCGGTCGGGAATTCGAGCATCGTTTAAAGTGAGTTCGTCACCCGCGCTTGCAATCCGCCGCCTCGATTTGTGGTAGCATTTATGCATGCGGTTGGTGGCGGTGGGCCGATGACCGGTTTCCGAGGCTTCGCCGATCGACGCGCGGCCGGACGGCTCTTGGCGACTCGGCTCGCCGACTATGCAGAGCGCGACGGCCTGATCGTGCTCGGCTTGCCACGCGGCGGCATTCCGGTTGCCTACGAAGTGGCGCGGGCTTTGCGCGCGCCGCTCGATGTGTTCTCCGTCCGCAAACTCGGCGTTCCGGGGCACGAGGAATTGGCGATGGGCGCGATCGCGAGCGGCGGAGCGAACGCGCTCAACTACGACGTCATCGGCGCGCTCGGCATCTCTCGCGATGAGATGCAGCGCGTCGCCGAGCGCGAACGCCACGAGCTCGAACGGCGCGAGGCCGCGTACCGCGGTTCCCGCCCGCGTCCCGAGGTCGAAGGCAAGATCGTCATCTTGGTCGACGACGGCCTCGCGACCGGCGCGTCGATGCTCGTCGCCGTGCAGACGCTGCGCGAGCGAAATCCCGCGCGGATCGTCGTTGCGGTCCCGGTCGGACCGCCCGACACGTGCGCGATGCTGCGTCAATACGCCGACGAGGTCGTGTGTTACGCGACGCCGCGACGGTTCGGCGGCGTCGGCGCCTGGTACGGCGACTTCGCACAGGTCAGCGACGACGAGGTGCGGGATTTACTCGGCGGAGCGAACCTCAGGTAGCGAAAAACGTCAAGAACGCTCGGCTCAAAATATACCCAGGTGCGCTCCGAGCGGGACGTGAACGCCGTCAAGTAATCAGCGGTGATGCCGCAGGGAGCCAGCAATGTTGAAAGTCGGCGACAGGGTTTATATCGATGGAACCAAGGAAGAAGGAACGGTCAAAGAAGTTCACCCGCACGAACTTCTGGTGCGAGTGAAAATTTCCGGAGGGCATGAAGACAGGAAATATGCCCATGAAGATCTGCGGCTCGATCCCACGATGAACGAAGCGTCTAACTTTATCGATCACTGATTGTTCCCGCGACAGGTGAGGACGAATACAAGGTGTACATGGAGTTCGCGGGGAGTGCGTGTCTTAGTTCACTACTACTACTAGAGCGCCGCGCATCGATTTTTTTGAATAGGCCTTCTTTCGGGTATGAAAGCGCTATGTCTTGGGAGATCGGCACGGTCGGGCACTTCGGCACGGCCGTGCGCAGCCCGAAGCGCAGTGCAAAATGGTGGATCGAGAACATCGGACTGCGCCACAAGTTCGATTTCGACGGCGGGGTCGTCGTGGGGAACGATGCCGTGGACATCGTCCTCGTCAAAGGTGAGCCCCGTCCGGAAACGATCGATCACGTCTCGTTCCATCTGCCCTCCATGGCGGCGTTGCGCGAGGCCCTCGCCGATTTAAAGCAGCGCGGCGTCGAGATCGAAGACCCAGGGGACGAAATCGGACCGGAGGGGCCGGGATCCAAGAACATGGGCCTGTGGTTTCACTGTCTGGACGGCTATCGCTGGGAGCTCTCGGTTACGGCTGACTGAAAACGTGTCTTCGCGCACATGAAATGGCCGCTGGTGTCGTTTCGGCAGAGCGTTGCGCGTTACGAGGTCTTGCGCTTATGCAGGGTTACAGTGTTTCCTTCGGTGTCGTTGATCATCGCCAAGAAAAGACGGGCGTCTCATGTTCCATCAGTACGGGAATGCCGCGAGCCTTGAGAGCCGAAAATGCGCTGGTCCTAACGTAAGCGGTGCAGAATACGAAAAAGGCACAAATCGCCCGGGAGCGATTGTGCCTTAACAATGTGGTGGAGCTGTCGGGGAACCGCCCCCCGAGTCCGAAACGCCGGACCAACGATTTCTCCAGGCTCAGCTTCGATTTTGTCTTAGTCCGTCGCGCTTCTCGAAACCAGAATAGCGCCGGACGCAGCCCCTATTTTCTCGAACGACTCGCGGAGCGGGTTCCTCGTCCCAGCCGGACTTGTTGACGGTCGGCGAGGCGGCACCGGCGACCCCTCGAGGACCGTGGCTAACCTAGATTAGGCAGCCAGAGCGTAGTTGTTGTTCGCGTGTATAACGCTTGCGATCGTTTTAGGAGGGCTCGCAACTCCGCCTGCTTACGCTGATCGCGGGCTGTCCCGTCGAAACTACTCAGCCCCGCGAACAGAGACGAACGAGCCGATCGGGATCGGCAACGCTCAGCTATTATAACCCTTTTCGGGGCGCCATGGTTCCACCGCCTAAAACGAGCCGCGCAGCGCGAAGCTGAGGCCGCTGGGGTCGATGCCGTTGACCATCGGGAGCTGCCGATAGGTGATCTGCACGCCGATGCCCCCGCCGCCCGGAAGCGGGAGGATGCGCTCGCCTACGAAGATATTCGTGCCGAATCCGTTCGTCGACTGCGATCCGAGCGCCGCGCCTTGGTTCGCGTTGACGTTGTAGAGGAAGGCGCCGGCGCCGATATAGAGCGGGGTCGTCAAACGGGCCCCGAGACCGAGGCCGTAATCGTTCAGCGATCCGCCGTTCGCCGACCCGCCGGCGTAATCGAACATGAGCGCCGCTCGGATCGGGAGCACCTTTGCCTTGGTCAAGGCGATGTCGGCGCCGATGTTCAGTTGCGTCGTGCCGCCGATCGAGCGTGCGGCACCCTGGAAGGGGATCGCTTCGCCGACCGTCACCCCGACCGAGTCGGCAAGGACGGGGGCGCATGTCAGGACGAGCGCGAGCGAGATGATGATTGGTTGAGGAAGTCTGCACATGAGGGCGCCGTTCTTCTCAGGTGTTCTAAGCTCTTTTGCAGCGCACTCAAACTCGCTTTCTGAGCCAAGCGATCGCTCCCAGGCTCAGCCATGTGCCGCCGATCACGCCGACGGCGGCGGCCAGCGCGTCTTCGGCGTTCGAGAAGCGGAACGCGCGCGAGAAGTGCATCACGATCGGGATGACAAACGCGAGGTAGCAGAACGCGAGAATATAGATGCCGACCCACACGCGCAGCGGGCTCGGACGCAGGGCGAGCGCCGCGCCGCCCATGATGCCGAAGCTTCCGACGACGACGGCACCGTAGAGCGGTCCGTTCCCGGCTCCGCCGAGCCAGACCACGAACGCAAACCAGTTCAGAAAGATGCAACAACCGGCGATCGTCGCGAACGAGCGCAGATCGCGCGGGATGCTGGCGCGACCGAAGCGGCGTTTGAGCGCGTTCACGGTGACGATCGCGTCGAGCAGCATGATGATGACGGCCGCGTACGAGAGCACGACGAGCGCATAAAAGGCCAGGTGCAGCGCGCTCAAGCGCAACGTGTCGAAGGCGAAAACGGCCGGCACGATCGCGCCGGCGGCCGCGACCGGCGCAGCGGTTCTTAGCGCGCGGTACCAGGGATTGGTCGCCTTCAACGCTTCGACGAGTCCGTGACGGCCTTCGCTCACGTACGGGTCGGCGCGAAGCGATTCGCGAAATGCGGCGAGCGCTTCGTCGTAGCGCTTTTCGTCCATGAGTATCCAGCCGTGGATCGCATGCGCGTGGGCATCCGCCGGGTCGAGCCGAAGCGCCGATTCGATCGTCGTGCGCGCTTCGTCCAGGCGGTTGAGACGCCGCAGAACTTGCGCGAGCGTCGAGAGCGCGGCGACGTGCTCGGGATTCTGCGCGAGCGCCCGACGCAGCGGTTCGAGCGCTTCGTTCCATTGCGCGAGGCCGACGTGACCGTGCGACTCGATGATATACGACGAAACAAAACCTGGGTCGAGCCGGATCGCTTCCCGCGCCGCTTCGATCGTTGTGGGGTAACGGCTATGGACGAGTTCCAGGCAAGCCCGGACGTAGTGCGGATAGCTTTCGTTCGGTCCGTCGGCGAGCGCCTGTCTCACTTCGCGGTCGGCCTCGGCGTAGCGACCCTGCACCTTGTAGGACATCGCAAGGAACGCGCGCGCGAGCGCGTCGTGCGGATTCGCCTTGAGCGCCTCGAACAACGCTCCTTGAGCGGCGCGGACGTGTCCGGCTAAATAGAGAAGGCGCGCCCGCTCGATCACGGAACTGCCTTGCCCGTGCAGGAGTCGTCGCTCCTCTTCCTTCTTCTCACCGCGGTCTTCGCGTTCGCACTCGTTGCGAAGCGCTTCAACTTGCCGTATCCGATCGCGTTCGTCATCGGCGGCTCGCTGCTCGCGTTCTTTCCGAATCTGCCGGCCTTCCGGTTGGATCCGAATTGGGTCTTCCTCATCATCTTGCCGCCGCTGCTGTTCGCCGGCGGCTGGTTCACCGATTGGATCGTCTTTCGGCAGAATCTGCGGCCGATCGCACTGCTGGCGATCGGCCTGGTCATCGTGACGACGGGCGCGGTCGCCATGGTCACGCACGCGCTCGTGCCGGCGCTCGGATGGGCGGCGGCGTTCACGCTCGGCGCGATCGTCTCGCCGCCGGACGCGGTCGCAGCGGGCGCGGTCTTCGAGCGTTTCTCGATCCCGCGGAGAATCTTGGCGATCCTCGACGGTGAGGGCCTCGTCAACGACGCGACGGCGCTGGTCATCTACCGCTTCGCGATCGCCGCGACATTGACGGGAACGTTCTCGCTGGCGCACGCGAGCGTTGCCTTCGTGCTGGTATCGGCGGGCGGCGTCCTTCTCGGCCTCGCGTTTGGGGTGGCGTACATTGCGCTGTCGCGCATGATGCGAACGACGGGGTTGAACGATTATCTGCTCGACAACGTGCTGTCGCTGCTCGCGCCGTATGCAGTCTATCTGTTGACGGACGCGATTCGCATCGCCGACATGGGGCCGTCGGCGGTGCTCGCGACGGTAACGGCGGGCGTCTTCGTCAGCCGGCGGTCGGCGAATATCCAGGATCCGGAGACGCGGCTCGTCGCGTACTCGGTCTGGTCGATCTTGATCTTCCTTTTGAACGGCCTCGTCTTCTTGTCGATCGGTTTGCAATTGCGCACGATCGTGCACGAACCGGGGTTTGCGGCGCACGAGTTATGGATCGGAGCAATCGTGAGTTTGCTCGTGATCGGGGTGCGCGTGCTGTGGGTCTATCCGGCGACGTATCTCCCGCGCTTCCTTTGGCGCAGCATCGTCGATCGCGAGGGGATGCCCGGACCGAACTACATCTTCGTCATCGCGTGGTCGGGGATGCGCGGGATCGTTTCACTCGCCGCCGCGCTCGCGTTGCCGCTCGATTTTCCGCAGCGGAACCTGATCGTCTTCATCACCTTCTGCGTGATCTTCACGACCCTGGTCTTGCAAGGGTTGTCGCTGATTCCGCTGCTCAAGTGGTTGCGCATCTCGTCCGGCGAGGACCTCGAGCGGCGCGAGATCGAAGTGCGCGTAAAGGCTTTACGCGCGGGGGTCGCGGCGTTACGGAAACTCGAACCGTCGTTCAAATCGACCGAGGAGTGGGAGGTCGAGGGCCGGATCGTCGGCGAGTACGAGTACCGGGTGGCGCATCTGGTCGGCCATCTCGAAAGCGACGGCACCGATCGCGCGAACGAGGAGATCGCGATCGATCACCGGTTCGAACAAGCGGCTCTCGACGCCGAGCGTCGCGAGGTCGTGCAGATGCGCGAGAACGGCGAGATCCCCGACGAGATCTATCGCAAGATCGAATACGATCTGGATTTGGCGCAAGCGAGGCTCACCTAAAGAGAAGGGCTCCCGGTTTCCCGGGAGCCTCTCTCTTTTTCTAGACGAACGAACTCGTGCTAGAAGTTGTTGCTTCCGGTGCCGTACGGCGGGCCGTTGTAGGCTTGCGTGAACAACGTTCCGGCCGTTTGCATCATGAACTGCTCGTCGGAGGGTAGGATGTAGCCCTGCGAGATCATCACTTGCAACTGCGTATCGTACAGCGACAGGTAGTTGACCTCGGCGGTCGCGACCGTTCCGCCATACATGGTGGCAAGTTGCGCGGGAGTGAACACCTGGAAGATCCCGGTGTTACCGCAAGTGTTGCCGACGCTGTCGGTTTCCGTAGGCGGAACCGAGACGACCTGTGCCCCGGCCGGAACGACCATCGTTCCGGTGCCGCTCGCCGCCGTGTAGGTGCCCGGCAGCAAGAGCGGCCGGCCGATCGGGAACGCTTCGTCCGGCGTACGCACGCCCCCGAGCGGCCAACCATTAGAATCGAAGAGCGGTAGACCCGGATTGTTGAGCATCGCGTTGTTGTACGTGCTGAGCGTTGCCGGTCCGGCCGTTCCGGTAACGGTCGCCGTGGTCGCGGCCGGCGGTCCACCGAGCGTGAAGAACGTGCTCGGCGGCAGCGACGCCGCGCCCGAGGCGGTAGGAACGCCGAGCGCGTGCTCGAGTTCGAGCACGACCGCGCGGAAGTACGGCTGGTAGCCGATCGGATTGGTGCCGATCGGCGCAGCGAGGTTGTCACACCCGCTCGTGCCCGGCGCCGAAGACGAGTCTGAGGCTGCGCCGACACCCTGCGTAACCGAAATATCCACCCCTTCGGTCGTCGGACCCGGAACCGAACCCTGTCCGTGTGGACCCGGCCAATCGTAGCGACGGAACTTCGTATTGCTCGACGCGACGTCGGTCGCGCCGGCCATGACGCGATAGAAGTCGGTGTAGTTCGCGATGTCGACGTAATACGGGTCGGTTGCCGGACGCTGAAGGAGCGTGCCGGGCTGAAGCTGCGCGCCGGCGGACCCTCCCTTGGGAGGAACGTAGGCGATTTCTTGCGCCGGCGTGTAGCCGGCCGCCGCACCGAGGTTGTTGAGCACTTCCCAGTTTCCGGTACCGTCGATTGCAACGGCGCCTTGGAAGACGCTCGTCGCACTCACCGGATCGACGTTGAAACCTTCGGCGATGTAGGTGGTGACGAACCACGCGCTCTGGCTGATGCCGGTGAGAAGCCGCGTGGCGAACGTCGGAACCGTGTACGATCCGCCGGCGAACGTGACGGTCGGGGCCGTAGTGCTCCCGGCGAGCATGCGGGCGAAGTCGCGCTGAATGACCAGACCGACGCCTTGAACCTGCGCCGGAACGGAGGCGTTGTCGCCGCCCGCGGAACCGGTGGTCGGCGGACTCAAACTCGCACCGACGACGTTCGAACTCTGCCACTGAATGCGGCCGTATGCGGTGGCGTTGTTTTCCAGGAAGCCGTTCCCCATGCCGGGGTTCCAGATCTGCGTCTGCGGCGTGCTTCCGCCCGTCGAGCCTGGAGCTTGGTTGAGGCTGCTGAGCGAAATCGCGCTGCCACGATTTTCCGAGTCGATCAAGATGACGGTGTCGGCCGTGGCGCCAGTCGACGGCGCGACGATTTGAAAGCCGGAAGTCCAGTCGTAGAAACCGTTGACGTCTTTCGTCATCGACGTCAGATTGACAATGCCCGGCGAAAGGCCGGTGACACCGGGTGCGGCTTCACGTGCGTCGATGACGCCGGAGATCGTGCCGACCGTTTCGGTATAGGGAACGCCCATGTACGACCCGACCGACGTTTGGCTTGTAACCGTCATCGCCGTGACCTTCGATTGGATGCCTGACGTCGGCACCGCCGTCGGCACCGGCGTTGCGGTCGAGACGACGACCGGCGTTGACGAAGCGCTCTTCGCCGAGCATGCGGCAACGGACAGCGACAACGCGCACAAGCCGATTGCGGAAAGCGCAACGGCTCGTAAGTGGAGTGAACTCATCGGGACCCTCTCAAGGTTCGAGCGAGAAATAAACGTGGGCCGCGCGGCATAGGCGGGCGCGCCGCAGACGACGTGGACGACGCTTTATGACAAAGGTCGGAACCCTCCTCGCGCCTGGCATACAATATTTCAAGGGCCGTTAGGCGAGCTGAAGGGGCTCGCAGTGCGCGGCGCCTTTCGCGATGCGAAACTGCTAGCCGGCCCGGCGTTCCTCGGCCAGGCGCTCGCGTTCCGCGGGTAGGCGCTCGCGTTCGGCGACGTACATGCGGTCGGTGCGATCGATCGTAATCGGCGTGATCGAGACGTAGCCGTCGCGCACGGCGGCGAGGTCGGTTCCTTCGACGATCTGCGCGGGGTCGAACGAACCCCAAATCCAGTAGTACGTCCCGCCGCGCGGGTCGGTGCGGCGGTCGAGACGGTCCTTATACGGTTTGCGTCCCTGAACCGTCCAGCGGGTGCCGCGAATCGCTTCGCGCGGAACGTTCGGGACGTTGACGTTGAGCAGCGTGAGCGGCGGCAGGCCGCGTGCGATCACGTCGCGCGCGATTTCCGCCGCGAAGATCGCCGCCGTTCCCCACCGATGGTCTTTCGCAACTTCGGGGTAGCTCGCGGCGAGCGATACCGCCATCGAGGGGACGCCGATGATGATTCCCTCGATGGCGGCGGCGACGGTGCCGGAGTAATTGAGGTCGTCGCCGAGGTTGGCGCCCCGGTTGATCCCGCTGATCACGAGCGACGGCATCCCGCCGCAGAGGTCGAAGGCACCGATCACGACGCAATCGGCCGGCGTCCCCGAACAGCGATACGTCGGCACGCTGCGGTCGCGCGAGCGTGTCACGCGGACGGGTTCCTTGATCGAGATCTTGTGGCCGACGCCGCTCATGTCGCTATCGGGTGCGACGACGGTGACGTCGCCGATCGCCGTCAGCGCGTCAGCCATCGCCGCGATCCCGTAGCTTTGGTAGCCGTCGTCGTTGGTCAGGAGAATCTTGGGGCGGTCGGTCACGTTGCCGTGCGCTCGGTCTCCACTTCTTTGACGAGATGCGACAACAGCATGGAAATGAGCGAGAGGATCAGCGCCCCGACAAACGCCCAAGTGAAGTTTTGGAGTTGCAGCCCTGCTGGATAAAACCATGCGACGATGTACAGGACCGCTGTGTTCACGATGAGCGCAAACAGGCCGAGCGTCAGGATGATCAACGGAGCCGAGAGCAACAGCAGAATCGGGCGTATGATCGCGTTGACGAGCCCGAAGATGATCCCGGCGATGATCGCGGCCGTTAGATTGGCAACCGTGATGTGGCCGTCCGCCGGAAACACATAGACGATGAAAAAGAACGCCGCGATGTTGACGACGAGTCGTGCGAGAAAGTGAGTGATGGCGAGCCTCCTTCTTAACGGCGCAGCACGTTGCGCTGCGCCCGGCACTCCGGGACCTTTTGGACACGACAACGACGCGCCTGCGGCGCACGTGTCCAAAAACGTCCCTGCGCGCCCCCACGCGGACGTTGCCGCGTGGGACCCCATTTTACGTCGTCAATTCACTCTTCAGGGAGGCGGCGAGGGCCGGCGTCATCCCCTTCACCGCGGCGACCTCGTCGACCGACGCGCGCTTGATTGCGGCGAGCGAGCCGAAGGCGCCCAAGAGCCGTTTGCGCCGGACCGGACCGACGCCGGCGAGCGCGTCGAGCGCCGAGCGCGTCATCGCTTTCCCTCGGCGCTTGCGGTGAAATTCCACCGCGAAGCGATGCGCCTCGTCGCGGATGCGCATCACAAGGTGCAGTCCCGGGGAGCTCGGCGGCAGCACGATCGGCTCGGATTGCCCGGGAACGTACAGCCATTCGTGTTCCTTGGCGAGCCCGGCGACGGGAATGCCCCACAGATCGAGTTCTTCGAGGACCTCGACGACGGCGTTCAGTTGGCCCTTCCCGCCGTCGATGAGAAGCAGGTCGGGGCGATGGTGGAACTTCTCTTTGCGCCGCAGGTGCGCTTCGAGCGTTTTATCCTCGCGGATGCTCGCAGGGTCTTCTTCACCGGGCGCATTGGTGTCGGCTTTGAGATAACGCAGACGCCTTCGCAGCGTTTCCTGCATCATCGCGAAATCGTTCGCACCCTGGTCGTATCGGATTTTGAATCTTCGGTACTCGCTCTTCTTGGCACGACCTTCGACGAAGACGACCATCGAGGCGACGGGATTCGTCCCTTGAATGTTTGAGATGTCATAACATTCGATGCGGTGCGGCGTATCCGGAAGATCGAGCGCGGTCGCGAGTTCGGTGAGAGATTTCGCCGAGGATGTTTCCTGCAGTTCTTGGTGCGCAAGGTAGGCGCGCAGATTTTGCTCGGCATTGTCGCGGACGAGCCGCATGTACTCGGCGCGCGGGCCGCGCTGCGTCCACAGAATTCTGACCCGCTGGCCTTTGAGCTCGGCCAGCCACTTCTCGATCGTTTCCCGATCGGCGGGCGCGCTCTCGACGAGGATTTCCTTCGGAATGCTGGTGGCCGCGGTGAGCGCATTGGCGGCGAGCATCTTACCTTTCGCGCGCTCTTTCACGGCGACGGGAACCTCGTTGTCGCGTGCTTCCCGCAACGCGAGCGGCGAGAAGCCGTCGCTGATGCCGAGACTCGGCTGCCCGGCGCGCGCCGTGTAGAACTGCTTGAGGAATTCGCCGAAAAGGACGTCGTCGTTTTGACCGGCGATTCCCTCGAGCATGAAGTGTTCTTGACCGATCAGTTTTCCGCCACGGACCATGAAGACTTGCATGCAGACCTGGCCTTGGAGCTTCGCGCTCGCGATCAGGTCCATGTCGATGCGCGAGCGCCATACGACCTTCTGACCTTCGGTAACGCGGCGAACGGCGACGATCCGGTCGCGCAAGCGCGCCGCCGCTTCGTAGTTGAAGCGCGTCGCGGCGTCTTCCATTTCCTGGTTCAGCCGCGCGAGCAATCGCTCTTGACGGCCTTCTAAGAAGAGCACAACCTCGTCAACGAGTTCGTCGTAGTCCTGTTCGCTCTGATAGCCGACGCAGGGCGCCATGCAGCGCTTGATGTGATACTGCAGGCACGGACGCTTCCGCTTTCCATCGATCGGCTCGCGGCACGTCCGCAACGGAAAGACAACCCGGATCAAATTGATGAGTTCGCGCAGACCGTGCGCGTTCGTATACGGGCCGAAATAGCGCGCCCCGTCATCGCGGACGACCCGAGTAAACGTGACGCGCGGAAACGATTCGTTGGTTACCTTCAAATACGGGTAGCGCTTGTCGTCACGCAGGCGCACGTTGAACGGCGGCTGGTGCCGCTTGATGAGATTCGCTTCCAGGATCAGCGCTTCGACCTCATTGCTGACGACGATCCAGCGAACGTCAACGATCCGTTCGACGAGGCGTTCGGTGCGTTCCGGATGCGCGGCGGAATCTTGGAAGTACGAACGAACGCGGTTGCGCAGCGAGTAGGCTTTCCCGATGTAGAGAATCCGCTCGTGCTCGCCGAGCATCAAGTAGACGCCGGGGGCGTCCGGAATCTGGCCCAACGTCTGATCCAGGCGTGTTTTCTCGCCGGTGCTGTTGCGCACGCCCGGTCTAGCGCTTACCGTGCGCTTTGAGTGCCTGCTCCGTCAGGTCGTACGCGGCGCCGGCGTCCAACTTCGCGGTCGCGATGTCACCCGAGAAATAGCGATCCAGCGCCGCGCGATATTTCGCCGTCGCCGCTGAGAGCGGATCGCCGGTCAACTGTTCGACGCGCTCGATTTCGTTGCGTGCGCGGAGGAGTTCGCTCGGTAAGACCCCCGTCACGCCCGGGACCAAGGGCGTCGGACCGTAGAAGGTCGGCGGGCGAAGCTGCAGCGGCGCCACGACGGTGCGGCCCGCAGCGGCGGCGTTGGCCATTCCGGTGGCGAGCGCCGCATCGTAGTAGGCGCTTGCGCGATCGCCGGCGCGGTAGCGTGCCAACGCTTCGGCGTAGAGGAAACTCGCCTGCGTCGCGTTCGCGGCGCTCGTCGCGTTCGCCGCGTTCGCCGCGTTCGACGCATATGCTCGCTGGACGGCCTGGTACGCCGCGTTGAGCGCGCGCTGCGTCGTCGTGATGTTCGGCGGCGGATGCGGCGCAAGCGGGTTCGGCTGAGCGTTCCCGACGCTCGGTTGCGCGAAGGTGCCGAACGCCGAAAGCGCCGCGCAGAGCACGCTTGCTTTGGCCGGGATCCCGGCGACCGCCGAAAGTCTCATCTATGGACTTATAACCTGTTTGCGGCGGGCCGCGTATGCGAGGGCGAGGACGATGGCGACGGCGACCAGAGCCGCCAGCGCCAAGGAGTAGTGCCGGATCTGCGGGATGATCTCGGCAAGGTGGCTCCCGAAGACGTTCCCGAGCCAGGCGAGGGCGAAGCAGAATATTGCCGAGCCCAGCGTCGTGTACACGAGGAAGGAACGCTTTTGCATCCGCGAGACGCCGGCCGGCAGGCCCGAGACGCCGCGCACGAATGGGATGAAGCGACAGACGAACACGACGACGCTACCGTGACGCTCGTAGAAGGCGTGAAATCTGTCGAGCTTGTGCTCGTCGAGTTTGATCACTTTTCCCCAGCGCGCGACGAACGGACGCCCCCCGTAATACCCGATCGCGTAGAGAATCGACCCGCCGACGACTTCGGCGACCGTTGCGACCGCCGCAGCGAGCCACCAGCTCGAGAGGTGCCCTGTCGCCGCGAGCGCGCCGGCCGCCGGCAAGACCAATTCGGTGCCGACCGGCAGCCCACAATTCCCAACGACCATCACGAGGAAGAGCCCGGGATAGCCGAACTGATCGACAAGCCCGAGAAAGAATTGCGTTACGTGTTCCACGACTGGGGAACCTCTGAAGAGCCCGCTGCACCGATCGCAACGAGCATCTGCGCCGCAGATCGTGAAGCGAGGAGGGCGCAATGCCACAGCGCATTGTAATCGACGCAGCGACGATGAGATGCGGCGCAAATGCCGTTGCCCGCAGGGTTTGGGCCAAACGATCGATGCATGGGGTTCTTCAGAGGTTCCCTAGGACAAACGCAGCAGCTCGGCCGCGGTACTTCCGTTTTCCTCGACGATGGCGCGCAAGAGGTCGACCGGCTCGACTGCTTCACCGGAACCGGCGGCGCTCTCGGCCAAGGCGACGATAGCACGAACGCGCGGCGTCACGAGGATGCCGTCCCACATCCGGTCCTCCCCGGTTCCGAGCGACTTACGCAATTTTGCATGCAACGCATCGCAATCGACGTTCCGCGCCTTGAGTTCCGCAGACGTCGCCGCGTCCGGTTCGGCGCAGAGCGCAAACATCAGGTGTTCGACGCCGACGTAGTAATGGTTGCGATTTCGGCACTCTTGTTCGGCCAGTCGCAAGACGCGTTTGGCCGCCGGGCTGAAACGGGTGAACACGTCAGGAGGCTTTCCCTTTTTCGCCGCCCCGTGCCTGGCGGCCGTTTGCGTTGGAGCAAGCTGGTCGGGGCGACAGGATTTGAACCTGCGGACCTCTCGGTCCCGAACCGAGCGCTCTACCAAGCTGAGCTACGCCCCGAATCCCCGTCTGGGACCTGGCACGGTTCTGTGGTCTAAAATCCGCTCCTGCAGCCCCTTCGGCTGTACTCCTGGGGAATAACGCCGCCGTTCTGCGAACCATGACCTACGCCCATGAAATACGTGATCGTCGGCTGTGGCCGCGTCGGTTCGCAACTCGCAAAACTGCTTTCTTCCGAATCGCACGAAGTCGTCGTCGTCGATGAGAACCCGGCCGCGTTCAAGCGGCTCGGTTCACGGTTTCCCGGCCGCGTCGAGGTCGGAACCGGGATCGACTACGACGTTCTCAAGCGCGCCGGAGTCGCCGACGCCGACGGATTTGTCGCCGTCACCGACGGCGACAATCGGAACGTCATGGCGGCGCTGATCGCCCAACGCATGTTCGGGATCAAGAAGATCGTCGCACGCATCTACGATCCGCCGCGCGGACAACTCTATCGGGAACTTGGAATCGAGACCGTTTGCCCGACGACGATCGGCGCGAAGATCATTCGCGACAAGATCTTGCATATGCCCTTCGACGCTTCGCCATCGTTTGACTACGGCGACATTTCGTCGCTCTCGGTCGCCGTTCCGAAGCGACTCGCGGGAAGAGGCGCCGGCGAGTTCGAGCGGGTTGGTCTGGTAAAGATCGTCGCGTTGAAGCGGAATCACGAAGTGATCGTTCCGGCACCCGACACCAAACTTGAAACCGGCGACGAATTGAACGCGGTCGTCGCGCCCGAGGCTCTCCAAGCGTTCTTCTCGGAATTCAAGAACGACGAGCTCGCGCCGGCCGAATTGACGGACAAGGGAGCTTAAATGTTCATTTTGATCGTCGGCGGCGGAAAGGTCGGGACGTATCTCGCCCGCGCTCTCCTGGACCAGAATCACGAGGTCGTCGTCATCGAAAAGCAGGCCCGCAAGGCGCAGACCCTTGCTACCCTGCTCGATCGCGATATCACGATCGTCGGCGACGGTTGCGATCCCGTCGTGCTTGAAAGTGCCGGCCTCAAGCGCGCCGACGTCGTCGTCGCCGATACGGGAGACGACGAAGACAATCTCGTCGTTTGCCTCGTCGCAAAAAAACATGCGAAGGCGCGCTGCATCGCGCGCGTCAACAATCCGAAGAACAAGCCGATCTTCGAATCGATCGACCCGGAGCAACCGGTTGCGCTGATTTCGTCGACCGAAATCATCCTCGACACGATCAACGAGCACGTCAACGTCCGCGACTACGCAATTCTGACAAAATTACGTGACGGCGACTTGGAACTCGTCAAGATGACCGTCGGCGAGGGCGCGCCTTCGGCCGGGAAACGCATCGTCGACGTCGCGCTCCCCCGCTCGAGCGTCGTCGTCGCCGTCGAACGAACCGGTGCCGACTTGGTCATCCCCGACGCCGACACGAAGATTCGGCCGGGCGATCAAGTCATTCTCATGGTTCGTAAGGACCTGCGCGACGAGGTTCGCCACGTTTTGGTCGGCGGCAAATAACCGTTTAGATGAGTCCACGCCGGAGCGCGACGACGGCAGCCTGCGTCCGGTCGGCGGCGGCGAGCTTTTCCAGAATGCTGCGAATGTGCCCCTTGACGGTCCCGAGTCCAATATAGAGCGTTTTCGCGATCTCAGCGTTTCCGTGCCCGTCGGCGATCATCCGCAGGATCTCAGTCTCGCGCGGCGAGAGCGGCGACGTCGATGCGAACGCCGGCGGCGCGCCCATCTTCCGCATCACGACGCGCGCGATCCCGGGGTCGAAGTACGCACCGCCCTCCGCAGCGGTCGTCACCGCCGCGACGATCCGTTCGATCGGCGACGTCTTCAGGCAATATGCATCGGCTCCGGCCGAGAGCGCGGCAAGGACCTCGGTTTCGAGATCGTGGACCGTCAAAATCACGATCCGCGTTTTCGGCGACACGATTCGCGCCCGTCGCGTTACTTCGATCCCGTCGATCCCGGGTAATCCGATGTCGATGACCGCGACGTCCGGCGTGTGCTCGGCAATCGACTGTAATCCGCGCACGCCGTCTTCGGCCTCGGACACCACACGGAGTTCGCCGCTTCCCTCGAGCGCGCTGCGCAAGCCGGCGCGTGTGAGACTATGGTCCTCTATGAGTATGACGCTGTGAGGTTCGCGAGGCCGGCGCCGTTCGGCCGCGCCTCTCACGCCGGAACCATTTGCGCGGCGACCGGCAGTTCGAAGGTGAAAGCGCTGCCGCCGGTCTGGCGCGGCGCGTACGAAACGCGCCCGCCATGGCTTTCTGCGATGCGGCGCACGAGATAGAGTCCCAACCCGGAGCCGGCGCCTTGGCGTTTCACGCTTCCCGTCGATCGCTCAAAGAGTCCGCTGCGTTCGGATTCGGGGACTCCGAAACCGTCGTCTTCGAAGAGCACCCTGAGCGTGTGATCGCGCTCGAACCGTATCGAGATCGTTCCCTCGCTCGGGGTGAACTTTATCGCGTTGGCGAGCAAATTGACGAACGCGCGCCGTAGCTCGCCTTCGTCTCCTCGAACGCCGGCGTTCCCTGAGCCGCGCAGCGTCACCGTCAAGTGCTTCGACTGCCAAAGCGAGCTCAGCTCGTCAACGACCGTCTGGAGAATCACCTCCGCGTCGACAATCTCGCGGCGCGGCGACGCATCGTTCGATTCATAGCGGGAGACTAGCAGCAGCGTCTCCGCCAAGCGTTGCAGCTCCTCGTTCGAGCCGATCATCCGCTCGAGGATTTCGCCATACGGCTCCGGCAGCACTCCGTACTTGCCGTCGAGAGCCTGGCGCAACGTCAAACCCGCGGCGGCGAGGGGGGTGCGCAAGTCGTGGGAGAGCGCGTAGACGATATCGCGAATGATGTCGCCGCGCTCGCGCAGCGCAACGTTGGCTCGAGCCAATGCTTCGTTGCGTTCTCCGAGTTGCGCGAACAATCTGCCCTGCGCCAATGCGATCGCGATCTGGTCGGCATAATATCCAAGACTTTCTTCGAAGTTCTCCTCGAACGTCTCGGCGTTCCGGCAGACGACCAGCACGCCGAGCATCGTTTCGTGCTCGGCGAGCGGCACGGCGATCGCGTATTCGACCCGAAGCGTTTCGAGGGTCAAGCGACTGACCGCATCCGATCCGTCGATGCGCACGATCGAGCGTTGCTCGATGACCCGTCCGATCAACGAAACGAGCGGCGAGGGCGGACGCTCGGCGGAGACGACGACTTCACCGCCGGAGCTTTCGTAGGTCGATGCGACCGTCCGTCCATCGACAAAAGTAAAGAGCATTGCGCGCTCGACGCGCAACGCCGCAGGTGCTCGTTCGACGGCATGTCGCGCGATCAATTCGGGATTCGTCGAATCGCGAATCGTCTCGATGGCCCGGCGCAAGTTGCGCTCCCGCGCGACGCGCGCCGCGCGCGCCGTCAACGCGCCCGCGCGGCGTGCCGAGGCCTGAGCGGCGATGCTGACCCCGCCGACGATCAAGAATGACGTCGCGGCCAGAACCCTATTGCCGAGCGCAATCGCGTCCCAATGGTGCGCGGCGAGCCCGTTATAATAACCGCCGGCCGCGTCGGCCGCGAGCGCGAGCAGGACCAAGATTCGGGTGAAGCGCGAATCGCTGGCCAGGCTGCTGAGCGCAATCGGAGCGTTCAGCAGAATGGCGACGATCAACGCTTGCGGCGTCGCGAGATCGAGGCCGAGGCCGGCCAAAAGCAAGGCGATGCAGATGGCGCGAATCCAGCGCAGGGACACATCGTTTGGTTCGGTATGAAGAGAGTGTGGACCGTTTCGGCTCGGCCTCCGCGGAAACGCTGCTCAAAGACCTTGGATTCGCACCCCGCCTAACGGTCTATCTCGCCGCCGCTCCAGGCGCCGGGAAGACCCACCGGTTGCTCGAGGATGCGCTGGCTATGCAGCGCGAGGGGACGCGCGTCGCGATCGGCTGGATCGAAACAAAGGGGCGCCCCGATCTCGATCGTTTGGCGGCGCAACTGCCACTGATACCGCCGCGCCGCGTCGAGATCGAAGGCGCAAGCTTCGAAGATTTCGACTTCGATGCGGCGCTCGCGATGCATCCGCACTTTGTAGTGCTCGACGAGCTCGCGCACACGAATCTTCCGGGTGGCCGGAACGCCAAGCGCTGGCAAGACGCACTGGCGCTTCGCGACGCCGGGATCGGTGTAGCGGGCGCCCTCAACATCCAGCACCTCGAGAACGTCGCCGGCGCCGCGGAGCGGCTGATCGGCTTTCCCGTGCGCGAGATCGTCCCGCTTTCGTTCTTGCGCGCCGCCGATCAAGTCGTCGCGATCGATCTTGCGCCCGAGCAGTTCGAGGCGCGCCTCAACGCCGGCGCGATCGTCCCGGTAGGTGACGTCGATCTCGCGCGGGCGGGGTTGTTCCGGCTCCCCACGCTGCGCTTTCTGCGCGAGATGATGCTGCGCACCGTCGACGACTTGACCGTCCCCGGGCTCATCCCGCGGAAAACCTCCACGGCGGTCGCGCTCGCGACCGGAGACGGCGACTTGAAGACTTTCCTCGTGAAGGCCGGCGCGCTTGCGGAGGCGTTGGATCTCACTCTCGACGTCGCGATCCTGGGCGAGCGCGACCTCGATGGAATTCAAACGTATGCAAAGGACCTCGACGCGCACGTCGTCCCCCTGCAGCATTTCGATCCCCACCGTCCGAGCTTCGGAGACTTGCGAGCGAGCTTGGTTGCGATCCCGCATGGATCGTTCGCACGCCGGGTTGCAACGACGCCCGTCGAGCGCGACGTGTTCATCGTGGACCCCACCGCCTCTACCTCGGCCCCCGATCGAGCCTTGAGTTTCTCGCGCTATGCGCAGACCGCAGCCGACCGGATGCGCATCGGATACGGAAAGCTCACGATCTATCTAGGCTCGGTGGCGGGCAGCGGGAAAACCTATGCGATGCTCGAGCGCGCCCACCAGATGCGCGAAGAGGGCGTCGACGTCGTCGGCGCGCTGATCGAAACGCACGGTCGCGCCGACACGCTGGCGAAGATCGGCGACCTGGAGATGCTGCCGCGACGGGTGATCGCTTCCGAAGGCGTGCGCGCCGAGGAGCTCGATCTCGATGCACTGTTAAAACGCCATCCGAAGGTGGCCTTGATCGACGAGCTTGCGCACAGCAATGCCCGAGGGGATGAACACGCGAAGCGTTTCGACGACGTGCTCCAAGTGCTTCGCGCCGGAATCTCGGTGCTGACGACGCTCAACGTCCAACACCTCGAAGGCCTCAACGACGCGGTCTATCGTTTGACCGGGACTCGTGTCCGCGAGACGATCCCGGACGACATTTTGAACCTTGCCGATGAAGTCGTCTTGATCGACACTGCTCCGGAGACGCTGCGCGAACGCTTACGTGCCGGAAAGATTTACCGGCCCGAGAAGATCGACGACGCGCTCGCCAACTTCTTCCGGACCGAAAACCTCTCGGCGCTCCGCGAGCTCGCGATCCGCGAGATCGTTCACGCGAGGGGCGACCCGCGTACGCCGCCTTTTCCACGTTTCGCCGTCGGCGTCAAGTCGCGCGAACGCGACATCGCCCTGATCGAACGCGGCGCGCGGATCGCGCAACGCCTGCAGATCGAGTTCACCGTCGTGAACGTCGTCGCGCCCAACGATGCAGGCCCCACACGCGTCAGCGCAGCGTTGGCCGAGGCGGCCCAGCGCGTCCGCGCACGCTGGCGCAGCGTGAGCGCGAAAGATGCTGCAGCCGGCTTGGTCGCGGCCGCGCGCGAGGAAGGCGCGCCGACGATCGTCGTCGAGGGCGCCCGGCACAAGCCGTTCTGGCCGCGCGGGGTTCCCTTTGGAAGACGCCTGCTCGATGCGGGCGCCACCCAGCTCCTGATCCTGGTCGCGACGGACTAACGTTTGAGCGTGTCGAGCGCGAGGTTCAATTCGAGGACGTTGACGTGCGGCTCGCCGAGGAAGCCGAGTTGGCGCGGGCTGACGTGCGCGTCGATCAGAGCATCGACTTTGGCGCGATCGAGTCCACGCGCTTTGGCAACGCGTGCGGCCTGATAGCGCGCGCCCTCGACGCTGATGTCGGGATCGATCCCGCTCGCGCTCGACGTGACCAAGTCCATCGGAACCGGGCCGCCCGCGTCGGGGTTCTCCTTCTTCAGTGCCGCGATCGCTGCGCGGGTCGAGTCGATCAACTTCTTCGAGGTCGGCCCGAGGTTCGTTCCGCCCGTTTGCGTCGGATCGTAGCCCTTTCCGGCAGCCGAGGGCCGGCCATGGAAGTACTGTGGCTTCGTCCAAAGTTGGCCGATGATCGACGAGCCGACGATTTTTCCGTCGACCGGGACGAGCGAACCATTCGCCTGCCACGGAAAGAGCAGTTGCGCGAGCCCGGTCATCGCGAGCGGATAAACGATTCCGAGCGCGATCACCGAGATCAGCGTGAAGAGCAGCGCCGGGACGATGTGGATCTTCATGTCAGATGTACCGCCGCCAGGATCATGTCGATCAACTTGATCCCGATGAAGGGGAGGACGATCCCGCCGATCCCGTAGACGAGCACGTTGTCACGCAGGACGACGTCCGCGCCGCGTGGGCGATAGGCGACGCCGCGCAGGGCAAGCGGGATGAGCGCGACGATGATCAGCGCGTTGAAAATAACCGCCGAGAGGATCGCGCTCTGCGGCGTCGTCAGCCACATCAACGCCTTCATTGCAGGATAGGCGGTCACGAACATCGCGGGTAGGATCGCGAAGTACTTGGCGACATCGTTCGCAATCGAGAACGTCGTCAGCGCGCCGCGCGTCATCAAGAGTTGCTTGCCGATTTCGACGATCTCGATCAACTTCGTGGGATCCGAGTCGAGGTCGATCATGTTCGCCGCTTCTTTGGCGGCCTGCGTGCCGGAATTCATCGCCACGCCGACGTCGGCTTGCGCCAGTGCCGGCGCGTCGTTGGTGCCGTCGCCGGTCATCGCGACGAGACGCCCCGTCGCCTGTTCGCGCTTGATCAGCGCCATCTTCGTTTCGGGCGTCGCCTCGGCGAGGAAATCGTCGACGCCGGCTTCCCGCGCGATCGCATTCGCGGTCAGCGGGTTGTCGCCCGTGATCATGACGGTGCGAATTCCCATCGCGCGCATACGGTCGAAGCGGGCGCGCGTGTTCGGTTTCAAGATGTCTTTGAGGTAGATGACGGCGAGGAGCCGCTTCTCGTCTGCGAGCAAGAGCGGCGTGCCGCCGGCCCGAGCGATCCGTTCGACGTCGCCGGCAAGCAACGTCACGTCGCCGCCCGCGCCCTTCTCTCGAAGCCAGGCGCGAATCGCGTCCGGCGCGCCCTTGCGAATCGAAGGGGCGCCCGGGATGTCGAGCCCCGACATGCGCGTGTAGGCACTGAAGGGGACGAACGTGGCGCCGGCCGGGACGCTCACCTCGCCGGGGCTCGTGGGGTAACCTTTCGCGAACGCGACGATCGATTGTCCTTCCGGCGTTTCGTCGGGGAGCGATGAGAGATAGGCGGCGTATGCGATCTCGGCGTCGCTGACGCCCGGAGCGGCGATCATCTCGCTCGCCTGCCGATTACCGAGCGTGATCGTCCCGGTCTTGTCGAGCAACAGCGTGTCGACGTCGCCGGCCGCTTCGACGGCCCGGCCGCTCGCGGCCAGGACGTTGCCTTGCATGACGCGATCCATCCCCGCGATCCCGATCGCCGAGAGCAAGGCGCCGATCGTCGTCGGGATCAGGCAGACGAGGAGCGCGATCAACACCGTCACGCTCTGCGTTGCACCGGCGTAGAGCGAAAACGGCGCGAGCGTCGCGACCGCGATCACGAAAACGATCGTGAGGCCGCTGATCAAGATCGAAAGGGCGATCTCGTTCGGCGTCTTTTGGCGCTGCGCGCCTTCGACGAGCGCGATCATCCGGTCGAGAAACGTCTCGCCCGGGTTCGAGGTAATTCGCACCGCGATGTTGTCGGAGAGGACGCGCGTTCCACCGGTCACCGAACTGCGATCGCCGCCCGCCGCCCGAATGACCGGCGCGGATTCGCCGGTGATCGCCGACTCGTCGACGCTCGCCGCGCCTTCGATGACGTCACCGTCGCCGGGGATCAACTCCCCGGCCGAGATGCGCACGACGTCGCCGCGAACCAGCGCGGAGGCGCTCACGAGCGACTCTTTGCCGTCGACGACCTTGCGCGCCGTCGTCTCGCTCTTGCTGCGCCGCAAGAACTCGGCCTGCGCCTTGCCGCGGCCCTCGGCCATCGCTTCGGCGAAGTTCGCAAACAGGACCGTGAACCATAACCACGCGGCGATCGCGAAATCGAACCCGGCGCTGCCGTGGCCCGGCGTACCGATATCTCGAATGTAGAAGAGGCTGACGACGAGGGCGCCGATCTCCACGATGAACATCACCGGATTGCGGACCTGCACGCGCGGGTCGAGCTTGACGAACGAATCGATCGTCGCGCGCGACAGGATGGCGGCGTCGAACAGCGAGCGCGATTGTGGGCGGCGTTCGAGGCGCCGCTCCGGAAGGCGTTGCGGGAGCATCAGTACGTTTTCCCTTGCAGCAATTGGAGGTGCTCGACGACCGGGCCGAGTGCGTCGGCCGGGACGAACGTCAGCGCGCCGACGATGAGGATGACGCCGATCAGAAGCACGACGAAGATCGGCGAGTGCGTCTTGAACGTGCCGACGCTTTCGGGGATGCTCTTCTTTCCCGCGAGCGATCCCGCGAGGACGAGGATCGGGATGAGGAAGGCGAAGCGACCGAAGAGCATCACGACGCCGGTCACGAGATTGTAGTAGAGATTCCCGGAGATGCCGGCGAACGCGCTGCCGTTGTTCTCGGTGGTCGACGCGAACATGTAGAGTATCTCCGAGAACCCGTGCGGTCCGCTATTGCCGAGCGCCGCCGTTCCGGCCGGGAGCAAAACCGAGATCGCCGTCGGAACGAGCGCTAAGATCGGAAGGACGAGTACCGCCAAGACTGCGAGAACCATCTCGCGCCGCTCGATCTTCTTCCCGAGAAATTCGGGCGTCCGTCCGACCATCAGTCCCGCGATGAAGACCGTCAACACGACGAAGACGATCATCCCGTAGAGACCCGTCCCGACGCCGCCGAAGATCGCTTCGCCGACCTGCAGGTTGACGAGCGGAACCATTCCCCCGAGCGGCATGAACGAGTCTTGCATCGCGTTGACTGCGCCACACGACGTGTCGGTCGTGACGGTTGCGAACAAGCTCGAGGCGGCGGCGCCGAAACGCGCTTCCTTCCCCTCCAAGTTTGCGCCGGCGATGCCCAGGTGGTGGACGAGCGGATTTCCGGCCGCTTCGATGGGATAGAGCGCGGCAAAACCCCCGATGAAGAGGATGCTCATCGCGGCGAAGAGCGCCCAGCCTTGGCGCTGATCGCGGACCATCCGCCCGTAGGTGTACGTCAACCCGGCGCCGATCGCGAAGATCGCGAGCATCTCGAGCAGGTTGGTGAACGCCGTCGGGTTCTCGTTCGGCGAGGCGGAATTCGCATTGACGAAGCCGCCGCCGTTGGTGCCGAACTCTTTGATGATCTCTTGAGAGGCCATCGGTCCGCCGGTGATCGCCTGCTTGAAACCTTCGACGGACGCGACGTCGTGATAGGCGTGCAAATTCTGCGGAACGCCTTGCCAAATGAGGACGAGCGCGCCAAGAATGCTGATCGGGAGGAGCACGTACAGGACCGCGCGCGTCATGTCGACCCAAAAGTTGCCGAGCGTCGCGCGATCGGTGCGCGCGATGCCGCGAACGACCGCGATCACAACCGCGATCCCGGCCGCGGCCGAAACGAAATTGTGCCAGGCGAGGCCGGCCATCTGCGTGAGATAGCTCATCGTGCTCTCGCCCGAGTAAAACTGCCAATTGGTATTGGTCAGGAAGCTGACGGCGGCGTTCCAGGCTGCGTCGGCCGTGAGATTCGGAAAGTGTTGCGGGTTGAGCGGCAGCCACTGCTGCACGCGCAAGAGGACGTACAGATACGCGAAGCCGACCGCGCTGAAAGTCAGCAGGGCGAGAATATATCCTTTCGCCTTCATCTCCGACGCCGGGTCGATCCGCAAGCACCGATAGAAGCCGCGCTCGATCGGCCCGAGGACCGGCGAGAGCCACGTCCGTTCGCCCTCGAAAACGCGCGCCATGTAAAGGCCCAGCGGCTTCGTCAGGAGGCAGACGATTGCAAAGAAGATCGCGGCCTGCAGCCAACCGAACATTAGAATCTCTCCGGGCGCAGCATCGCATAGAACAGGTACACGAGCGCGAGCACCGTCAAAACCAGGCCTAATACGTTATCGAGCATCTTCGTCTACCGCCCTTATAGTCGTTCACAGGCGCGCGTGTACCAGTAGAGGGCGGCAAAACCCACCACCGCGAGTAGTACGATACCGACTTCGAGCAGAGCCACGCGCGCAGCATAGCAGAGCTTCCCGGCGGGCGGGATCATCCGAACGGATGATCCCTACCCGAGGATGTTGACGGCGCGCGAGGCGACGATCGCGAGGGTCAAGAGCGAAGCAGCGGACTGAACGAGCATCAGCACCTTCGCAAACGGCGTCAGCGGCATCGTGTCGGTCGGGCTGAAGGCGGTCGCGTTGGTCCACGAGACGTAGAGGTAGTCGAGAAACGTCGGAGCCCACGCCGACGGCGCGCATCCCGGCACCGACATCTGCGGGAAGAGGAAATCCGGCGGATCGTGCTCCGCCCTCAGGCGAGCATCGGGTCCTCCGCGGTCGAGCTCCCAATACCAGAGCGCGAAAACGATGACGTTCGTGATCCAAATCGCGACCGCCGAAATCAACAGCTCGGGACCCGTCACGCTTTTTCCGTTGGTGACGAGTGTCCGGATGAGGAGCGCCAGCGAGACGACGTTGGCGAGGTTGACGAGCCCGATGTTGACGAACGCAGCCGCCTGCGTCCAGGGCGCTTCGTGCGGAAGCCTCCGCGGCGCAACGATCATCACCGGCACGAGGATCGCGACGACGAGCGCCGGGATCAGCCATGTCGGGCCGAGCGAGTAGCGCGCCGGCAGCGCGAAATTCAGCCCGGCGGCAACGAGGATTGCGAGCGCCGCGGGCCAGCGCGGTTCGCTCCTGGCCGGCACCCCGAACGCGACGGCTCTCTTGGTCGGCTCCGGCATGGGGCGCTATTCGTCCACTCGCCGGCGATAACCATGCGGACCGAAAAGGCGCATCACGGTCACCCTTTAAAGTCACCTGCCGATGGCGCATCCGCTCTCGACGACGACGGCTCAATTCGCCGGCGAAATTCCCTTGGCCGTCGATTTCGCGTTCCTTCTCGGCCTGAGCTTTTTCCTCGGCTTCGCCTTCGAAGACGTCTGCGCGCGCGCCGGCCTGCGGCGTCCGGGTGGCGTGCGCACGTTCCCCACGCTCGCGCTCGTCGGCGGCGTGCTCTACTTGTTCGATTCGGTACATTTGGTTGCGTTCACCGGAGGTCTGCTGATCGTGGGCGCTTGGCTCGCCGTGTATTATCGCGAGCACATCAGCGAAGCGGACGAAGCGGGGCAGCATAATGTCGGCTTGATGGTCGTCCTGCTCAACCTTTACGCCTATCTGCTGGGCGGGATCGCAGTGGCGCTGCCGCATTGGGCCGCGGTTGGTATGACGGTCGCGGTCGTGTTGCTTTTTGCCAGCCGTGAACCGCTTCACGAGCTCGCGCGCCGGATCGAGATCAGGGAAATCATCACCGCCGCGCAGTTTCTGATCCTGACCGGGCTCGTTCTGCCGCTGCTGCCCGCCGTGCCCGTCACGACGCTGACGAGCATCACGCCGCGCCAGGCGTGGCTCGCCGTCGTAGTCGTTTGCACCCTCTCGTACGCGAGCTACATCGTACAACGCTATGTGCTGCCCGGAGCCGGGGGCTTGTGGATGGCGGCTCTCGGAGGGCTCTACTCCTCAACCGCGACCACGGTCGTGCTCGCTCGCCAAGTGCGGGCCGATCCATCGACTGCGCGCCAAGCGCAAGCCGGAATCACTTTGGCTACCGGCATTATGTATCTCCGAATCCTGATCGTCGTCGCGGTTTTCAACGTGGCACTCGCGGGCGTCTTGGCGCTGCCTCTTGCGGCGCTTTTCCTCTGTGCGGTGCTCGTTGCGATACTTCAGTACCGCTTTGGCCGGCGAGCACCGCAGGCTACACAAGCGGTCGCTGTGAACCGCAATCCTCTCGAACTCGGACCCGCCGTGACCTTTGCGCTTCTGTTCGTCGCCGTCTCGTTACTCTCGAATTGGATCAAAGCACACTTCGGCATAACGGGCATATATTCTCTGGCGGCGGTCGTCGGCGTCACCGACATCGATCCATTCGTCTTAAATCTCGCGCAAGGAGGCGCCGCCGGACTCTCGAGTCACGCGCTCGCCGCCGCGATCCTCATTGCAACCTCGTCCAACAATTTGCTCAAAGCCGTGTATACAGGCCTTTTTGCAGGCTGGCGTTCCAGCATCGCCTGCGCTGCCGTGCTGATCGCGCTCGCGTTCGCCGGAATAGGTATTGCGCTAGTGATCGCGTGAAAGACGACCAAAGCCGGCGCAAGGCTACGAGCGGCTTGACGGTCGCGGCGCTCGGCGTCGTGTTCGGCGACATCGGTACGAGCCCGCTCTATACGATGCGCGCATGTTTTGATTTCAGCGGCGCGCACCCGGTGCGCGACGACATTCTCGGCATCTGCTCGCTGCTGGTTTGGGCGCTCGTCGTCGTGGTTTGCATCAAGTACGTCGGCTTCATCATGCGCATCGACCACGACGGCGAAGGCGGAATCCTCGCCCTGCTTGCGCTGGCGGCGAAACCGGCGCGTACCGGCGCGCTCGTCGCGGCCGGCGCGCTGACCCTGATCGTCGTCGTCGGCGCGACGATGCTGCTGGGCGACGGAATGATCACACCTGCGATCTCCGTCATCTCGGCGATTGAAGGTGTCGGCGTCGTTTCGTCGCGGCTGCAACCTTGGATCGTGCCGCTCTCGGTTGCGGTGCTGATCGTGCTCTTCGCGATTCAAGTGCGCGGCACCGAGCGCGTCGGGCGGCTCTTCGGCCCGGCGATGATCGTGTGGTTTCTCGCCATAGGCGTCGCCGGCGCGGTCGCGATCGCCGCGCACCGCGAAGTGCTTTGGGCGCTCGATCCCCGTCTCGGAATCGGCTTCATGGCTCGCCACGGCGTCGGCGGCTTTCTCGTCTTGGGCGGCGTCGTGCTGGCCGTCACCGGTGTCGAAGCGCTCTACGCGGACCTTTCGCACTTCGGGCGCATTCCGATCGTGCGCGCCTGGTTTCGGCTCGTATTCCCGACCCTCGCGCTCGCGTATCTGGGGGAAGGCGCGGTCCTGCTCGCCGATCCGCGCAACCTGGCGAACCCGTTTTACGCACTCACGCCCGGCTGGACGCTGATCCCCATGGTGATGGTCGCGACGATCGCGACGATCATCGCGTCGCAAGCACTCATCTCCGGCGCGTTCACTTTAGTCGCACAGGCGATCGCGCTCGGGCTCTCACCTTGGATGGAGGTACGCCACACCTCGCGTCGGGTATCCGGTCAAGTATACGTGCCCGCTGTCGCGACCGCACTCGCCATCGGATGCATCTTACTCGTCGTGACGTTCCGTTCGAGCGATCGGCTCGCCGCCGCGTTCGGCCTCGCCGTCTCGGCGACGATGCTCGCGACGTCGATCGCGTATTTCGCGGTGATCACACGCGTACTGCACTGGCGCCGGATCGTAGCACTGCCGCTCGTCGCGTTTTTCGTCATGATCGACGGCTCGTTCGTGCTCGCCGGGCTCCCGAAGTTCCTAGACGGCGCCTGGTTACCGATCGCCATTAGCCTGGCACTGAGCACGATCGCGCTCACTTGGCTCGAGGGACGCCGCCACCTCATCGCGGCGCTCGCGAAAGAACAACTGCCGGTCGCCGAGGTCCTGCCGGCCTTCCGCGCTCCGACAGCCAAACCGCCGGCGACGATGGTATTCCTCACGACCGACCCGACCAGCGTTCCGTTTCTGAAAGACCATCGTTGGATCGAGTCGCGCGCTCACGAGGAACGCCTCGTTTTGCTCCACGTGGCGCGTGCGGCCAAGCCGTATGTGACCTCGAGCGACCGCGTAACGATCGAGCGGCCCGCGCCCCGCTTGATCAGCGTGCAAGCGCGCTTTGGTTACATGGAGCCCCTGCGCATCAGACCGATTCTGCATGCTTGCGGGCAGCAGGACCTCGAGCTCAACGATGACGAGACGACGTATTTCCACGCAATTCCGAAGATCGAAGCGGCGCAGACCCATCCGATGCCGCGTTGGCAGCGCTGGCTCTTCGGCCTGCTGCTGCGCAACTCGCGCTCGCTCCCCGACGACCTCGATATTCGCGCTGAAGACCGCGTCGAACTCGGAGTAACGGTGTCACTCTGAACTTGCTGAAACGCTTAGGGCCCGGGTTCGTGACGGGGGCGTCGGACGACGATCCCGCCGGTATTGGGACATATATTCAGACCGGCGCGCAATTCGGCTATCTGCAATTGTGGATCGCACTCTTTTCATTCCCTTTCATGACGGTCATACAAGAGATGTGCGGGCGCATCGGCCTCGTGACCGGGCAAGGTCTGGGGGCCGTGATTCGCAACAACTACGCGCGTCCGGTGTTGATCTTCATAATCACGATTCAAGTAGTCACGAACACGATCAACATCGGCGCCGACTTGAGCGCCATGACGGAATCGGCGCAGCTCTTATGGCACGTCCCCTACTATCTGCTGCTCTCGCTCGTGACTTTGCTCACCGTCGCACTCATCGTTCTGGTTCCTTACCGCATCTACGCCGTGTATTTGAAGTTTCTCGGCCTCGCGCTGCTAACGTATGTCATTTCGGCGTTTACCGTTCACGTCGATTGGCGCCACGTATTGACCGCTACGTTCGTGCCGCATTTTCAGTGGGATAAAGCCTTCATTCTGACGCTGATCGCGGTGTTCGGCGTAACGATATCGCCGTACGAGTTCTTCTGGCAGTCCGACGAAGAGGTCGAAGAGTTGGCGCAACGGCACAAACTCCGGCAAGATGGGTCCCCCCCACGAATCTCGCAAGCCGCCGTTCGCTTCCTGCGCTACGATACGGCGTTCGGGATGTTCTTCTCGAACGCCATCATGTTCTTTATCATCGTTACCGCGGCGGCTACGTTGAACGCCCACGGCCATACCGACGTCCAAAGTGCAGTCCAAGCCGCGCAAGTACTGGAGCCGCTAGCGGGAGCCTTTACGTTTTTCCTGTTCACCGTGGGAATCGTCAGCTCGGGCTTGCTAGCCATTCCCGTGATGGCCGGATCCTCGGCTTATGCCGTAGGCGGTGCGTTCGACTGGCCGCGAACGCTGAGCAAGCCCTTCTGGCAAGAGTGGCGTTTCTACGGGGTCATCGTCGCATCGTGCGTGATCGGGCTTCTGGTGAACGCGTTCGGCGTTCCGCCGTTCAAATTGCTGTACTACTCGGCGGTGCTCAACGGTGTCATCTCGCCCGTTCTGCTGTTCGTCGTCACGCAGATCGCGAGTAGCCGGAAGATTATGAAACGATTCACGAATTCGCGCTTTAGCAGCACCATGGGTTGGTCGCTTTGCACGTTCATGACGCTCGCGCTCATTGCGCTCTTCGTCTAGGGAACCTGCTAACGTTCACTCGCGCGCGATAACCGTGTCGACCGCTCCGGGCTCGACCAAGGCGGTTCCGGACCCCAGCGCCCGGGCCGCTTGCCAGCCCCAATCCGGATGCTTTGACGGATAGACGACCTCATTGGCGCCGGTCGCTCCTCCGGCCCGAACGACGTGCCGAAATCCGCGGTGCTCGAAATGCAAAAGCATGTGCGGCGTGCCGTAAAGCGTCACCGGGATCGCCTTCGCGCCGGTCAGCGGATCCAGCCCCGTATTCGAGGAACGTGAACCGAACGATGCGAGCCGCTTGCGCACCTCATCCGGATCGAGAACGACGTAGTCAGCTGTGTAGATCGAGCCGCTCGCGTTGATCCCCGGGATCGATGTGTGCACGAGGGTCATCGAGTCGCTTGTCGAGCCGAGTGGAACCTGATAGACGGGCGCACCGGCCGTCGCGATCCCGAGCCCCACGAGTTGCGCCTCGGAAAGATTCGTCGCGACGTCGTGTTTCATGCGCGAGACGAAGCGGGGCAACAGGGTTTGGACGGCCGCGGGATTGCTCAGGCGATCGCGCAGCAAACCGAGGACCGTCACCTCCGCCTGCATCCTTTGAAAATCGTCGGTCCGATATGAATTCCCGGCGTGGTTCTGGCGCACGCGAACGAACGCCAGAGTCTGTGCTCCATTCATGTGTTGAACGCCGGGTTGGAAATCTGCGTGGGCGTCGTGCGGATCGTAGATGCGCGCCTACACGTCGACCGTCAGCCCGCCGACCAGATCGACCGCGGCTTTGAACGACGCAAAGTTTGCGACGAGGTAACCGTCCACCGAGAGCCCGGTGAGATCCCCGACCGCTTTCACGAGGTACTGGGGTCCACGCGGCGGCGTCTCCTGGTCGCCCATGTAAAAGAGCGTCTTGATTTTCGGCACAGGATTGTGCCAGCGTGGTTGGGCGACAAGCGTATCGCGCGGGATCGTGATCGCGTAGATCGCATGAGCCGCTGGGTCGAAATGCACGAGGACGATCACGTCGGCTTGCCCGGCGGCTGAGCCCAGTCCGAGCGGTTTGTCCGCAGCGGCGTCTCGCGCGTTATTCGCGATCAGGAGGACGTTGATCGGCCGATCGCCGATGGCGACCCGCGCGACGATTCCTCCGGCAAAGCGACGTCCCGCGACCGATAGGCCGAGCCAAAGTAAGCCGGCCAGCAAGAGCAAAGCGCAGCCCGCGATCGTAATCGCGACGATACGCGAACGACGTTGCGCTGCGCTTTGGCGCAGCCGCTGTTGGGTGCGAGACATTGAAGACTCCGTTCGGGGAGACCGGCTTGGGGTGGTCTATACCGTCGCGAACGGAGGTGCTCGTTCACCGATCCGGCAAACGAGCGGCGCCGCCATGCGGCGCGCGGGCGAAAACGACCGACGTCGGAACGTCGACTTCGTCTCGCCGGGAGAGAGCGTCGTGAACGCTGCAACAAAGCAGGCGACGCGCAACGCCGTCGACGCAAACGCGCGGATCCCGAGTGCAGCAACGAGCCCGACGGTAAGGCAGAACGCGGCGTGCAACACGATCGCAGCCACGATCGGGGCGCCGAGCCAGACGATGCCGCCGAGTCCATGGCCGACGACGATGAATTGCTCGAGTGTCTCCGCGATCCAGAGCGCAGCGATCTGCAAGGCGAACGCGCGCGGAAGCAGACGCATGACCGTGCCGCGGTCGAGGACGCGGCCCCACGCTGCGAACCATCGCCGCGATTCGTACTCGGACGCGCGCGCAGCGTAGCGGCCGCGCGCCGCCAGATGGAAGGCGGCGAACAGCAGTCCCGCCAGCAGCACCGGAAGGGCGTCGGCGTTGCTGTGATCGGTAAACTCCCCCGGTCCGAACAAACCGCGATTCGAAGCCCATTCGGTCAACGGGTCGGCGACCGCGAGCGCGATGAACGCGACGGCGACGCAGAACCAGCCCCGAATGGCACGCTCCGAAAAAACCGGCACGCGAACGCTATTGCCCGAAGCTCATCGCCACCCTGCGTACGCGGCCGAAACCAACGCGTAGAATCCGACGAGTGCAACGAAGGCGCCGCTGAGGACCTCGCCGTAGCGCTCGACCGGACCGTATGCAGGTGAGCGTGCTCGAAATGCTCGTGCCCGTGGGCCAAGCCGCGATGCACTTCGCCCCAACCCGAGACGGCGAACCACACCCCGAAGCCGATCAACGCCAGCGCCGACACAACGTTGACGAGGTAGGCGAAGCGCGCGCACCCTAACGAAAGGAGGGTCCGACGATGACCTTCTTCACCTACTTGCACTTCATGGCACCGGCCTTGGCCGGTTTGGCCTGGCTCGTAGCCGCCGGCATCTTCACGAGCATTTTTCCCAGTGACGAACCTTGCTCGCACGCATCGGGCTCTGTCGGCGGCGTGCGATGAGCCTAACACGACGGCAATGACGCGCCTCCACCTCCCGACGACGCTCGCGCTCGGTACGGCATTTGCATTCGCTCTGCTATCGCCCGCACGCGCGGTCGCGCAACCGGCGATGCCGGGTTCCTCCCCGACACCCGTCACATCGCCGCAAGCCTTGCCCGCGCCGAGCGCGTCGCCGGCGCCGTCGCCGACGCCGCGACCGAGCGGCTTTCAATTCGCGCTCGACGCGCACGCCACGTTCATCACCCAAACGACGAACGGCCCCGGCACGCAGCCGCCCGAAGGGCCCGGCTTCGCCGCCGGCTCGCCGCTCTCGCCGCTCTCGCCGTACGATGCGCTCTCGAGCAACCCGATGACGCCTGGGAACGCGAGCGAATCAGCGTTGTATCTGAGCCCGGCATATTACGCGAAACGTTTCGAATTCGGCGCCGTCCTCGCGCTCGGCTACGTGCGGGGAAGCACGACCAACGCGATCTATTGGGGCGAACCGCTGCCGCCGGCGCTCGATCCGCATCTCGGTTCGCAAGCGCTCCCCTACCGGATCGTCTTCCCGGGGCACGCGGGCGAAGACGACGGGACGGCCTTCGTCGCCGGGATCGAATCAGGACGCATCGCGACCGCCGACGGCAACCTTCAAATGCGCGCCGGTTGGTTCGATCTCGCGCAAACCGATCGGTTCGTCTTCACGCAGCCGCTGCTTTCCCAATATCCGCCGGCGCTCGCCGCGACGCCGCCTGAGTCACTCGGCGGCGGGCCTCCATCGCTCGATTGGTGGTCGGCCGCAAGCGGAAATTATCCGTTGCATGGCGCCGATCTCGTCGGAAAACAAGGGCTCGCGACGCTCGAGTTGAGCGACGCCGCGCTGCCGTCGCTCCCGGGAACCGGCGCGCGCATGACGATGGGTTCCCTCGTCGTCGATCACGGCGAGGGGACACGTTACTCGCTGCAGGCGCTGCACGTGACGACCGGCGGGGCGCTCGTTCCGACGACGATCTTGTTTGCGCAAGGGACGCTCTTGATGACGCCGCAAGGTAACGTTCCCTCCACGACGATCGGCGGGCAGCGCCAGACGATCCTCGGCGCGCGCGCGGCGTTTCACGTCATCCCGAGCGTCGGCGGTGTAGTCGAATACGGACACTCGACCTACGACGCCGACAACGTCGTCGAGCCGGGGACCGGAAAACCCGGCAACTATTATCACGGTGGGCTCGCCCATCCGTTCGGTCGCGCCGAGATCTCGCTCGACCTCTATCGCAACGAGCCGTATTACGCGCAGGCGATCTTGCCGTACGGAATCCCCGAGAACGTCTGGTCGGTCGCGTGGTCGTGGCCCGGGCAGTGGCTGAAGTCGAACTACCAGTTGATCGACAACACCGTCGTCAACATCAATCGGCAAGGGTATCGCGTCAAGTATGCCCTGAACGGCGCTCCGCTCGAGGTTCGCGCGCAGTATGCACAGTTCGCCGAGATCACGCCGATCACGCTTTCGAACGCGCAACAGATGGGCTTCGTCGACGGCTTCTTCTTACCGCAAGACGACGACGCCGCGACATTGGGACAGCAGAAGCAATACGGACTCTGGCTGGCGTGGCATCCGGGATTCGCCGACCTCGTCTTCGATTACACGGAAGACACGATGCGCCGCCCCGCCGCGCCGGGCCATTCGCAGGACCTCGTTTCGTACGATACGCCGCAGTTCTCGCTCTACGCGTCGCGGCACCTGAGCCCGAACGTGCTGGCGAGCGCCGGCATCGGGCGCTACTACATGCGCGGCTCGTTCGCGCAAGCCTACACGAACGTCGACTTCGGGCAGCGCACGCTGTTCGCCGGCTTGCAGCTCCGCGAGAGCGGCGGAACGGCGACGTTGCTGACGTGGCGGCATGCGTTCTTAGGCGGGTTTCCGTCGCAACCCGCCGGTCCGCCGCCGGACTTCACCGGAACCGTCTTCATCCTCGAGCAGCGCTACAAGATATAGCGCGCCTAGTGCGTGTGCGTGAAGTTCCCGAGTTGGGCGTGTTCGGCGATCCGTTCGAGGGCAGCGCGCATCCCGATCGGTTCGCGCGGGCGACCGACGACGTCGAAATAGCGATGCGGATCGATGTTCAGGGTGCGCGTCTGCACCATCCCGACCCGGACCTCGCTCAAGAACGCCGTCGCCGCCTCCACCTCGGCGCGTTCATCGGTCACGCCCGGATGCGTCAGCAGGTTGAGCGAGACGCGCAGACCGCCGCGGCTCGCGAGCCGCACGCTCTCGAGGACGTCGTCGAGGCCGTAGCCTGCAGGGCGGTAGTAGGCGGCGTAGATCTCCGGCCGAAACGAATTGAGACTGATCCGCACCGCTTGCAATCCGGCGTCGATCAGTCGTTGCAACGAACGCGACAGGCTCCCGTTAGTGTTGAGATTGATCGTCCCGGCCGGCGTCGCCGCGCGGATCTGCTCGATTGCAGACGCGATAGTCGGCGTTCGCAGCAGCGGCTCACCCTCGCAACCTTGGCCGAACGAGACGATCCCGCCGGGAACGCGCTCGAGATGCGCCAACGCGATACGCGCCAGTTCGCCGGCCGTCGTTTCGAAATCGATGCGCGTTTGCGGGGCCGGGATTCCGGCTTCCGGCTCGAGCTCCGAGATGCAGCCCAGGCAGCGCGCGTTACACTTCGGCGAAACCGGAAGCGCCGCTTCTCCGACTCCTAAGAACACGTTCTGCGCGGTGAAGCAGCCGTAACCGCGCGCGCAGATCTCGAGTTGCGTCAGGACGCGATTGGCGGGATCGAGGGCGCGGCGCTCGTCGATCTTCTTCTCCAGCTCTCCCTCGCCGAAATAGCGCGGAGTCCAGTCGTCGCTCTCGTCGGTCTGCATCGCGGCGACGTAGAGTTCATCTTCGACCGCGCACGCAAAGGTGTATCCGAAGAGCGGAAGCGCCGGCGCCGCGTCGCGTTCGCTATAGGCGGGAAGCAGAAGCCGCGTATAGCCCGCCGGCAACAGCGCGGAAAGCGCCGTTCGTTCCGCGCTCCATCCGCCGCTGTCGCCGGAGACGAGCGGCGTACGGCCGGGCAACATCGTCGGAACGGTTCCTTTCGGGGCGCGGATCAACTCGCCGTCCCGCGGCGCGCGAACGAGTCCGCCATCGGCGCTCGGACGGCTGCGTTCGTCGAAGTATATCCGCCCGGCGCGATCGGTGTAGGCGAGCGCCGTTGCGCGCGCGGATTTCAATGATGGTTCAGGGATTCGGCGCGGTCGAAGCCATACTGGAGCATGCGTCCGGAGACTTTTTCGGAAGGGCCCGCGAGGGTCGCCGAGCCGCCGGGCTGCCACTCGACCGTCAGCTTCCCGCCGGGTACCTGGACCGTCACGGGCGACTCAACGAGTCCGGCGACGATCGCTGCGACCGCGGCTGCGACCGCGCCCGTCCCGCACGACTGCGTGATGCCGACGCCGCGCTCGTAGTGGCGGACGCGAATCTGATGCCGATCGATGCTCTCCAGAAAGTGTACGTTCGTTCCGCTCGGAAACCGCGGGTGCGTTGCGAGCGCCGCACCGGCGCGCTCGACGTCGACGGCCGCAACGTTGTCGACGACGATGACGATGTGCGGGTTTCCGAGCGAAACCGAGCGGTAAGCCCAGGTTTGCCCCGCCGCATCGATCGTCGCTTCGCGTCCTTCATCGAGCAGCTGGGGCTTCCCGACGTCGACGCGAACGCAATACTGGGCCCCGCGTTCGAGGATCTCGATTCCGATGGGACCCGCCGCCGTCGCGACGAGAAATCGCTCGGGCGCGCCGCGTTCTCCGAGATACTGCGCGACGCAGCGCATCCCGTTTCCGCACATCTCCGCTTCGCTACCGTCTGCGTTGTAGATGCGCATCGACGCGAATGCCTCGCTACCCCGCGGCGGTTGGTCGATCGCGAGCAATCCGTCGGCGGCGAGAAACGCGCACAGCCGCCGCGCCATCGCGGTGTAATCCCCGAGGCGCAGCACCCGTTCGTCGACGACGACGAAGTCGTTATGCGTCCCGTGCATCTTCTCGACGTACAGCCCGGGCGCGAAAGCGCACATGCTGCTAGGGAACCCCTTTCGCCGTTTCGGTTTCGCCGTCGAGGCCGATTGGGGGATTGAGCGGAGTTTGAGGAGAGATGGTCGACACGGCGTGCTTGTAAATTAGATGAGCTCGGTGTTCGTATTCGAGGACGATCGTGAAGGAGTCAAAGCCCTTCACGGTCCCACGTAATTGAAACCCGTTCACCAGGTAAACGGTTACCGGGACGGCTTGGCGCCGGACCTCGGCGAGGTACGCATCTTGTAACGGCACCGCCATGGGCTCGCGGCCTTCACGTCGGCTGCGCGACAGGCCTCTTTCGCCGGCTTCACGCCCAGCCGCGAAGCGAAGCCGCGAGCCCAGCCACGTCATCGTGCGCGACCCGCCGCATCTCGGGCTCGCCGCGAAACCACGTCCGCTGGCGCTTCGCGTAGCGTCTCGTCGCCCGGATCAAGAGCGTGCGGAGTTCGTCGAACGTCAGCAGTCCGCCCGAATATGCGAGCGCTTGCGGGTAGCCGACGGCGTCGGCCGCGACCGCTTCGTTTCCGATACGCTCGGCCTCGGCGACCAATCCCGCCGCCAGCATCCCGTCGACACGCGCAGCGATCCGCGCCTCGAGCGTCGCGTCATCGGTGTCGATCGCGACCTTGAGCACCGGGATGCCCAGGCTGCGCAGCGAGCGGCGCGGTTCGCTCGCTCCATCGGACGCGCGTTCGCGCGAAAGCGCGATCTCCAAGGCGCGCACGATACGATACGGGTCCGTCGGCGCGATTGCAGCCGCGCGCGCGGGGTCCCGCGCCGCGAGCCACGCGTGCAGCGTTTCGCTCGGGTGAAACCGTGCCTCGCGCGCCAAGCGAGCGCGCAGTTCGGGATCGTAGGCCGGCGAGAGCGCCACGTCCCCACAGAGTGCGCGCAGATAGAACCCGGTTCCACCGACGACAAGCACGCGGCGACCGCGGCGTTCTATCGCCGCCATGGCGCTCAGCGCATCCTCGTTGAAGCGGGCGGCGCTATAGCGCTCGCTCGGATCGAGAAACTCGACGAGGTGGTGCGGAACGCGCGCGCGCTCCTCGGGTGACGGCGCCGCCGTCCCGATCGGCATCCCGCGATAGATCTGGCGGGAGTCGGCTCCGACGATCTCCGCGTCGAAACGCTCGGCCAGCTCGAGCGCCAGCGCCGTCTTCCCGCTCGCCGTCGGACCGCCGAGAATGAGAACGCCGCGCGCCACCTACGTTCGCTTGAACATCCGGGCGATGTCGTCGGCGCCGATCCGGACGACGGTCGGACGCCCGTGCGGGCAGTGCATCGGATTTTCGCAGCGCGCCAACCGCGCGACGAGCGCCGACATCTCGGCGACGTCGAGCCGGTCGCCGGCGCGGACGACCGAATGGCAAGCCAGGGTCGCCCAGAGGCGCTCGTGCGGCGAGAGGCCTGCAATCTCGTCGCCGGCGTCGGCCAAGAACGGTCGCAGGTCGAAGGTCCGCGCGCCGTAGCCTGCCGGTGTAGCGGCGATCCGATAGGCCCGATCGCCGAACGGTTCGGCGACGAATCCGGCTTCGGCGAGCGTCTCGCGGATCGCCTCGAAGCGCGGGACGTCGGCAGCGTCGAGTTCGATGACGTACGGAACGAGTAACGGTTCGCTCGGCGCGTGCTGGTGCGCGCGCTCCACGATGGTTTCGTAGGCGATCCGTTCGTGGGCCGCGTGCTGGTCGACCAAGATCAACGCATCGCCGTCGAGGGCGAGAATGTAGGTGTCGTCGAGTTGCGCGAGGACCCGTGCAGCGGGACGCTCCGTCGCCTCATCGAGCTCGAACATCGCCTGCCCTTCGTCTTGCCCGACGGACGCCGTCTTCATCGCCCCATCACGCGCAGACTGCGGCGCGAACGAGACCGCCTCGCGCAAGCGCACGTTGGCCTCGCGCGTCAGCGTCTCGGCGATCGCCGCTTTGACGGCCGCCGCGACACGCTCGGGTTGGCGCAATCGAACGTCGCTCTTGGTCGGATGGACGTTCGGATCGACGGCGTCGGGAGGAAGATCGAGGAAGAGGACCCCGTACGGCTGGCGACCTGCGAGCGCGAACGTTGCGTAGCCGGCGGTCCAGGCGCCGGCGAGCAACGTCGAGCGCAGAAATCGGCCGTTCACGAACAAGAGTTGCATCCGCCGGTCGGCGCGATCGTTTCCCGGCCGGCTTACGAAGCCTCGTACGCGCGGGGATGCCGTCGCATCGCCGCCATCGACGAGTTCGACGAGGGCGCGGGCGGGGACGGGACCGAAAACGTGCTGCAGACGCTGTTCGATCGACGGCGCTCGAGGAAATATCCAGACGGAACGCCCGTCGTGGACGAGTGAGAATGCGACGCTCGGATAACCGAGCGCGAGGGTCGCCAAGAACGACGAGATGCGCGCGAACTCCGCCGCCGGAGACCGCAAGTAGTCGCGCCGCACCGGCAGGTTCTCGAACAACCCTTCGACAGTAACGCGCGTCCCGGGCGGCGTCGCCGCGGCCTCGGGCGCGGAAATACTTCCGTCGAAGGCTTCAACGGCGTAGCCGATCTCACTCGCCGCCGTCCGAGAAGCAAGGCGCACGCGCGCGACCGCGGCGATGCTCGCAAGACCTTCGCCGCGAAAGCCGAGCGTCGCGATCCGTTCCAAATCGGCGGCCCTGCCCAATTTGCTCGTCGCATGGCGCGCAAACGCCAACTGCAACTCTTCGCGCGCGATCCCGACACCATCGTCGAGGACTTCGATGGCATCGAGTCCGCCCCGCGAAACCGCGACGGCGATCCGCCGCGCGCCGGCGTCGAGTGCGTTTTCGACCAATTCTTTGACGACCGAGAGCGGGCGCTCGACGATTTCGCCCGCCGCGATCTGTCCGACGGTGGTTTCGTCGAGGAGGCGGATCATGGACGGAGCCGGGGCACTGAACCTAGCACCCTGCGCCTATACGGCGATGCGGCCCTCGTCTCCGGGCATCCGGCGCGGCAGCCGGATCGTAAACCGAGCTCCGTGTCCGAGCGTGCTTTCGACTTCGATCTCGCCGCCGGCGCGTTCGACGGCGCGTTTGACGATCGCCAAACCGAGTCCCGAGCCCTCGACGTCGCCGTGGTTCTCTCCGCGATAGAAGCGATCGAAGATCCGGCCACGGTCGGCTTCGTCCAAACCCGGGCCACGATCCGCGACCTCGACGACCACCGATCGTCCTTCACTTCCGACCTTGACGTCGACCGGCGAGAGGGGCGCATACTTGAGCGCGTTGTCGATCAAGTTCGAGATCGCTTCGTGGATTTCGTGCTCGTCCGCTTCGACCACGAGCCCGTGCTCCGCGGAGAGCGTCACGCGAGGTTTGGCTTGCAATGCTTGCAGCGCTCCGACGGCGTGTTCGGCGACGTCCGCGACGTCGACCGGCAGCGTCTCGCGCTGTTGCGGATTCTCGAGGCGCGCCAACGAGATCAGTTTGTCGATGAGCGCCCGCATCCGCCGGCTTTCGTGGAGCATCGTATCGTAGATGCGCGACGCCGTCGCCGTATCGCCATTCGAGCGCCGGCGCAAGACATCGATGAATCCCATGACGACGGTCAACGGCGTACGCAGTTCGTGGCCGGCGTCGGCAACGAATTGGCGCATCTGCATCTCGACGCTCTTACGTTCTTCGAATGCCGCGCTCACTTGCGCGGCGGCGCCGTTGTACGCGGTGACCAGGTCGCCGATCTCGCCGCGATCGGTCGTCACGATCGCGCGGGCCGTGAAATCGCCTCTTGCAAACCGGTTCAGCGAGGCCGTCGTCTCGACTAGCGGCCGCAACGCGTGGTTGGTGATGTAACGCCCCATGAACCACGCGCCGAAGATCACGATGATTCCAACGGGAATCATAGCGATCCAAAACGACCGAATGAAGCGCTCGAGCTGGTTCGGAATCGGCCACACGCTGACGATGCCGCCCGGGATGGTGGCGATGCGCGGCTCGAAGTGCAACAGTCCGTTCAGCCCGAGCGGAAACGACGGCGGAGGAGGCATCTGAAACGGCGCTTGCCCGATGCTGCCCGGCCGTGGGACGCGGCCTTCCAATTGATAATAGGCCATCCGGCCGCCTTGGCCGGGCTCACGATCCGAGTTCGTAAAGACTCGAACGGAGCCGTCGGGCTGGTCGGCGTCGCCGCGCGCGAACAAACGCCGCCGCCCATCTTGGGTGATTCCGATAACCGCGACGTGGAGGCCCGGGCGCACCAAGTGGCGGACGATGTCGGGCGCGGCCGCTTCGAGTGAGCCGTTGTAACGAGGCAATTCGCTGCGGGCTTCTTCGGGCGCCGCTCGCACGACGCCGTCGATCGATTCACGCACCGTGATCCCAAAGGTCGAAAGGGCGAAAGCCGTAACGCCGACCGCGGCCACGAAGACCAACACGATCGCCGCGAACACGTACGCGGCGATCAACCGGGTGCGCAGCGACCGAAACATTCTAGGGAGCCCTACGCCTCGCGCAACGAATAGCCTGCGCCCCGGTGCGTTTGGATCAAGCGGGTTTGGAATCCGTGATCGATCTTCGCGCGCAAGTACGAGATGTACGTCTCGACGGCGCCCGGCCCGACGAAGCGTTCGGTGCCCCACACCTGATCGAGAAGTTGATCGCGCGTGAACACGCGATTGGGATTCCGCAAGAGGGCGATCAGCAGGTCGTACTCGCGCGCCGACAGCGCGATGCTCTTGCCGGCACGCGTGACTTGACGCGTCTCCAGGTTCACCTCGAGATCGGAATAACGCAACATCTGCGGTTGCGCTAAGCGCGGCCGGCGCAGCGCCGTCTCGAGCCGCGCTTGCAATTCGGCGAGTTCGAAAGGCTTCGCGACATAATCATCGGCGCCGCGTGAGAGACCCGCCACTTTATCCGTCACGTCGCCCTTCGCGCTCAACATCAAGATCGGCGCTTCGGTCAACTTTCGGAACATCGGCAAGAGCGCGATTCCGTCGATCTTCGGCAGCATCACGTCGAGGACGATCGCGTCGGGATTCCATTCGCGACAAAGCTGAAGCCCGACCTGACCGTCGGGTGCGGAGCGGACTTCGTAACCCTCGTCCCCTAGACCGATCTCGAGCAACTCCCGAATATGCCGCTCGTCGTCTACGACGAGCACGCGTGGTGCTTGGCCCATCGTCTGTGGATGCTACGCGGTATCCCTGTGGAGGACCTGGGCCCCCGGGAGATGCTTTCTAAGCCTCTTCTCAGGACTTCTTCAGATGTAGGGCCGATACTCTGAAGCATGATTCAGCGCGTCTCCTCCGCAGCGCTTACCGAGCGGCAAATCATCGCCGTCGATCTCATCGGGGATCTCGACACCGAACTCGGTGCGACTTTGGTCGAAACGCTTGCCGATCTGCGGCGCCGAGGCGACTGCGACGTGCTGCTCAACTTGAAGCGCGTCGCAAACATCGACGGCAACGGCCTGGCCGGTGCGGCGAAAGCGATCGCCGAACTTCGCTTGTCGGGCGCATCGATCGCAGTTCGCGGATCGCGCAATCGGCACGTTCGGGCTTTGCTCAACGCGTCGCGAATCGAACTCGAGACGGAACCGGGTGATTCGATCTATGCACGACACATCATGATCGCGCACCACAACCGCGCCAAGTAGCAGCCCGGAGCGGCGAGCCCATGCCCGGTGCGCGCACCTATCGGTATCAAGTCGTCGACGTGTTCACCGACGTTCCGTTCGAAGGGAATCAGCTCGCGGTCTTCCCCGACGCCGCCGGGCTTTCAGACGAGGAGATGCAAACGCTCGCGCGCGAGCTCAATCTCGCGGAATCTTCCTTTGTATTCACAGCGGCCGATCCGCAGCACGCCGCAAAGCTGCGCATCTTCACGCCCAACGTGGAGATGCCGTTTGCGGGCCATCCGACGATCGGGACGGCGTATGCGCTGACCGCGCTCGGCCGCATCCCCGCAACGGCGGCGCAATTCACGCTGGAGGAGAACGTCGGCCCGATCGCCATCAGGCTCGAATCGCGCGATCCGTTCATGGCGTGGCTCACGACGCCGCCGATACGCTTCGAACAGACCTACGATCGCAGCGCTTGCGCCGACGCGCTCGGCCTGGGCGCCGGAGACTTGCTGCGCGATCTGCCCGCGCAGGTCGTCAGCGCGGGGAATCCGTTCTTGTTCGTCCCCTTGCGCGACGCTGCGGCGGTCGACCGAGCCGAACTCGACGTCCGGGCGCTCGAACGCGCCGCGCCGTCGTTCGGGGCGAGCGGCATCTTCATCTTCGCGCCCACGAACGGCGGCGTTTACTCGCGGATGTTCGCGCCGATGTCGGGGATCCGCGAAGACCCGGCGACCGGCAGCGCGACCGGCCCGCTCGGTGCGTATCTCGCACGCTATGGCTTGATCGAACATCGCGACGGGGCGCGCTTCATCAGCGAGCAAGGCGTGAAGATGAAGCGCCGCAGCCTGCTGCACGGCCTCCTACATGTACACGACGGCCGGCTCGAGACCGTCGAAGTCGGCGGCTCCGCCGTCAAGGTGATCAGCGCGACCGTCGAACTTCCGTCGTAGGACGCGGCCGGTCGGAGCCTTAAAGCTCCAAGGTGAGTTGCGTCTCTTCGCGTCCGCTCGGCGCGGAGAGGCGCCGGCCGAGCGGAGCCTGAGCTTCGACCGTCGGGCGCCCCGCGAGCGCTAGCGCGACTTCCTTCGCGCGCTCGATGACGGCGGCCGGCAACCCTGCCATCCGCGCGACCTCGATTCCGAATGAACGCGACGTGCTCCCGGGGAGCACGCGATGAGAAAAAACCGGCGCCCCCGAGCGCGTCATGTTCTCGACGGCGGTGACGTGAAAATTCGAAACGAGCTGCCAACGCTCGGCCAGCGCGACCAGTTCGTGGAAATGCGTGGCGAATAGGACCATCGGCGCCTGTCGCTCGAGGCCGAGGAGATATTCGCAAATCGCCTGCGCGATCGCCAGACCGTCGATCGTCCCGGTCCCGCGTCCGACCTCATCGACCAGGAGCAGACTGCGCCGAGTACAGCGGCGTAAGATGTTCGAAGTCTCCGACATCTCGACGTAGAACGTCGACTGCCCCGATGCAAGGTCGTCGCCGGCGCCGATCCGCGTGAATATCCGGTCGACGACGCCGAGCGACATCGAGCGCGCGGGGACGAACGCGCCGAGCTGCGCGAGGATGACGAGCAGTGCCGCCTGACGGAGATAGGTCGACTTTCCGCCCATGTTCGGACCGGTCAATAAGATGAAGCGCGCCGACGATTCGGCCAGGTGGGCGTCGTTGGGAACGAAGGCTTCGGCGAGCGCCTCGACGACCGGATGCCGGCCGTCGACGACATCGAGCGTGCTCGTCTCGACGAATGACGGGCGAACGTAGCCGCGCTCGGCGGCGACTTGGGCGAGCGAACACGCGACGTCGAGTTCGGCTAGGGAGTCGGCCGTCGCGAGCAACGTCTCAACCTGCTCGGCAATCGATTCGACGAGGTTCGCATAGAGCGTCTCTTCGAGCCGGAGTTGCCGGCTCTCGGCGCTCGCGATCGCGACCTCGAGTTCTTTCAACTCGGGAATGACGAAGCGCTCGCCGCCGGTCAAGGTTTGCTTGCGCACGTAATCGGCGGGGACCGCGGCGAGATTCGATTTGGAAACCTCGATCGCGTAGCCGAATGGGCTGGCAAACTTGACCTTGAGAGATTTGATGCCGGTGCGAACGCGCTCGCGTTCCTCGAGCGCGGCGATCCGGTCGCGCGCTTCAGTACGCTGTGCGACGCATTCGTTGACCTCCGTCGAGGCATGGGGTCGAATGACGCCGCCGTCGGCAAGCGACGCCGGCGGATCGTCGACGAGCATCCGCTCCAAGAGCTCGAGGACGTCGGTGTGCAGTTCTATCCGCTCGCGATGGGGTGCGAGCGCGTCGGGCAATGCGGCGCGAATCGGTCCGAGCAAGCCGAGCGTTCGTCGCAGCGAGCCGAGGTCGCGCGGCATGACCCGGCGGAGTCGGACCTTCTGCGCGATTCGCTCGAGATCGTAGGTTCCGCCGAGCAGGTCTTGCAGTCCCGAGCGAGCACCGTAGTCGCCCGTTAACGCGGCGACCCGATCCGCTCGGGCGCGGATCGCCTGGGGATCGACAAGCGGCGCGAGTATCCAGCGCGCGAGCAGTCGCGATCCCATCGCGGTCCGGCAGCGATCGACGGTCGCAAGCAGCGTCGCTTTCGGATTCGCGCCGCTCGCCTTGATCAAATCGAGATGGCGCCGCGTGTTCGCATCGAGCGCGAGAAACGTCTGCGCCCGATAGAACACGGGCTCGCGATTGATGGCGCCGTCGACGCTGAAGCCGGCGCGCCGCACGAACGCGTTGAGCGCCTCGAACGAGCGCTGCATCGCAGCCGACTCCTCGAGTGAGAATCCCGTGACGTGCACGCGGGCGCGCGATTCGACCGCGGCGATCGGCGGCGACGTGATCCGGATGCTCGGCAACTGGGTCTCGACGCCGCGGCGAACTTCTTCGGGAACGTCGGCGACGACCTCGGCCGGGTTGAGGCGGACGAGTTCGGCTAGAGCTTCGTCGACGGCGCTCTCACCGCTGAAGGCCGTCGCCGCGGCTCGCCCGGTCGAGATATCTGCGTACGCCACCCCGACGGCCTCGCCGGCGAGCGTCAACGAGGCGAGATAGTTGTCGGCGCCGCGTTCGAGAAGGTGTTCTTCGATCAAGGTCCCCGGCGTCACCACGCGCGTCACGTCGCGGCGCACCAAACGATTGGGGACGGGCGGCTCGAGCTGTTCGGCGAGAGCGACGATGCATTGTCGAGCAACGAGTTTGGCGAGATATCCGTCGAGGGCGTGATACGGAACGCCGGCCATAGCGACGCGCTGACCGCCTCCGGCTTCCTTCGAGGTCAGCGCGATCTGCAACGTTTGGGCGACGGTCTTCGCATCCTCGCCGTAGGCTTCGTAGAAATCGCCGACCCGCGACAAGAGGATGGCGTCGGCGTAACGCGCTTTCATGGCGAAATATTGTTCCAGAAGCGGCGAATACTTGGCCTCGCTCAAGCGCTGCGCCGCGGGCTAACGAACGGCAATGAGATCGAGCAACGGGGCGGCGACCGGTTCCGCGCGGCCATCGTACGTCCGAGCGGCTCCGCGGAGCGCTCCGGTGCAGCCCCACACGTGCGCGGTTTCGATGCGGACGTCGAGCCAAGGGTGCGCGACGAGGTCGACTTGCGCTAAGCCCGGGTCGGGAACGATCACCGTCACGTTGTCGATCGTCTTAGCGGCGAGTTTCGAGGGATCTTTGCGCGACGGTCCCTGCACGAGAGCGCGGGCCGCGGTCCCGATCTTTCCGTCGTGAATCGTGCGTATCCCGGCGTTGACGACGTCGGCGAGCCGGCGCAGGCGCGCGCCGCCGGTCGCGGCGGGAATCTGTTCCCAAAGTGCGGCCGGCGTTCCGCGTCGCGGCGAATAAACGAACATGTACCCTTGCGCGAATCCGGTCCGTTCGCAGAGCGCAAGCGTCTGCTCGAAGTCGTCTTCGCTCTCGCCGGGAAATGCGACGATGAGATCGGTCGTCAGGGCCCAGTTGGGGCACCAGGCGCGCCACTGCGCGACCTTCTCTTCGTAATGCTCGACCGTGTACTTGCGATTCATCCGGCGCAGGATCGCATTCGAGCCGGACTGTACCGGCAGATGCAGCCGCGGGTTCACCTTCGGCAGCGAAGCGAGCGTCCGCGCGAGCTTCTCGGTGAAATCCTTCGGATGCGAGGTCACGAACGTCAGGCGCTCGAGACCGTCGAGCGCGGCGACCACCTTGAGCAAATCGGCAAAATCGGCACCGCTCGCCGCATCGCGATACGCGTTGACGGTCTGCCCGACGAGCGTCACCTCGCGCGCGCCGCCGGCGATCGCGACCCGGACCTCGGCGACGATCTCGCCGAACGGCCGGTGGTCGAAGCGTCCTCGCACCTGCGGGACGATGCAGAACGTGCAGTAGTACGAACAGCCGCGCTGAACGGTGACGAACGCGCGCAAGTGCGAAAAGGCATCGGCGACGCAGTCGGCTTCGCCGCCCAGCGGGCGCAGGAGCGCGCGCGCCTCGCTCGCCTCGTCGAAAACGTCCGCAAACGCGGGCCGCCACTCGGCGAGCCGGTCGCCAAGGTTGACGAGTTCGCTCGTTCCGAAGATCGCATCGACGTAAGGCGCCGAGAGCCGCATCCGGTCGCGATCTTGCTCGGCGAGGCAACCGCAAACGACCAGCTTCAACGCCGGATCGGCGACCTTGAGCGCCTTGAAGTGCGACATCCGCCCATAAGCGCGCCGCTCCGCGTTGTCGCGCACGGTGCAGGTGTTCAAGACGACGACGCTCGCGCGCGTCGGATCGCTCGCGATCTCGTAGCCGGCGGCCTCGGCACGATCGGCGATATAGCGCGAATCGGCCTCGTTCATCTGGCAACCGAACGTTTCGATATAGACGCTAGCCACGAGGTCGCCGTTCTTCGACGTCAGCGCTTCGGTTCCGGGCGCGAAGCCCCTGAAGTCAATTTCTCCAAGAGTTCGAGCGGAAGGTAGAGCTTGCGCCCGATCGTTTCGGGCGCGCCGTCGTACGCGATCGAGGCGCCGTCGTAGCGAACGGTCGTTTCGCCGAGATGGGCCACCACGAGATGGCCCGCGTAGCGCACGACGATCTTCTTCCCCTGGAGAGAATACGTATTTCCAGGGAGGTATTCATCGATCGGCGCGACGACCGACGAACGCGCCAGGTCGGCCGGCAAGTGCTGAACGACGATTTGCGTCGTCATCTCCGGCAAGACCGTGAACGTGCGTGTCGTCTTTCCGTGCGGTGTCGCGATCGTCACGCGATGGACGCCGGCGCGAAGCGCCATCGGTTTCGCAGCATCGCCGCTGGGCTGCAATCCGTCGACCGCGATCTTTGCATGCTCGGGGAGGGCGCGCAGAAGAAACCGTCCTTTGGCGACCGCGGCCGCCGGATGCGCCACCGCGATCAGCTTGACGCTCGAAAACGCGATGCGGCCGGGCGTGACGTCGACTTCGACCTCCTGGACCGACCAGCCGGATTTGGTGATCGTGACCGAGTGCCGACCCCGCGGCAATGCGTCGACGAAGACCGGCGATCGCCCGACATAGGTTCCATCGACCCAAATCTCGGCGTTCGCGGGCAAGGTGGTCACGTAGACGCCGCCCGCCGGCACCTCGCCGCGCGCCACATTCGGCACGATGAACACGAGCGCCACGCTCAACGCCGTCACGAATGTAAAGCGGATCAGCATCGCGTTCAGCGTTCGCGAGGACGGGCGCAAACACCCCGATAACGAAGAAGCGCGTATGTCCGTCGAAATCCCCGCGCGTACGCGGCAAGCAACCGTCGCGATCGTCGGGCGCCCCAACGTGGGCAAGAGCGCGCTCTTCAACCGGCTCGTCGGCCGGCGCTTGGCGATCGTCGACGAGGCGTCCGGCGTCACGCGCGACCGCCTCTACGCGCTTGCCGAATGGCGCGGCCGGACGTTTAGCCTAGTCGACACGGCGGGGATCGACGTCACGCCTGAGGACAGCGATGAAATCGCGCGCCAAACGCGCGCCCAAGCCGAGATCGCGGCCCGCGAGGCCGATGTCATCGTCTTCGTCGTCGATGCCGCGACCGGGCTCTCACCGCTCGACGAAGACGTGGTCGCCATCATGCGCCGGACCCGTCGGCCCGTGATCCTGGTCGCCAACAAGGCCGAATCCGAGCGCGTGCGCATGTCGATCCCCGGCGAGTTCGCACGCCTCGGCTTCGGGGAACCGATCGCCGTTTCGGCGATCCACGGCGAAGGAACGGGCGACTTGCTCGACGCGATCGTCGAGGGTCTGCCGCCGGAGAACGAGCTGGCCGTCGACGAAACCGAACTCGCCCTCGCGATCGTCGGACGACCGAACGTCGGAAAGAGTTCGCTCGTCAACTCGCTCTTGGGCGAGGAGCGTTCGATCGTCGACGCAAGCCCCGGGACGACCCGCGATGCGATCGACACCATCTTCCCGTTTCACGAACATCGCATCCGCTTGATCGACACCGCCGGAATCTGGCGGAAACCGAAGCACCACGGATCGATCGACTATTATTCGTCGCTGCGTTCGCTCGCGGCGATCGGCCGCTGCGACATCGCGATCCTCGTGATCGACGCGATGCAGGGCATCGTCGACCAAGATCGCCGCCTTGCCGGGATCATCATCGAGGAGCGTAAGGGGCTCATCATCGTCGGCAACAAGTGGGACCTCGTTCGCGAGCAGGGCGAGTATCAGCAAGCCGAATTGATCGAAGCCCTGCGCGAACAACTGCCTTTTGCGAGATTCGCCCCGATCACGTTCCTCTCGGCCCTGACCGGGCGGCGTTTGGGCGGATTGATGCCGCTCGTGATGCGCGTCGCCGCAAACCTGGACCGGCGCATCGCCACCGCGCGGCTCAACAGTATCATACGCGACGCGATCTACACGCATCCGCCCCCGGCGACCGGCGCACGGCCGCTGCGCATCTACTACGCCGCGCAAGTCGCGACGCATCCCCCGCGCGTTCTCTTCCATTGCAACGACCCGGACCTGACCGCACCCTCGTACCGGCGCTTCCTCGAGAACACGTTGCGCAGCGAGTTCGACTTCGAAGGCGTGCCCTTGACGCTCGAATTTCGTCCGCGCCGCGAAGAAGACTCCGATGCATAGCCCCGGCTACTGGGTGTCGATGCCGTCGGCGCATTGGATTGAAGTTTTCATCGGCTCGTTCCTCATCGGATCGATCCCGTTCGGGTTGTTCGTCGGACGGTTTCTCTTCGCGTCCGATCTCCGCAAATCGGGGAGCGGCAACATCGGCGCAGCGAATGCTTTGCGCTCGTACGGAGCGGCGGGCGGAGCTACCGTCTTGCTGTTGGATGCCGCGAAAGGTTACATCCCGGTCGCGTACGCAGACGGGTTGCCCGTTTCGGATTGGCTGCTTTCATGGTCGGGGCACGTACTCTTGGCGGACGCAAATTCCGTCGGCTTCGCCGCGTTCGCCGGGCTTCTGGCAGTCCTCGGACACTGTTATTCGCCGTGGTTGAAATTCAAAGGCGGCAAAGGCGTCGCCACTTGGCTTGGTGCCCTCTTCGCGTTGTCGTGGATCGCCGGCATCGCATTTGTCGCGATCTGGCTTGCAATCGTCGTACCGACGCGCTACGCCTCGCTCGGATCGATCGGCGCCACGCTGCTCTCGCCGATCGTCCTTTGGTTTGCAACGCCCGGCCTCAATGCGCTCTTCGCCGTTCTTGTCGCACTTGTAATCGTTTGGCAACATCGCGAGAATATCGTTCGACTGCGCGAGGGCCGGGAGAATAAGATTTCCCTGGGCCGCACAGCTTAGGATTCTCCGACGGTGCAGCCGCCAAAAATCCGAGCCTTTTGGACGATTCTGTTTGCGCTTGCGTATCTCGCCGCGGCCTACGGACTGTACTGGGACATCCAGTGGCATTTCTTCGTCGGGCGCGACAGCTTTTGGATTCCGCCGCACGTCTTGCTCTACAGCGGCATCGCCGTCGCCGGCGTTTCCGCGTTCCTCTCGATCGTCTGCGAGAGCATTTGGCGGCGCAGGAGCGACGGAAGCATTGCGCTTTGGATTTTTCGCGGTTCGCGCGGGATGTTCATCGCCGGAATCGGCATCCTCTTCGTCGTCATAGCGGCGCCGCTCGACGACTATTGGCACCGCCTCTACGGGATCGACGTGACGCTTTGGGCGCCGTTCCACCTAATGACCCTCTTCGGCAGCTTCATTGGTTTGATCGGACTCACGTACGTCCTCGCGGGACTCGGCAATGCGGCCCGCGGGACGCGCTGGAAGCTCTTCGGTTACAACTTCTACCAGTGGCTATTGTTTTTCGAATTCGGCGCGGCCTACGGACTCGCGTTGATTCTGGCGCAGCCCGGCTTGTATAACGTGCCGATCGTTGCGTACCGTTCGATCGCGATCATACCCGCCGTCTTGATCGTGGCGGCGCCGCTCACGTTCCTGACGACCGCCGCCGTTTGTTACGCCGGTCGCGCCGATGCGGCGCTTGCGACGTATCTGCTCTTCTTAATGCGTAACCTCGCCTTCGTCTGGACCGTACCGCTCGTCACCCTAAGAGCAGTACCGTCATACGGTTTCGCGTTTCGCAATCCCGGGATGTTGCCGCAGGTCTTGCCAGGCCTTGCGGTGACGGCGCTCGCGCTATTCCCGGGCGCGCTCATGATCGCACTCCTCTCGCATCGCGGGCGACCGTCACTCCTCGGCGGCGCATTCGGCGGCGCGCTGTTCGGAGCAGCCACGATCGTTCACGCGCACCTCTTCGCGCACTCGCCGCTGCTCGCTTCTCCCGCAACGGTCGCCCTCAGCCTCGGCGCCGCCGCGCTGACGAGCGTCGTCGGCGCCTGGATCGGGCGAGGCTTCGGCGCGTTGCTCACCGCCGAGTAGGGAACCTAGGTTCCTAGGACTCCGTACGCGCGCACCTGAAACACGGCCGCGATGATTTCATCGAACGATTTCCGTAACGGCGTCACGATCGTGATCGACGGTCAACTCTGGACCGTCATCGAGTTCTTGCACGTCAAGCCGGGTAAAGGCTCGGCGTTCGTCCGCACACGACTCAAAAACGTAAAGACCGGCTCCACGGTCGAACGAACGTTTCGCGCGGGCGAAAAACTCGAGCGCGCGACGGTCGACAACCGTGAGATGCAGATGCTCTATAACGATTCCGACGGCTATCATTTCATGGACAACGAGACTTTTGAGAACGTCACGTTGCAACGAGACCTGATCGGTGGCCCCGCCGATTTCCTCAAAGACGGCATGAAGGTCCAAGTTCAGTTCCACGACGGCGTTCCGATCGGAATCGATCTTGCGGCTCACGTGGAGCTGCGAGTCGAAGAGACCGACCCCGGCTTCAAAGGCGATACAGCGACCGGAACGACGAAGCCCGCGAAGCTCGAGAGCGGCGCAACGGTCCAGGTCCCGCTCTTCGTCAACCCCGGCGACGTGATCCGCATCGATACGCGCGATCGCCGCTATATCGGCCGAGTTTCCTGAGCGCGTCGCTGATCGCGGCGCTGTTCGCGATCGGCATCGTTGCCGGAGTCCTCGGAACGCTCGTCGGGCTCGGCGGCGCGTTCGTCGTGATTCCGGTGCTGCGGCTCTTCTTCGGGCTCTCGCCCGCGGTCACCGCGGGAGTCGCCCTCTTCATGGTGCTCGCGAACGGGATCAGCGCCTCGTTCGCCTACCTCCGCCAAGGCCGAGCCGACGTGCGGATCGCTCTCGTCACCGCGATCACCGGCATTCCATTCAGCATCCTCGGGACGATTCTCGTCCATCACGTCCCGGTCGCGGGTTTCGATCTGCTCTACGGAGCGATGCTCGTTTATTTCTTCGTCGACTTGATGCGCCGGCGCAACCGTTCGACGCCAAACGTCTCAACTGCGGCGCCGCGCTTGGGCGGAACGCGCGAACGCACGCTCATCGATGCATACGGGGAGACGTTCACCTATCGGTGGAGCGTCCCGCTCGCGCTCGGCCTCGGCGTCGCGATCGGCTTGGCGACGACGTTCTTCGGGATCGGCGGGGGCGTCATCTTCACGTTGACGTCGCTCGCGCTCTTACGGATGCCCGTTCATATCTCGGCCGCGACCGCGATGGTCGTCATGCTCTTGACGGCGCCGGTCGGCGTCGCCAGCCACATCATCGCGGGCGACGTGAACTGGTCGTTCGCAGTCCCGCTCGCCGCAGGCGGGATCATCGGCGGACAGATCGGGCCGCAGATCGCCCGCCGCTTGTCGACGCCGCAGCTCTTGACGGTCTTGGCCTACGCGCTCCTCTGTGCCGCAATCGCCCTCGGGTTGCGTCACCTCATCCCGCGCTGAAGAATGTAAGGGAACCTAGGCCGGCGCCGCCTCGCGTCCCGGGAGCAGCCGTCGGACCGCTACGGCGATCTCGGTAAGTGCGAGAACGCGGTCGATCCCGCGTTCGAAGCTCGCGGCCGACGTGCGGATCAGCGAACGGAACGCTTCGCCGTCGCCGGGCGCGCTTTCGTCGGCGCAGAAGAGCATCAGGCTCGTGAGAAGCAACGTGTCGAACGTCTCGCGCTCGCCCGCCGAAAGCGTCGGCAGCGTAAACGCGTTGGAGACACGACTCCAGATGCGCGCGATCGCCGCTGACAGTTCGGGCCAGAGTTCGAAGAGCGCCCGGAACTCTTCTTCCGGGACCGCTTCGATCTTGCGGAAGACCGGGTTCGCGCGTTGATCCAGCGTCACCATATCGCGAACGTCGGCGAGCGTATCGGCGCAGCGCGAGATCGCGCGCACGACCCGGCGGGCCGGCAACTCCGCTGAGGAATCGCTCCGCGCCACGAGCGTCTGGAGCACGGCTCGGAACTTGCGTGACTGTGCCCGCACGTCCGAGCCGAGATAAACCGCGTTCAGTCCAAAGAAGGCCGCGAGCCGGACCGCATCCTCGACGGCGGCCCGCCGTTCCAGCGCAACGCCTGCCGCGCAGCGCGCGGCGATCCTTCCCGCCGCAGCGAGGACGTCGTCGGACTTCACGACGCCGAAACGCGGTGTCAGTCCGGTCGCGTGCTGCAGCCGGCGCCGAACGAGCTCGAACGACGCGGCGAGCCGCGCGATCAAGCCCTCTTTGACGAGCGCGATCGGCACCGATCGATCGCCGGCGTGCGCCGCACCGAAAGCCGCGATCGCCTCCGAACGGCGCTTTCGTAATGCCGTGCGCGAAGAGATGGCGTTCACCACGGTTGCGAGCGCTGCGCGGCGCGCGGCACGTCGTCGATCTCGCGAGTCTCGACCACCTCGAGGACGCGAAGCGGAAAGCGCGTATCGAAACGGCGTCCACTGCAGCGCCCGCAGGATGCGGCGCCGGGCGGACGTCGCTTGCGCAGGATCTCCATCCCGCAGCGCTCGCAGCTCAAGATGAAACGGCGCGAGCCCGGGCGTCGAGGGCTCGCCGATCCGAGGTCGTGGTAGATCGAACCGATCCCCAACTCGTGCATCTTCGCTTTGAACGCGGCTCCGTGATTCGGATTCTCGCCGCGCGAGAAGAGCCACGCGTGGATCATCTCGTGCAGCAACGTCTCGCGCAGAGCCTCGGGATGTCGCTCGAAATGCTTCGGTGAAAGCTCGATCAAGGGCGGCTTGTAGGTGATCCGGCCCGCCAGGTTCCCGAAACGCGCGTTGAACGCGATCCGATGCGCCGGGATTTCACCGCCGAACAGCTCGTTGTTCAATCGAGCAAAAAGCAACTGAAGCTCCGACACGTCGGGCAGCACGCCGAGGCTTTGCACCCGCGCGCGCGAACCTTCCTGCCCGTGAATCAAGGCCCGGCGCGTGGACTTCCGGCGCGCATCTCGATCCCTCTGACCCTGCTCGCGACGGCGCTCCTTGCCGCGCTCGTTTTGTACTTCATCAAGGGCAGCCTCAACGTCACCGGGGCCGCCTTTGGGCCGAGCGCGAAGACAAACGGCGGCTCGGAGATGACCGTCGGCGGCGGGAGCGCGGGTTTGGCCGTGGAGGCTGCGCCCCCGGCACCGATCCAGCGCATGCTAACCGAGTTCAAGACGCGGCTGGCGCGTGATCCCGGCGACCGGACGGCGCTCCTCGGCCTCGCCGAACTCTACGCGCAAGCCGGCAAATACGGCGGCGCGCTTCCTTATTATCGCCGCGTCCTTGCGCGCGCGCCGCTCGACGTTGACACGCGCGTTGCCTACGCCGAAGCGCTCCGCCAGACTGCCGACGACCGGAACGCGCTCGTCGAGTTGAAGCGCGCCCTCCGCGAGCGCCCCGGCGACGCCGCGGCGCTCTTCGACGAAGGCGACGTCTCGGCCGAACTCGGACTCCGCAACGAAGCGATCGCTGCCTACCGCCGCGCCCTCTCGACGAAGCCGTCCGGCCCGCGGGCCGACCGAGCGCGAGAAGCGTTACAGAGCCTCGGCGCATGAATCTCTACATCTCGGCCGACATGGAGGGGACGGCCGCCGTCGCGTCTTGGTCACAATGCGATCCCAAGAATACAACCGAGTACCCATATTATCGGAGCCTGATGTCGCTCGAAGTACGCGCCGCGATCGACGGCGCGCGTGAAGTCGGCGTCACCGGCGTGCTCGTCAACGATTCACATTCGGCGATGCGCAACGTCCTCTGGGATGAAATGCCCGACGACATCCGGATGATCTACGGCAATCGCAAGCCGTTCTCGATGAGCGAGGGTGCGGATGCGGGCTTTGCCTGCGCGTTCTTCACCGGCTATCACGCCGGGATCGGCGAGCGCGACGCGACGCTCGACCACACGTATTCGCCTGACACGCTCTACGAGGTCCGGGTCAACGGCCGGCGCTGTGACGAAGCGTTGCTCAACGCCGCCGTCCTGGGAGCCCACGACGTTCCGGTCGCGCTCGTGACCGGCGACCGGACGACCGTCCGCAGCGTGCAAGCCAATCTGCCGTGGGTCGAAGGCGTCGTCGTCAAGGACGCGATCGGGCGCTTTGCGGTGAACTCGCTTTCACCGCCCGAGGCGTGCCGCCGGATTCGCGAAGGAGCGCGGCGTGCGCTCGAACGGCTCGGCGAGATGCGACCCTTTCGCTTCGAACCACCAATCGCGCTCGAGATCGACTTCGCTGGGACGCAAAACGCCGATCTCGCCGAACTGATTCCGGGCCTCGACCGGATTGGCGGCCGGACGGTCCGCTTCACGCACGACGATTACGCCGTCGTCTTCAAAGCTTTTGTCGCGGCGATGCGGCTGGGCGCGTCGGCGAACGCGCCGGTGTAAGGGAACCTAGGGGCGGCGCGTGTTGATCGCATACCAAGGCGAACCCGGCGCATTCAGCGAGGACGCGGCGCGGTCGCTCGTCCCCGACGCCGAGACGCGCGGCTACCTCACGTTCGACGAGACCTTCGCAGCGGCGCTCTCAGGCGCGACCGACGCCGCGCTGATGCCCGTCGAAAACTCGATCTCCGGAGCAGTTCCGCGCGTCTACGATCTGCTCTATGCCGAGCCCTCGATGCGCGTCGTCGACGAGATCGTCTATCGCGTCGTGCAGAACCTCATCGGCATCGCCGGCGCGACGCTCGACGGCGTTCGCGAAGTGCGCTCGCATCCGGTTGCGCTCGAGCAATGCCGCAGGTTTCTGGCGGCGCATCCGCAGATCCACCTCGCCGTCGTCGCCGATACGGCCGGCGCCGTGCGTGAGATCGTCGGGCTCGCAGACCCCGGCGTCGCAGCGATCGCCTCGCGCCTCGCCGCCGAACGTTATGGAGCCGGCGTGCTCGCGCCCGCCGTCCAGGACGTCGCCGACAACTTCACCCGCTTCTTCCTGGTGAGGCCCGACCCGCCGCAAGCGGGGGCCCCGACGCGCGCATGTATCGCGCTCGAGCTGCCGCACCGGCCCGGATCGTTGCGCGACGCGCTCTCGACCTTCGCCGACCTCGGACTCAATTTGAGGACGCTCGCCTCCCGGCCGTCGCTCGAAGCGCCGTTCACGTATCGTTTCTACGTCGAGATCGAAGACGTCGACGCCGCGGCGCTCCGGACGGCGCTCGGGCGGATCGACGGGACCGCCCGCGTCCTCGGCTTCTACTAGGTTCCCTAGCCCGGCGCGGCGCTTCTTACTGCTGCGCGAGTTCCTTTCGCGTCAGGAGCGAAGCCAGGCGGCGTTCGCGCGAGACGACGGCTGCGACGTCGATGCCGTCGGGCGCGGCAACGAACTCATACGTATGCGCGCCGCGGCGGACGAAGATCGCGTGATCCGGCGGACGGAGGTCGCTTGTCCTAACGTCTCCGTACAATGCTATCACGAACATGTCGGCTTGTTGCGACGTATTCGTCGCGACGTAGTGGCAAACGGTGCCGTCCGTCGGCATCAAGCGCATCCTCGTACCGAACACCGCGCCAACCTGCGCCTCGGTGACGATCGAGCAGGCGAGCCCGGCGACGACTTTTGTCGGGTCGCGTTTCGGCAACAGCGCGAGCAGCGCGAAGAAAACGACGAGCAACAACAGCGCAGACGCCGTGCGGAGGAAATCGAGCTTTTCAAAGGGTTCGTTCTGATTGAGTGAGGGCAACATGAGCGATATTACACCACACCAGACCCCGACTTGCATCGGGCGTGTGTCGCATCTGAGCTGCGACAGTTTCGACATTCCGCCCGATGATCTCGGCTTGCGAACGCAACCGCGCGTTCGGCAACGACAAGAGTCGCAGGCTAACGCGTCATTCTCGGCGGAGTCTACTTTCGGGTTGCAGTTTCCGGGGAACCCAAGAGTTCATCATCGCGACGTGCGTAGACGCGCAGTTCGGCGATGTCGCGCGGGAAGATCAGGCCAAGGGTCCAGTCGACGGTAACGCGCAAGCGTCGATCGATTCCCGGTAAGCGCGCCAAGTAGTACGTTCGCCACAAGGCCCAAGCGATGAAGCCGGTCAGCAGGTAACGTCCGCGCAAGCCGGCGACGCCACGCCGGCCGCCGAGCGAGGCCATCATGCCGAGCGCCTCGTAACGAAACGGTTTCGTCGGGCGACCGCGCAACGTTGCCGCGATATTGCGGGCGAGCAGCGGTCCCTGACGGAGCGTGTGTTGCGCCGTCGCCGGATAGAACGAACCGCTCGGCGCGGGGACGGCGGCGCAATCGCCGAGCGCCCAAACGCCGGGATATCCTTCAACCGAAAGGTCGGGTCGAACGACGATCGCGCCGCCGCGTCCGGTCCCGATCGGCAGCGCCGCGACGAGCGGCGACGGTCGCACGCCGGCGCTCCAGACGATCGTCGCGGTGCCGATGTGCGTGCCGTTCTTCAACTGCAATCCGGATTCGTCGGCGCTCGCGACCGGCGTGTTGAGGAGTATTCGAACGCCGCGGCGTTCGAGCGCTTGCGCGCTGTACTCTCCCATCCCGGCCTGCAACTCGGGCAAGAGTTTCGGGCCGCCTTCGATCAGGTAAATCGCAACCTCCGCGTGGTCGATCGAACGGTAGAATGGCAGGATGCTCCGGAAGAAATCGACGAGCTCGCCGGCGACCTCGACGCCGGTGAACCCGCCGCCGACGATCGCGAAGGTCAACAGTCGCCGCCGACGGTCGGGATCGGCCGTCACGTCCGCGAGCTCGACTACGGAGAGGATGTGGTTGCGCATCGTATCGGCATCACGCAGCGTTTTCATCGGCAGCGATCGCTCTTCGATCCCCGGCAAATTGAACGTCGAGGTCACTGAACCCAAGCCGAAGACGATATGATCGTACTCGAGCGTACGACGCGTTCCGTCGAGCGGATGCTCGACCTCGACCCGGCGCGCGTCGAGGTCGATCGCGTCGACCTCGCCGAGAATGAAGCGCGCGCGGCTCAGTTGCGCACGGATCGGCGTGACGATATGTCGCGCTTCGAGATTCCCGGACGAAACTTCCGGAAGCATCGGCGTGAAGACCGAGAAGTTCTCGCGGCTGACGAGGGTGATCTCGGCCTCGTCGAGCCGGAGCGTGCGCTCGAGCGCGCGAGCGGTCGCCATCCCCGCAAAGCTCCCGCCGAGTATCAATATCCTTGTCATGCCGGTCGCCGCCTCCATTCGGCGCGCAGGCCATCGAGTTCCGCGACCCTGCGCGCGTATCGGTCGGCGTTACCGACGTCGCCGAAGGCGCGCTGTCCGTGGCGGCTCACGATGTACCAAACGAGAAATGCGTTTCGCCGGATCATTAAATCGGGGACCAGCTCCCACTCTTCGTCCGTGAGGCGCGCCTCGGCTTGATACGCGTTTGCGAAGCCGAGAGCGGCGGCGAGATCGAGGGGTGCGCCTTCAACGGCACGCCCGAACGCGTCGGCGCCCGAGGCGACGTCGTACAGGCGCTCGGTCTCGTGGGCGAAGTCGAAATCGAGGAGCGCCCTAACCCGGCCGTCGGCGACGACGACGTTATCCGGGTGCGGATCGCCGTGAACCGTCGCCAACGGCAAGCGCCCGGCATGCGGCAAGACGCGAGTCAAGGCGCGCGTGACCCCGACGACGAGCGCATCCCAATCCAGCTTGCGCGCTAGGTGCGGTTGCGCGGCGAAGCGCAGGAAGCGATCGCGTAGCCACGCGAGGGCACCGACGCTGCGTGCGGCGCGAGGTCGCGCTGGTCGAAACGCGGCGAGCGCCAGATGGAAGCGCGCTAGAACGCGGGCTGCATCCGCCGCGGCGCCGCGATCGCCGGTCCGTCCTGCGACATAAGGAAGGACCGCGAAGAACCGGCCGTCCTCGAAAACGATCGTGTCGCCGTCCGCGGCAGCGAGCGGCGGGCGCACCTCAGGGACGCGCTGCGCGGCGTGGAGCATGATCGCATGTTCGAAGAACACGGCGCGCCGGGTGACGTGCAGGCGGTCGTAGCGCCGCACGACAAAGCGCTCGCCCTTGCGCGACTCGACCAGCCAGTTCTCATTGACCCAACCGCCGCCGAGTTCGTTCGCCGCGATGCCGTCAACGCCGAAGCGCGCGGCGATCCGCAACGCGTCCCCGGCGGTCATCCTCCGAGCCGCTTGGGGAGTCGTCCGTCCCGACCGCGAAATCCGTTCCCGTGCACGAGATCCAGCCCAACCCCCAGAGCGCCACCGAAGGCGAGTATATCCCACCCGAGCGACCGGGTTCGAACGGGAGGTGGAAAGGCCTCGGAGCGGGCGCCGTCGGCCTCGGCATCCTGCTCGCGAAGTTCAAATCGCTGCTGCTCGTCCTGTTGAACCTCAAATGGTTCTTGGTCGGCGGGAAGATATTCCTGAGTTCGTTCGGCTTCTTCGCCTCGGTTTGGTTCTACGCGCTGTTCTGGGGCTGGAAGTTCGCCGTGATCTTCGTCGTGCTGATTCTCATCCACGAGCTCGGCCACGCCGCGGTCGCACGCTTCAGCGGCATCTCCGCGTCGCTGCCATACTTCCTCCCAGGCCTCGGAGCGTTTACGAAGATTGCGCCGCATCCGGTCTCGCCCGTGGCGGATGCGTCGATCGCTCTTGCCGGACCGCTCGTCGGGACGCTCGGCGCGCTCGCCTGCTATGCGGTCGGCGAAACAACGGGTGCGCAGCTGTGGATGGCGGCCGCATACACCGGGTTTTTCCTGAATCTCTTCAACCTGGCGCCGGTCTCACCGCTCGACGGCGGGCGCGTCGTCGCCGCGGTCTCGCCGCGCATGTGGATCTTTGGTTTGGTCGCGCTGATCGTCGCGGCGATCGCGTTCCATTTTTGGAACCCGCTGATGCTGATCTTGATCTTGTTCAGCATCCCGCAGGCGATCGCGGCTTGGCAGGGGCGTCACGACCCGGCGTTCGATGCGTTGAACGACACCCAGCGCGCCACGATCGCCGTCGGCTATTTCGGACTCGCCGGCTTCCTCTTCGCCGCGATGCTCGCGACGCGCGTCACCGTCCCGCACTAGCCGATGGCCCTGACGCCGCGCGCGCTGCCGCTCGCCGCGGCGCTCCTCGCGCTCGTCCTCGCGTTCACGCTCGCGCGGCCGCGCGAAGTGCCTGGGCCGGCGTTGCGCGATTTCGAAGCGTACTGGGCAGCGGGAGCGAGTTGGTCGAGCGGTGACGACGCGTACTCTCGACAGATTTGGCGCGCCGAACGTACCGTTCCCGGCGTCGTCGCTACGCGCGAGGAGCTTCTACCCTTCATCGGGCCGCCGTTCGGCCTGCCGTTCTGGGCGTTTTTCGCACGCTTCGATTATTCGACGGCCGCGCTGTTTTGGCGAATCATTCTGTGCCTCGCGTTCGCCGCGCTCACGCTCGGCGCGCTCGAGCTCGCAGGAGCGCGGAGCGATTGGTGCGATCGGCTTGCGGTGCTCGTGCTCGGCGCCGGCTTCGGCCCGCTGACGAGCGGACTCGCGCTCGGCCAGGTGGCGATCCTCTCCGCGGCCGCAGCGCTCGCCACGTTGATGGCCTTGCGCTCGAAGCAGACGCTGCTTGCCGCAGGCGCCGCACTCGTCGCCGCATTGCAACCGAACATCGGCATCACCCTGGCGGCGCGCTTCGGTGAACGGCGCGCGAACATCGCCTTGGTGCTCGCCGGTTTCGTCGCCGTCGGCGGTTCCGTAGTCGCCGCCGGCGGCCTCAGAACGGCGCTCCGTTACCTCGCGGTCGTGCGCGAACATCGCGACGCCGAACTCTTTCTCGCGATTCAGACGACGCCGATCGCGATCGCGCGCGCGTTCGGCGCGGCCCCGATCGCCGCTGAGATCTTCGGCGTCGTGCTCGCGCTCGGCGTTATTGCTGCGCTCGTCCTGCAATGTCTTTCGCGCCGCTACGACGGAGTCGAACGCTTTGGCCTAGCCTCAGCGGCGTTGCCGCTAACCTGGCCTTTCGCTCACGAACACGATTTCGCGCTCGCGCTCTTCCCCGCGATCGTTTGCTTGCGGCGTTGCGCCGGCGGCGCATGGGCCGCCGCGGCGTTCGGCGCGCTGCTCGTCGCGATCGATTGGCTCGGCTTCGCGCAGCGCCCGAGCGCCCTGGCGCAAAGTGCGCTGCTCGCGTTCGCGGCGATGCTCGCGATCGCCGTCTTGGGCGGCGGTCGCGTTCGGGCACTCCGCTTCACGCCGGCCCTGGTCGTCGCGTTGGCCGTACCGATCGGCCTTCTCACGCGATCCCATACGCTCGCGATTTGGCCCAACGCGCTACCGGCGTTCTTCAAGGTTCCCATCGCCATGCCGGCGCCGCAGTTATGGGCCTTCGAGCAACACCTCGTCGGAATCGATGCGCTCGATCCGTGGTGGGGATTCCTGCGCGGGCTCCCGCTGCTCGGCTGCGCGATGCTCTGGTATGCGCTAAGCCGGCTCCGTGCGCAGCCGCACGCACCTCGACCTTAAAGAACCCTCAAATGTCGACGTTCATGAAGTCGTCGAACGCCGTCACCGCGTTCGGATGAAAATTCTGCAGGTCGGTGTTGTGTGGGAAGAGATCCTCGTTGACTTGGAGGACGTACGTCGGCACGTCCGCGGCGATCGCTTCCTGCACGATCGCGTCGTACTTCTTTTGCTGGCCAACGTCATACGTCAACTTGAACGCGTCCATCGCATCGTTGGCCTTCTGATTGCACCAGCGCAGACTGTTCTGACCCTTGGGAGGGAACTCTCGGCAACCGTAGATGTTCGAGAGGTCACCCCCGGCCCCAAGATACCACGCGAAAATTACGACGTCGAACTTCCCGCCGTAGATGATCCCGCCGTTTTGCTGCAGCGCGAAGAGCATCGGCGGGGTGTAATCGTGGCGTTCGAGCAGCACGCCGATGTCCTTCCACCAGCCGCGAATCAATTCGATCTGCGTATCGGTGTCGGGGCTTCCCGTATTCGAAACGAGTTCGAGCGAGAGCCGCTTCCCGTCCTTGGCGCGGATGCCGTCGGTTCCGCGGATCCAGCCCGCGAGATCGAGCAACTTGTTCGCCTTCTTCGGGTCGAACGGCGAAGTTCGGATCGCTTTGTCGAAGTACGGGCTCGCCGGACTTTCCACGCCGTCCTGGATGATCCCGAGATGGCGACCGACTTTGTCTTTGAGGGTTTGCCGATCGATCGCGAGCGCGAGCGCGCGCCGGACGCGGGGGTCTTTGAGCATCGGCCGGTCGACGTTGAAATCGAGGTGGCCGTACCCGAAACTGGCTTGACGAAGAATCGTAAAGCCCTTCAGGCCAAGAAAACCGTGCGCGTCGTAGTATGCGCGAGCGGCGTTCGGCCATAGGTCGACCTCTCCGGTTTGCAGCTGCGTAAGCAGCGTGTCACGATTGGGGACGATCCGGTATTCGATGCGCTTGAGTTTGGGAAGCCCCCGAAAATAGTATGGATTCGGCTCCATGATGACGCGGTCGCCGCGACGCCATTCGACGTATCGAAACGGTCCGGTGCCGACCGGTTTCGAGTTGTACGGATCGGTGTTGACGTTGTTGGAGTGTTCGAGGAGATGCTTCGGAACGATCGCCGGGTTCGCGCCGGCGCTGCCGAAGAAGGTCGGCATGAACGGCGAGTACGGCGCGCTCAAATGGAAGATCACCGTATACTTGTCGGGCTCATCGATCTTCGTGATGTGATCCCATCCATCGCGACCGACGACGTTCGTCTTGGGATCGAGGATCATCTTCGTCGTGAACACGACATCGTCAGCGTCGAACGGGACGCCGTCGGACCACTTCACGCCCTTGCGAAGATGATAGGTGATCGTCTTGCCGTCTTTGCCGATCCCGCCATTGGCCATGGTCGGGACGACGGTCGTCAGTTCTGGTATCGGGTTGTTATTATGGTCGTACTTGAACAGAAACGCCATCGTAAGCGACGACATGCGCGAAAGGGCGAGTTCCGTTGCAAACATCGGATTGAGCGACGTGACGTCGCCGATGTCGCCGAAGCGGAGCACATGCGGCTGCGTGAACGCGTTCTGTCGCGCCGGCTCGACCGAGCCGGCCGGACCGGCGACCGCCGCAATATAGGCGACGACGAACGCGAGAAAGCCGATGCGGGCAAGACGCTTCATATCGAGTACTCCTGCGGATTCCAGAACGGTGAGATCACGGGCGAGGGCGTGTATCCCTTCAAGTCGCTATTGTAGATTTCGGATTCCCGTCGATAGTACAGGACGATCGACGGCACCTCGCTTGCGAAGCGCCGCTGCTCGATCTTGAAGTCGCGCAAGCGACGCGCCCGATCGACGGTCGAAAGTTCGTCGTCCATCGCCTTCGTCGCGATCGGGTCGTCCCAAAAGAGCGCATTCTGGGCACGCGGCGCCAAGTTGTGGCCGGAGTAGATCGCGCTGTCGTCGGGATCGGCGGCCCCGCTCCACGCGAAGCCGGCTACGTCGTAGTGACCGCCCTGCAAAATTCCGGCCCTCGTGTTATCGAAAAACTGAGCCGTCCCGAAATTCTTCACCGTCACCGCGGCGCCGACGGCATGCCACATCTGCTGCACGTACTGCTCGATCGCCTTTCCGGTGAAACTCTCCGTCTGCGTCGAGTAGCTGAACGCAAATCGCCGGCCGTCCTTGACCCGGATCCCGTCCGGCCCGACCTTCCAGCCCGCTTCATCGAGCAGCGCTTTGGCCTTCGGAAGATCGAAATCGTAGTGCGCCGTATCCGGCGTCCAGGCCCATGAGATGCGCGGCGAAAGGGCGGTGTCGGTCAAGTCGCCCCGTCCGTGCCCGATCTTCTGCAAGATCGCCTTGCGATCGACGGCCATCGCGAGCGCGCGCCGCACGCGCACGTCTTGGAAGATCGCCCGTTTCAAGTTGAAGTCGATGTGATCGTAGGTGAAGACCGGCGACGCGGCGGCGATCGTCCCCGGGATGTTCTGCAGTTCCGGCCAGAGATTCGTGCCGACATGGACCGCCATGTCGATCTCGTGGGTGCGAATCTCGCTGAGCGTCGTGTTCTCGTCGGGGAATATCTTGAAGACGACCTCGTTGAGTTTCGGCTTCCCCAAGAAATAGCGGTCGAAGGCCTTCAGTACGACCTGCGAACCCCGATCCCAACGAACGAACGCGAACGGGCCGCTCCCGACCGGCGCCGACTGGAACGGCGCGGTGTTGAAGGAACCGCTCGCGTCGTTGTATCTCTCGAGAATGTGAGCCGGAAGGATCGGCGCGTTGCCGTTGACTCCCCAGAGCTCTTGCAAAAACGGCGCGTACACTTTCTTCATGTGGATCACCGCGACTAGCGGATCCGAACAATCGATGCTTGCGATGTCGCGGTACCCGTCCTGCGTGATGTCGTTGTTCGCCGGGTTCATCACCGCTTTCCAGGTGAACGCCAGGTCGCGACACGTCAGGCGGATGCCGTCGTGAAAGTAGATGTTCGGGCGCAATTTGTACTTCAGCGTCAACCCGTCTTTGCTGACGTCGCCGTTCTCGATCGTCGGAATCTCGCGCAACGCATCGGCGTGCGGACGCGAATGCTCGTCGTAGCGAACGGCGTACGAGAAGACGAACATCGAGAGATCGCCCGCGGCGGAGCTGGTTGCCAACATCGGATTGAGCGATTTGACGTCTTGCGCCTGCGCGTAGATCAGACGGCCGTGATGGGTCCACGGATTTCCGCCGTTTGCGGCTTGCGAGCCTTGCGTCCCGACCTTCGTGCAACCCGCGAGCGCGAACGCCAAGAGCACTATGCCGATCCCTCGAAAGGCCATTATCGCATCGACTCGGGGTCGATTCCCCTTCTCCGGTAGTACTCGGTGAACGCCGACGGCGAGATCTCGGACGGCTTGATCTCGCTACGGCCGCCCCAGAAAACGTTGGTGTAGCCGACGTCGATCCCAGCCTCGGCGAGATGCCGGTCGATCGCCGCCTTATGCTCGAGCAAGAGTTCCTTGTCGAGCCCGTGGGCGACGCCCATGATGTTGACGTCGCGAAACTCGGGACCGCCTTCGCGCCAGTAGGCGTGCGTCATGATGTGATGGCGGCCGACCTCGCGCCCGGCATCGATCTCGCGGCCCGTCGGGACGCGCCAATGAAAGAGCGCGTTATAGCGCGTCACGCGCCGATTGCCCGCGACCGGCTTGACGTGTTCGAGGAACGTCGAGAAGCGGCCGATCACGCCGCGCGCGTGCAACGATTCGGCGACTTCATAGAACTCCGCCGGCGCGACGCCGGCTTCTTGAGCGCGTGCCGCCCACGGATCGCGAACCAGTTCGTCCGGCTCGAACTCGCGTTTGAGCGCGTCGAGCACCGTCCAATCGCGCTCGCTCAATTCGACCAGGCGCGTGTCTTGCACGTCGGCCGGGACGTCGGCGCGGCTGCCGGGTTCGATTCCGCGGCGGCGAATGTGTCCGACGCCGAGGGCGAACAAGCGCTTCGCCGGCATCAGACGAAACGCGCCGGCTCCAAGCGTGCGCCGCAAGAACTCGGCGTGCTTCTCGAGCGAGTATCCTTGCGGAACCTTGAGCGTCGTCCACAGACGGTAATTCGAACCGGTCGTCGCGCTATCTGTCGTGCGGATGACGACATGTCCCGAGAATGGGTCGTCGCGTACCATGAAATCGAAAGCGGCCTCGAGCCGCTCCGGGGCGACCTGCCAGGCGACAAGCGCGCCATGTGCGAGGTTCGTCGCGAGCAGCGTCTGCCGGACGCGGCGGATCGTGCCGGCCCGCAGCATCGCCCGAATGCGTTCGATGACGACCTCGACGTCGACGTCCGACCCGGCCGCGATCGCCCCGAGCGGATCGCGCCGAAATCCGGCGATCCGGTCTTCGGAGATCTTCAAGATCGCGGCATTGACCGGATCGTCAACGGTCACCGGCACGACATCGAGATCCACGCTAATCTATGCTTGAGGCGGGAGCGATTTTCCCTTCCGGCGAGGCGCAATACCTTCGCGACCCGAGCCTTTAGGGCGTGTTGGCGCCCACGGCGAATAGATACGTCTGCTCGGCTTGGCGAAGGTTGTAGACGGCCGTGACCTGATCGCTCAACGCCGTCGTCAGCCCGACTTGGGCGTTCAGCAGCAACGGAAGCGTCGTTACGCCGTAACGGTACTGCGCTTGCGTCGCGTTGAGGACTTGGACGGCCTTCGTATATTCGGCTTGCGCTTCGTCGACCTGCGAACGCGCGCCGACGAGATTGACCAGCGCCTGCTTGACGGCGAGTTGGATCGCGTTGCGCGTGACGTCCATCTGCGCGAGCGCCTTGTCGACTTGGTAGCGCTGCTGCAGGATGTCCGCGGCGGTGACGCCTTGATCGTAGATCGGGATGCTCAGGGTCGCACCGATCGAGTTCGCGTTGCGAAATGTACCGCCGGTCACGTCGGTTGAGGAGGTCCCGGCCGACGCGGATCCCGTCAGCGTCGGGAACCACTGCAAGCGCGCCCCCTGCAGCGAGGCGCGCGACGCCTGCACCGAATGCTCGGCTGCAGCGTAATCGGGGCGGAGGAGATACGCGCGCGCGATTGCCTGATCGTACGTCGGGACGGGGATTGTCGAGATCGCACCGGTCGCGCTGACCGGCGTGTCGTCGAACGGCAGCACGTCGACGTTCGCATCGAGCCCCATGGCGTTCGCGAACGTCGCTTGCGCGCTCAACTCGGCGGCCTGCGCTTTCACGAGCGCAACGCGGGCCTGGGCCGTCGGAAGCTGTGCGGTTGCGAGATCTACCTGCGTCGCGACGCCCGCCGCTAGTTGCGCGCGAACCAGGTCCTCTTGTACGAGATCGAGCTGCACGGTCTCGACCGCGACGGCCGTCGTTCGTTGCGCCTGCAGCTCGGCGTAGTAGGTTTCGGCGACGTTGAGCGCGACCGTATCGAGATCAAACCGATAGGTGTCGATCGATGCCGCTTCGGAATAGGACGCCGCGCGAATCGACGCGGCGACGCGGCCGCCGTCGAAGATCAACTGGCGAAGGTTGACGGAGAGGCTGTTGGAGGTCGAACTGGTGGTGCTAGTGGTGAAGGCCGTCGAGTTCGGATTGGGGGCGCTGCCGGGCTGGCGGTTGGAGCGCGACGTGTCAGCCTGGGCGGAGAGGTTGGGGTAGTAGCCGGTCTGGGCGAGCCGCTTGGAGGCGTGCGCGATGCCCTCGTCGGCGCGCGCGCTCGCCAACGTCGGCGTCCGCGCGAAGGCGATCGCCTCCGCCTGCGCGAGCGTCACGACCTGCGGGACCGCGGTTGGCGCGGGGCCGACGCCGACGCCGGGGACCGGGGAACCGTACGCGGGGAAGGGCATCGCCGTCCCGACGCTCGCCGGCCCGAGCGTATATTGCGGGAAGGGCGTCGGTTGCAACAAGCCGCTCGGACCGACGGCCGGGGTCATCACCCCGGGGCCTGGCGACAAAGCTTGCTTCGGTAAGGCCGAGGGTCGGGGGGTCGGTGCGCTCGCGACCCGAGCCGATGGCGGAGCGGCGGAGGCCCGCGTGCCCCACGCGCTTCCCGCGATCGATGCGGTCGCGGCGACGACCATCAGGCCGGCGCGCAGGATACTGGGCGTTCTCACGCTCCGGTCGTTTGGTCGCTGCATAGAGTTACTCTTGCCCTCATTGACTCGGTTTTGAACCGCCTTTTGGCGCCGGGCTTGCGCCGCCGATCGCGACGACGCTGCCGTTCTGCAGTGCGTCGGGCCGCGTCGTGATGACGATCGTCCCCGGGGGGACCACCCCTCCCAGCACTTCCGAGAGCGTGTCGGTCTGCAAGCCGACCTTCACCGGCAGCAGTTTCGCCTTCCCGTCCGCGACCGTATAGACGTTCGCGCCGCGGTCGGTCTGGAAGATCGCCGTGCGCGGCACGACGACCGCGCGGGGATGAAACTCCTTGCGAATCTGAACGCTGACGAGCATCCCGCCGCGCAACACGTCGCCGGGGTTCGGTTCGCGCACGCGCGCGCGATATGAGAGCGTCCCCGATGTTGGGATCGCGTTGACGTCCATGATTCGTCCGCGGAACGTCTTTCCGGGGATGCTTGCGCTCGTGAACGTCGCCGGCGTTCCGGGGTGAACGTAGTTGAGATCTTCGTCGGGGACGTTCGCGTTCAAATAGACCGCGTCGAGTTCGGAAACGCGAACGATCGGCTGGCTCGGACCGGCAAACGCACCCGGGTCGAGCAGTCGCTGCGTGACGATGCCGTCGAACGGCGCGTAGATCGCGCACTGAACGATTTGCGCCTCGAGGAGTTGCACGTTCGCTTGAGCCTGTTGGAGTGCAGCGCGATTGGCATCGATCGTCGCTTGATCGACCTGGGTCTGGTTGAGATTCTCGTGAGCGGAGAGGAGCGCTTGCCGCGCCGCCGGCAACGCCTGGCGCGCGTTGTTGAGCTCTTGCTGCGCTGCGACGTACGCTGCTCGCGACGTCTCGAGGACCGTCTGCGCGACGTAGCCTTGCTGGGCCAGTTGCGCGTTGCTCTTGTAGGTCAACTCGGCATTCTTGAGTGCGGCGATATCGGTCGAGACGCGGTTTTGCGCGGCCTGCCAGTTCTGCTGCGCCGCCGAAAGGCCGGAGTTGTACTGCTCCGACGAGATCGGCGCCTGGATTGCCGAGCTCTTCAACTTCACCTGCGCCTGCGAGGCGGCCGCGACGTTCGCGGCAAGTTGCGCGCGGAAGGTCGAATCGTCGAGCTTCGCCAGCAACTGCCCGCGCGAGACGCTATCGCCTTCGTTGACGAGCACCGCCGCGACCGTCCCTGACTGCGGAGAGCTGAGGGTCGAGTCTTGCAGCGGCGCGATCTGCCCGTCGAGGGAAACATAGGTCGCGATGTCGCTGACCGTCGCCTTCGCGACGTCGACCGCGAGCGGCGGGGGACCCTGCTGGTGCTGCTGCTGGCCGCAGCCGCCGGCGAGCACGAGCGCAAGCGCCCCTGCCGCGAATATTCGAAGCTTCATTTAATAGTTCTCCACTCCCGACCTCACGAGACCTCAGGGGAATATACGCGGTTGCAGCCGTTTTGATTCGGCGCCACCGTCCTCCCTTAGCGTTTTGGGGCGCTTTGGGCGGGACCGGTGCCGCGGAGGGAGTATCACACAGTGCATGGGCGTCAAGGTCGACATCGGTCGCTCGTATCAGAGCCAGACCCGCGTCGAGGAGTGGATGACGGCCGAAAAGGCCGGAAATAAGGGCGTCGACGTTCTCGCGACTCCGATGCTGCTGCAACTGATCGAGCAGGCGACGATGGAATGCTTGGCGCCGACGCTCGCTGCCGACGAGATCTCGCTCGGCGCGTATATCGAGTTGACCCATCTTGCCCCGACGCCCGTCGGTTTCATCGTGCGGGTCGAAGTCGAAGTCATCGGCGTCGACGGGCGGCGCGTCAACTTCGCGGTCGCCGCCTTCGACGAGCGCGAAAAGATCGCGGAAGGGACGCACGAGCGCTATGTGATCGATCGCGCCAGATTCCTCGCGAACCTGGAGGACAAGCTCTCGGCGTAGGGCCAAAGCCCCGCAACCAACTGCCGGGAACTTGCCTTACTTTGCCTAACGTCCCCTGAAGGTTCGACCCCTTGCTGGGAGGGCGAGTGCGCCGTCCGGGGTTTTGGCTATAGCGGAGGTCCCGTGGTAAAAAGAGCAACGCTCGCGTTCGGGCTCATCGCATTTGCGGCCGCGACGTGCGCGCAAGCGTCGGCGCAGCCGATGAGCTTCGGGGTGCCGCCCTCGGACGCGATTCCGATTCTCTTCAACGACCAGCACGTCTACGCGAAGCCCGATGTCTTGAAGCAGGCCCGCGTTCTGGCCGCGATCATCCGCAACGGAACGATTCTCGTCCCGCTGCGCTCGATGTTCGAGCAGATGGGTGCGACCGTCAGTTACGATCCGGCCTCTCGAACGGTCACGGTCTCCAAGCCGGGCGCGAGCGTTCAGGTCACCGTCGGGCAGCCGCAGGTCATCGTCAACGGCGAACCCCGTGCGCTCGATGTTCCCCCCATCCTCTGGCACGGCGTCGTGCTCGTCCCTGTACGCGTGATCTCGGAGGGGATGGGGGCCTACGTTCAGTGGGTACCCGACAGGCACGTCGTCGTCGTGCGTTATATCCCGACACTCACCGCGACCCCGCCGCCGGCTCCGCCGCCGCCACCACCACCGCCGCAGCCGGTACGGACGATGGCGCCGCCGCCGCCGCCACCGCCGCCGCCCCCGCCCGCACCGGCCCCGACCGCAGGCCCGTCGCAGTCGATGGTGTTCATCGCCGGCGATTACGTCTTCCAGCCGAAGGTCTACAACGAGTTCAGTCCCGGGAACACCGGAACTCCCTCGGAAGCCGCGCGCGGCGGATTCGCCTTCCCCCTCGGCGGCCTACCCGTGATGGCTGAAGGGGATTACCGTTCGTACTTCTATCCGCACGACCAACCCAATCTCGGGAGTTGTGCGGTCGCGCCGCCCGGGGGCGCAGGAGGAACGCAGGGTTGCGTCACCGTCATCGGCGGCGCCGGACAAACCAATGTGCCGGCGTTCAACATGCGCGACACCAGCGTCGACGGCCGCCTCGGCATCGGCTTCGGGATCCCGAAGTTCTATCTCGTCGGGAGTTACCTGACGCAGTGGGGCAACTACGGGTATCCACACCTGAACGGATTCGGCGGCGGACTCGAACTACTCCCGAATTTCAACAGCGTGATCTCACTGTACGGGAGCGGGCTCTACTACCCGTCGGTCGCCGGCAACTTCACCGATCCGCACGGAACCACGTTCAATCTCTCGTATCGCGTCTTGCGCTACCAGGGTGGTCTCGCGCTGTCGATTCCGCGGACGCCGATCTTCGTCGAAGCCGGCGTCGTCGGCGACACGGCGCAGAACGGAAAGAACGCACCGAGCACCTACACCCACCAAGGGCTCTACGCAGGAGTCGGCATCCACTTCTAACCCAGCTAGCGCGGTGGCGACATCATCGGCGAGGGTAGCGGGTTGACGATCGCCGGCGCGCTCGGCGCCGTATCGGGCGCCGCCGGTGGAAACCCCGGAGCTTGCGGCGCCGCGTTCGCGCTCGGCGTTGCGATCGCTTCGCCGGCCAACACTTTGTGCAACTCTTCAGCGGGTTGCGAACTGCCGTACGAAGCGAACAGCCAGGTCGCAGTCGCCTGCGCCTTCGCCTGTCCCTGATCGGTCAGAATCCTCGCGTACAGCCGCTGTAAGCGAAAGATCGCGAACGCCACGCCGTGGTCGCGCGGATACTTCGTCTGCCAGTCGCGGATCGCGCGTTCGGTCAGCGCGGCGGAGGCGATCGTCTGCGGGCCGATATCGTGATTGACGTCGTAGCGCCAGCCGAGATCTCGTATGGTGTTTCCGATGCCGAGGATGCTTTGCTTCAGCGGTCCGAAGTACTCGTCGGCCGGCGCCAGCAACATCAACGCGGCATGTCGCGCGGCCTCTTTCCGAGCGAGCGCGGCCTTCGCTCGCGCCGCCGCAGTCTGCGCGGCGCTTGGCGTCGTCGAGTTCGTCGGCGCAGGTATCGGATGCGAGGGCACCGGCGCGGCGTTTACGGCGACACAGGAAGCCGCGACGAACGACATAACACAGGCGTGAAGTTGATTCACGCCGGAGATTTTTCGTGCAGGTTCGCCGAATACCCGTCGCGTGCGTACAGGCGCAAGCGGCCGATCGTAATGATTTCGAAACTGCGTGGCCGCGCACGCTCGCGTTGGTCGACGACGCCGCGCATCGCGGCGCGCACCTGATCGTCCTACCGGAAGGGACGGTCCCGGCGTACTTCCTAGGCGAGCAAGCGGTCGATCCGGCGCTGCTCGCGAGTGCCGAACGCGCCCTGGCCGGCATTGCAAGAGCGTCGGGCGCGACCATCGTGTACGGCGGCGCGAGAATCAGCGGCGGCCGGACGTACAATGGCGCAAACGTCATCGGGCCCGACGGTCGCGATCTCGGCTTCGCGTCGAAACACTTCCTCTGGCATTTCGATCGACGCTGGTTCACGGCGGGCGAAATGCTGCAGCCTCTCGCAACGCCGGTCGGCGTCCTCGGATTGCTGGTCTGCGCCGACGGACGGATTCCGACCATCGCGAGCTTACTCGTCGAGCGCGGAGCTGAGTTGCTCGTGATGCCGACTGCCTGGGTCACGAGCGGGCGCGATCCGTCTGCGCTCGAGAACATTCAAGCCGACCTGATGATCAACGTTCGCGCGCGCGAGAACGGCGTGCCGTTCGTCGCCGCCAACAAGTGCGGCGTCGAACTCGAGAGCGTTGCCTACTGCGGGAAGAGCGCGGTCGTCGCCGCCGACGGGACGTTCGTTACGCGCGCCGGCGAGCGTGAGGAGACGGTGATCTTCGGCGAGGTCGAAGTCGGCAAGCCGCCGCGCGTCCACACAGCGGCGTTTGCAGTCGACGGAGAAACCCGCCGAAGCCTCCGGAGCCCGATCGAACTCCTCCGCGCGCCGCAACGCGTTCGCATCGCCTTCACGAGCGAGCGCGAGAGCGACCGGATTGATCGCCTGAGCGAGCTCGCGCGCCTCGCCGACGCCGAGATCCTGGTCGCACCGACGGCACCGCGCCACGCGCAACCGTCGCCGGCGCTGCTTTCAACGGAAGCGATCGAACCCGACGGCGCGCAGGCGATTCGAGCGCACGGGCTTACGATCGGTCTCATCGGCGAGACTGTCCTCCAGAATCCGGCTGGACTCGTCTCGGCCCGTCTCGACGGAATCGATTGCTACGCGGTGGTCGTCGCCGAGGCGAACGACCACGCGACGGTCGCGTTGACGCGGACGCGCGCAACGGAGTTGCGCAGCTACGTCATCGTCCTCGATCGGCAGGGCGAACGCGCCTTCGCCGTCGACCCGGACGGCGTCGTCGTCGCCGGGACGTTCGGCGATTACCGGCTCGCGGCGTTCACCTACGATCGCGCCCGCTCGAATGCGACGATGGTGGCGCCGCACAGCGACGTCATCGCGGAGCTTCGAAGGGTTGAATCGACAAGAGGACGTGACCCCGTTGCAAGATGAGTTCGATGCCCACAAAGCCGTCGAAGAGGCGCAAGAACGCGGCGAGCACGCGGGCGAAGCAAAATTCCGCGGCATCTTGTTGCTCGCTGCGCTCGTAGCGGTCATCGCGGCGATCGCGAGCCTGCTTTCGAACCAACACGCGACGGCCGCCCTTCAGGCGAAGAACGAAGCGATTCTCGATCAGGCGCACGCAACCGATGCCTGGAACTTTTATGAGGCGCGCAGCATCAAACAGCACATCTACCAAGCCGCGAGCGACGCGGCATCCCAGCTTTCGGCAACATCGCGCGCGCAATTGGCCGCAACGGCGAAGCACGAGGGCCGCGACCAGGGCGCTTTGCTCAAGCAGGCGCAGCAATACGAGGCACAAGTCGAGGTCGACAACCGCCGCTCCGAAGAGTTGATGCACCGGCACGAGATCCTCGAAGCGAGCGTGACCTTCTTTGAAGTCTCGATCGCGATCGTCTCGATCGCCGGCATCGTCGCTTCCCGCTGGCTTGTCGGCGTCGGCATCGTCGTCGCCCTGATCGGTTTCGGCTTCGGCATCTATTCCTTCGTGCCGACGCTAGGCTTATGAATTTCGTTCACTCTTCCGGCACGGAACGTAGCATGACGGGCTGCCGGAGTGCCACACCCTTGCGGGGAAAGGCCCGGCGTGCGATTTAATTCACCGGCGCAACGAGCGCTTGACACTGCGTGCGCCCGCGGGGCGACCTATGCCGACGTTCGCTTCGAAGACGGAAGGAGCGAACGCATCGAGGTTCGCAACGGCGTCGTCGTCACGCTCAGCGACAATCGCAGCGTCGGCTACGGGATCCGCGCGTTCCACGACGGCGCCTGGGGCTTCGCGGCAAACGACGACGTCAGTGAGGCCGGCATCGATGCGACGGCGGCTCGCGCCGTCGCCATCGCGAAGGCCGGCGCGGCGATCGCGAAACGGCGCTTCGCGGAGGCGCCGGCGGACAAGTTTATCGATCGTTACGAAACACCGATCGAGCGCGCGCCATCGGACGTTCCGCTCGGCGAGCGCGTCGCTTTGCTGCTCTCGGCTGAACAGGCGCTGCACGCAACGTCGCGGATCACGGTCGGGCGCGCTTGGATCGATCTGTGGAGTATCGAGAAAGAATTCCACAGCACGACCGGTTCGAAGATCGCGCAGAAATTGTATCAAACCGGGAGCGGCATCGCGGCGCTCGCCGTTGGAGAGCATGATGCCCAGGAGCGAACGTTTCCAGGCGACATCGGTCTCTATCAGGGGGGCGGCTGGGAAATCGTCGCCGCCGCGCGTCTCGACGAGAACGCGGCGCGCATCGGTGAGGAAGCTGATCGGTTGCTCGACGCGCCGCAATGCCCCTCGGGCGAGATGGATGTGATACTCGGCGGTTCGCAGGTCTCGTTGCAGATCCACGAGTCGTGCGGTCACGCCGCGGAACTCGATCGGATCATGGGCTGGGAGGCGAATTTCTCGGGAACGAGCTTCCTCGATCCCAAACTCTTGGGTGCGCTGCAATACGGCTCGAAGAACGTCACGATCGTCATCGATAACACGCTGCCACGCGGGCTCGCAACGGTCGGGTACGACGACGAGGGCAGCAAGAGCGTCCGCTCGGATATCATCCGCGACGGCGTGCTCGTCGGCTTCGAGATGTCGCGCGATACCGCGCGGACAATCGGACGCGAGACGAACGCTTGCGTGCGCGCCCAGAGTTGGCGGCACGTACCGATGATTCGGATGTGCAACTTGAATTTGCTGCCCGGCGATCGGCCGTTCGAGGCGCTCTTCGAAGACGTCAAACGAGGCATCTACATGGAATCGAACCGCTCGTGGTCAATCGACGACCGCCGCTTGAACTTCCAGTTCGGGTGCCAAATCGGTTGGGAGATCGTCGATGGGCGGCGCGGACGAATGCTCAAGAACCCGACCTACGCCGGCGTCACGCCGCAATTTTGGAATGCCTGCGACGCCGTCGCGGACGAGCGCTCCTGGCTTGCCTGGGGAACGCCAAACTGCGGCAAAGGCGAACCGATGCAGACTGGCCGAACGGCGCAAGCCGCCGCGCCGGCGCGCTTTCGCAATGTTCGCGTCGGGGTCGGATACAATGGATAAAATCGACCGCGAGAAACTCGCCGAGCGCGCGTTGCAGCTCGCAGGAGCCGGCGAGCATGAAGTCCTCGTGACCGACGCCGACGACGCTTTGACGCGGTTCACGCAGAACGCGATCCATCAGAACGTCGCCCATTGCGAGACGACGATCCGCGTGCGAACCGTCAGCGACGGTCGCACCGGGGTCGCGGCGACGAACGTTTTGGACGAAGCTGCGTTGCGCGAGGTCGTGCAGCGCGCCGGCACGATCGCCGAATTCGCTCCGCGCGACGCGGCTTTCCCGGGACTGCCGGCGGGCGGCCCGACGCATGCGCCTCCCAACGCGTTCGTCGCTGCGACTGCCGCCGCGACGCCCGATCTTCGTGCGAAACTCGCCGCCGAGGTCTTCGCCGTCGCGGAAAACGATCGGCTCTGGGCCGCCGGCTTCGTGAAGACGTCTCGCGAGAGCATCACGATCGCGAATTCGCGCGGGACGCTCGCCTCGTTCGACGGGACCGATGCCGGGATGAACGTGAAGCAGAACGGCGCGTCGTCGACGGGATTCGCCGAGCGTTACAGCAGCGGCGTCGGCGATCTCGACGCACGCCGCGTCGCGAAGATCGCGGCGGGAAAAGTGCGACGCTCGACCGAGCCGCAAGCAGTCGATCCCGGCGAATGGACGGTCATCCTCGAACCGGCGGCCTTCGGTGAACTGCTCTCGTACTTGACCGATCACTTCTCCGCGCAAGCCTATGACGAGGGCTCGTCGTTTCTCTCCGAGGGACTCGACCGTTCGTACGTCGCCGAGAACGTCTCGATCCGCGACGATTACACGCATTTGCTCGCGCCGGGGATGCCGTTCGATTTCGAGGGCGTTCCGAAACAACGGGTGTCGTTGATCGAAAACGGCGTGGCGAAGCACGTCGTGACCGATTCGTACTGGGCGGCGAAGCTCGCTCGCCCGGACACGGGTCACGCACTCCCCGCCCCCAATGCCTACGGGCCGTTACCACTCAACGTCGTGGTCGAACCCGGCGTGAAACCGGTCGAGCAACTGATCGCCGAAACGAAGCGCGGACTTTTAGTGAGCCGGTTCTGGTATGTCCGGCCGGTCGATCTGCGGCAGACGATCGTCACCGGGATGACGCGAGATGGAACCTTCCTGATCGACAACGGCAAGATCGCCGGCGGCGTGCGGAACCTGCGTTTCAATCAAAGCATCATCGCCGCGCTCGCACAGGTCGAGTTCGGTTCGGAATTGGCGCGCAGCGCAAGTTATTCGTACGCGAACGTCGTCCCGGCCGCGAAGCTCGAGCGCTTCCGCTTTACCAGCCTGACGGACTTTTAGGGGCAGCGCGGCGCGGCGTTAACCGGTGCGTAGAAAGACGAGCTCGGCGAGCGCGTCGACGACGCCGGCATCGAACTGCGTCCCGCGGCCCGCGATCAACGCTCCGACGGCCTCGCGCGGCGAGAGCGCTTCGCGGTAATGGTGCCCGCCGGCCATCGCGTGGAACGCGTCGGCCACGGAGACGATTCGCGCGGCGAGCGGGATCTGGTCCCCGCTCAGCCGATCAGGATAGCCCTTCCCGTCGACGCGCTCGTGATGCGCGCGAACGATCGGCGCGAACTCGCGCAGTGAGGGAATCTGCTCGAGGAGCGTCGCGCCGACGCGCGCGTGCGCGTGCATGTCGGGCCACTCCGCCTCGGTGAGCGGACCCGCCTTCATGATGATCTCGGTCGGCGTCGAGACCTTCCCGACGTCGTGGAGCACGCCGCACGTCTCGGCAAACTTCTGCTGGTCGGAGCTGAGCCGCAGCGCGCTCGCGATGCGCCGGCACCATGCTCCGACCGCAAGGGAGTGCTCGGCAGTATAGGGATCGCGCGCCCCGAGTGTTGCGATCAGCGCGGCGACGATCTCGTCTCGGCCGGCCGGCTCTAGCGGACCTCGTTCGAGGCGTTTGCCGATCTCGTGCCCGCGCATCGTCAAGAAGGCGATAACGTCGGCGTCGGCGCCGTTCTCCTCGACGTACGACGCCGCCAGCATCGCGCACGCGAGGACGACCCAGCGAAAATGGAACGACGCCTCCCCGGAGGATGAAGCGGCGTCAATCCACTGATCGAGCGGTCCACGGTCGGCGGTGACCAACTCGACCGTCAGCCGGTCGAGAAATTTGTTGACGAAAACGCTCGCCGCGATTGAGCCGGCCCGATCTCCGAACCCCGGGGAGCGCAGCACCTGGTCAACGACGTGGCGCCGGCAAGCTTCGACATGGGCCACTAGACGGGACCCCGCCTCGACCGTTATCGGTTCTCCATTCATCGAGACCCACTTCCGGGTGGCCTCAACCCGCTTCAGTTGCGGGACGCGCCACGCGAAAGACGGCCGTTGGCATCGATCCATTTCCGCCCTCCATGGCGGTAACGGCGCATTCCGCTTGCACCTTTAGCCGGAAGCTTGCCCCTGGCGCCGAGCCAGGGGCGAACGCCCGCTAGTTGTGTCTTGCGACGCTAGCCGGAATGGCTTCGAGGCTCGCCGGGATGGCTTCGAGGCTCGCCGGGATGGCTTCGAGGCTGACCGGAATGGCTTCGAGTGAAGAAGGCTTTGGAACGAGGTTGGCGCTGCCGGTATTGCCGGTGCAGGCAGCCAGACCAAGCATTGCCATTCCTAGGGTAAGGGACGCGAGAAACCGACGCATGAGGTATCGTCCTCCAGATATAGTGCTGACCAACTACACGTAGGATAGCCCGGGCGAGGGCCCGAGTCTCTCCCCAGAAATTGGGTAGGCCCGAAGCCAAGCGCGGGCGACCGGGTAAACCCCCCACGAGGACGCCGAGGGGGTGGCGCTAGACGAGCCCTTGGGCTCGTGCCAGGGCGATCGCCTGGCGGCGGCCGCTGCACCCGAGCTTTTTGATGATCGATTTCACGTGGGAGTCGACCGTCTGGGGGCTGCGCCCGAGGGCGCCGGCGACTTGGCGGCTGGTCTCGCCGGCGGCCAGGGAGTGAAGGACGCGCAGCTCCATCTTCGTCAGCGCCGAGAAGCGCGGACTCGAGGCGTGGGTCGGGAGAGGTAGCGCCTCGATCAGTCGCGCGTACCCCCCCAAGCCCGATCTGCCGAGGTCCGCGAGCCGCGCGGAGAGTTCGGCATGGGCTGCCCCCGTCTCGGCGTGGACGTAGACCGCCCGTGCGGCCATCGCGAGAGCGCGCAAGGGCTGCGAAAGCCGCGCGGCGCCGGCTTCGAGGTCGCGCAGGACGTTGTTTGCGCTCGAGGAGCGTTCCATCAAGACGAGCGCCAACGCATACAAAACGCGGCCCATCACCTCGCTGCCACCGCGACTTCGCGGCGCTTCGCTCGACTGTAAGATCTCGGCGAACGCTTTGGCAGCCGCTTCCGCGGTTTCCCGATCACCCGCGGCCGCAGCGTACAGCGCCTGCTCGCTCAGGTGCAGCAATCGCTGCGATTTGGGACTTCGGGCTAGTTCGGCCGCGATGACTTGCTGCGCGAGGCCGAACTCAGCGTTCCACGCCGACTGAAGCGCAAACCCCGTGGCCACACCTTGGAAGCCCGCGCGCGATTCGCGCCCGTCGCTTTCGAGTCGAGCTTGCGCGGCGTCGATCTTCTCGGAATTTCCGCTCTCGACCGACGCGGTGTAACCGACCGCAAAGAACTCGCGCTCCGTCGCTGTGTCGACGCCCTGCGCGACGCTCTGGCCGATCTGCGTCAGCAGCCACGAACGCTCGCCGTCGTCGCCTTGCTCGCGCGCGATCCGATATAGCATCAGGTTGGTTCGCGCCATCAGCGACGGAAATCCCAAATGCTGCGCGAGTCGCGAAGCGGCAAGCGCGTGCGACTTCGCGGCATCGAAGCGACCGTCGACGAGCTCGCAACGGCTCGCGCTGCAGAGCACGTGCGCCTTGAGCGCATCGTCGCCGAGGACCGTCACCGCGTTGAGCGCTTCGGCGATCGTCGCGACCGCTTCAGATGTGCTTCCGGCTTCGGCGAGCGCGGTCGCCTTGGTGGCAAGAACTCTGGTCCAGACCGCGGGCGGGACCGTCGCATCGCCAAACGCCGAATTCAAGAATGCCAGCGCCTCATCGAACCGCCCCTGGCGGAGCAAGAACGCGGCCCAGCGCTCCCCGACGATCGCCCGCGTGGTGCCGGGCGCAGCCAGCCTGCGCGAGAGCCCGAAGAACGCCTCGGCTTCTCCGAAGCGGCCACGGAAAGCACAAAGGTCGGCGACGAGCGCGAGCACCAAGGGGTCCTCGTCGCGGAGCTCTGCCGGCAACGCCCCGAGCGCTGCTTCCAGTTGGGCGATCGAGTCGCAATCAAAGAGCCGAAAACCCGAGGTTCGCAGGAGACGAACGATCTCGCCCCACGACTGCGCCTGCACGTACGATGCGAGCGCCGCCTCAAGGTTGCCCGAGCGCTCCAAGATCGCGGCGGCCGTTCCGGCGGCTTCGCGAAACCTCGAAACGCCGCGTTGCCGAAGCTGTTGCTCGAGAAATTCCCTGAAGAGTTCGTGATAGTGAAATTGCGTCTCCGAGTCGCTTGCGATAAACGAAGTGAGGCGACGCAACCGCGCGACCCGGTTCGCGGCGTCATCGTCGGCGATACCCAAGACGTCGAGATCCAACGACGGCAGTAGCGCCGTGTCGAGCAAGAATTTCTGGTCGCTCGGATCGAGGTCGCCGAAGACCTGCTCGGCCAGATAGTCGTGCACCATTTCGCGCGTCGCTGCGACGGCACGCGGAAGATCGCTGATTCGGCTCCGGGCGCGCAATGCGAAGCCCAACGCCGTCGGCCAGCCGTCCGTCAATGCGAGAAGCTCGTTGATTTCGGCGCCGCCGAGATTCAAGCGTCGTGCCGCGACCAACTCTCTTGCCTCTTCGAGATTGAACCTCAGGTCGACGTGATCGATCGGCATATCCGATATGCCGTATGCCAGCCACGAAGCGACCGGGATCTCGGACGCGCCCCGTCCCGCGAGTATCCAGCGCGCGTGGTGATCGCGCTCGATCACGGAGACGAAGAGCTGCGCGAGATCGGCCTTGGCGAGGTGCAGGTTGTCGACGACGATCGTACCGGCATACCCCGCCGCGAACGCCGCGAGGCGGTTGGCGGCGTCCGACGACGCATCGCGGCTGCCCTTTGGCCGCGCTTGCCCAACCAGCCCGGCGAAGGCCTTGAGGAATCCGGGGACGCTCGCGCTCTCCGGACGCAGCACGATCTTGAGATGCTCGCCCTTGGCGTGCTCGAGGAACTGCTGGACCGCGACCGACTTGCCGAAGCCGGCCGGCGCGACGACGAGGGTGACGCGGTGGGCGGCAGCCTGAACGAAACGAGAAACCAAGCGTCCGCGGACGATCGGCTCGAACTGACCAGGCGGGTCGCCGCGGCCGACCGCGACGAGCCCACGAACGAGGCGCTCCGACAAAGGACTAACTCGTTCGCCTGTCCTGCCCTCCAGCGCCTTCCGCGCCGCCCAGACAAGTGCTCATCTCTGAGGCCGCACGGAGGACCGCCGCGATCACCGCCGCGTCGCCCAGGGCGGCCGCAAGCCCCACGGCGGCGAGCGCACCCGGCTGCGGGCTGCGGAAGCCCGGCGCAGCCAGCTGCCCCGCGACCGCGCCGATTGCTGCCAGGCGGCCGAACCGGGTGAGCCCCGTCATCGACATGACGAACGGCAAGGAGACGGCGCCGGACATCGTTACGCCGCAGCTCGGGCGCGTGACCTCGACCGGATTGCTGTAGGGCGTGTGAGGGTCCGCGCGATGGCCGTTGACGATCTTGAGTTGCAAATTTCTCACGAATCGGCTCAGACGCGAGCCGTCCAACGCAAACAACGTAAGCCGATCCTCTTCGAACTGCAGGCGGAATACCGAATTCGGACCGGATAGCGTTGCGCCGCGGGACGTCACTTCGATCGTCACGTCTTCGCCGAAGCTAACCGTCGGCCAATCCGTCCCGTCCGGCAACGCGAAGGCGGCGCCGCAGCCGCTCGGATGCGACGAGATGATGACGATGTCGCGATTTGACCGGACCGAGTATATCCGCCGGCGCATCGCGTCCAAGATGTCGAGGCCTCGACCGTGGTCTGCAACGCGTATCGAACGGGTCACGACGCCACGTTCGAGTTGTTCGTCGTGCCCCCGAGCGAGCCCGACCGATTCTGCATCGTTCATTGTAGGTGCGACGGTAGCGACCCGGCATCACCGCAGCATCAGCCGGTCGTCGGCGCAGCGTCTGCAGGGAACCTAGGTGCGGGACCGGCGATACCAGAACAGCGGCCCGCGAGACCCGATGGAGTCCAGCTTGAGGATCAACCTGTTCGGGCGGCCCGACCTCGTTTATCGAGGTGCGGCCTTCGACTTTCGTGCTCCCGAGCGGGCGATGGCGCTACTCGGCTACCTTATCCTCCATCGGGATCGCGTCTTGGCGCGGGACGACGTAGCATTCGCGTTCTGGCCGGACGTGCCCGAATCCGAATCGCGCGCCAAACTGCGAGTCCATCTCCACTACTTGACGGCCGAAGGTCTGCCGCCGGCCGGAGATGTTCCATGGATCGTCGCCGACAAGCGCCACGTTCGGTGGAACGTAGGGGCGGCGGCCCAAATCGACGTCGACGAATTTCTTGCACTTGCCTCCGACCCCGCATCGTTCGAACGCGCCGTCGAACTGTACCGGGGTGAACTTCTCTCCGGACACGATGAGGGATGGCTGACGTCGCTGCGCGAGCGCTGCGCGGAACGGCAGACGTCGATGCTCCTAGCTCTGATCGAACGAGCCCAGCGAGCGCACGACCCCGCGCAAACGACGCGCTACGCGCAGCGGCTACTCGAGATCGATCCATGGCGGGAGGAAGCGATCCAGGCCGTGATGGCGGCGAAACACCGCTCGGGTGATCGCGCCGGTGCCGTCTTGGCATATCGCAATTTCGCCGGCCGCCTAAAGGACGAGCTCGGCCTCGAGCCGGGAAGCGAGACGCTGGCGCTTTACCGCCACATTCTGACGGCAAACGCAAGCCACTCCACGTCAAACTACGCAACCCGCAGGCACAACCTCCCAGCTCATATCACGGAACTCGTCGGACGAGAACGCGAAAGCGGTGCGCTCAAGGAGCTCCTGCTCGAACGCCGCCTTGTCACGTTGATCGGCCCGGGCGGAATCGGCAAGTCGCGCCTCGCCGTCGACGTCGCCCGGTCATTGCTCGATTCGATCCCCGACGGCATTTGGTTCGCAGATCTGGGAACGATCGGAAGCGCCGAACTCGTCGCGCAGCGAATCGCGACGGCGGTCGACGCACCCGGCCGCCCGGGGATCGCGATCCTCGAAACGCTGTCGGCGTACTTCAGAACACGCTCCGCGCTCCTTCTGCTCGACAACTGCGAGCACTTATTGCCCGACCTTGCAATCGTGGTCGAGCGGCTGCTCCTCGAATCTCCGAACCTTCGCGTTCTCGCAACAAGCCGTGAACCGCTGCGCATTCCCGGGGAACGCACCGAATACGTCGGCCCGCTAGCAGTCTTCGATGAAGTCGGCGAACGGATTCCGGCGCTCGCCGAATTGAGTGCGATGCCGGCGACGCGTCTCTTCCTTCTTCGCGCCGCCGATCTCAACCGCTCGCTGCGAGAGCCAGCGCTCGACGCGCGCGGCCGTCAAGCGCTGGCGACGATCTGCCGGAGGCTCGACGGGATCCCTCTTGCGATCGAACTTGCGGCCGGGCGCGCGAACTCGCTCAGCCTGCCCGAGATCGAATGGGCGCTCGACGACCGGTTCGAGTTCTTAACCCTCGGCAACCGCGCCGCTTCCGCACGCCAGCAAACACTTCGTGCGACGCTCGATTGGAGTTACGAGATGCTCTCGGAGCCCGAGCGTCGCTTCTTCGAACGCCTCGGCGTTTTCGCCGGCGGCTGGAGCGTCGAAGCCGCGACGGCGGTATGCGCGGCCTCTGTAAACGCTGGGCGCGACGCTCGTCTCATTCTCGCCTCGCTGGTCGAAAAATCTCTGATCTCAACCACCCCACGCGGAGCGTCGACCGGCTATGAAATGCTCGAAACGATGCGCTCGTACGCGTTGGAGCGCCTAGCCCGGCGCGGCGAGCTCGATGCAACTCGCAGCCGTCACCTCGAGTGGTGCATCGCGGCTGCAGAATCGGCGAACGGGACGTGGATTCGGCCTAACGCATCCCGGTGCGTCCCGCTCCTGAGGTCCGAACTCGACAATGTACGGGTCGCGCTGGAATGGAGCCTAGCAAATTCCAATTCCGTGGGACTTGGGATTCGCTTGGCCTACGCTGCGCGAACGGCATTAGCGATGACGTCTTTAGGGGAAATGATCCGTTGGGTCGAGATCGCCCTCGACAAGCTTGCAGCGGATTCGGATCCGATCGTCGAAGCCGACCTCTTATGGGATCTGAGCGCTGCACGCGACGCTCCGATGGGACGCCTTCACGATTGGCGAGTGGGCTGGGAACGAGCGCTAGAACTTTATCGCCGCGCAGCCGACCGCCGCCGGCAAGCGCTCGCGCTCTCACGGCTCGTCGAAATCGAGCATCTCACCAAGAACCACGAGCGGGCTCTCGCGTTGGCGGAAGAGGGCCTCGCCCTCGCATTGACGGCGCCCGATAACGATCCCGGGGTCGGCTTCGCCCTCGCCGCCAAAGCCTTTGCGCTTCCCGCCGCTGCTTTGACGGAACGCCGAGCGCTGATGACCGAAGCCCTTCGAAAATTCGAAGCGTCGCAAGAAAATCACTCGTGCGCGCGGGCCAGCTCGATTCTCGCGGAGATCGAGTTCGAAAGCGGTAACGTCGAAGCCGCCCTGGCGTCGACCCTGCGTGCGATCAACCTCTACAACGCGATGGAACTCCCTCACTTCACCCTGATGCCGCTCGCAAACGTTTCGATGTATCTCAATGCCCTGGGCCGCTCTTTCGAATCACTCGCTTTGTCCCATCGGAACATTCCCGAACTCGTAAAATACGGGCAGCAAATCGGCGTGGTCACATCGCTCCAACACTCCGCTTTTGCGTTGGCCACCCTCGGGAGGCTCGGCGACGCGGCACGCATCGCCGGCTTCTGCGACTCCCGATTTCGCGCTGCCGGAATGGAGCGCTGGCCAGGCGACGTCCCCGAACTCGAACGGTTTATGCGTCTGTTGCGCGAGCAGCTCGACACCGCGGCCCTTAAGAGCCTACTCGAAGAGGGCGCCTTGCTCGAGGAAGCGGCCGCAGTCGACTTGACCATGGCTGCAGCGGGCGCCATGGTTGAAGGTGCCGAGCGCGATCAAACGCCGAATTTCGAACCGACAACGTAAAACTCCGGACAGCGGCCCCCGCGCATCTCGCGAAGCCGGGGGCCGTCGATCCGGTGACGTCGGGGTTGAGCGCTTACGCGCTAGATCGGGGCAGCGTCTAGCGAAGCCGGGAACGCGCCGAGCGAAGCCGGGAATGCACCGAGCGAAGCCGGGAACGCACCGAGCGAACTGGTTTGCGTTTTCGGGATCAGGTTTGCGCTGCCGGAGTTACCAGTGCAGGCGGACAGCGCGACCATCGAGGCAGCTAGGACAGAGACAGCGAGAAACTGACGCATCATTACCCTCCAGTTTTTGGGTCCCCAGCACGGTGGCGGCCGGGGCCCACTCAACGTTTGATACCAGAAACGTAGCGCGCGGGCGTGCGCTGACCGTTAGCTTACCGTTAGCCGGACCTAAACCGCAACCATGTTGGCGCGATTCTTGGAAGAGGATGAGCCTCACGGAAAGGACGCTGCCCGAACGCTTTGACTGTAAGTGGATTAACGACGAACGACGTCTCCGCGCCAGCGGAGAAAGCGCGAGCTCCTCGCTTCAGCCGCCAGTTGACTCGAGACAGGCATGAACCTGAGCGACGTCGCGGTCGACCACTTGCGTTACCGACGAAACCCGAAGGCGAGCTTGGAAAACTGTCGGTCCTGGTCTTTCCGTGACTCTTAAGGAACGCGCAGTGGACCTCGGACTTGGCGACCACGACGCTGAGACGATCATCAATCCCTCCCGTGCGCGGCCGTCGTCCCCCCGACACACGCGGGACTCCATCATACATGCTCTCGATTCCGCTCGGCCTCCAACCGCGCAAAGTCAGTCGGGCCCTATTTGAGCGGCGAGCTCGCGACCGGGCGCCAACCGGGATCACCAACTGAGCTGAGGTTTCGCCGAAGCGAACCTCGCCCGTGACAACACATCAGACGCCAAACTTCCAGTCGGCGATGTTCCAAAGATCGGAGCCGACCGGGACCGGCCGAACGCCCTTCAGGTCGACGTTGTAGGCCGTGATCTCGGGGAGCCAATCGAGAACGTATTCGGGGACCTGATCGATCAGGACGCGTTGGATCTTCAGGTAGTACGGAAGGCGAAAGAGGGGATCGTAGCTTTGAAGCGCCGTCTCTTCCCAGCGGCCGATGTCGGCGTTGCGAAAGAACGAAACGTTCTGCCCGATCGGCGGCAATCGATTGGGGTTGATGTAGGTTTCGTCGTCAGGATCCGGGGTCGAATTCTGCCACGTGAAGATCGCGACGTCGGTCTTCCCGCCGTAAAGCATTCCGCCGGCGCCCTTGGGAGCGAAGAGCGTAGCCGCCGGAAAGTTCTTGACGGAGACCGCTACTCCGATCGCGTGCCACCATTCTTGCAAGAGCACTTCGATCGCTTCGCGATTCTTCACGCCGGCGACGGTCGAGATCGTCACGGCGAGCGGTTTTCCGTCGCGATAGCGCAGGCCGTCGGCGGCGAGTTTCCAGCCCGCACCGTCGAGCACTGCGCCCGCCGCCTTCGGATCGAACGGATAATACCGGATCGAACGATCACCCCACCCGAAGTCGGGATTGAAATGGACCGGCGCCATCGTTCCGAGACCGCGGTATATCTTGCGATGCAGCGTCTCCTCATCGATGGCCATGCACAGCGCGCGGCGCACGCGCGCGTCGTCGAGCGGCGGCCGCTGCGTGTTGAAATTGAGATGCTCCCAGTGTAAGGTCGACGTCGTCGCGATCCGAACGCCCGGGACGACTCGCACCTGGTCGATCTGCGACGCCGGGATGTCGTAATAGACGTCGACTTCATGCGTGCGCAGTTGCGCTAGCAGCGTATTTTGATCGTGGATGAACTTCACGCTGACGTGCTTAATCTTCGGCGGCCCGCGAAAATAATCTGGATTCGCTTCGAACTCCATCCCGCCGCCGTGCTGCCACCCGATGAACCGGTACGGCCCCGAGCCGAGCGGATGCGCGTTGAACGGAACGCGATTGATGTTCGCGTTCCCCTGCAGCACGTGCTTGGGCAGGATCGCGCCCTGGTTGAGATCCCGAAAGAGATAGAGCGCCGGCGGATACGGTCCGCGCAGGTGGACGCGAACCGTGTGTGGATCCGGCGCGTCGATCCGAACGATCCGGTCGTACCCGTTGCGCGTCGGCGCCAGGTTTGCGGAGTTCATGATCTGCTGCCAGGTGAAGATAACGTCGTCGGCCGTCAGCGGCACGCCGTCGTGCCAGCGCGCGTTTGGCATCAGGTGATAGGTCAGCGTCTTGCCGTCCTTCGAGATGCCGCCGTTCGCGAGGCTCGGCACCTCGCGCGCCAAATCCGGGATCGGCCGCCCGCGATCGTCGAAGCGGATCAACCCGTCGAAGATCAACTGAAAGACGTCGCCCGCGAACGCCATCGAACCGATCACGGGATTGAGCGAGTCCGGTTCTTCATACATCCCGATGCGCAGCGTGTCGGGTCGCGTCCATGAATGGAGCGCTGCCGTTCCGGTTCCGCTCGTTCCGACGCGCGTGCACGCGTTCAGCGTCATCATCGCGACGATCGCCGCCGGCACGAGTTGCGCGCGCCGCGATGCCGGCCAGAACGCGTAGAGTAATCCGAGGACAAAAAGCACGACGCCGAAGCCCATCGCGGCAACAGACGGAATCGCCGAGAGCACGAGCGCGGGGTAGGTCCCGATGGTCGCGCGCAGGCGCATGCCGCCGAGCGTCACCGTTTCGCCGCTGCGATCGAAGCCGATCGCTTTCGGGACCCGGCGCCCCGCATCGTCTTCGATCTCGAACAGCAGTGCCGCCCGGCGACTGACGTCGCCGGCATGAATCGCCGCGGTTGCTTCGGGCGAGAAGTAGAACGCTTTCACCTGACGGTGAACCGCCGGCACGGCGAATGCATCAACGGGGAGGGCACGCCCGTCGACGGTCACCGTTTGCGGAAAGAACAGCGTCGGCGAAAGAAACGCAGCGTTCGTCGGCTGCGTGATCGTCAGATGGTTGCCCTGAAGATCGCGCGCCTCGATGAACGCCGCCAGGTGCGGCTCCGTTTCGAGCGCCGCGGTCCCTGCGAAACGCCGGGTTCCCGGAACGATCTCGAGCGTGCCTCCATTACGGCGCCGCAAGACGACGCGGAGGTCGCCGCGCGCGATCGCATCCGGCCCCGCATTCGGAAAAAAAGCCGCCGCCCCGGCGTCGGGTAGCGGCGCGACGGTCCCGGGTGCGCGCGCGATCGTCTCGCTATCGGGGCCCAAGAGTCCCGACGCGATCCCCGCGACGATCGCGATCAGGGCCCCGAACATCGCGATGGCGAGTCGGCCCGAGCCGTCCTGGGGCCGCTTGCGCGCGCCGAGGAGATATCCGAGGATCGTCGCGGCACAGATCGCGAGCAGCGCGGCGTACTGCCACGTGTGGAATCCGGCCCAGCGCGGGAAAAGGTACTGCGCGCCGACGAGCGCGATGCTGCACGCTGCGGCAAAGACGACACCTCTCACTGCGCGCGCAACGCTGGGCCGACTGCCTGGCGAAAATCGGCGAGCGTCCATTCGCCGTCGTGCCCGACGACGATCCGCCCGCGGCGATCGACGACGACCGTCGTCGGCAGGCCGACCGCTGCGTACGCGCCGCCGTAGCGCTGCTGTTCGTCGACGAGGATAGGATACGTCAAGTGCATCTCGCGCGCAAACGCCGCGGCGACCTTCACCGATTCGCCTTGATCGACGCCGAGCACGACGAGCCCGCGCGAACGTTCTTCTTCATAAAGCCGTTCGAGCGCCGGCGTTTCGCTACGACACGGCCCGCACCACGTAGCCCAAAGGTTGAGCACGACGACCTTACCGCGATATCGATCGAGGCCGTCCGTCGACCCGTCCAAGCGCGTGGCGGGATAACTGACCGCGGGCGCGCCGGCGAGCGTCGATGGGCCGCCGCCGAATCGCGCGCCGGCACTCGCCCCGAAATACGTCCATACCAGTGCAATCGCGACGATGATCGCGGCGGCGCCGAGGACAACGTTCAGCGCTTGGCGCATCGCGGACAGCTCACCAGTCCCCCATCTTCTCTTCGTCGACCTCGCCTTCAAAGGCGATCGTTCCAGGCGCGAGGATCGCAGCGGCCAGCGGCACGCCGAAGAACAGTTGTCGGCCCGAGTGCAAGAGCGCCGCTTCGGACGAGTCGTCGAACAATTCACAAAACCGCATCAGTACGTCCGGCGCACAGAGGACGCGCTGCGGCTGCACGTTGTAGAGCGAGACGAATTGGCCGAATGCGTGCCGAAATGCCGCAGCCGTGAACCTTGGACCGAGACGAACTTCCTTCCGAACCTGTTCCAGCGTGGTAACTCCCCATCGCGCGGTTCGTCGTAACGTTCGGGGGACCCGGTAATGCAAGCGCCAACCTGGAGCGCGGTGGCCAAGATCCTCGACGGCCGCGCGCTGGCGGCCGAATTGCGCGCCGAACTCGGTGCACGCACTTCCGCGCTCGCGGAGCGTAACGTTCGCCCGCGCCTCGTCGTCGCGCTGGTCGGTGAGGATCCCTCGAGCCTCGCGTACGTCCGCGGCCTCGAGAAGCTCGGGGCACAGATCGGCATCGCCGTCGAGATCGACCGGCTGCCCGCCGCGACCAGCGAGGCCGCGCTCCGCGCCGCGCTCGAAGGCTACGGGCGCGACGTCACGATCCACGGCGTGATCGTGCAACAACCGCTGCCGCTGCCGCTCTCGATGCGACGGATCGCCGATGCCGTGCCGCCGGCAAAGGACGTCGATTGCGCGCACCCTCTCAACCAGGCACGCTTGGCGTTCGGATCGGGCTCGCGCTTCGTTCCGGCGACGCCCCGCGCCGTCATGCTTCTCCTCGAACGCAGCGAAAAATGGCCGTTGCGCGGACGCAACGCGACGGTGATCGGCCGTTCGAGCGTCGTCGGGCTGCCGGTCGGGATGCTGTTGCTCGCTTGCGACGCGACCATCACGATGACGCACAGCAAGACGGCCGATCTGCGCGCGCACGCGCAGCGCGCCGAGATTCTCGTCGTCGCCGCCGGCATCCCCAACCTCATCGACGAGTCGTACGTCCGTCCCGGCGCGACGGTAATCGACGTCGGAACGACCGTCATCGGTGGCCGGCTTCGCGGTGACGTCGATTTCGAAAGCGCGAGCGCGGTCGCCGGCGAGATTACGCCGGTCCCGGGAGGGGTCGGCCCGCTGACGAACGTCGCCTTGATGCGTAACGTCGTCGATGCTGCCGATTCATTGTCTCAGTTCAAGGAAAAGTGACGGCCGAAGAATCGCTCTTGCTCCGCGCGGGACGCGCCGCCCGGCGCGCCGGAGCGCTCGCTCGGCGGGACCTCGCGCCTGCGCTCGACGAGCGCGCGCAGTTGCGGCAAGAGCCGCCGCAGCAACTGCAATTCGACACGCAGACGCTGCTCGGTGCTCGCGAGTTCGAGCAGGCGCTGCTTCATCGCGTCGGCGACCTGTAAGGAATCGGCGATACGGTACGAAACTTCGGACGGATCGTCCGGGAGTACCAGGTCGGGCTGGCCCCCCGAGAACTCAACGAGCAGGCGCATGTACTGCCCGAACGCGTCGCGCAACTCGCCGGCGAGCCGCTTCGAATCTTCTTCATTTGACGTCGCGCCGTCATCGAGGTACGACACTTCGGCGAGCAGATACGACCGGCGGTCAACGATCCGCTCGATGCGGAAGCGCCGGCGTCCGATGCTCCGCAGGAAATATCGGCCGCCTTCCAACGGCCGCACTTCGGCGATCTCCGCGGTCGTTCCAATCTCGCACGGCATGACATCGGGATCGCCGGCCTCGTCGCCTTCGCGGATCAGGCAGACGCCAAACGCCTGACCGTCTTCGCGGCACTCCTCGACCAGCCGGCGGTAGCGCGGTTCGAAGACCTGCACGTCGAGCACCGCGCCCGGAAAGAGCACGGTGTTCAACGGAAACAGGCGCAGCGTTCCCATCGCCGCGTGCGCCGAATCTATTTCGGCGTCACCAAGCGCGACTCGCAGACCTCCCAGGCGATATTTTCGAAGAAGGCTTCGATGTATTTCCCGCGCTCGGTGGGTTTGTAGTCGAGCATGTACGCGTGCTCCCACACGTCCATGACTACGATCGGTCGGAAGCCGGCAAGGTTCCCGTCTTGGTGCGACTCGATCCAGTGGTTCGAGACTCGCCCGTTCGTGGGATCCTGGTACGCGATCGCCCACCCGACGCCCCGCATCGTCCCAACGGCGACGAAATCGCGCTTCCATTCGTCGTATCCGCCGTAACTCGCGCCGAGAGTGTCGCGCAGCCGGCCTGCCGGGGCGTCGCCCTTCCCGAGCGAGGTCAGGTTGTCGAAGTAGTACTCGTGCAACCTCATCCCGTTGTATTCGAACGGAAGCCGCCGCTTGAGTTCGCTCGTTCGCAGGTCTTCTTTGCCCGCGGACTTAGGCGCTCGCGCCAGATCGGCGAGCTCCTCGTTGAAGAGGTTGACGTGTTTCACGTAGCCTTTGTAGAGTTCGAAATGAACGTCGAGGGTGTGATCGGAGATACCCTGCAAACCGCTTAACTTCGCCCACTCGCGCGCTTGGTAGCTTGCCGGTGCCATGGTCGAGGCGCCGTTGCCGATTGTCGTAATTGCCATATCCGCCGCTTACCCGGCCCGTCGAAGCGCTAACCGCGTCGAGGAGACCGGCGGCAGCCTAAGAAAGGGTCGCTGGGCAGAGCCGGCTGACGGCCGGTGACGTCTTGGAGGACAATCGCTTGAAAAATCCGCTCGACTCGCTCACGGGCACGATCGTGTGCGGCGTCATCTTGACGATCGTGCTGTACTTCATCGTGAGAGCACTCCAGCCGGCGGGGGCATCATAATGGATTGGGTTGCAGGCCTTTCGCGTTGGTTTCATTATCTGGCCGGCGTGATGTGGATCGGTCTCCTCTACTACTTCAACTTCGTTCAGGGACAAGCGCTGGCCCAGGCCAACAAGAACAACGAAGGCGCCGGCATCACCAAGTACGTTGCGCCGCTCGCGTTGCAGTATTTCCGGTGGGCGGCGCTCGCCACGTGGGTCATGGGCGTGATCTTGCTCTCGACGTTGCCGGGTAACACCTGTTGCAGCTCGCAGGGGTTCGGCGCGTTCATGCTCGAGCCCGGCTACGTCGGCATCGGCATGGGCGCATGGCTCGGCACGATCATGCTCCTCAACGTTTGGGTGCTGATCTATCCGAATCAAATGAAGGTGCTCGGCAAAGTCCCCGCCACCGACGAAGAAAAGGCGCGGGCTCGGCGCACCGCTTTCCTCGTCTCGCGGATCAACACGATGCTCTCACTCCCGATGCTCTTCTTCATGGCGTTCGGATTTTCGCACCGAGGAATCGTCGGGCTCTAGAACCTCCGAAACCATGGGAGCGAAAAGGGATCGCGCATATCTCGAGCGGCTTCACCGGCCGCCGGCGCCCCTGTTGCTCGAACTCGAGCAACTGGGGCGCGCCGACGGCATCCCGATCGTTTCGCGCGAAACGGGGCGGCTGCTCTCGGCGCTCGTGCACGCCATGCAGGCAAATCGCATCCTCGAAATCGGAACGGCCTACGGCTACTCCACGTTGTGGATGGCGCTCGCATTGCCGCCCGCCGGCAGAATCTGGACGATCGATCCCGATCGCGAACGGACCGCGATTGCGAACGACTTCCTGAAACGTGCTGGCAAGGACGACGCCGTCGACATCATCAACCAGCCCGCGCTTGACGTCCTCAAGACGTTTCCGCAGCGCAACCTCGACATCGTATTCATCGACGCGGTGAAAACCGAATACGCAGACTATCTAGAGCTGAGCGTCCCCTTGCTCAAGCGTTCGGGGCTCGTCGTCGTCGACAACCTCTTGTGGAGCGGGCGTGCCGCCTCCGAACCCGAAAAAGCCGACACGCCCGATACGAAGGCGATCCGGGCCTTCAACAAGCTCTTTTTGCACCATCCGCAACTCGACGCGACGATCATCCCGCTCGGCGACGGCACCGGCATCGGCGCCCGTCTCGACGATTAACCTCTCAGCAGCGTCGATGACGACGGATGATTTTCGCGCGGTCATGCGCCGCTTTCCGACCGGCGTCACGATCGTCACGACCCTCGGCGACGACGGCAAACCCAAGGGATTTACCGCCAACGCCTTCGCGAGCGTCTCGCTCGAACCGCCGATGGTCTTGGTCTGCGTCAACCGGCTCGCGCGTAGCCATCCGATGATCGCGCTTGCCGGAAAATTCTGCGTGAACATCTTGGCGCTCGAGCAGGAGCAATGGGCGGTGCGCTTCGCCCTGCGCGATCGCGGCGATCCCTTCGAAAACCTCGCTCACCACCCGGGAGCGACCGGCTCCCCGGTCATCGACGCCGCGCTCGGCTATCTCGACTGCGAGCTTGCCGAAGAGCATAGCGCGGGGACGCATACGATCTTCCTGGGCAACGTGGTCGATTGCAGTTATCGCGACGGCGCGCCGCTCGGCTACTTCAATGCCGGCTACCGCGACTTCGGCTGCCGAATCTAGGAAACTCTCTTGATCGTCGAGCATCTGGCTGTCGGAGCGCTCGCGTGCAACTGCACGATCGTCGCCGACGAGCAAACCGGCGAAGCGATCGTCGTCGACGGCGGCGACGAGGTCGAGCGCATCACTTCGCGTCTCGATGCGCTCGGCGTTCGGGCGATCTATCTCGTCCACACGCACGCGCACTTCGATCACATCGGCGCGCTCGGCGATCTGCGCGCGCGGACCGGCGCGCGCGGTTTGCTGCATCCGGCCGATCTTCCGCTGTACGCGACGCTCCGCGAGCAGGCCCGCTGGTTCGGCGTGCGGCCGCCGGAGATCGTGACGCTCGACGGCGACTTGCGAGAAGGCGATATCTTGAACGCCGGCGGCGCGACGCTCGAAGTGCTGCACACGCCGGGCCACACGCCGGGTAGCGTCTCGTTCGCGCTCGCTGGTCCGGAACGTGCGACGATGCTTCTGACCGGAGACACGCTCTTTCGCGGCGCCGTCGGGCGCTGGGATATCGGCGGGACCTCGCTCGAGGATATCGTCGCGAGCATCCGGACCAAATTATTCGCGTACGACGATACGACCGTCGTCGTCCCCGGACACGGGCCTTCGACGACGATCGGACGCGAACGCCGCGAAAACCCGTTTCTAGTCAGCTAACCGGCACTAGTGGGGTGAATATAAATCGGTCGCGTTGATCGCCGTGATCTGCGCGGTCGTCAGCGCCGGAATCGTCGTTCCGAGCGACGAGTTCATCGTCGTGATGAAGTTGTTGGCAATCAGCGCGTAGCCGGTGTTCGACGGATGAAGGCCATCGAGCGAAAAGAACCCACCGCCGTAGACGGTGCTGCAGCACTTCGGATTTCCCGGCAGCGCAACGCCGCCGGCGGCGAAGATTGCGGCGACGTAGGCATGCGTATCGACGAGTGTCGCACCGGTTTGCGTTGCCGCCGCGCCGATCGCGGCGTTGTACGAGGTGTTGAGCGATTTGGTCGTCGCTGCGGTCGCATCGCTGACGTAGTCGCCGGCAACGAGCGGGACTGACGCGAGCGCGGCGTTCAGTGACGGCGCCTGGCCTTTGAGGTAGGCGCTGACCGCACCGGAGACCTTGGCGGTTCCGCTCAAGATCAGATACGCACCGTTACCGAGACCGTAGTTGGCCAGCAGATAGGCTTGCACTTGCGCCGCTAACGCCTGCGCTTGCGCCGCCGAGACGCCCGACGACGCGAGTTGCGCCGTGAAGACGGCCGGCAAGATGCCGACGTTAGTGAACGTCGCGGCGTTAAGGACGTCGACCAGATTCGAAATGACGACGCGCGCACCGGCGCCCTGCAGAGACTTGATCACCTGGATCGTGTCGCTCTGGAACTGGCCGGGGTCGGTCATTGGAAAGACGCCGTTTGAAAATGCAAAATGCAAGAGATCGTTCGAACCGAGCCAGACGATCGCCATGGTCGGCTTGAGCGATACGGCGTCTTGCAACTGCGTCGCGCCTTGTGGAAAATTCCCCAAAACGGGCCAGAAGTTGATGTCTTCGGAATTCACGATGCCGGCAAGCGGAGCGAATTGCGTCGGCAGACCGGCGCCACCGCACGGCGCAGCCGGAGCGGTCATCGCGATCGACTCACGCAAGGTGATCCCCGGAACGCCGAGGTCGAGGGGCGTCGTCGTCGGATTCAGGCGCGTCTGAAGAGCGGTCGAATACGTCGTCGCGAGTGCCGACGGTCCCGCGCAAGCCGCAACGATCGAGGTGAGGCCGCCGCTTGTCGTCGGAAGCAAGATCGAGCCGAGCCCCGGCGGCGCCATCAGCGGGAGCGGCGAGGTTGCGACGGTGAGCGGATTCGCGCCCGCATTGGCTTGCGACCAAATCAGCGCCCAATACCCGTTGCCTTGCGTGTCGGGAACGAACGGGAAGGGCGACGTCGCTCCGAGCGGATTCGGCGAGATCGTTGCGCCGAGGAGCGCGTTGCTCTGCGTGCCCGCCGTCAGACTATCGCCTACGCCGATCATCTTCGACGTTAGGAGCGAGGCGGGCGCGAACGATGCTGCCGGAGTCGGCGTCGACGAACTCGTCGTCGAGCACGCGGACAACGACAGCGCAATCAGAGCGGCGCTCATACCACGCAAAGCGAATCGGCGCACGGGTGACTCCAAACAACGGAAAAGTAGGCTGAACGAGGCCTTCGCCAGCCTTATCCCCGGCGCATCTTTGCGCCGTTAGGTCGCGCTAGTGGAGCTTTATGAGGACCTTTTCGTCGTCGTTTGCGTCGGGGAGCGGAGTCGGCACTGGTTGCGCCTCTTGCGCCGGCGCGCCCGCGCGGGCCGCAGCCGTCTCGCTGCGGGCGGCATCAAGCATCGCATCGGTGATGAGGCCGGCGGCCCGTTTCTGACGATAGTCGTCGATCGCAACGCGGAGCGCCGCGAGCGAGCGGCCCGGATAATCCTTTTTCTTCTCGGGATAGCCGTCGAGGGCGGCTTCGATCTCCGCCTCGCTGACCGCATAGGCCTCGTCGATCGTCTTGCCTTGCACCAAATCGACCAGTACGCTGCAGGTCGCCGTCCCGAAGCCGCAGCCGGTCGTGAAGTACGAAACGTCCTCAATCACGTCGCCCGGTCCGACCTTCAGATAATACGTGTACATGTCGCCGCACGAATCGCTGAAGTACTCACCCGTAGCCATCGGGCGCTCCATCGTGCGAAAGCCGGTCCGCTGCTCGACCAGCTGCTGAAACTTTGCAAAGTTCACTTAATCTCAAACCTGCAGGCGTCGCCGCCGGTTGCAATCGACTCGACCTGGATCGCCTGGGGCGCGACCGTCTCGTGCAAGACGGTGTGAATGATCGAGCAGACCTCGGGGTGTTCCCCGACGGTTTTGGAGTAGGGGCAATTGTGCTCGCGCAGCTGGATCATGCCGTCGAGGTCGACGACGTCGGCTTCGACACCCTCGTCACGAAGCGCCGCTGCGAGTTCGGTGGCACGGCCGCGCGCGTCGGGGGCCGTGATCCGGGACTTGAACTTCTCGACCGCGCGCTTCCCCATGCCGGTCATCACCGCGTCCACGCCCCTGGCGCCGAAGGTCTTCTTGACCTGGCGCAACACCGCGTTCAGCATCCGGTCGTAGTGTTGCGGAAAGAGCGTCTCGGCGGAGGGGGTCAACGAGTACTCGAGCGTCGGTTTGGTCGGCCCGCGCTTGACCGCGCGCTCCTCGACGTATCCGTCACGCTCGAGCGTGAGCAGTTGCTGCCGGACCGCATTGGTCGAAAGCCCGAACTCCTCAGCCAGGTCGAAGGCCGAGGCGGCGTGCCGGCGACGCAGCGCCGTAACGATTTTGCCTCGGGTCGATTGTAAGAAGCGTGCTTCCTGCATCGATGCGACATTAGCATGAAAAGCGAAGATAGTCCAGACTTTCCTTGACTTTCTCTCCGTCCCCGGCCTACGATAAGCGGGTCATTTTATGGGGGAGCGCGTGGCGGAGAGCGGACTGAGAATTGCGGGCCTGCGGGCGAGCGTCGAGGGCAAGGAGATCCTCAAGGGGATCGACCTGTTCGTCGAGCGCGGGTCCGTGCACGCGCTGATGGGCCCAAACGGGAGCGGAAAATCCACGCTCGCGTTTTCGTTGACCGGACATCCGAGCTATCAGGTCACCGCCGGCACGGTGACGCTCGACGGGGAAGACATCCTCGCGCTCCCGCCCGACAAGCGTGCGAAAGCCGGGCTCTTCCTCTCGTTTCAATATCCCGCCGCGATCCCAGGCGTCTCGGTCGCGAACTTCATCCGCACCGCGCGACAAAGCGTACGCCCCGATGATCTCCCGCCGGCCAAATTCCGCAAGATGATCTATGAAAAGGTCGACGAGCTCGACATGGACACCGCCTTTCTCTCGCGCTACGTCAACGACGGCTTCTCGGGCGGGGAGAAAAAGCGGCTCGAGATGCTGCAACTCGCGATGCTCGCGCCGAAGTACGCAGTACTCGACGAAACGGACTCGGGTCTCGACGTCGATGCGCTCAAGTCCGTCGGCGCAACCGTCGGCACGCTGCGCAGCAGCGAGGAAGGCGAGCATACCGGGTTCCTGATCATCACGCACTATCCGCGCATTCTGCAGTACATCACCGCCGACCGCGTCCACATCATGATCGACGGCCGTATCGTCGCCGAAGGCGGTCCGGAACTCGCCGACGCGATCGAACGCGAGGGCTACGATAAGATTCGCGAAGAGGTCGCAGGTGGCGTCGCTTAGCGAATCTCCGTCGGCGGCGCACGGCATTTCGAAGGCCTCGCTCGATGCGCTGATCGCCGCGCGCGGCGAAGGCGCGATCCCCGCGCAGATGCGCTACGACGCGCTCGCGCGCTTTGAAGAATTGCCGGTCCGGCAAGCGCTCAAAGGCGGCCGCGACTGGAAACACGACCTGGCGAAGCTCGATCTTTCGGCGACCCGGCCGGCGGGTGAACCGCTCGTTGCGACGATCGCGGCCGACCTCGGCGCACGAGGTGCGCTCGTCACGCCGTTCGACTCGGCGCGCACGGCACAAGCCGGCGCCTTCACGGCGCTATTCGGACGCGCCGTCGACACGCGCGACGACAAATTCGCTTCGCTCGCTCTGGCCTTTCAGCAGGGCGGCGCATTCGTTTGGATTCCGGAGGGCGTGCAGATCGAAGAGCCGATCAGGATCTCCTACGCGCTAACGGGCGGACGTTTCCCCTACACGTTGATCGGACTCGGTCGCGGCGCATCGGCGACGGTCGTCGAGCACTTCGCGGGCGATGCTTCAGGCGCGAATTTCGCGTGCGGCATCTGCGAGCTCGTTCTGGGTGAAGGCGCGACCCTGCACTACGCCGTCGATCAACGAACCGATGCGAGCGCGAAAACGATCTTCACGCGGCGCGCTGCCCTCGGACGCAACGCGAACCTCTTTTTCGCAACCGCGGAACTCGGCGCCGAACACGCCGTCGAGCGAGTCCGCATCAATGCCGCGGAGCCCGGCAGCTCGACCGAGGTGACGGGCTTCTTCTTCGCCGCCGGCGACCAACACGTCGACCTTGCGAGCGAAGTCATTCACGCCGCTGCCGCGACGCGCTCGCAGACGCTGATCCGCAGCGCGGGAACCGATCGCGGTCAGGGACGCTACTACGGCAACATCAAGATACTTCCCAATGCGCACGGAGCCGACGCGAGGCTGCGCGACGACGCGCTGCTCCTCTCGGAAAAGGCGCACGTCGATTCGGTCCCCGCGCTCGAAATCGCGGCCAACGACGTCAAAGCGTATCACGGTGCGACGGTCGGCGCGATCTCGGCAGACGAGATATTCTACGCGCAAACGCGCGGACTCAGTCGCTCCGAAGCCGAGCGGATGATCGCGCTCGGCTTCTTCGAGCCGGCGATCGCGCGCTTCCCGACAGAGGCTTTGCGCGAGGAACTCCGGCACGCGCTCGAGGCCAAGTTTCATGCGACGGCCGAGACGTAGATGATAAGCACGACGCCGAAGAGCGACCGCCGCGCGACCGAGATCGCCAAAGATTTTCCGATCTTGGCGCAACCGACGTCGCACGGCAAGCGCTTGGCGTTTCTCGATTCCGCGGCGAGCTCACAGAAGCCGCGGGCGGTGATCGACGCGCTCGTCCATTACTACACGTACGACAACGCGAACATCCATCGAGGCGTCTACGAACTCGCACAGCGCGCGACCGACGCCTTCGAGGGCGCTCGCGAAAAGGTCGCGCGCTTCGTCGGCGCCGAGTCCGCGGAGATCATCTGGACGCGCAACACGACCGAGGCGATCAACCTCGTTTCGTACAGTTGGGGCCTCCAAAATCTCAAAGCCGGCGACGCGATCCTGACCTCACAGCTCGAGCACCACTCGAACCTCGTCCCGTGGCAGTTGCTCGCCGCGAAGACCGGCGCCGAGCTGCGCTTCATCGAGGTCGACGAACAGGGCGTTCACAAACTCGGCGACCTCACCGAAAAGCTGCGCGGCGTCAAACTCGTCGCGCTCTCGCACGTCTCGAACTCGCTCGGAACGATCTCTCCGCTCGAAGCGATCGTCCCACAAGCCCACGCCGCCGGTGCGCTCGTCCTCGTCGACGGCGCGCAGTCGGCGCCGCACATGAAGATCGACGTGCGCGCCCTCGACGTCGATTTCTTCGCGGCCAGCGGCCACAAGATGTGCGGCCCAACCGGTATCGGCTTCCTCTACGGAAAGCGCGCGCTGCTCGAAGCGATGCCGCCGTTCCTGACCGGCGGAGACATGATCAAGAAGGTCGAGTACCGCACGACGAGCTTCAACGAGATTCCCTGGAAATTTGAAGCGGGAACGAGCAATATCGCCGATGCGGTCGGGCTCGGCGCCGCCGTCGACTATCTCGAGGGAATCGGGATGGAGTGGATCCGCGCGCACGACCACGAGCTGACCGGCTACGCGCTCGAGCGCATGCGCGAACTCGCGCCGCTCGGGCTCGAGATCTACGGGCCGCGCGACCCGCAACAGCGCTCGGCCGTCATCTCGTTCAACCTCGCCGACATCCACGCGCACGACCTCGCTTCGATCTTGGACACCGAAGGCGTCTGCGTCCGCGCCGGTCATCACTGTACGATGCCGCTCATGGAAAAGATGGGATGGCCCGCGACGGCCCGCGCTTCGTTCTATCTCTACAACACCGAGCAGGACGTCGAGCAGTTCATCGCCGCGCTTTTAAAAGCGGCGCACGTGTTCAAGTTGACCTGACGCGAGATCACGTGGACGATTTTTACAAAGAGTACATCCTCGATCACTATCGGAACCCGCGCAACTTCGGGCACCTCGAACACGTCCACGCCTCGGCCGAAGATCTCAACCCGCTCTGCGGCGACAAGATTCGCTTTGAATTGGAACTCGAAGACGGCCGGGTGAAGGACGTGCGTTTCTCCGGCAAAGGCTGCGCGATCAGTCAGGCGTCAGCGTCGATGATCTCCGAGTCGATCAAGGGCAAAAAACTGGAAGACGTCATGCGGTTGACGCGCGAAGAAGTCATCGAGAACGTCGGGATCGGAATCAGCCCGGCGCGGATGAAATGCGCGCTCCTCGGCCTCAAGGTTCTCAAGAGCGCGGCGCTCGGCGAGATCGCGAATTGGCCCTAACGGCAGCGCTCGTTCTCAATCTCTTTTTGCGGCTCGCCGGTGCGATCGTCTTACAGACGCTCGCGTTTATCGTATGGAACATCGGAACGCGCGCGCCGTGGGCGGTTCTCCGCGATCTTCGCCGCGGACTGGGCGATCTTCGCGCGTGGCTCGGCGGCATTGCCGCCTTCGGTGTCGGGGCGATCTTCATGACCGCCGCGACGATCCTGCTCTATCCCGCCGCCGCCCCGGAGATCGATCTCGTCCCGGTCGAGATCTGCACGCTCTTGGTCGCGCTCGGAGTAGAGTTTCTCATCGGGAACGACGTACGGCGCCTGCTCCGCCGTTAGCGTAGGCCCCCCCCGCTTTGGGGCAGGGAAACTGCCCCTGCCGCGTAAGGGGAAAATTCCTTCATCCGACGCCGCGCGTTCCGTGCATGGCGTTCATGAATGCTTAGTCACCCTTTCGAAAAGGAGTCATCCGGTGAAGTCAGCCCATCCGACTCGCGGACAGTTCATCGGCGGTACCGTCGCAGGTGCGGCCGCGACGCTTGCGAGCATCAACGTCATCGCCGCGCCGCAAAAGGAAGTCGTCATCGGACTCGACGTCCCGCTGACGGGACCCTACTCCGACCAAGGCACCGATCAAGTGCGCGCCTACAAGCTGGCGATCGACGAGATCAATGCCCACGGCGGCGTCATGGGGATGCAGCTGAAGTACACGATCGGCGACGACCAAACCAAACCCGGGCCGGCCGTCGACAACGCGACCCGCATGATCGATCGCGACGGCGCGATCATGATCACCGGCGGCTCGAGCACTGGAACCGCGGTCGCGGTCTCCGGCCTGTGCCAGCAAAAGAAGACGATCTTCATGGCGACGCTCACGCACGGCGACGAGACGACCAACCAGAGCTGCCACTACCACACGTTCCGCCGTTACAACAACGCGCATATGTCGGCGCGCGCGATGGCCCAGACGCTCTTGAGTAAGTACGGAACCGGCCGCTGGTTCCACATCACCGCCGACTACACGTGGGGGCACAGCGTCTACGACAACCTCGTCGCCGTTCTCGAGCCCAAGGGCGCGAAGACGATCAAGAACGTTTTGATGCCGCTCGGTACCGCCGACTTCGCTCCGGCATTGCAGCAAGCGCAGGCCGCGCACCCCGACGTGCTCGTGATCACCGAGTTCGGCAAGGACATGGTCAACGCGCTCAACCAAGCCGCGCAATTCGGCTTGACGAAGACCACGAAGATCCTCGTACCCCTCGCCGACGAATACATGGCCAAAGGCACGGGCGACAACTTCGCCAACGTCGTCACGACGGCGCCCTTCTATTGGAAGTACTACGTCGACAAGGGTCAGCCCAACGCGCGGAAGTTCGTCGCGGCTTTCATCAAGCGGTACGGCGTCCCGCCCTCGAACGGCGCGGAGACCGCCTACACCAACATCTATCAGTGGAAAGACGGAATCGAACGCGCGGGATCGCTCGATCCGGCGAAGTTCATCGCAAAGATGGAAGGCTACAAGTTCACGGCGACCAAGGAGCCCGGCGAATACTGGCGGACGTGGGATCACCAGGGCGTCAACAGCTGCCTCGTCATGGAGGGCGTCCCGATGAGCGAGCGGACCGGCGACTTCCCGGCCTTCGCATTCGCCAAGGTGCTCGAAGTCCACAACGGCGAGTCGGTCTCGATCCCGCAGTCCGAGAGCAAGTGCAAGATCGAAACCGCCTAGCGGGTAAGTAGCCCAGACCTAGTGGGGACCGGCTCCTCTCGAGGGGCCGGTCCTTTCATTTGAGCGGGGACACGACGATCGACGCCTTCCTCTCCCAGTTGCCCGGGACGTTGTTGGACGGACTCATTCGCGGCCTTGCCTACGTTGGGATCGCGCTCGGCCTGACGATCGTCTTCGGGATGCTGCGCTTGGTCAACTTCGCGCACGGCGCATTCTATCTGATCGGGGCCTACGTCGGGCTCGTCGTCAGCGACCGCCTCGGTTTGGTGGCGGGGCTCGTCGTCGCGCCGATCGCCGTCGCGATCTTCGCGATCGTCATCGATTACGCGCTGCTGCGCCGCTTCTACGACCGCAACCCGACCTCGCAGATCCTGATCACCTTCGGCATCGCGCTCGTGGTGCAGGAGGCGCTGCGACTCATCTTCACCGGAACGACCCGCTCCTATATCGTTCCGGGCTGGCTGCAGACGTCGCTCAACCTCGGCTTCACGCAGTATCCGACCTATCGCATCGTCTTTGCGATCGGCATCGTGATCCTAGTGTGCGTCGTCTGGTTCTTCATCGAGCGCACCAACTACGGCCTGATCGTGCGAGCCGGAATACGCGATCGCATCATGGTCCAGTTGCTCGGCGGCAACGTGCGGCAGGCTTCGACCGTGATCTTCGCGCTCGGCGGCGCGATCGCGGGACTCGTCGGCGCGGGGGCGAGCCCGATCTACAGCGTCGATCCGAACACGGGCTTCAATTTTCTCGTGCCGTCGTTCGTCGTCATCGTCATCGGCGGCTTGGGGAGTTTCTGGGGCGCCGTCGTCGGCGGGTTGCTCGTCGGAGAACTGCAGAGCCTGACGACCTTGATCTCCGCGCCGGCGAGCGACATCGTCATCTACGTCGCGATGGCGCTCGTGTTGCTCGTGCGGCCATCCGGACTCTTCGGCGAAAGCGAGATCATCCGCGGATGAAGGACTGGGCCTTTTATCTGCTGACCGCGGTCGGGCTCGCGCTCTTTCCATTGGCGATCCATCCGATCGGCGGGTATTCCGGGCTCGCGACCGAGATCTTACTCTTGGGGATCGGCGCGATGGGCTTCAACCTCTTGCTCGGCTACGCCGGCTTGCTCTCGTACGGCCAGGCAATGTTCTACGGCGTCGGATCGTACGTCGCGCTGCTGACGGTCTCGCGCTTTTTCCCGCAGGTGCACAGCATTTGGCTCGCCCTGCTCCTGGCGGTGATCTTCGTTGGGCTGATGGCGCTCGTGATCGGGATCGTCACCGTTCGTTTGTACGGCATCTACTTTGCGCTCTTGACGCTCGCGTTCGCGCAGATGTTCTACTTCATCGTCTTCCAGTGGCGCTCGCTTACGCGCGGCGACGACGGTTTGCAAGGCATCACGTCGCCGCCGCTGACTCTGGGCCCGTGGTCGCTCGATTTGACGACACGGTTGCCGAGCCTAAACCTCGGCCCATTCGGCAACCTCAACGAGGTGACGTACTGGTATCCGTTCGCGGCGATCGTCATCTTGCTCATCCTCGCGTTCGTTCGCACGCTGATCAGTTCGCAGTACGGAGAAGTGCTCGCGGCGATTCGCGAAAACGAGGAACGCTCGGTGTTCATCGGCTTCGACTCGAAGCGCTATCGGATCGCAGCCTTTACGCTCGCCGGCGCGCTGACCGGGCTCTCCGGGGCGCTCTACGGTCTCCACCAGACCTCGACCGCGGTCGACACGCTCGACGTCGATACGAGCGGCAGCTTCGTGATCTTCACCGTTGTCGGCGGCGTCAAGACGCTCTTTGGCCCGCTGCTCGGCACGGGCATCATCGAGTACCTGCAAAACGTGATCAGCGGCAAGACCGATGCCTGGCGCTTGATCGAAGGGCTCATCTTCGTCGCGGTGATCGCGTTCATGCCGCGTGGGCTTCTCGGCTCAGTTCCGCGAGTTTCGGAATTTGCTTACCAACCTCGCTTCCGCCGCACTGAGCCGCTCACGGAACCTCGCCGGGTAAGCGAGGGAATCATTCTGGAGACGAAAGGGCTCTCGAGATATTTCGGCGCGTTCGCCGCCAATAGCAAAATCGATTTCAGCGTCCGAGCAGGCGAGCTGCGCGCCGTCATCGGACCCAACGGCGCCGGGAAGACGACGTTCTTCAACGTGCTCGCCGGATTGCGCGCCGCGAGCGAGGGCCAAATCTTCTTCAAAGGCCAGGAGATTACGCGGATGCCCGGCGCGCAGCGCGTCGCGAGCGGAGTCGCCAAGGCATTTCAAACCGCGAGCATCTATCCGGACGAGTCGGTCTTCGAAAACGTCCGCTTGGCCGCGCTCGCCAGGGTGCAGGGTATGTTCGCCCCCGAGTTCTTGCGGCGCTCCGGCCGTCTCGGACGCGTCGACGACATCGCGCACGACGCGCTCGAGCAGCTCGACCTCAGAGACGTCGCCGCGCTACGCGCAGGCTCGCTCTCACACGGCGACAAGAAACGGCTCGACATCGCGGTCGCCCTCGCGACCCAACCCGAGCTTCTGTTGCTCGACGAACCGGTCGCCGGGATGTCGATCGAAGAAGTCCAGAAGACGGACCGTCTGATCCGGGCGCTTGCAAAGAAGATGACCGTTCTGATCATCGAGCACGACATGGACTTGATCATGGGGATCTCCGATTCGATCACCGTGCTCCATCAGGGGAAGGTGCTCGCCGAAGGGACTCCGGCGGAAATTCGCGCGAACCGCCTCGTTCAGGAAGCGTACCTCGGCGGCTACGCCGAGGAAGCACGCGGCGCAAGCGCTCCGGGCGCTTCCGCGGAGACCACACCGTGACGTCCGCTGCGATCGTGGCGGCGACGCGAGACGTAATCTTACTCGAGCTCTTCGAGATCAACACCTATTACGGCGACAGCCATATCCTGAAGAACTTGAGCCTCCGGATCAACGAGGGCGAGACGGTCGCGCTGCTCGGGCGCAACGGCGGCGGCAAGACGACCACGCTCAAGTCGATCGTCGGCTGGGTTCCGCCGCGCTCTGGACGCGTCATGTTCGGCGGGGAAAACATCACGGGCCACGAGATGATGCGCAACGCGCGAGCCGGGATTTCACTCGTCCCCGAGGAGCGGCGCATCTTCACGAACCTGACCGTCGCGGAAAACTTGAAGCTTGCGCAGATTACCGCGGTGCGCCCCGGATGGTCCCTCACGGACGTCTACGCGCGTTTTCCGCGCCTCGAAGAGCGCGCCTCGAACAAAGGCGACGAAATTTCCGGCGGCGAGAAGCAGATGCTCGCGATCGCGCGCGCGCTCGTCCAGGGTACGAAGTTGCTGCTGCTCGATGAACCGACCGAAGGGCTCGCACCGCTGATCGTCCGCGAGGTCGAAGCGATCATCCGTGAGATCAAAGCCCAGGGGATGACGATTCTACTCGTCGAGCAAAATTTCTATTCGGCGATGGCGCTCGCCGATCGCTGTTACATCATCGATCAGGGGACGATCCGTTTCGAGGGAACGCCCGACACGCTGCGAGGCAACACCGAAGTCCTCAGCCGCTACCTGCACGTGTAGCCGGCTTCCAACTGCTTCGCAGTAATTCGAAATACGTCGTTTCGCGGCCGTAGTAGCGATTGACTAAACCGAGATAGGTCAGCCCGGTTTTGCTCAGGACGTTTCGGGACGCGACGTTATCGGGATGGGTGACGCCGGCGATTCGCTCGAGCCCAATATCTTCGAAGCCGTGACGCACGAGCCGCCGGGCGACCTCGGTCGCGATTCCTCGGCCCCAGAAACGTCGCAACAGCCCGTAGCCGACTTCGATCTCTTCGGTCTTGTCGAGGTGCTTGAGGCAGCCCCAGCCCGCGCACTCACCGGACTCGGAATCTTCGATCACCCACAAGCCAAGCGGTCCGAAACGATAGCGCTCGATCAGCGCCTGCGCGCGACGCATCGCTTCCTTCGCATCGATGACGATCAGATCGTCGGCGACGGGTCGCATGTACCGCATGACCTCAGCGTCGGCATTCATCTCGGAGAGCCAGGGCGCATCGCCGTCGCGGAAGCCGCGCAGAATGAACCGCTCGGTCCGCAGGGTTGGAACCGGAACGGCCCCGGATTTCTCCGGGGCCGTGTCAGTGTCGTCGCTTCGCGCTATTGGACGCGGACCGGGCCGATCTCGCCGCAGGCGATGCGCGGTCCCGAACCGCCGAGCGGCGGCGTGTCGGTGTAATTGTCTTCGTTCGCGTGGATGACGATCGCGCGAGCGACGATATCCGTCGGGCCCGACTTGACGCTCAAGCGATCGGTGAAGAACGTGGTGTGCGCGTTCCCCGCCCAGTCCACAACGAGATTCGGCATGTCGCCGGCATGGCCCGAACCGTTTGGTCCGAGGTGATGGCCGGTGCCCTGCGGATCGAAGTGTCCGCCGGCGGCGCCGAACTGCGTCGCGTTGCCGTTCGTATCGCGCAGCGGATTGCACGAGCCGACCTCGTGAATGTGCATGCCGTGTTTTCCGGGCGGCAGATTGCTGACGACCACGCGCACCTGAACGCCGTTGTCGACGCCGATGAAGGTCGCTTGACCGATCTGAGCGCCCTTGGTGTCATAAATGTACGCCGCAAATGTCGGTCCCGGCGTTTGGGCCGAGCCGGGTCGCGCCGCCCCGGCGGCGGCGAATACAAGCGCGCACGCGGTCATGAGCGCCATCTTGAACATCCTGGTCATCATCGGTTCTTGTTTCTCCCTGTGCTCGGCGAGTGGGTTCGGAACAATCTACTCTTCCAGGGTCGTCGTGTCGCCGAGCTCGAGCCCGGCCTCTTGCGCTTTGAGGAGCCTGCGCATGATCTTGCCGCTGCGCGTCTTCGGCAACTTCGGGACGAACTCTAGTTCGGCGGGCGTCCCGATGGGGCCGAGGTGGTAGCGAACGTGCTCGATCAACGCGACTCTCAACTCCTCGCTAGGGCCGTGCCCCTGGCGCAAGACGACGAAGGCCTTGATGGCCTCACCCTTGATGGCGTCTGGTTTGCCGATGGCGGCCGCTTCCCCGCAAGCCGGATGGGAAACCAGGGCGCTCTCGACGTCGGCGGTCGCGATCCGGTGCCCGGCGACGTTGAGGACGTCGTCGGCCCGTCCTAGGACCGTGACGAATCCCTCCGCGTCGATCGTCGCGACGTCCCCGGCTGTATAGCAACCGGGGATCTGCTCAAAATATTGCCGGTAGCGCGCCGCGTCGCCCCAAACTCCCGCAAACATGTGGGGCCAGGGATTGCGGATGACGAGCAGCCCGCCGGCGCCTCGCGGAACCTGCTCGCCGTTCGGCGCGACGACGTCGAACTCGATCGGGCCGAACGCCTTTCCGCTCCGGTCGGGACGAATCGGCGTCGACGGCAAGAAGCCGAGCATCATCGCGCCCGTCTCGGTTTGCCACCATTGATTGCAGACCGCAGCGCGCCGGCCGCCGATCGATTCGAAGAGGAAACGCCAGGCTTCGGGATTGAGGGGTTCTCCCGCGCAGAAGATCGCCTGAAGCGACGAGAGATCGTGTTGCGCGGCGAGCTCCGGCCCGAAGCGCATCAGCATCCGCGCGAGCGTCGGCGCCGTGTAGAGCTTGGTGACGCGATGCTTCGCGACGATTTCGTATGCGGCAGCGGGCGACGGCCAATCGGGTGAGCCTTCTCGGATGATCGACTGATACTGATTCGCGAGCGCGCCGTAGACGATCAGCGAGTGCCCGACGATCCACCCGATGTCGCTCGTGCACCAGTAGACGTCGCCCGGCGTCAGATCGGTCGTCAACTGCAGCATCGCGCTCGCGCCGGCGAGATATCCGCCGTGGGTCATCACGACGCCCTTTGGCTTCCCCGTCGTTCCGCTCGTGTACAGGATGAAGAGGGGATCGTTTGCCTCGACGATCGCGGGTTCGCAGACCTCGGGCATCCCGCGCGCATACTCGCCCCAATCGCGCTCGCGATCCCGAAGCGGCTCCGCGGGCTCGCGGCGCCGCCAGACGACGACGCGCCGCACGCGCGATGCGCCGGAGACCGCGTCGTCGAGAATCTTTTTTAGGTCGACCTCGCGGCCGCGCCGATAGGTGATATCGGCGCCGATGACGACTTCGGCGCCGGCGTCTTCGATCCGATCCCGCAGCGCCGTCGCGCCGAGCCCTGCGTAGATAACGCTGTGTACCGCTCCGATCCGGGCGCAGGCGAGCATCGCAACGATCCCGTCGAGCGAGAGCGGCATGTAGATGCAGACGCGGTCGCCGCACTTGACGCCGTCGGCTTTGAGCGCGTTCGCGACGCGATTGACGCGCACGTAGAGTTCGCGATAGGTGAGGCGCTCTTCGAAGCCGTCTTCGCGCAGATAAAGGTATGCGGTTGCGTCCGGGGCGACCCGGACATTACGATCCAAGCATGAAACGGTCGCGTTCAGCCTGCCGCCGGCGAACCAGCGAGCGTCGCCCAAGCCGCCGGTGAGCGTTTCTCGCGGCGCCGTCTCCCAAGTCAGGCGCTCGCCGCAGGCCGCCCAGAACGCGAGCGGCTCGCGCACGAGTTCGTCATTCCATGCATCTTGATCCGAGATCGACGCCCAGCGCAGCACTTCCGGCGGCGGAGAAATCCGCTCGCCGGTCGTCAGGAGATTCTCTATCATGGTTTCATCACGTCTTTAACCCTGTTAGGGCTTGATATAGGTGTGCTCGACGATCAGCGCGGCGCCGGTCGACGTGCGGTGCAGATAGAACTGCTCGAAGTATGCGCCCTTGGTGGTGCTGAGGTCGACGTTGACGGTCGCGCTATCGCCGGTCCCGTGCGCGTCGAGGCTCACGATGCGCAAGCTCGAGTCGACAAATTCTCTCTCGCCCAGGTCGCGCCGCTTCGAGGGGTCGAGGGCCGCTAGAGCCGACGCGTCGTCCCCGCGGGCGAGCGCCGCAAAATACGCGCGAACGACGCCGGCGCTCAAGCGCGCGAAATCCGAGTCGGCTTCGTCCGTCGGCGCCGCCCGAGGTTGGACGGTTGCGACGACCGCATAGGATGGAATCGTCGCCGTCGGGGCGGGACTGCGGACGCTCGCCGGCGCTCGAGTCGGATTCGGCGTGACAGGCGCCGGGGTCGCGTGCGGCGCGACAATCTCGGGCGGCGTCGCGAGAATCGGCTCTGCGCTCGGCGAAGCGAGCGCGACGGCGACACGCCTGGGCGTCGCGATGGGAACCGCCGGCCGTGTCGCAGCGGTGCTCGGGGTCGCTCGCGGCCCGTGCGCCGGCACACTTTGCGCGAAACGCTTGGGTGACAGCCGCGCTGCCGGCGTGAGCGATGGGCTTGCTGCCGCGGTCACGAGGGCGGTCGGCGCATTCGCTTCGCGCTGGGTGAGGACCGAAAGTCCTGCGCCGAACGCGAGTCCCAAGACGATGACGGCGAGCAAAATCGGAATCAGCGGCACCGATCGAGCGCCGGAACTGGGACGGCGGCTTCGGCGAGGCGGCTCTGCCATTGTTTCTGCCGATTTCGGCGCGCGCAACAGAGGGCCTCGGATGCAAAATGGACCGAAACATAGGAGCGCGAAACCGACGCGACCGTGATTCGGGTATCCGTTCCCATCGACATCGGAACGATCGCTAAAGCAGCTTCGGGCACGTTCGCTTTGGCGACGCCGATGCGCGTCGACGAGCTGCTCGTCGTTGCGGTTCGTCAAGCGCTCGGCGAGCGCGCACCGCAAGACAAGCGCGAGCGCGGCGTGCGCGCGGCGCTCGCCGGCCTCGCCGGCGGGAGGTTCGTCGTCGACGTCGACGGCCGGCTTTTCGATCGTCCCGACGCAGTCGTCGTCGCCACCGGAGTCGTGACCCTGCGCTTCTTCCTAGCCGAAAGGGAACGCGCCACCGCCCCCTAACATGGCCGCATAGTCACGCTCTTTTCTTGAGTCCAGGAGTGTTTTTTGCTATGCTCCTCCGTTCACGCATCGCCTTCGCAGTCTGCGCCCTGTTCGTCGCCGCTACGCTCGCAGCGTACTCGCAAGCCCGTGCCGACGACGCGATGGCCGCGATCAAAGCGCGCGGCAAGATGGTCGTCGGCATCAAAACCGACTACCCGCCGTTCGGCTTCCTCGACGGCGAGCACAACGTCGGCATCGAAATCGACATCCTGCACAACATAGCGAAGGATCTCCTCGGCAATCCCGACGCGATCGACTTCGTCCCGGTCGTTTCGGCGAACCGCTTCCAGTATCTCAATACGAACAAGGTCGACTTCTTAATGGCGACGGTCACAATCACCGATACGCGCAAGAAAGTCGTCGACTTCGCTGCGCCCGATATGAAGTCGGGCTCGGGCATCATGATCTTGCGCTCGAATCAGAGCATTCATGACGCGCCCGACCTCGCCGGCAAGACGGTCGTCGTCGTTCCCGGATCGACCGGCGAAGACTGGATGAAGCGCGCCAATCCGACGGCGAAGCTGCTCGTGCTTCCGCAAACTGCCGAAGCGCTGCAAGCAGTCAGCGGCGGCCGCGCCGACGCGTTCGTTCAAGACTCGGCGTTGCTGGTCGGCCTCGAGTCGACGCTTCAAGGCTCGCGCTTCAAGGTCGTCGGCAAAGACTACGAGCCCTTGCCCGCGGCGGCGACGTGCCGTAAAGGCGACAGCGCGATCTGCGATTATATCAGCAAGGAAATCGCGAAGTTCGACAAGGCTCCGTGCCCTGCGGGGCCACGCTCGGGCAATCTGTCGTGCATGAAGGCGATCTATCACAAATGGATCGCCACAGATCCCGAAAAGTTCATGCCCTAACCTTTGCTTCGGGTGTCAGGAGCATCCGTTCTCGACCGCGCCCGGGATAGCGTTACGACATGATTGTGATAGTAGCAGCAGCGCAGCTAGACTTTTCAATCGTCAAGGATTCGCTGCCGGACCTTGCGCGCGGGGCGATGTGGACGTATGCGATCACCGCGATGGGGATCGTGGGCGCGCTTTTCGTCGGGGTCGTCGGTGCGGCGATGCGCACCTCGAACTCGCGCATCGCGCGCACGCTCGCGACGGCCTTCGCGGAGTTTTTCCGCAACACGCCGCCGCTGGTGTGGATTTTCTTCTTCTTCTTCGCGCTGCCGAACGCGCACATCACGCTGCCGGCGGTCGCGGCCGGAACGATCGCGCTGGCCTTCTACCAGGGTGCGATCGCGATCGAGATCCTGCGCGCGGGAATCGAAGCCGTTCCCGCGGGACAACGCGAGGCAGCAAGCGCGCTCGGACTCTCTCCCTTCCAGCAGTTCGTCTACGTGGTCGCGCCGCAGGCGTTCCGTATCAGCCTCCCGGCGCTCGGAAACAACCTGATCGCGCTGCTGAAAAACACTTCGCTGATCTCGGCGATCGGCATCATCGAAATCACCGGCGTCGCCAACGACATCATCGCGATCAAACTCTCGAGCGCCGAACTTTTCCTGACGCTGGGCGCCTTCTACCTGATCTCGGTCTTCATTCTCTCGGCGCTGTTGCGCTTCGCGGAGGCGCGTCTTTCGCGTTACGCCGTATGAGCGATTTTTGGCCAGCGCTCCGCGACGTCATCGTCTACGGTTTGCCCAACACGATCATCATGAGCGTCGCCGCCATGGCGATCGCGGTCGGCGGCGGCTTCGTTCTCGGCGTGCTGCGCGCACTGCGCAACAAGGTGCTGGACGCGCTGGTGATCGCATACGTGGAGATCTTGCGTGGAATCCCCGTCTTGATCTTGATGTTCTTCGTGTTTTTCGGTTTGCCGCAACTCGGCTTCAACGCGGTGGGCAACTTGCAGTCCGCGATCATCGCGCTCGGACTGTGGGGCGCGGCGAATGGGGCCGAGATCGTCCGCGGTGCGATCTTCTCGATCGACAAGGGCCAAACCGAAGCGGGGTTGGCGCTAGGTTTGAACTGGCTCACCGTGATGACGACGATCGTGCTGCCGCAGGCGTCGCGGCGCATGATCCCGCCGTTCATGAGCCTCTTCACGGCGGTGGTCGAGACCAGTTCCCTCGCCGCCCTGATCCCGGTGCGCGACGTGCTCGAATCGGTGCGCATCAAGACAGAGAGCGAACCCAGCCTCTGGATGCCGCTGCTGATCGCGGTGCTCTTCATCTACTTCTTCATCAACTACCCGATCTCGCTTGCGTCCCAACGGCTCGAGAAACGGCTCGCCTGACGATGGCAGGCTCGTAGTAAATGGCAATGGTTACGATGTCACACGTTCGCAAGGCATTCGGCGCGAACGAGGTCCTCAAGGACATCAGCCTTGCGGTCGATCCGGGCGAGGTCTGTTGCATCATCGGACCGTCGGGAAGCGGAAAATCGACCGTCTTACGCTGCATCAACCGTCTGGTCACGATCGACGGCGGCGAAGTCACCGTCGACGGGCTCCAAGTGACCGATCCGAAGGTCAAGGACGTCGACCTGCGCCGGCGGGTCGGGATGGTCTTCCAGCAGTTCAACCTCTTCCCGCACATGACCGCGCAGCAAAACGTCACGCTTGCCCCGCGAAAGGTGCGCGGCCTCAATCAGAAAGAGGCCGACGATCTCGCGATGCGCCTGCTCGCTAAAGTGGGCCTCAGGGAGAAGGCTCAACAATATCCAGCGCAACTCTCCGGAGGCCAGCAACAGCGCGTCGCGATCGCGCGCGCGCTTGCCATGGAACCGAAAGTTATGCTCTTCGACGAAGCAACGTCGGCGCTCGATCCGGAAATCACAGGCGAGGTCCTCGCCGTCATGCGCGACCTTGCCGTCGAGCGCACGACGATGATCGTCGTGACGCACGAGATGGGCTTCGCTCGCGAAGTCGGAACGCATCTCGTCTTCATGGACGGTGGGGTCATCGTCGAGGAAGGCCAGCCGCGCGCGATCTTCGAGCACCCGCAAGCCGAGCGGACTAAGGCGTTCCTCTCAAAAGTGCTCTAAGTTCCTTCGCGGGTGGGCTAGTGGTCGAGGCCCACGGCGCGGCGCTCGAGCACGAATTCGGCGTAGAGCGCGTTCGGCCACGCGAAATCGTCGCGCGTGAACGACTCCGGCCAATTCGGATTGAACGATTCGTGCAACCGGTGGTCGCCGACGTCGGAGGCGGCGATGTATCCCATCACCCGGTCGATCTCGCTCTCATCGCTCGCCGTGAGCGCTTGCACGATCAGTGCGAGCGGCCACACGAAGCCGCGCGGCGTGTGCGGGCTGCCGACCCCGGCCGCATATTTTCCCGTGAAGAAATACGGATTGCGCGCGGAAAGAACGAAGCGGCGCGTCGCTTGATATTCGGCGTCGTCGTTTGAGAGGTAACCGAAGTAGGGTATCGACAGCAGCGACGGCACGTTGGCGTCGTCCATGAGGTTTGCGTGACCGAGACCGTCGACTTCATAAGCATAGATCTTGCCGAATCCGGGAAGCTCGAGCGTCCCATGCTGCTCCACGGCGCGCTGGATCTGAACGCTCAACCCCCATGCGTTGTCGGCGTCGCCCGCGTTGTGGTAGACCTCTTTCTCGATCGCGGTCAGATCGCGCAAGACGACCGCGGCGAACATGTTGTCGGGGATGTTGAAATGATAATGGGCGGCGTCGTCGGAGGGACGGAACCCGGTCCACACCATGCCGGTGAAACGGACGGGCGTCCCGGAGCCGCCAGGGAGCCCGGGGTGCCGGTAGCTGGAGCGCGTGGCGTGGCGTTGCTCGATGCGCAAGACGGCCAGCACCCGTTCGAACGCGAGATTGACCCGCGGCGTGAAGATCGAGCGGTCACCGGTCTCCTTCCAGTAGCGGCTCGCGTACCAGACGGGATAGAGCAGCGAGTCGACTTCGAACTTCCGCTCGGCGACGCGATAGTTTCTCCAGAACGCATTCGCATAAGGATCGATCAAGATGCAGCGCGCCATTCGCGCGATGACGCCGCGCAAGATTTGGCGGATGTGCTCGTCGCTGCCGGCGAGGGCGATGTACGGCTCCATCACAGCCGCCGCATCGCGCAGCCATTCGGCGTCGATGTCGCCGGACGAGACGTAGGTCGTTCCGTCGGCGCTCAGCTGCGCGTGCCGATTGAGCGCTTCATCGTAGGCGGTGAGGTACAGCGTCTCGAGTTGCGACGTCAGGGAGGTCCTTTCGGCCGCCCGCGCGCTCCCGGTCGCCTCGCAAAAGACCGCGAGGACCAGCATCAGCGCCAGCGCGCGCGACCTCAGCATCGCCGGGACTTATCTGCGGGCATCTGCCCAAACCCTGGCATTATCGGTCGAGCGTATGAAACCACATTGGGACCTACCGCGTTTGTCGTAACATGAAACGCGACTCCGGGGTCGCCGCGACCTTCTTGGCCCTCGCGCTTGCCGGCGCGCTTGGAGCGCCGGCCCGCGCGGCCGATCAGCGGTATCTCGTTTCGGGCCGCGATAGTTTCGTTATCGGCGCCGGCGACATCGAGAGTGAGGTCCAGTACCGGGGCACCCAGCGGCTCACGGTCACGCATCGCGGGAAGGTCTCGCGCTACGTCGCCAAGGTGGCCTACGAGCGGAACGATCAAGGGGCCGCGACCTCGGCCTCGGCCGACTACGTCGTCGATCTCTTGCCGAACGGCGACCCGCTTGACGCGGCCGACCACGACCCCGACTACCTGACGGTCCTCAACCAGCCGTTTTCGGCGCAACTCGACCCGAAGACCCTGCGCGACCTCCGCGACCTACACGGCAGCACCCCTTTCGATTTCCCCTCGCCGTTCACGGGATCGGTCATCCACGGCAGGCTCACGGCGCTCGGCACCGGGATCCTCGGGCCGCATCAAGTCGCCGGAGTCCGGTTCGAAGCTGCCGGGCCGATGAAGGGGCGTTTGCCCGACCGGCCCGGGCTTAGCCTGGTCGGGACGATCGCGATGAGCGGCTCGGCGTACTACGACCTCGACAGCGCCCTGCTCGTCTGGCTCGACGCGACCGTGACGATCTCCGGGACGGTCTCAAATCGCGAGAGCAACGACCCCGTGACGATCGTCTACCGCCGCACGATCCGTTCGGACGACCAGGCGCGCGCGAGTACCGCCGAGCGCGGCCGCCGTTAGGAGCCCGTCGGACTCCCACTCGGCAGGCTCGCCTTGCTTGGGGCTCGCACCGTAGTCCGAAACCTTACCCCGGCGAGGCGCGGTCTAGCCGCTCATGAGCGCGCTCGCACCGCTCCACATCCAGGAGTTTCCCGTGGCCTCTGCAGGGAGGGCCGGCCAGCGTAAAACGTCGCCTCCGGCGCCGTCGCCGCTGCGGTCCACCGACTCGATCCCTTCGGTCGAGACCTTCGAACGAATCGTCGATGAGTTCCAGCGGCGGCTCTACGGCTTCGCGTTGCGCATGACCGGCAACCGCGAAGACGCCGAGGAGATCGTCCAAGACGCATTCGTTCGAGCGTTTCGCGCGCTCGGAAAGATGACCAAGGAGCAACGCCGTGAGCTGCGGCTGCAACCTTGGCTATATACCATTACGTTAAACGTTACGCGTAACCGCTTACGGTCGAAACGGCCAACCAACGTTGCGCTTGATGCGCTCGCCGATCCTGACGCATTACTCAATACGACCCATGAAGGCCCCGAGCAACCGGAGCAAGTCGTCGAGCGTGGTGCCGACATGGCCTTAGTTGAGCAAGCCCTTCTGCAACTCCCGATGCACCTGAGAGCGGCCGCAACCTTGCGGTTCATCGAAGGTCGCAGTCACCCGGAGATCGCCGAGATTCTCAACCAACCTATCGGAACGGTCAAATCGCACGTCCATCGAGCCGTGCGCGTCTTGCGTCGAATCCTCGGCCCGCAAGTCGGCCGCCTCGCACCCGCCGGAGATGCTGCGCATGCGGTGTTGTGACGTCGAAGCGCTCTGGGACGAAATGCGCGAGGGCGTCGAACCTCAACGCGAACACGTCCTTGCGCACCTGCAACGCTGCAAGACGTGCCAAGATTTATACGAGCAGTTCGAAGGCGTCGCGTACTGTCTCTCCTGTCTCCCGGTCGTCGAACCGCCTCCGAACCTTGTCCCGCGGATTCTCGATCACATCAAGACGTATCGCGATCGATTCAAGAGCAGCACGCCGGATTCTCTCGCGCGAATCGCCTCCCCGCTCGGCAAGCTCATCGTTGCGTGGCGCGACACCGGGATTACGTTCTTAGGCATTCAGCGCGGCGAGTTCGAAGCCGAACGGCGCTCGATCGAACGCCGGCTTCATCGGCCGGTTAGCATGGCCGATCCGCCCCAGTGGGTGAAGGACGCGGTACGGCAGTGGTTTGGTACCTGGCGCGTCGACTTTCGCACGATCGACGTCTCGAAATTGACCGAGTTCGAGCGCCTGGCGTTGGGGAAGGCCGCAGAAATTCCGCCGGGCGAAGTCCGCTCCTATTCATGGATCGCCCGCGAAATCGGCCGGCCGCTGGCGGCGCGCGCGGTCGGTCAGGCGATGGCGCGCAATCCGATCGCGCTCTTCTTGCCCTGCCATCGCGTCGTCGCGACCAACGGGCGCTTGCACAATTACGGCTACGGCCTCGCCGTCAAAGCGCGCATCCTGCAAATGGAGGGCTATCCTCCGGGCGCCAAGGCGGCCCGGCGCCCCCAGAAGGTGTAAAAGCGCGCGAACGGAGAAGAGCGCCGTTGTATCAAGTCCGCGGCCCCTTCAGAGAGATACCAATGAAGGCGAGAGACGGACAAAGGGAGGTGATCATCGTTAGTTCAGACGGTAATAGATCCACGACAATCACGATGATTGGAGGTGCGCAGACGTAAGCGCTGCGCAGGTCACAACTCACCCTAGTCCGCCGGCCGCAAAGCCGGCTTTTTTTTGGGCTTGCCGGGCCGCAGCCGCCGGATTCCGGGAAGGAGCATGGCGCGGCGGGATAGGCCACGAAACAGCCGCCCGGTGAGCGACCGCGATAAGCTGCCGGATCAACGGGTCGAGGCGATCCCCGACGTCCACGGCCACGCCAAAGGCGAGCACAAGCCGTTTGCCGAGGAGCGACCTATCCCGTATACGGCGCGGATGCTGTTCCTTTGGTTCTACCACGCCTGCCGCCGGGGCTCGCCGCGCTTCTTGATGGTCGCCGATCACATCAACTATCTGACGTTCGAGGAT